>Ga0315902_10007082_pt1 | contig 15384 bp, 14 predicted proteins | sample LakEriMetagenome_9_FD_203523 | JGI IMG/M metagenome (GOLD analysis project Ga0315902, IMG submission 203523) | Freshwater fungal communities from buoy surface, Lake Erie, Ohio, United States - Buoy 12 MA117 | ecosystem: Environmental > Aquatic > Freshwater > Lake > Lake biofilm | place: USA... | reverse complement strand
GTCCAGCGACCGTATACTGTCCTCGGTGTATTCAAATAGGTTATTCGCTTCTTTAGAATTGGCCATAGATTTTTGATTCTCAGCAGCTTGACAGATGATGAAGATCCTGCCGCTGCAAGCGGACAAATATACCAAGGGAAGGGCGGCTAAACCTGATCGGATTTATGCACAACTGGGGAAAAGAATGGGCACAATACTTGTCACCCGCTTGGCTGACCAAAACTCGATTCAATGCACACTTAGTACCTGAGATTTGTATCGGAATACGCACCTATGTACACGTATGGGTTAATGGAGGCTGGTAACTATTATTTGGTCCGAGAGTATGAACACGGACCTATCCAGCTATTTCAGGTTATGATGCATTCAGACAAGTGCTTTCTTTTCCAACGCTATGGCATTCCGATCGAGCTGGAATGGCGAATGTTGAACGACCCGTTACACGAAATCATCGAGTGCCTATCGGAGGATCAGGTGAAACAATGGCAATATTGTTTCCGCAGTTATGAGGATGCCTATCTGCGTTCGGAGGACGCCGATGAGGAAGAAGATTAGAGGATCCTGAACCGGCGAAGCTCCTGCTTATCTTGTACCACGCCGGCCGCATTGAGCGCCTCGTAGAGGACAAGTCCGATTCCCCTTGCATAGTAGGCCTTACCGAAGAAATCAATGGTATTGGTTATGTCCTGCCAAACGCCGGGGGTCACCTCCAGTTCCAGTTTCTCCTCCACTACAATCACATTGTTATAGGTAGTATTGCCCACTGAAGAGGTAACGGTAACGGGCACATCTTTTTGAAGGATCTTATAGCTAAAACGAACATTGAGTGCTGTGCCTTGTGCAGTGCCCGCATAGCCACTGGATTTCCAAATGGTATTCGCTGCAACATTGTCCTTGACCATGATGTACTGGCCCCATACAGGGGCATCATAGCCCAAGTAACCACCGGCATCGAACCACTCAAAATAATCACCTCCGTTACGGCGATAATATCCGGAGGAATCAAGCCCGGTTCCATCATTTCCCAAAAAGATCTGATAGGTGTTGCCCAACGCAGAAAGCGTACTGGGATTTACCACACGGTAGAGAGAATCGTTCGCCGCATCATTGAATTCATAACTCCAATTACTTCCGACACTGCGAGGAAAATAATCGTTGGGGAGTACTTGTACGGTGAACGTGCAACTGCTGCTTCCAAAGGCAACGGTATAGGTTTGATTGCCAGCCGTGGTAGGTGTACCGGAGGCGGCCAGATTGACCACCTGGTTGTTGCCAACGGTCAGGTTGCCACTGGAACTGAAACTCATGCCGTTTACGGTGTTGGTGCTGATGGTATAGGTGCCGGCAGTCGTTACATTGACCGTCACTCCAACAGTATTGGCGCTACCGGTTGCAGTTGATGCAACATAGAATCCGTTGACTGTGATCTGCGAGCAGGTTCCGGGTGCACCTGCTAAGACACCCACCGCAGCACCGCCCCCAGCGGGCGCTACATTCACAATGAAATTGCAGCTGTTGTTCGGTGCGGCAAAAGTAACGGTATTGGTTCCTGATGTGGCCGGCGTACCGCTACCTGTCATCGTAACATTCTGATTTCCGGTGGTCGTAAAGTTACCGGCTGAAGTAAAGGTCATCCCCCCACCGGTAGCCGTCAACGTATAGGCACCTATGGTAGAAACATTGACAGATGCGGTCACAGTATTGGTGGCTGTGAGTGGCGCATTTTGAGTGTAGGTTCCGTTTACAACCGCTGAAGCACAATTACTGGGAGTACCACCGGCCACCAAGGTATAAACGGCATTGATACCTCCTCCTCCTCCTCCTCCACCACCACCACCACTTCCCTGTACGGTAACCTGAATATCACAGAACGTACTATCGAAACTCACAATAAAATTATTCACGCCGGCCGAGAAGGGAGTACCATTACCACGAAGTGTAACCGTGTTATTACCCAGGCTTGTAAAGGCACCAGTAGCACTGAAGAAATATCCGTTGATTGTATCAGTGGTGATTAGATAAGGTCCATTTTTTGTCACGTTCACATCACAAGTGATGGTATTGACGGAAGCGACTAACGCCGTTCCGGCCACATATGTTCCATTAACGGTCTTGGGGGTGCAATCGCCATTAAGATCACTCAGCAGAGAACCCTCAGCTGGCGTATTGTCGCCCTCAAAACTGTTCTCTTTTTGACAGGAAAGGAAAAGGACCAAACAGCTGATGGTCAGGAGGCTGAGGGAACGAAGCATGTGATTAAGATTAATGGGTAAAGTTACAGAAAAGGAATAAGCCGACTCACAGCCTTAATTTTAGGCCATGTCTATCTTTCATAACGTCTTACAGCCTGTTTTGGTATGCATGCTGATCGCAAACACGGCTCTTTGCCAAACACTAAACGAAATGAATAGTGGAACCACTGCACATATCAGAGGAATGTCCGCAGTCAGCGAGCGGTTGGTCTGGGCTAGCGGAACAGAGGGCCGCGTGGGTAAGTCAACCGACGGCGGAGAAACCTGGATCTGGAGACAGATCCCGGGATTTGAAAAGATCGACTTTCGGGATATTGAGGCGTTTGATGACAAAACTGCCCTGGTGATGGGTGTGGCCAGCCCGGGATATATTCTTCGAACGGCTGACGGTGGGAAGAACTGGACCATCGTCTATAAAAATGAAGACCCTCGCCTATTCATGGATGCCATGCACTTCTGGAATGACCGATCAGGCATGGTCATCGGCGATCCGATCGATGGTCGTTTTTTCATCCTCCGCAGCTTTGATGGCGGAAAGAAATGGCAGGAAATTCCTGTCAGAAACAGACCCGTTGCCGAGAATGGAGAAGCTTGTTTTGCTGCAAGCGGATCGAATATCACATCAATCAGTAGAAAGGAAGCCGTATTCGTGAGTGGCGGTATGCGTTCGAGATTTTTCAAGCGCAATACCTCAACCACACTCCCCCTGCAGCAAGGATCGGAATCCACCGGCGCCAATAGCATCGGAACCGGGTGGAATAAAAACGGGAGAAAGGCTAACCGATTGATCGTCGTTGGGGGCGATTTTTCACATGACAAAAATGACAGTGCTGTTTGTGCGATCAGCAACGACCTGGGAAAGAATTGGCAAATACCAAAAGAAGGTCCGAAAGGCTATAGAAGCGGCATCGCCTGGATCGAAGAAGACCGATGGATCACTTGTGGCACCTCTGGGGTTGACATTAGTGAGGATGCTGGAATTTCTTGGCGATCGATCTCCCCCAAAGGGTATCATGTCTGTGTTCGGTCTAAAAAAGGAAAAACAATCTTTCTAGCTGGTCAGGGAGGGCGGATCGCCCGGTTGAACTGGTGAAAAAACAACTTTTTATATATTTATAAAAACATCAGAAGATGTCAGACCACCCGCACCGATCCAAATATGAGCTCCAACTGATCCTTGGGTTTCTTTTACTGTTTGCCTTTACAGCACTACTGTTCTTCAGCATTTTTGAAGTGTAGCGGATCGGTACTTGGTATTTTATGGCGGCTGTTGCCGGAGTGCTTCTTTGTGGGGCAGCCTATTTCATTTCTTCTGCAACTGTACACAAAGTCAAATCGGACTTGAGCCGTAAAAACCGTCGGAAAGAAATTCAAGAAAATTTCACCAACGACAGATAAGCCCGCTGCTCAGCTGGTAGATGTTTTCACTGCGAGTGAGTTGACTATGGGATCATCAATTAGCAGACTGCAGACTTCTGAAGTCTACACTGACCAACTTACTCACGCCTGGCTCCTGCATCGTAACACCATAGATTACGTCTACAGCACTCATGGTCATCTTGTTATGCGTGACAATAATGAACTGTGAGTTTTCACTGAACTGACGGATCATGTTGGTGAACTTGCCAACGTTTGCATCGTCGAGTGGAGCATCCACCTCATCGAGTATACAGAACGGAGCTGGCTTGATCAGGTAGATCGCAAAAAGCAAAGCCGTAGCGGTCAGTGTACGCTCTCCGCCGCTGAGCTGCGTCAGCGAACTAGGACGTTTTCCTTTAGGTTTGGCAATGACATCGATCCCCGTTTCCGCCAGGTCTTCCGGATTTTCCAAGATCAGATCACACTGATCGTCCTCGGTGAATAGCGTCTTAAATACTTTTTGGAAATTCTCTCGTACCAGATTGAAGGTCTCCAAGAATTTCTGGTTGGCGGTTGCTTCCACTTCTTCGATCGTCTTTAGCAGACTATCTTTTGCATCTACCAGGTCTGTTTTTTGTTCCACGATGAAATCGTATCGCTTTTTCATCTCCTGAAAAGCTTCAACGGCCATCGGATTTACTTCACCAAGATTTTCCAATCGCTTCCGCATCCGGTCTGCCTTCTCCTGTAACTCCTCAAGCGTAATCTCCCCGGTTCGATCCTGACCCAGAATATCTTCCAATTGGATCTTGAACTCCACATCCAGCCGCTCTTTCATTCCAGCAAGTTGGAGTTTCAGTTCATTGAGCTTATCCTTGATCGCGGTCAACAGAAACTCTACCTGCTCGCGCTCTTTTACTTGATGACGTATGGCACTCTCCTTCTCCTGAAGTTCATTGCGATGCTTATAATATGCCTGATCGGTTTCATTGAGGGATTTCTCCGAGATCTCTTTATCGCGTAGCTGGGCTGCCAGATTTTGTTCCATTTCCTGCAGAGCGGTACGGTTCTGGTTGATGGACTGATCCGTATCAGTGAGATGACTTTGATTGCTTTGGATCTGTTCTTGAAGCGAATTCCATTGGTTGGTGCGGAACTCCAACTCTTGCTTAAGTCCGCTGATCTTGCTTTGATGGCGTGTGATCAGCAGTTTAAACTCATTGAAATCGTGTTGTGCCTGTGAAAAACGAGCTTCCTCTTCGCGGTGCGCTTGCTCCGCCACTTGCAGATCAGCGAGGTGCCGCTGTATAGCTTCTACAAAACCACTAAGCTGAATACGGACATCAGCAACCCCGGCCTGCGTTTGGATCAATTGATGTTGCAATTCTTCCAAACGGGTCGCACTTGACTGCTGCAACCCATGGATATTTTCCAATTTATTCCGCAGCGCAAAACTCTGATTGGTAAGTGCCTGGATCGCGCGCTCCGCATCGCGTAGTGCAGCTTCACGCATATCCTCATTGAAAGCGATCACTTCATTATGCTTGGCCTGCATACGAGCACGCAGATCTTCGACGATTTTGTCCTGGGCCTCGATTTGATTGTTGAGCTTCTCGAGGTTTTTGGCACGCCCGATCTTTTTACCCTCGATCATTCCTACGCTGCCACCTGTAAGTGAATAACGACCCCGAACGTATTTTCCGGACTTCTCGATCACTACTGGAGCGGTAGCCTGAGCCAGGGCTTCTTCCGTTTCTGCGATGTATACTTGTCCGAGCAGGTGCTCAGCGAGTTTTCGGTATTTAGCATCCACCTCTACTATATCCATCGCCGCTACGAGTCCGGGTACCGCAGCTTGTCCCCCCTCTTGGTTTGATTGAGCAGCCAGTTTATCCAGTAAAAAGAAATTCGCTTTACCTTTTCTGTTCGCATCCAGCAATTGTACAGCCTTCAAGCCGGTGGCCAAGTCATCCACCACATAGTAACTCAGGAATGGCTCCAACACATTTTCCAATGCGGTGCGGTATTCTTCTCGTACATACAACACATCGGATAGGATCGGTGCCTGGTGATTCCAGGCCGGATTGTTATGCAAAAACTTGACCGAATCCGGATAACCCTCCATGGAATCGATCATGCTTTTCAGCAGCTCGTATTCATTTCGCTTGGCATCCAGCTTACGGGATTCATCCGCCAGTTCATTGCGTAATGCCTCGAGTACGGATTGCGTTTGTAGTATCTGTTCCTTCGTATTTGCCTGATGTTTTTGCAATTGCTCCAGGTCCACCTTCTTGATGGCCAGATCTTTCTCCGCTTGCTGATGGGCTTGTGTCAACTGCTGCTCATCTTGCTGCCGTTGAGTCCGCTCGGTTTCAATCTGGTGGATCGCCCGCTGCAAGTTCTGTATCGATGTATCTGCAACAGCCACCTGCTTCTCCGCTTCAAATTGCTTGCGTTGCAATTCCTGATGTGCAGTACGGGATTGTTCCCACGCAGCCCGCTTGTCGGACAAAGACTGACGTAATTGTTCAACAGCATCGGTGCGGACCTGAAGCTGTTGTTCCAACTCATGAAGCGCCTTCTCCTCCTCTTCGATCTGTTGCTTAGAGAACGCGATGCTTTCCTGTAAGCCGGTTAATTGACCGGCGGCCTTTTGAAGAAAATCACTCAGACTGCCTTGTTTTTCCAACAAGTGTTCCAACCGCTGCTGCGCCAGACTCTTTTCTGATTCCAGTGTACGCAAATGCTGGATCTTCTCGTTGTAAACTTGTTGCAATTGTTGCAACTGACGCTCCTCCTCAATCAATTGCAACTTCTCTTTTTCCAGTTCCGCCTCTCGGGTACCGATAGCCGCTTCAATGGCGATCTTGCGATCGGACTCTACCTGCTGTTGCTGAGTTAGCTCCTGATAAGAAAGATTATACCCTTCCAAAGAAGCTTTCGCCAATTCGATACTGGTTTCACGATATTCTTTCTTGATCTCGTGATACTTCTCTGCTTTTTTGGCTTGATTCTCCAGCGCCTTCAACTGGTTGTTGATTTCAAAGATCAGGTCTTCGATACGAGCTAAATCCTGCTCCGTAGCCTCGAGTTTGTTGCGGGCTTCTTTTTTGCGGGTTTTGTAAATGGAGATGCCCGCCGCCTGCTCCAACATTTTACGACGGCTGTTATCCTTGTCCTTGATCAGATCATCCACCATATCGAGCGCTATGATCGCGTAACTGTCAGTGCTGATACCCGTATCCATGAACAGGTTCTGAATATCCTTGAGGCGACATTGCACATCGTTCAACCGGTATTCACTCTCCCCACTTTTGTAAAAACGACGGGTGATGGTTACCGTACTGAACTCTGTCGGCAAGAGGTTACGCGTGTTTTCGAAAGTCAAACTGACTTCTGCCAATCCGCTCGAGCTACGGGTTTTGGATCCATTGAATACCAGACTTTCCAAGTTCTCGGAACGGAGCTGGCTGATCTTTTGTTCACCGATCACCCAACGGATGCTGTCCACAATGTTTGATTTTCCACATCCATTGGGACCCACGATACCGGTCACGTTTTCATCGAAGTGGACAATGGTCTTATCCGGAAAACTTTTGAACCCCTTGATCTCTAATGTTTTTAAACGCACGGCAATGATATTTTACGTCAGGACAGGCGGCGAATATACTGATGAAAAGACTTGAACGTATTTGCTGGGATTCAATGATTTATTCACAATCATGGGGATAAAATTGGAGTAAAAAATGTCGTCCTCCGCAGGCCGCGACTCGCCAACACAAAATAAACGAACAGATGTTCGGGAATTCTCACATTCATTACCTTTACAAGGCATGAAAAACATCAAGTTGATCGAGGTGCCCTCAGAGATCGGAGCCGGCACCCGGGGGGCGAGTCTGGGGATCGAGGCCATACGGATCGCGGCGTTGGATTTCATGAGCAATTTCTTCGTCCACTTCCCCTCCGAGCGGGTCGAAACCGAAAATCGGCTTTTGTACGAGCCGATCGATTCGCCATACGCCAAGCGTATAAAGGGACTTAACACGCTATACGAACGGGTATCCAAGGCGGTTTCGGATACGGTGAAAAATCAGTTTTTCCCAGTTGTGATTAGTGGCGACCACAGTACGGCCGCTGCTACCATAGCCGGCCTGCGCATCGCCAAACCCAAGAGCAAGCTGGGGGTCGTCTGGATCGATGCCCATGCCGATCTGCATACACCTTTCACCACGCCCTCCGGGAACCTTCATGGGATGCCGATGGCTATCTCGCTGGGAGAGGATAATTCCGATTGTGCTTCCCATGAGCCGGACGCTCAGACCTTGAAATATTGGGAAAACCTGAAACGGATCGGAAAGATCCACCCAAAGGTCAAACCTGAAGATATCATCTACATCGCGCTGCGGGACTATGAAAAAGAGGAGCGATACCTGATCGAAAAACTCGGGATAAAGGTCATTAGCATCAAAGAGATCCGCAGTAAAGGCGTGGAAAGCGTTGTCCGCTCTGCCCTTCGCTATCTGTCCGATTGCACGGACATATACGTCTCATTCGATGTGGACAGCCTGGATGCATCCATATCAAGGGGGACAGGGACACCTGTTTCGCACGGACTCAAAGAACGAGAGGCGGAAGATCTCATCAGCAAATTCATGATGAATCATAAGATCTGTTGTTTGGAGATCACGGAGGTGAACCCCACACTCGACCGTGAAAATCTGATGGCCGAGATCGCCTTTAACATCTTGCAACGATCGGTGAATATCCTGTTGATGAATTGATCAACGAGGAAAACATTGATTCAATCCCTCTTCGAATGAACAGGGACTGAATCCGATTGCCACTTTTGCTTTTTCGATGACAAATCCGGTTCGCGGCGGCCGCTTGGCAGGTTGTTGAAAAGTAGCCGCGGTTACCCGGTTGATCAGATTTGGATCTAAGCCCATATGCTTCGCCGTAGCTGTAGCCATTTGATAAGGCGTCAGTACCTCCTCCCCGCTTAAATGATAAAGTCCTTCTGTTTCAGTAACGATCAACTGTGCCACTCCTGCTGCTAGATCGCCGGCATAGGTCGGTGTACGGATCTGATCATCGACGACTGAGTACGTTTCACCACGCTGAAGTTTGTCCACCACAATACTGATTAGATTGGCTGAACCGGGAACTGGCGGTCCGTACACAGAAACCGTGCGTGCGATGCACCATTTGTGCGGGTATTCCATGATCAACGCTTCAGCCCGCAGCTTCGTATGCCCGTAATAATTTACCGGCGCTGTTTCATCCGCCTCCCCATACATGCCCCTTTCGCCATCAAAAACAAAATCGGTTGAAATAAAACAAAAAAAACACCCCTGATCAGCAGCAGCTTCCAAGAGATGTTGAGTCGCCAAAACATTCACACGGTAGGCCAGTTCCTGATCCAGTTCACACTGATCAGGTTTACTGATCGCAGCGGCATGCAAAATGGCGTCGGGCTTCTCCAGTTGGATACATACCCGAACGGCATCACGATCCGTAATATCCAGCGTTTGATACGGGCATAGCCCCTCCCAGTCGATGGCATTCCGGCGCCTACCGGTTGCGATCGGCGACGCGCCGATCCGAAGCAACTGTTCGATCCAATGCCGACCTATAAATCCATTCGCACCAGTAACCAAAACTCTCATACAGCAAATCTACAAAACACGAACACGAACAATTGTGTGTGCTATACACAAAGTCGATTTCAGTACCTTTGCGGAGATTCAATATCATGCAGAAGAAAATCAAACGGATCGGGGTGATGACCAGTGGCGGAGATGCCCCTGGCATGAATGCTGCCATACGCGCTGTGGTCCGAACCGCACTCTACCATCAAATCGAAGTCTTTGGCATCATGCGCGGTTATCAGGGCATGATCGATGATGATATTTTTCAGATGGACAGTCGCTCGGTGGCGAACATCATCCAGCGTGGCGGCACCATCCTGAAAAGTGCTCGCTGCAAGGAGTTCATGGAACCGGCCGGTCGCAAAAAAGCCTACGACAACCTGCGAAAGCATGAGATCGACGGGCTGGTTATTATCGGTGGCGACGGCTCCTTCCGGGGTGCCTGTGTATTCAGTTCGGAATTCGACATTCCCTGTATCGGACTGGCCGGCACCATTGATAAAGACATTTCCGGGACCGACTTCACCATCGGATTTGACACGGCGGTGAATACGGCCGTAGATGCGATCGATAAGATCCGTGATACGATGGATGCGCATGACCGGATCTTCATCATTGAAGTGATGGGTCGGGATGCCGGTTACATCGCCTTGCATAGCGGCATCGCCACCGGCGCCGAAAATATTTTGATCCCTGAGCGGAAGACCGACATCAACAACATCATCCAATCGCTGCAGGAAAAAGAACGACGCAAGAAAATGGTGAACCTCATTGTGGTAGCCGAAGGCGATGATTTTGGAGGCGCAAATGAAGTTCAGAAAATCCTAGAGGAGAATTTACCCAAATCTGAAATTCGGGTCTGCATACTAGGGCACATTCAACGAGGTGGGTCACCCAGTTGCATGGATCGGGTGCTGGCAAGTCGAATGGGTTATCATGCCGTGGAGTGCCTCATCGAAGGAAGACACAATGTATTTGTCGGCATACAGAATAACAAAATGAATTACGTACCGCTGGAAACGGCAGTTAAGAACAAAGGCAAGATCGGCGAAGAATGGATGAAGATCGTCAAGATCCTGGCCAGCTAATTTTCAATTATGAACAAGATCAAAAAATACCTGCACGACGGTTACGATAACGAGGCAGGCAAACAACATGCATTCAAACGGACCAAGATCGTTGCGACGGTCGGCCCCTCCTGCGACTCCTACGAACAACTGCTGGAACTGGTACGTGCCGGCGTGAATGTATTCCGACTTAATTTCTCACATGGCGGACATGAGGATAAAGCTCGTGTAATCAATTTCATCCGCGATATCAATAAAACAGAACCCTACAACATCGCCATACTCGCTGATCTGCAGGGACCTAAATTGCGCGTGGGCGATCTGGAAGAAGGCAAGATGGAGCTGAAAGAAGGTGATATACTCACCTTCACAAACGAAAAACTAGTAGGAAACTTCGATCGCATTTATGTCTCTTACCCAAACCTAGCCAACGATGTGAAAGTTGGTGAAAAAATCTTGATCGATGATGGCAAACTGGAAGTGGTTGTTCAAGAGATTACGGCTGCAAAAGAAGTGAAAGTGCGGGTCACACTACCCGGCAAACTCCTCCCCAAAAAAGGAGTGAACCTCCCCGACACTGAGATTTCCTTACCCTCGCTAACTGAAAAAGACTTGGCCGATTTGGACTTCATCCTCACACACCCGATCGATTGGGTAGCACTTTCTTTTGTGCGAAATCCGGAGGACATACGGGGATTGAAAAAAATGATTCAGGATAAAGGACACAAAGCAAAAGTGATCGCCAAAATAGAAATGCCACAGGCCATCGCCAATCTTCGAGACATCATCATCGAAAGTGATGGCGTTATGATCGCGCGCGGGGATCTCGGCGTGGAAATGCCGGTAGAGGCTGTACCACTGATACAAAAAGATATCATCAGCAAGTGTCTGCACCGTGCCAAACCCGTGATCGTCGCTACCCAGATGATGGAAAGCATGATCGATCGAACTAAACCGAATCGAAGCGAGATCACTGATGTAGCCAATGCAGTACTGGAGGGAACCGATGCGGTGATGCTGAGCGGAGAAACCGCTACCGGTAAATATCCCAGATTGGTGGTAGAAACCATGAGCAAAATCATCCTGGAGATCGAATCGAAAGCCTACAAATACAACCGGGAAGATGAGCTGAAACCACAGGTACACTCCCCTTCCAAACTCAGCGATGCGATTTGTTATAACGCCTGCAAATTGGCGGAAGACTCACATGCTGATGCCATCATCGGCATGACTCAAAGTGGATACACGGGATTCATGCTGAGCAGTTATCGTCCGCAAAGCCCCCTCTATATTTTCACCAAAGAAAAAACTCTGGTTAATCAGCTTAGCTTGAGTTGGGGCGTACGGGCTTTCCATTATTATGAAGAGGAAAGTCTCGACGAAATATTCCAAGACCAGATCGAGATCCTGAAACGAAGGGGCTTTTTGAAGGAAGGTGATGTGATCGTGAGCACCGGCAGCACACCTGTGCATTTACACCTGCCGACCAACGTGATCAAGATTGACCGGGTAAAGTAAATATCAGAGTCGGCGGATCTTGATGTTACGGTACCAGACCATGTCGCCATGGTCTTGCAAAGCGATATGACCTTTCTTGAATTTTCCGAAATCCGGCATACGGGCGAACTTGCTGGCGGCGACCATTTTCTTCCAACTGTCGTCCCAAAGCGAAGTAGTTACCACGTTCACTCCATTCAGCCAAAACTCAAGTTTACCCTTTTCTGACTTGATCTCCACTTGATTCCATTCCCCGGGTGCACGAACAGTTTCGGGCCAAGCAGAAATCAGATCGTATAAATCCCCTGCCCGATGTTTGATGATCTTTCCGTCGGGATGACCGGCATTGTCCAGCACCTGCATTTCCGGCGCTGTTTCCCAAGGCCACCGGTATTTGGTCGTATCCTCCTGTGCATAGAACATGATTCCACTGTTTCCATTGCGCGCGATCTTCCATTCCAGCTTTAGATGAAAATCACTGAAGACTTCATCCGACATGATATCTCCGCCACCTTTGATCTGCCAATTCTCTTTGGTGGTAGTATCCAGAAACAATTGACCATCTTCGACTTTCCAAGCAGCACCTGCTACTTTACCTCCGTATTTATGCCATCCTCTGGTCGTGAGTCCATCGAATAACATCTCCCAGCCATCTTTTCGCTCCTGCTTGGTGAGGCGATTCTGCGCCGGAAGGGTATCCGTACGGACCATAGGGCTGGATGTTTCACTGCCACAGGCGGTGAAACTGGCGAGTAGAAAGGCAGACAATACGATCAAACGCATAAGATTATTTTAAGAGGAGAATATAGTCGAGCATGGCCTTCGCATCATCCGGGCTTAAGGACGGATGCGCTGTCATGGGGATTTGCCCCCATACACCAGCCCCTCCGGTTATGATCTTCTGTGCAACTGAAGAAAGCTGATCCGAGCCAGCGTTAGCATATTTCTGTGCGATCTCTTTATAACTGGGGCCTATTCCTTTTGTGGCTACTTGGTGACAAGTCAAACAATCACTTTGCTTCACTAATGCAAATCCCTTCTGATACGCGGGATCCTGTGTGATATCGGCCGTTTGACCTTTGGTGGGTTCCATTGAACCGCCACAGGCTATCAAAAACATTGAAATCAAAAATGAAAACGTGCAAAGAAGTTTCATATCAACAAATCGTTTGTGTACGAATATACATCCTAATCCAGACCCAATAAGGTACGGTTCTTAGCCCGATCCATCCTACTGGAAGCAAAATCATCGAATGCTTTTTCCGTTACCCGAATGATGTGATCCTGTATAAAGGCAGCCCCTTCCCTTGCTCCGTCCTCCGGATGTTTTAAACAACACTCCCATTCCATCACCGCCCAGCCATCAAAACCATATTGGGTTAGCTTGCTGAAGATCCGTTTGAAATCGACCTGCCCATCACCGGGTGAACGATATCTGCCTGCACGGTTCACCCAGGACTGATAGCCACCGAACGTTCCTTGCCGACCAGAGGGATGAAATTCGGCATCCTTTACATGAAACGCTCGAATACGCTCATGATACAGGTCGATGTATTCGATATAATCAAGTTGCTGCAACAAAAAATGAGAAGGATCGTACAGCAAACAAGCCCGGGGATGCTGATCCACGGCGTCCAAAAACATCTCGTAGGTGGCGCCATCAAAAATATCTTCCCCGGGATGCACCTCATAACATACGTCAACCCCGCAAGAATCGAAATGATCGAGAATCGGTTTCCATCTACGTGCGAGTTCCGCAAATCCCTCTTCCACTAATCCGGCCGGTCGCTGTGGCCAAGGATGAAACGTATGCCATAGTAAAGAACCACTGAAGGTGGGATGGGCCGTGAGACCCAAATTACGAGAAGCTTCGGCCCCATATTTCACTTGCTGAATAGCCCACTCCGTACGGGCTTTTGCATTCCCCCGAACCGACTCGGGTGCAAATCCATCAAACAAGGTATCGTAGGCTGGATGCACGGCCACGAGTTGACCTTGCAGGTGAGTGGACAATTCAGAGATCTCCAGGCCGGCAGCCTGCACAATCCCTTTGATTTCATCTGCATAGGTCTTGCTTTCGGCTGCTTTTTTCAGATCGATGCAGCGCGGATCCCAGGTAGGTATTTGAACAGCTTTGAAACCAAGTGAAGCCGCCCATTTACAAATGGATGAAAGATCGTTGAACGGTGGCTGATCCCCCATGAACTGAGCCAGAAAAATAGCCGGACCTTTTATAGTACGCATGATGAACGTTTAAATAGTGAAATCGATCCATTTCTGTTGGGACTGCCCGGAAGCGATCACGTGCTCGATGAAAGCCATACCCCGAACACCTTCCACTACGGAAGGGAAATCAAGTATTTCATCAGAGGCGGTTTGCCCGTTTGCACGTGCCCGAATCGTGGAGATGAAATTCCGATACAAATTAGCAAAGGCCTCCAGATATCCTTCAGGATGACCTGCGGGCGTGCGAGCATTGTGTTTGGCGAATGAATCCGCATAACCGGTGCCAGCTCGATAGATCTCAGCCGGGCGATCCAACCATTTAACCAGTATAGTATTTGCATCTTCCTGCTGCCACTCGATACCGCCTTTTTCTCCAAATACCCGGATCTTAACATTGTTCTCCGCTCCTGCAGCCACCTGCGTGGCCATCAATACACCGCTGGCTCCGTTATTGAATTTCAATAAAGCGGCTCCGTCATCATCCAACATTCTCCCCTCTACAACCGTATTCACATCGGCGCAGATCTTGGTCACCTGAAGGCCGCTAACATACTCGGCCAAATTGAACGCATGGGTTCCGATATCACCCATAGCACCCGCTTTACCACTACGCTTGGGATCGGTTCGCCAGGAGGCCTGTGCATGATTGGTTTTCTCCAATGAAGTACTTAGCCAACCTTGCGGATACTCTACATAAACTTTTCGAATAGCACCCAATATGCCGGAGCGAATGAGCTGTCGGGCCTGCTTCACCATCGGATAACCGGTGTATGTATGACAGAGCAAGAGGGTGCGACCGGTCGACTTGACTTTAGCTTCTAGTAGTTTGGCTTCCTCCAACGTGAAAGTGATCGGTTTTTCCACTACCACATCAAATCCATATTCTAACGCCAGCATGGCTGGTTCAAAATGAAGAAAATTGGGCGTAACGATGGTTATAAAATCAACCCGTTTCTCCGGGGGCATCGTCGCTTCTTTTTCCAGCATCACTTTGTAGTCAGTGTATATGCGCTCCGGGGAAAGAAACAGTTCCTCTCCGGATTCAACGGCCACCTCCGGGTTTACGCTCAGCGCTCCGGCAACCAACTCGGCTTGTCCATCCATATGAAAAGCGAGTCGGTGAATGGCCCCGATGAATGCGTCCTTGCCCCCACCGACCATGGCCACACGCAGCTTACGATTGTTCATGTTGGAAATATTTGAAAACAGGCCGACAAGCGGCAGGTTGTGAGTAACAAATAAACAGTGTTTTTTCTAAAATTACTACATTGTTACTTCAACCAACCTTACTGCCATTCAAACGATTGCCATGCCTGTTTCCACCCGACTACAACT
>Ga0315902_10007079_pt1 | contig 15388 bp, 9 predicted proteins | sample LakEriMetagenome_9_FD_203523 | JGI IMG/M metagenome (GOLD analysis project Ga0315902, IMG submission 203523) | Freshwater fungal communities from buoy surface, Lake Erie, Ohio, United States - Buoy 12 MA117 | ecosystem: Environmental > Aquatic > Freshwater > Lake > Lake biofilm | place: USA... | reverse complement strand
CAGGAATACAGGATGAAAGAATTGTCGAAGTATGGTAAATGTTATGTGTATGACGGAACAGCTAAACGTGTATATTGCGGATCTGAAGATCAGTCTGATTCCGAGATCGACAAAGAGTAGACTACACCCTGTCTACCGAACACTTGAGAAGTGGCCGATAGTTATGTCTGACGGAATGAAGGTGCACCACGAGATGATGATTAGTCTAATAAGGCGATCGCTAAAAGGCAGGATCAATGAGTGGGATAAGTATATTATTAGGTATGAATGTAGTAATGTTAAATTTTCAACAAGATGCAATTGGACGAACAAAGAATAAAGCAGGTGTATGAATACTTCGATAAAATCGCATACGCTAGATGCAGTGACTGGATTACAGAGATGAGGAGAAGTATTGCAATAATTATGACGGATCAGGGCATTTCGTCTGGTAAGATAGCTAAGGTGCTACATGTTAACCACTGCCTTGTGTCTCACTACAAGAATAGAATGAAGGTACGACCAGATGTTAACAGCGTTGTGTCAGAAAAAATGTGGGAGTGGATTGATGCTGGTCTTTATCCAATGCCAGGACACAACAGTCGAAAGCAGTACTACACGTATTATCTTACAGATACTCCAAACAAGCGGAAGTTCTATGTGTCAGAAAAAAAGAAGAACAGAAGTCTTGATAAGTTTATAGATGAACTATAACGGATGGTGCTATACGCTCGTTTTAATGGCGCTTGCACTTTGTTATGTTTTATTTGCATATTATAATTTAGTCCATTAATTTTGCGGACATGAATGTCAACTACGTCAACTCTGTTATGGACGAGCTGAATGAATACAACGCAGAGTTGTATGAAGCTCTGATGGACGGAAGCCAGGAGGACGTAACAATAGCCATACGAAAAATAAATAAGGTCTTAACTGATATAAGAAAATCTATGTCAGATGACTCAATTAATCTGAAGTAAATGGATTACAAGACAGAAATGATAAAGGAATTGTTAGAGAAATTCCCGAACGCATCTACGCTATCACTTGCTAAAATCCTTCACGAAAATAATCCTTTAGACTTTCCAAGCATTGAAAACGCAAGGGGCGCATTAAGGTATTGGAGGGGTGAAGCTCGTAGAAGCGCTAAAGAGCCTGTTTCAAAAAGAACAGAAGAAGAAAAGAAAGCCGCTTACGCTTGGGCAAAGCTACCAGAATCAGACTATAAGGAGGCAGAACCTTTCGTTATGCCTAGAGGACAGAACAGGATCCTGCTTTTGACGGATATACACCTGCCATACCACGACATTGATGCGCTAAGTTTGGCGCTTCATTGGGGTTACGAAAGGAAGCCAAATGCCATTATCTTAAACGGAGACACTATGGACATGTACCAAGCGTCTCGTTTTATCAAGGACAGAAGGCTGAGAGATTTGAACGGAGAGATTGAAATGACCCGTGATTTTTTGGCACAGCTTCGTGAAGAGTTCGACTGTCCTGTTTACTTTAAGATAGGCAACCACGAAGCACGCTGGGAAAATTATTTGAAGACAGTAGCTCCTGAGCTATTAGGCATAGCAGACTTTGAGTTGAGTAGCATCCTTAGATTTGGAGAGTTAGGAGTTACAGAGATAAAGTCCAACCAGGTAATTAAAGCCGGTAAGCTATCTATTATGCACGGTCACGAGTTTGGTCATCAGGTATTCAGTCCTGTAAATGCTGCACGAGGCCTTTACATGAAAGCTAAAGCCAGCTCTATAATAGGACACCACCACCAAACCTCTGAGCACTCTGAGAAAGACTTAAACGGAGAGGTGGTTACAACGTGGTCTGTTGGTTCTCTGTGTGGTCTAAGTCCTGAGTACATGCCATACAACAAATGGAATCACGGCTTCGCTTGGATTGAAACATTCGACAACGGTGACTTTGAGGTAAAGAATCTCAGAATAATAAATGGAAAGGTAAGATAATAAAAAGCCCACATCTTAATTGGTGTGGGCTTCTTTTTTACTTCAGCTTCTGTATCTCCTGCATATCTCGTATACCTACCGACCCTTCTGTTTCAAAGATCTCAATATACTTCTTTACCTGACGCTCATTCTTTAGCCCTCCCTGACTATCTATCCAGTCGAGTTCATTTAGTACTCTCTCTGACGAGCTCTCAGTCTGTGTGGCTCTCATCTTCTTAACTAGATACTTCTCAACCTCTCCTTCCTTCTTCCTTCCAGTAGCCTCAAGTACTTCATTAAGAGCTTCGTGCTGCTTTTCTGTTAGTTTATTCTCTTTCTTGACATTGTTTTCTATCTTCCTAAAGACAGATCCAAATTCAGCAGGTATACCTAAAGCGGACCACGCTAAGTAGTAAGGCATTATCTCCTTCATCTTATCCTGTCCTTCAGAGTCAATGTACTTTGTCTCCATCTTTCCCCCAAATCCTTCAGACTCAAACTCTCCGTTGTATGCCAAGTTAAGAGACTTGTATACTTCAATCCCCTTATCAAGCGTAATTCTATATACACCTCCAGGGCCTTGAGAGTCGTATTGGGATGCTTTAATTCTTCTCTCCTCAATGTAGTTGTCAATAAACTCCTGAGCCTTCTTGCCTTCTAGTGCTGGCTTTCCTGAGAGTTCTCTTGCTTCATTTTCTGTCTTCAGAGCTTCCTTAGCATCATCCTCCATATACGATGGGGCAATCTTTTTCATGAGAAAATCAGCTCCATATATTACAGGACTATCGGTAAATAATGGCACAGGAGAGAAGATATCCTTAGCAACAGTTCCTATAGTATAACTTAACTGTCTTTCCAAAGACTTCTGTACGTCCTCTTCTTCCGGTTCATCCTCACCTCCAATTGCTGAAGCGATAGAACTTACTATGTAATACTTTATAGCGAAAGATAAAGAGTGGAACGCTGCCATTTCCAAAATCAAACCACCTAAAGATCGTGCAGCTGCCTTTCTGTCAGCTCTAGATGCATCTCCAGAAAACATTATACTGACGTCAGTAGTCATCCTTGACTTTTGGTTGACAACGAACGACATGAATGGGAACAGCGTATTCTTCACAATCTTCTTTATTGACTGACCTGATGTAAACAAGTCTCCCATCAGCATAGCATCAGAAGCATTTTGCTGTCTGTCAACCATGTGCTGTGCATAGTTCAGTGCCTCTTGGTCTACATCTGCTGGGTTATTGTAGTCGATATCAGTAGACTTACCTTTAGCCTCAAGTGCTTTCTTATAGTACGCAATAAATGCCGATCGAGCTGCAAATACATCAGGCTTGGCTAATACTAACTTCAACCATTTTGTATTTACCTTTTCAACTACATCTAACGCTTTTTCTATTTTACCAGCAGCAATTGATCTATCAAGCGCAGCATCTGCATCATCAAAAGCAGCTATAGATTCTATACCTCTATTTGAAATAGGCATCTCAATAGCATCTATCCATCTATGCTGATCCCTTCCAAATGCAAATGTTGTATGCTTACCTGCATTCATTAACGTATTCACGAAGATAGGTATAGTTTGCTTGAACGGCTGGAATATAGAACCAAGCGCTCTTGTTGCACCCATAGATGCCCATATCCTTAGCGATCGCTCTACTTCTCCAATAGTTTGATCATCTGTTCCTACTTGCTTATTTCTTGATCGAAGGATATACTCATCTACACGTTTTCTGAATAAGTCTCTGTCGGATTTATTTGTGATTACCTTATTCCAACTTTTAGATTTAAAGAATCCTTTTATTTGCTTAGTTGCAGCTGCTGTATTTATGTCGATAAGTGCAGCTTTTAGAGCGCGTTGATTGTTATTATCAAAGTTCAGATTAACGTAGCGCTTCTGCTCCATAGATACAGGCTTTGAAGATGGCATAAGTACACCTGTCTTCTTGTCGTACTCATAGTTAAGTACTGCCGAAAAACCACCTCCACCCATTTTATTCATAAGCTTATCTACGTTCTCACTATTGTTAGGATCAAGTGATGAGAACTTATCCGGAGTATAGAACATATCCTTATCAAGAATAGTATTATATACGCTCTGACTTACATCAGCAAGTTGAGAATAGTTATCTGCCCATGTGTTTACCCACCAATTAACAGCCTCTATATTCAATTTATCTACACGAGACTCTATATCCGATATAGTTAGATTGGCATCATTAAGACCAAGCTTTTCAATAAGCATGTCATACATATCTGCAACCTTTGCGTCTTTAGCGTCACCTTCTTCACGTAGTACATCAACACTGTCCTTGATTAATTTTATCTTTCTCTTCAGTTCTTTCTCCTGAGCTTTCTGATCTCCTGCAACAGTTCTCTTCAAGAAAGCATACATGCCTCTCTCGTAGATGTTCTCAGGATCCATAAAGTCTTTACCATTTGCTTTCTTCTTATTAAAAGCTTCATAGTACTCATCGGTATATTTTCTCCATCTTGATGTGGCTTGAGCTACACCTTTTATGAACTTATTTATACCTATATTATCGAGAACGTATTGTGCTCTGTTTGTGCCTCTAAATATCCAGTCAGAAAGTACTGGAAGCGACATCATGTTGTACGCCCAAAAGTTACCTATATTACCAGCTCCAACACTCTTCGTCTTAAATCCTTTAGCTGCAACCTTCTCGGCATTTCTCTGACCATTATAAGTATTCGTGATAGCCTCAACCCCGTCAATGATACCGTTAGTTATGAAGTTGTCCATCGCCTCTATAACCTGAACAGCATCACGGATGTCCATCTTTGTGACGTCAATCTTCATCATGTCTGACGCTACTTCCTTCTGTCTGTCAGTAAGCTCAACAGCTTCTCCGGTAAAAGGATCTCTGCCATTTAACATCGACTCAACGATAGGACGGTATACATCCATAACTGAGCCTATATAAGAAAGTATGGCTGCCCTCTTTTCTTCAGCAGGCAACTTAGTTTCAGGATCCCTTAGCTCACCTATGATCTCAAGTATCTCCTTAAGGTTCATGTCCTTTGAGATAACACCTGCTGCAACAAGGTCGTCATTAACAGCAAGTATCTCAGCCTTTCTGTACTCCTCTATTTCCTTGTTGGCATTCTCAATGTACTCACTAACATCCTTAAATGACATAGATGTCCTCATCTGAGCCGATACGCTAATCTGCTCTTGATCCATCACATTGTCAATATCAACACCTGTAGTAACACCTAATCTCGACGGGCGAACAGCATTTAGTACGTTGTTAGCTTGCTCAATGTATGCGTCAATATCTGAGAGCATCCAAGGCTGTATTTTTGAGAAGTCTTTAGCCACAGAGACAACAGATGCCTGTAATCCTTTTGACTTCAGTTTGCTCTTTATTTTCTTCTGAAGACTATTTGCCTCCTGTAATTTCTGCTGGTAGTCAGCACGCTCGAACAGTCGCTCTGCATACTGCAACGTTCGCTCGACCATTATAGGGTTGTCAACGTTCGTCATCACAACACGCTTTGCCAATGCTGATGCCTGCTGTGCTGTAACGATACCTCCACGCTTCATCTCGTTGATGAGAGCTACAAGCTGACGTTGCTTTTGTTTGAGTGATTGTGAAGACTGACGAGCAGCACGAGCCTCAAGTCTTAGTTGATCTTTTAGTGCTGCTGCTTCGTTTACAGTAACTTTCTTGGGTGCAGGCTTTCCGAGTATTTTAGATACAGATGGAGCTTTTCTCTGCTTCATTGCAGCGTTAATATCTTTCTGATCAAATCCTGACTTCTCTAAATATTTCTTTATAGCAGCATCAGAAAACCCGTTCTCTCTAGCTATAGATATTATGTCATCTATCTTGTTGGTCTTTGAGAACATCACCTGGAGTGACTTTATGTCAGCTTCAGTTACCTCTTTTCCACCAAGAAGAACACTCAGAGATCCATCTACAAATTCATTTAGTGACAACTTTTGGAACTCTTCAGGTGTCAATTTATCAAATGCCTTAAACTTAGACTTTATATAATTGAATGTAGCATTAAGCCAATTCTTGAATTTAGATTTTTTTCCAGCTTCAATTATAGCCTCTCCTTTACTTGCAATTATCTCAGCCATTGCTTCTTCTCTTGCAAGATCAGTATCTCCAAATTCTTCTATCTTCTTTCTAAGTATGTCAGTTCCTTCTAATAGTGAGAACCCCTTTCTTAGTAACTCTGGATTGTTTTCTCTAAGGAATCCCATCCATATATGTGCAAATTCATGTATGGCCGTATTAGAATTAGCTTTTTCTGGATTTAAATAAACTTTTCCATCTATAGTGAAGCCATAGATAACATCACCCTTTCTTATAAACTTGTTTACATTTGGATCTTGAATTGCCTTGTTGAATTCCTCTTGAGTTTCAAAGACTGAAACAGAAGGAAATGCTATCCTCATTTTAGCTAGAAGCTTCTGTAGATCTGTGATTTTTGAAGATAGTTTAGCTCCTCTTAGTGTCTTCATTGATGCTATAGCTCCGCTAGAAGCTATGGCTTGATCCACAGTTACATCTACAGATGGGAATACGCCACTCTTGTTAGGCTTATTCATTACAAAAACCCTAGCGTATGCTTCTGGAAATACGTCAGCAACATTTACAGGATTTTCAAGAACCCCTATCAATTTACCTTTTACTCCATAAGGGTAATTTCTGTGAACGACTTCTCCGTTACTTGATGACGTTACTTTCCCATTTATAACATCTACTCCAACAATCGCTATCACATGATTCTTTGGTATATCCTTAGTGGCCTCTTCTTGTATTGATTCGTTTATAGTGTTAAGGTGTATATATTTTCTAAACGATTTATCTTTATTTCCAACAAGTGCAAGAGCGGACTTTTTTGTTACATTACCTCTTTCTGGATTCGTCTTCTTGTCTACACTTCCAGTAAAAAGTATTTTTGTTATTCTTGCCCTGCTACTTATTGGTGTTAGTTCATTCATGTTATCAAGTAGCTCGTCTATAGTTCCGAACTTCTTGTCTTTTATGAATTTGATGACTTTATCAGAAGACATTACAGATTTTGACATTGAATCTATCTCCTTGTCACTCATAGGTTTCTCCCCAGCCTTTTCTCTACGCCTATTCTCTGATTCTATCTCAAAGTCAACTATGTCCTCTATAAGACCATTTAATGAGTCTGTTCTTTCTGATTTTGAAAAATTCTTTCTTATAGTGTCTGCAGCAAATCTAAATAAAGCCTCATTAGTAAGTATTGAGTCTTGACCCATTTTTACTACAGCCATAGGTACATGGCCATTTGGTAATTTCCCTTCTGCCCAAAGCCTGTCAAATAAATCCTTGTTTTTGTTATATACCTCTTTTGCTCTAGACAATGTCTTCTCTGCTTCTGCAGATGTAGTATTCGCCCAAGCATTATTTTCATTCCCATCAGTAAGGCTGAACCCAAGCCCTCCATTCACGTCTATTGTGTTTCCTGTAAATGGATTTTTAACCTGTCCAGATGATAGTTGATCAGATATGGTAAAAATAAATGGTATTCCATTAAATTCAGATATATCTTTTATTATACCTCCGTTTTTAATAGACTTTAGTTTTTGAGCAAATCTTTTGATTAAAGATTTTATGTTTGACTTGTTTTTAGTACTCAAGTTTGATGGAACATCAAAATTAGCACTATCTTCAGGCATCTGATTTATTTCTTCTGTTATCTTATCCACATCATCAAAATCAACAGCACCTTGCTCTCCCTTTTGGAACTTAGGAGTTTTCTTCCCAAAAAATTCCTCAAGTCTACTCACTTCATCATCTACTTCTTTTTCTGCAACCGGTACAGTATCTGGAGCTGCTTCTTCTTCGACAACTGCTGCAGCTTCTGTAGGTTTGATATTTGCTGTTGCTTGCTTGAATTCTTCATCTTGCTCTAATAATTCATTAATAAATTGCTGTTGTTCTGGAGTCTGGTACTTCTGAAGCTCTATCTGATAGGCTATATCAATGGCATCTTGACCATCAAACATTGCTGTTCTGCCTGTATCATCTTTCAAAGATACCCTCATTACTTCTCCAGCAGGCGTGTATTCTATTCCTTGCGTTGGAAGTTCTGACTGAATATTCCAATTGTTTCCATCTATAGAAACTTTTCCTTCCCTAGTTATAGAGATTCTTTCTTGCTCAGTGTTAAGACCAGGTACTTGAGTGTCTATAACTTGATCAACATTTCCTAATTCGTAAATTCTTCCAGTAGCTCGATCTTCAAAAACAACTTGCTGACCTTCAACATATACATCTCCTTTTAATGGAGAATCAAATGTAGTTCCACCATATTCAGATAAAGTAGCTGGTCTATTTACAACTTGTCTTGTTGTCGGCTGAACAGAAGTAGGTTGAGTAGTAGTTACTTCCGCTTCACTCCTGCCTTCGACAGCGCGATCGCCAAGATCTGCTTCTGGCTGCGCGGCTTGTGCAACGGCCTTCTTCGATCTATCATTGAGCTCATTTAGTTCTGATAATAAGCTTGATGCTATCTTATTTTTAGCTATAAATTCTTCATTATCAAGAATTTCATCCTCAGTAAGACCTTGCTCTATAAGATTCATTCGTAATGCATTCTTCTCATCCCAAGCTGCATTAAACTCTTCTTCCTTTGCTGCTATTTCTTCTTTGCTGACACCTTCTTTGGTAGCGCCTTGAGGTTCTGCTTTGGGTTTTCCTTGCGCCACTTCTCCGCTAACTTCGGATTCTGGCTGTACAGGTACTTCACTTGTTGTTTGCTTTTGAACGGCATTTTGACTGATTGTTTGTAGTTCGTTATTTATTTCTGCTATCCTTGCCTTCTGAGCAACAACCAGGTTGTCCTCCTTTCCGGCAATTTCTTTTTCTATCTTTGAACGCTCTATCAAAAGATCAGTAGACTGGGCTACACCCTCTGGAGATAGATTGTCAGGCATCTTTGCAAATAGACCAGACGCTTCTTTTATTGCATTTATTTGCTCCTGAGCTTCATCTTTTGTTATCTTGCCAGACATAAGTTTTGTCTTAATGTCTGTGATGAGCATTGATCTGAGGTTAGAGTCTTCGATGACTTTTTTTGTCATCTCCATATAAGATGGACTTAATCTATTGAATCCATTCTTTATACCCCTTACAGCTCCAGAAGGAACACTCATTATTGTTCCGCCAAGCGCACCCATATATGCCTCATATAATGCGTCTTTTGCCCAATTAGATACATCAAATGGTTTTATTTCCTTTCCATTTTCATCCTTACCTTGCATCCAATTGAATCCAGCTTTAAGAGCAGATCCATACAAAGACTGAACACCTTCAGTGGCTCCCTCTAATACATTTCCTCCTGCAATTTTTATTAAGCCAGCTGCTATATCTTTTTTGAATTGAGAAGCAATGGCTCTTTCAATAGCATCAGTGGTTGCATCCTTACCAAGTCCAGATATGGCTCTAAATATAATCCCCTTAGATATAGCTTGAGGTATCTTACCTGTGGCTCCAAAAGTAGTAGACAACTTATCAAGATAACCTACGCCAAGGCCATAAATAATTGCAAGACCTTCCTTTTGCCATGACGGTATACCCTTAAACTCTTCGCTGTCCATTTCAGACTTTATCTCATTGTATGACATTGAGAAAAATGGAAGAGTTTCTGCTGATTTTGTCAATATTTTTCCTGCTCCAGCAGCTTTAGTAGTTCCTCCAGTAAGTACAGCAGCAGCTAAAGCACCAACAGACTCAGCAACTGAAAACGATGCTTTTGTTATATCCCACCTGTCTTCTGATTGCATAAATTCTTCTGTAGTCATTTCGCTACCAAGCATTTTAGCAAAAAAGTCTGGGGCATCTGGATCCACTAATCCTGTAAATCCGAATACGCCTTTAACAAAGCTATTCCAAAGCCCACCTCCTACGCTACCTTGCTGCTCATTGTATGCGAAATATAAAGCAGCATCTTTTTGATTTTGCTCCTCTATCGTGTATACCTTATTTATGTCTGAATTTATTTGATTGTCTTTAATTATTAAATCATCATACTCAGTTTTAAGTCTTGACATTTCAGAGTTGTACTCTTCTTCTGTCATTGATGATTGTGAAGAGTTTACCCTTTCTATCTCTTTATTTAATTCGCTCAATTCATTTACTACATCTTTTCTTGAAAGCGCTAAGTCATTGACATATTTGTCATTTATCTTATTCTTTTGAACAAATGAGTCTCTATTAGCTACAGCTATAGCGGCTAAATCTTTTCTTTCCTCCTCTGTATTAGCTACACGGCTAAGATCAGCTATTCTTTGTTGTCTATTATAGTCACCAGTAACTATCTTTTCTCTTAACTCCATTGCCTCAGCTCCTAAAGCAGCTATTGGCTTTGAAGCTATTTCTTTCGCATTTTCTTCCTTAGCTTTTTCAAACTCCTTCTGAGACCCAGCGGACATAAGTCTAGCCCTCTGTTCGTCAAAATCAACTTTAGTTATGTCAAGATATTTTTCTTTAGACTTTTTTATCTCTTCATTTTCCAAGTCAACATAATCTCCTAATTGCTGATTTTCTTGTAAGAATTTACGCAAATTTCTAGCATTCTCTCTATCTGTCTCGTCTGTCCAGTTGTCAAGGTTTATTATAGTTTGTTTCCCATTAGAAGCAGTAACTCTTACCTGATCTCCCTTACCTGTTTCATCAAACTTGAACCCTAGTTTGCCATAATCATTGCGAAGTTTTACTACAGCTTCCTCCTCTTCTCCACCTACAAATTCAGTATTTATGTCTTTGAATTCTGTGTAAGACTGCTGCCTTGTTATTTGAGCTTCACGTTTTTTCTTAGCATCTTCAGATGGTTTTACAGATTTTCCGAATTGACGATTTAACGCACTTATGGAACCTTCATCAGATATAACAGTGAACTCCTCTTGACCTTTACGTCTTACAGACCATACCTCTTGACCATTAACTAGCTTGTCAACACGATATTCATTTTCTTCTTTATTAGGAAATCCTGTGAATATGTCTTGATTCGATACTGTTGATGCCTTTTTACCAAATTTTTTATTTAGTGTAGAAACTCTTGATGGATCTGTTATAGGCTTATCATATATGTCAAGCCACTTGTCGCCTGCCTGACTTGTATGACTATATTCATACCACGATTCTCTTCCATCAGGAGACTTTTTTATTGCATATGCTCTTCTTCCTTTTCCAGCATCACCCATTATAACTGTTTGGTATGATCCATCAGGAAGTTTTCTCTCACTTATTACCTCGTATGAAGATACCGAAGGCTGAGACTTTTTCTTGCCTTGAGTAGCCGATGAAGAAGGTTTTTGAACCGATTGAGAAGGTGATGCCGTAGGTTCTTTTTTTTTAATAGGAATACCAAACTCGTCAACAGTAGGTTTCGACTTAGATCTTATCGGAATTCCGAATTCATCAAATTCTGGCATATTATATTATTTTGATACCTTTTTGCTGTAATAACTTCTTGTACTCATCTGTTGTATATCCAGCTGCTTTTGCTTTTGCTGGTATGTCAGATGCTTTTATTGTGGTTGCAGATGGCTTTCCACCCGATCCTGCAGGCTGACCTGGCTTATAATATTCGTCTCCATATAGTTTTTTGTAGTCTTCTTTACCCCTAAAGTACATTGGAACATCTCCATCAAGATTTTTTAAGTATTGAGTCATTCCTTCAGGACTATATACCTTTACTGGATTATTTTGATCTACAAAAATACCTCCTTTTCCATCTTTTAGTACTCTTTTTATGAGTACATATGGCTTACCAGATGCATCTTTTTTAGACTCAAACCTATAATTGTCAGTGTCAAATCCAGCAAAATCACCTTTAGTTACTGCGTCAGCAGAAGCTATGTAAGCATTTATTGCAACACTATCTTTAGATCCGCCTCCGCCACCACCGCCAGAAGACCATTGCTGTCTTGGAGAACCGGTAATGCTATATTCCATCTGCATGTCAATAGCTCTGTCAGCTATACCTTTTGCAAATTCCATCTGCTCGTCCGTAAGCTCAGGAACATACTCGCCTGCATCATTTTTTGTAAACTTAACAGCAGACATTCGTATTTGCTTTTTTTCATCTTCAGTAAGAGGACTGCCTTTAGCTGCCTCTTTCTTAACCATCTCCTCTTGTATCATTCGATCGCCCTCTGTATCTTTCATGTAGTACATACCACCTCCTGGTACTCCATTATCTACAATTACAGATAGAGCTGCTTTCGGATTGCTGATGATAGCATTTACAGCATTTATTTTTGCTTCTTCATATTTAGGCTGTAGTCTAATAGACTCAACGGTTTCCTCTCCGCCACGACCTTTATCTGTCCATTCTTGAAATGAAGCCCAGTTACCTGTGATGTTCTTAACTGCCTCAGATAAGTTTATGCGGTTTATCTGCATATTTTCAGGACGAGCAAAGTCACGGTAGTCAATAAGATCGCCAACCTGCTCTCCAGTGTTTGGATCCACCTGCTGAAGATACATTGAACCGTCCTTACCTATGACCATCTTCTTGTTATTCAAGTCGGCAGCATTTAGATACTGCTCCATAAGAAAGTCCTCTGCATTAGATGCAGCGATAACGCCATTAGCGTCAGGCGTATTTCTTTCTTGGTATAACTTGAATCTTTCGTCAGCTGTCTTTGCTTGTTCAGCGAAGTTCTGCCAATGCTCCTGCATATTTGCAGCGATTCTTTTATATTCTGCTGAAGATATCTCTCTATTGTATAGAGCTCTTTTTGCTTCTAAGAGTTGATTCTTTGCAGCATCAGACGAGCTAATAACAAAAGTATTTAGAGACTGCTTCTCTAAATTTAATGGCTTGTTTAATAGAGAGTTTGTTTGGTCAAATGTAGCCTGATTTTCCTCCCTAGCTTTTTTCTGATCGACACCAATTTGATTTATGCCTTCAGCTATTTTATTTGTAAGTCCAGCCCAATCAATTGTGCCGCGACTTATGTATCCCACATCTTCTAGTGCCATTACTGATTTCCTTGATTTTCATTCAATTGACCTTGACCCCATTTAGTGCCAACATACAGCCCAGTATCTGGGTCGAAATCACTTTTAGCATATTGAAGTGCTCCAAGAGCTGAACCAAACATACCCTCTACTGCCGATGACCTAGCAGCGGCTGCTTGTTGTTGAGCATTTACTGCGGCTCCAGCTCTATATCCTGTTACTGCCTCTTGTCTAGCCAAATTCTCTTGCTCAATTGCAGACTGCTCTCCAGCTATCATTTCTTTTACTCTTTGATCTTCTTGTGCTTGAGCTTGAGTAATATCTGCCATAGCTGCTGCTTGACCTTGAAGCATATTTGCAGTTCCACCTATTGCCGCTTCTGGACCCATGCCCTGTAGAGCTTGCATGCCTTGTGCTGTCTGCTGATTTAAGGCTTGAGTTTGTACACTAGATACGTCAGCTCCACCCATTCCAGCATATACATTTTTTCTTGTTAGACCTGCAAGTTGATTTAAAGAGGCATTAGCTTCAGATTGAGCTTTCTTCATCTCTCTGTTAGCCTTTATAGCCTCCAATGCGCTCATACCAAGACCTGCCAATGATACGCCTGCTGAAATTAGTCCAAACATAGTGTGATTAATTTACAGCAAAGATAAGCAAAAAATGCGTTACGGGAAAGATTTGAATACATTTGTTGAGACCTCAAATATCTCAACCTCTGAAGTGTCACTATTAGAAAGTGTTACTTCCATCCAAGCGCCTCTAGCTCCATACGATTCAGCTACACTGTTCTTTACATATACAATAAAGTCGCCAGGGGCTGGAGTGGATATTGCCGACACGAGTGTTATGGAGTTATAGTTATGTGATGCCACTGCTCCAACTTGAACTAAAGACCCTCCAGATAGTTTGTATATAGTATCACCCTGGCTGACTGAATTGCCAATGCCGAACCCAAATGTTATAACAAGAGAAGAAAATGTCTGACACTGACCTATGCCTTGAGTAGATATTGCCGTGTGGTCAAGGTCTCCTGCATCCCTTCTGACATAAGCAAACCACCCCTCTTCTTTCTTTGCAAACCAGTCATCGTCAATTTGACCCGTGTTTACATCTGTCGTTATGTCTGCCGTCCAAGGTTCATTAGACTCAATTTCCAACGTCTTAAATACCTTCATCTCTGTAGGATCTTGATTGAAAATAGTTGTCACTGTAGACGGATAGTTAACATTGTTTCCACCCTGTCCTGGAACCTCCTCAATATAGAACTGATTTCTAACCTGATTGGTGTCGTGCTTGTAAAGCTGACCGTTCTTCCAAGTATAGAATGTGTTATTCATTCCTATCATCCAGTCAGGATGATATGACCAACGTGATGTCCAACCTTGACTTGTAGGTGAATATGTCAGTGTATCTGCCGCCATACTACAAAGATACTAATTTAGTCTGTACGGACTGTATTAATTCATAGTACCTACGACTGCAATGATCCATGTCCACATCTACATCAACTCCATAAGGAAGTCTGTCAATAAAGTCGCCCTTATAAAATAGCCCTCTATTGGGAGCTGCAACACCTGCGTTGTGGAAGAACGACAGCTCATCCCAACGACTGATATGACAAGTAGCCCAGCAGAAATCAAACTCTTTTGGTACTTCTACAATAAAGCCTCTCTTCCAAGCTGTCCATAGCTCTGCCCACATTGATGCTGTCCATATCTGTATGCCGTACTGATGGTCTTCAGGCTTGATATGAGACACTTTCTTCAGTAGTGCATATAGATTGTTCGAGTGTACATTAACCTCCATCCAGTAGTCAGAAGTTACATTCTTCATAAGCTTCTGTGCGCCACCTGAGTTCTGCTGGTTTGCCTCAACTACTGACCGGTCTATACCAACTGTCGCGCACATTATATCGAGTATAGATGGGCTCTTGCTCTTTATGTAGTCCGCTCCAATGTAACTGATAGTATCACTGAAGTACCATGTCTCTTCATTTAGAAATGGTGAAAAATCAAAGTACTTGGTAAACACAAAGTCAGCGTCATGGAAAAATATAGCACAGTCTTTCAACCATTCAAATTTCTTGAAGTGTTGAGCGAGAACAGCAGACTGCATAGCAGGCGCATAGTCCGTTTCTTTGTACTTATAAAATTGTATTTCCACATCAGGATATGCGTGATATAGATCCGCCCAAGACTGATCAATGTCATACGTGTATCCTGCGACAATATGTATATCTTTAGGATTATAGCCAAGTCGCAAGAACTGTGTAAGATACACCTCAACCTGCCACGCATAATACTTAGTGGCAGGCTGGGCGCTTATTAATTTTAGACGCATACGTAACTATTTCCAGTCCAAACAGTACCATCCTTCCACCAATATGAAGTGGAGATGTTCAGCTTTTTATACCATCCAGCAGGAGCTAAGATAGTTCCGTTCGCATCTGTGTATATGTTGTTTCCTGGAGTGCCA
>Ga0315902_10007078_pt1 | contig 15389 bp, 13 predicted proteins | sample LakEriMetagenome_9_FD_203523 | JGI IMG/M metagenome (GOLD analysis project Ga0315902, IMG submission 203523) | Freshwater fungal communities from buoy surface, Lake Erie, Ohio, United States - Buoy 12 MA117 | ecosystem: Environmental > Aquatic > Freshwater > Lake > Lake biofilm | place: USA... | reverse complement strand
AAATAGAAGCTTGTAAGGAGCGTCTTCAGGCGCGCTACAAAGAATGCCTTGCTGAAGCGAAGACCTATGATTTTAATGGAGAAAAAAAGTGTGCCGCTTTCAAGCAATGGTTCAAGGGGCGCTGCGTCCTATGATGATTTAAGCGTGAGAGAGGTTTATCTAGGAAATGTTTTCTTAGCGTTTTCAACGCGGGCTCCTGGGTTGTTCAACAATCGGCGTTTCCTCAAAGGGAGCAGCATGCCCCTGTCTTGTCTCTCCAAACACAGCGCGCATGAGAAAGGCCGACGCTTGTTGACGTCGCTGCTCTGCTTCTTGCTCTGTAAGCGCTGGGCTCACGGGATGAGAAAGAGGGGGAGGAGTAGTTGACTCCTCCCCTAAGGTGCTGGGGTTTTTTGCCTTTGCTACGCAAGAGCACCCCCCCAAGACAGCAAGACAGGCAAGGGAAAAACGTATCAATCGTTTTTCTTGATAGGGCCTGCTAGTCATCTTTTGCGTGCTTACTTTTTATGAAGCGTCCTTCTAAAAACACGCGCGTGTGCTCGATGACGGGCCTTCTCAAGCCCCAAAGGCCAACCATGTTCAAAAGAAGCATCAAGTTCAAGAAGATATCGGCCATTTGCCACGCCAGAGAGACAGAGAGGACGCCGCCGATGGGGACAACGCAGACAAAGAAAACTTGAAACCATTTGTTAGCTTCTTCACCCATAAGGTAGGCAACAGCGCGTCCAGCACAAAAGGCCCAGGTAAGAACCGTTGTAAAGGCGAAAAAGAACAAGGTCACAAGCACAATGAAGCCAGCACTAGAGTGCCCGAGTCCCACGCAAAAAGCTTCCATGCATTGATTGGTGCTTTCAAGGCCTGGGATCTGCCAAGCCTTCGTGACCATCAAGACAAGACCTGTCAGCATGCACACACACATGACGATGAGAGGCGAGAGCACGCTCATGATGCCTTGGGCAATGGCGTTGGAGGGAACTTTATCGCTTTGGGTTGTCACGGGAGCATGCAAAATGGCAGCAAGCCCAAGGCCAGAGTCCGTGGCGAAAAGCCCCCGGTCAAACCCAGATTGGAGAGCCACAAAGACGCCGTAACCGGCAGCACCCCCCGCTAGGGGCTTAAGGTCGAAGGCTGAGTCGACAATCGTTTTGAGAGCGGGCAAAATTTGAGCTGTATGGCCCGCCAGGATGTAACCGCATGTCACAAGATAGGCAAGGGCCATAAAGGGAACAATGGCGGAGACCACATGGGAAAAGCGCTGCATGCCACCAAGGGTTGTGCCTGCAAGGAGAAGAGCCATGAGAAGGCTCACATAAAGAGGCGAGTAGCCAGCCTCGGTGAGGGGTAGCGTGAGAGAGTTCACCTGGACAATATTACCCGTGGTAACGGCCCCCAATATGAGCAGGATGCAATACACATAAGCCATGAAAGGCTTTTTAAGACCTTTGCTTAAATAATACATGGGACCACCCACGTATTGACCTTTGTTATTCATTTCGCGGTAAGAAACACCCAGATAAGATCCTACATACTTTAGGATGCTACCAAGAAAGGCCATGGTCCACATCCAAAAAAGGGATCCAGGTCCGCCGGTTGTTAGCGCCACGGCAATCCCCGCGATATTGCCGGTACCAAGGTTGCCCCCTAAGACGGCTGCAATGGCGCCAAAGGAGGATATCCCGGCATCACTTCCTTTGGGACTGATGAGGCGCACGGCAAGGCCAAGTTTTCTAAACTGAATACCTCGAAGTTTGTAGGTGAAATAGCCGCCGACTAAGGTCACAAGGGGGACAACAACTGTGAAAGACAGAAAGTCTTTTAATACGGTAAGAATGAAAATCAAAGCTCCTGAGGTTAACAAACACGGAATCATGCCAGACAAGGAAAAAAAGGTCAACGATCGCTTGATGAAAAGAAAGGTCAGAAACAAAAAAGGCCGGTGTTCCCACCGGCCTTTTTTAAGGAAGATTAATCCCAGAAATCACCATCCTCATCGTCACTTTCATCAGGATCGCCGTGAATGGCACCTGAACGTGCTGCAAGTGTCGCACGCAAAAGATCACCAGCGTCTGCGGTAGGATCATCTTGTAGTTGCTTCAATATTGTCTTAGGCTGTGGCTTTTTAAGATCCTTAGGATTTTCTTTCACAACCTTCTTCAAGCCAAACCCTGCAGCAGATCCATCCTTAGTTTTGTTGCGACTAATAAAGTCAAGGATATCGCCCATACCTGAGCCAGTCTTAGCGTTTTTGACCGCTAAAGCTTGCTGCTCAAGGACGCGTGCCTGAAGGAGGCGCGCTTCCTCTGCTTCACGCTCTCGCTCAAGGCGTTCTTTTTCAAGCCTTGCCTGGTGAGCCAACTCAACTTTACGCAACGCTGCTTCCTGCTGGAACGCGATCTCTTGTTCACGCAGAATGGCTTGGGCTGATTCTTGACTCGCAGCTGTATTGGTCTTCTTCAGACGTGCCATGGGATTGTCAGAAACAAGATCTTTCTTAAAGTCCTTAGTAGACTCAAAGTGGGCCATACGGTTGGCATTCTCTTCGTTAGCGCCACCGTCCACGCTTAAGGTAACTAGGGCAAAGTGTTTTGTGGCCTTGTCTGACATCTTAGGGGCAGGAGGCACAGGGCGACTGCTGACCATTAGCTTGGGCGGGCTCAGCTTAGGCTGTGTTGGCACAGCTGAAGGCTGTGATGAAGCCTGAGGTGAGACAGCATTTGAAGGTTGATGTGCCAGGCTTCCTGTTTGATCTGTAGGCCTCGCAAATGTGGGCCGCAAAAGAGACTTAAGATCAAAGCCAGACTTGAGATCTGCAATGACACCCACGGCCTTCTGAGCATGGGTGGCGCGGGCCTTAACCTCACCAGCGCCGCCATCATTACGGTGTACTGCCGTCACATTTTCGGCAAGTGTTTGTCCTGCATTCGCGACTTTCTTCTCTGCAACCTCTCTTGCAAATTTGTTTTGCTCATCTGGATTTACCTTGCGGAGCACTGGGCGTTGGTATTTGACGCTCTGCAAAACTTTTTGGTTTCCTTGGGCATGAGTTGCAAGGGCTGTTCTGTTGACGGTGCCGCTGTCGCCGATCATCATGCCAACAACAGCGCTCGAGTGATCTTGTGGATTCTCTTGAAGATCACGCTTGAACTTATTTTTCTCTTCTTCGGCAACTTTACGCAATAGAGGCCGTTTAAAAGTAGCCTCTCGTGCAATGTCGCGTGCATCAACTTGAACTGTGGCTTTGGTGTTACGGCCCAATTTTGCAAAAGCGTTTTGTCCTGCAGACCCACTTTCGTCGTCAAAGACTTCGCCATTCAACCTTTTTGCAAAACGGTTTTGGTCCCGCGCGTTTACCTTGCGAAGATTAAAGCGGAAGCCAACGGATTCTGGATCCGGGTTTACCTCTCCTTGTGACGCATTAGCACGTCCATTATTTCGAGGTTTGCGTGCACCTATGAGTTCAGCAAGGAGCTGGTCTTGAAGATTGCCTTGTGCCCCCTTGGGTTTGTGGTCGGCCACTTTTTTAAGGTTCTTATTTTGAAGATCCTTTAAGAAATTGGGGCTGCCTGCGGGTTTACCCTTATTAAGTAACTTTTCTGCTGGAGGAGCGGGGGGAGCCGGAGGAGCTTTTGGCGCGGAAGGAGAAACCATTTCGGTGTGATCAAGGATGAACAAGTTTTGCTTGTCTTGCTCTAGGTCAGGCGTTATTTGCACAGGAGCAGCCAGTTTTTGACCTTGAACAACTTGTTTGTCAACGGCAATAAGGCCGTTTTGTGACCTTTCATCCTTTGGCGATTCCTCTTGGTGAGACCTCTTGGAGGAAATTGACTCTTTAAGAAAGGCTTGGGGAACGCTCACGCTCGTGGGGTCATTTTTTTCAGAAAAAGCACGACCGTCTGTTGTCTTTTGAAGAGAAACAGGGTTTGGATTTTTTTGCGGTATGTTTTCCTTGTCTGCAACGTTTGGGCCTACAGGAGCAGGGTGAGGCTCGTGCTGCTGGTTGTGCTGGCTGGATGAACCACGTAGCACTTGTGGGGATGCTTTGGAAGCAGTTTGATCGACAGGTGATGCATCATGACCGACAGACTTGATGCCGTGTGCATTAACACGCTTCATGTTGGGCGTATCTTTGGTGCGGCCTTTGCCTGTTTCAAAGTGCATAGCGCCTGTGTTAAGGGAAGATCCGTAGTGGGTGGACTCGTATGTGCGCGCCATTAAGGCCCGGGAAATAATATCGTGCCCCTCTAAGTTATCTTGGTATAGCGCCTGATCAACAGTTTTTAGCCTCAAGCTTTTTAAAGAAGACGCCTTGCGACTAAATTTGAGCCCCACACGTTCACGAGAGAGCGACAGAACTTTAGCATCACGTGCCTCAGCTTCTGCCACAATCATTGAGCTTCCAAGCAAAAGAGCTGCTAAAATACTCAGGTTTTTCTTTGAACGAGTCATGTCCTTTTATCCTCAAAAATATAGGGGCGCTCACGCGTGCGGCGCACTTTTCCTAATTGACAGTATGTATTTAGGTTCTTTTCAACCATTTGTCAAATTTTTTAAATTGCTAATTTTGAATAAGGGCTTTGTCTTATGAAGGCGCTGCATTTTGGCGCGGTGCGCGGCAGTGATTCGCAATGAACCTAGGGCTTTATCAAAGATACAGGACCGCGATTTATAAATTTGTGGGCTTTTATGTCAAAATAAAAAAAGATCGAATCTTGGAACAAGCCCTTGACACCTACCACAATGTCAGGTAATCAATGCCTATCTTCCCTATTGGGGGTGTAGCTCAGTTGGTTAGAGCGCCGGCCTGTCACGCCGGAGGTCGCGGGTTCGAGTCCCGTCACTCCCGCCACTTCTTAAAAACACAAAATTCTAATAGTCATGATCTCATCCCTTTTGTATGCTTAACAAAACCCAAGGGAGGAATGAAATGCATTGTGTTTATCATGCGCTTGTTTTTGGAGGCCTTCTGTGCGCCGCGTCGCTGTGTGCGAGTCACAGCAACGGAGCGCATGCCGTCATGCCTCACGAGGATCGTGGTGTCGGTCCTGCCACCGTTATTGCAAAGACTCAAAGAGTAGAAGGATCGTCACAAGTGCTCTTGACGCTTTCGACAGCGAAGGACGCCAAGCCTGTTACCTTGGATAATTTGAAAGAAGTCCATACCCAAAAAATTCATCTGCTAATCATTGATCCGTCTTTATCGGATTACACCCATAGTCACCCGGTACCCACGAAAACACCGGGCGAGTATTCCTTTACCTGGGAGCCAAAACTAAAGGACACCCCTTATAAGCTGTGGGCAGATTTGCATCCCTTTTCAACGGACCGGCAAGAGTACGCCACCACCATGTTGCAAGAGGGAAAGGGGGGCCAAAAACGTGAGACAGACGATACCCGTGACGCCGTGGTGGATGGGCATCGTTTTACCCTGCAATTTGAGGGCCCCCTTGAAAAGGGTCAGGCGGTTCGCGGGGTGGTGAAGATCACCGATGAGAAAGGGCGTCCTGTGACAACCCTCGAGCCGCTCATGGGAGCGTACGGGCATCTTGTGGGCTTCGGCGATGATTTTGAGACGCTCATTCACATCCATCCCATGGGAGCAGAGCCCACCAAAGACAGCGATCGTGGTGGACCCGATCTTTCCTTTCATCTAGAGCCGGGTGAGGTTAATTTTATTAAGTTTTTTGTACAGGTCAAAATAGACGGAAAAGAGCTTTATGCGCCCTTTGGGCTAAAGATTGCAGATAAAAAGGACAGCTAGTCATCGATTCCATGTGAGCGCACACCCTGCATTGTGCGCACGAAAGGCTATCAAAGTTGCGTCGGATGCTTACGTGTGCCAGCACTAAGCGCGTATGGGGTTTTGCACGTCCGCGTCTTTGTTTCTCAGGGTTTTGGATCGTGGCTATTTTTTAAGAAACGCCGCGCGCTCTTCGGGTGAAAATCTTTCGATGGCGTACCGTAGCATGGTGCGCGGCATATGCCCTTTATGGGCGTTCAAAAACGTCCGTAGCAGGCCTTCGTCTTTTTTACCGACCTCCCGCAACATCCAGCCGCAAGCCTTGTGCATCAGGTCTTCTTTGTCACTCATGAGGGTCTGGCAAAGGCGCAAGGTGGGTTGAAGGTCGTGTGCCCTGATAAAGGTTAAAGTTGACACAACGGCGATACGTCTTTCCCACATAATTGCAGATTTGACAAAATGATCAAGAATGGAGCGGTCCCGCGCAAGAAGATGCATCCCCATCAGTTTGGGCGCGTAAAGGTCAACCAAGTTCCAATTGTTTATCTGAGGCATCTGGGTCAAAGAAAACGCGTAGAGCTCGTCTTGTTGGGCAGGCGCGGCTTTTTCATATTGAAAGATAAGAAAAAAAATCCCTAAAAGACGCTCTTCATTAAAAGGAGAGGATAAAAACGTCAGGACTTCCTCACGTGTGAGGGCAGGCGCGTATTTTTTGGCAAGGGCGCGCACATTGGGCACGCTTAGGCCATGGAACTGATCATGACTGGCGTATTCCCCGGGCCCTGTCTTGAAAAAGCGAAGGGCGACCTCAGGTGACGTGGCGCTAATTAGCGCGTCAAGGGCGGCGCGGACATCGGAAAAAGCGGACATAGATCCCTCATCGTTATCAATTCTTCTTACCTTTAGCGCGTTGAGCCTACCCCTGCAAGGGAGAGTTGGCTTTAGAAAGACAAAAACGTGCCAGGACTTGAAAGAACGTCTAAAAAGAGGCACCCTACGTATGTCACATGAAACAGGAATCAACATCATGAAAGTCCTTTTGCCAAAAATCAGTGATGTGGGAAACTTTAAAGTACACCGTGTGCTTCCGGCGGGTGGACCGAACCGCATGATGGTGGGCCCCTTTATTTTTTGGGACCAAATCGGTCCCGGTGAATTTGTAACAGATCAGGGTATTGACGTAAGACCCCATCCCCATATCGGTCTTGAGACGGTGACCTATCTTTTTAAAGGGGCCCTTGATCACCGAGATTCCTTGGGATCCTTTCAAACCATTGTGCCAGGGGACGTGAATCTGATGACGGCCGGGCGCGGCATTGTGCACAGCGAGCGCACCCCTAGGGCAAGACGGGTGGCAGGTGAGCCTCTTTATGGCATTCAAAGCTGGCTTGTGCTGCCCCAAAAAGACGAAACGTGCGCGCCTGCGTTTCACCATCATGTCGGGGCAAAATTGCCGACGTTCACTCAAGAAGGGGCCACCGGGCGTTTGATCATGGGAAATGCCTTTGGGCTTTCATCCCCTGTGCGCCCCCTAAGCGACACCCTCTATATGGAGGTGCGACTTTCGAGGGGGCAGACTTTTTCCTTGCCGCCTCTGGCAGAAGAGCAAGGTATTTACCTGATTTCGGGAGAGGTGTCCGTAGACGGAACGCGCCATCCGCCCATGCGTCTTTTGGTTGCGGGTGAAAAGAAAGAACTTGCGCTTTTCGCCGAAGAGGACGCTCACTTCATGGTCCTAGGCGGGGCGGCCGTGGAGGGGCCTCGGTATCTATGGTGGAATTTTGTGGCCTCTGATCCTGGAAAATTTGAGAGTGCTGCCCATGACTGGCAAGAGGGGCGTTTTCCCACAGTGCCAGGAGACGCCGATGACTTTATTCCGTGTCCACCTCGTTCATAAGGGACACCTTGTCAAAAGCCTCTTCGTCAGAGATGTTGTTTTTTAGGAAGACGGGATGCGCGTAACCATTCGGGCCATTGGTAAGATAAAAGGCGATCCTTTGGAAGAGGCGCTTTTGACCTATCAAAAACGCCTGCGGTGGGAGGTGAGTGTGCAAGAAGGAGAGATCAAACAAAAGGTTTCCCCGGCCGCGTTGCAGCAAGAAGAAGCCAAATGGCTTTTGGCGGGCGTGCCCATGGGCGCCTTCGTGATCGCCCTAGACGAGCGGGGCAAAGGCCTTACAAGTCCTGCCTTTTCAGCACTTCTGTCCCAAAAACAATTAGAGGGTTTTCCTCAATTTGTGTTTCTTATGGGAGGGGCGGACGGCCTGACACCCGAGGTGCGCGCGCGCGCGGACCTCCTTTTGTCCTTAGGTGCTATGGTGTGGCCTCATAAACTTGCCCGCGTGATGCTCATGGAGCAGCTTTACCGCGCCCAGCAAATCCAGGTCGGGCACCCTTATCACCGGGAGTAGGAAGTGTTTGCCTTAAGAAGAGGCATAGTGCCTGGCATTGTCCTCGGTTAAATATTTTTTTTCAAAGCGGTGGGCGTTTACAGGACTCATACGAACCACAACACTGATGCCCGTTTCTGTCTCGTCCTGGGTTTGTATGTCGCCATGCGCATGGAGCCAGGCAAGGGCTTCTCCTGCCTCAAAAGGGAGCTCGTACGCGTAAATTTTTTCAGCCATGGCCAGACGCTCGTCAATGCGCAGGAGCAAGTCATCCACACCTTTTCCTGTCAAGGCAGAAACAAAGACTCGGTGACGGGGCGGGGCTGGCATGTCGTCCAGAGAGGGCAGCAAGTCCACCTTGTTTAGAACCTCAATCATGCCTTCTTCTAGGGATGACGTGAGGCCCATTTCTTCTAGAACTTTGCGCACATCTTGGTTTTGGTTATCGCTTTGAGGGTGTGAGATATCGCGCACATGAAGGATAAGGTCAGCCTCGAGCACTTCTTCTAGAGTTGCGTGAAAAGCCGCGATCAGCTGGGTCGGGAGATCGGAAATAAAACCCACTGTATCGGATAAAATGACCTCTCGTCCTGACGGGAGCTTTAGGCTTCGCATGGTAGGGTCAAGGGTGGCAAAAAGGAGATCTTTGGCAAACACCTCTGCCTTGGTTAGGCGGTTAAAAAGCGTTGACTTGCCGGCATTGGTATAGCCCACAAGTGCCACAATGGGGTAGGGTACGCGGCGTCTGGCACGTCGGTGCAGGGCTCTTGTACGTTTGACTTGGGCGAGCTCTTTTTTAATTTTGACGATGCGCTCGGTAATAAGACGTCGGTCCATTTCAAGCTGCGTCTCGCCAGGCCCCCCAATAAAGCCAAGGCCACCCCGTTGACGCTCTAGGTGTGTCCATGAGCGCACAAGGCGGCTTTTTTGATACATCAGGGCCGCAAGCTCTACCTGGAGGCTTCCTTCCGAAGTGCGGGCGCGTGCCCCAAAAATTTCTAGAATCAGGCCTGTTCGGTCAATGACCTTACATTTCCAGGCTTTTTCCAGGTTGCGCTGTTGAATGGGGGTAAGCGCCGTATCCATCACCACAAGGTCTGGTTTCTTGGCTTGAATCATGCTGGCCAGGGTCTCCACGGATCCTGAACCAATCAAGGTTGCAGGGCGTGGGCTTCGAAGGCGGATGACTTCACTGTGGGTGACATCAAGGTCGATGGCAAGGGCAAGGCCGCACGCTTCTTCAAGGCGCGCTTCCTCTGCAAAGGGATCGGATGTTTCTTTCGTGACAATCGCCGGATAGATGACGAAAGCCTTTCCAGAAGATGAGGGAGAACCGTTATGGCGTTGAAAATCCTGAGTCACGTTTCCCCTTCTATCTTGTCCTACACAGACGTCGAATCTGTCTCTGCCTCGTAAAGGGGGACGGCCCCCATGGGCATAATAGTCGAAATCGCATGTTTGTAAACAAGTTGTGATTGCGCGTCACGCCTGAGAAGAATGGAAAAGCTATCAAACCAGGTGATGATGCCTTGGAGTTTGACGCCGTTGACTAAAAATACCGTCAAAGGTGCTTTATTCTTACGCATTGTATTCAAGAATACATCTTGCAGGCTTTGGCTTTTTTCCGTTGCCATAGTTTTTACTCCGTTTCTGTAATCACCCCGCGGGCGATATGAATTTATGAACCTTGTCAGGACATTCTTTGTATGTCTGTTTTTTTGTCGCTTTGTCTAAAACACCAATTTATCAGATCACACCAAGAATATATCTTCATTATATTGCCAAAAAGTCACTACTTCAATAAAAAAGAAAAGCTACCAAAATAAATGTAATTTTAATAAAAAGCAGTCCATTTTTCAATGCTGGCATTTTTGATATAGTTTTTAAAAATAGTTCGTCACATCAAAATGTGAGGCACAAACTTAATCTATATATAGGACCTTTAACGTCTAGTCTCATTAGACTGTGTGTCAATAAGTAAATGAAAAAAATAAATTTTTCATTTATGTTGACAGCTCTTGATGGCTCTCACTATGATTTATCAATAAAATAAAACGGGAGTGCTTTATGTCATCTTTGGCGCGGGTTGATAATGCTTATTTATCGGCCCCTTGTTCAATAAACCACTTGTGGGCCTACCTGACCCATTTGGCCTACATGTCTAGCTGGTCTCGTACTCAGTGGGGAGAGTTATCGTATCTTTACTCTGGGATTCCTCATCCTCTTTTTAACTTATTTTACGGCGACGTTGATACGTTGAGCGCTACGCAAAAGATTGAGGTTTCAACTCTTGCAAAAAAGACTCCATCCCTCTGGCTCCAAAAAGAAAAACCAGCAGATGTGGGTACAGACTTTTTTTCAGAGTTTCTTCATCTTAAGAATTCGATTCCTGTGCACGGTCTGACTTTTGAGACGGCCCATAAGGTTGGAAACCTGGTGTCCGGTACAGAGTTTCACCTTCAGCAAATCTCTACATACGAAGAGCTATCAACCTTTGACAGAATTTCAGCTGCATGCTTTGGCCATGAGGCGGGAATGGCCCTCGAGTTTATGCGTGGTCTTTCTTTAAAAAAAGACAGAAATGCTTTGCAACTCTTTCTGATTTATCAAGAAAATCTTGCTGTAGGAGCCTTCCAACTCTTTTGCCACGAGGGAGTAAGAGGACTATATTGGGCGTGCGTTTTGCCCCAGTATCAGCAAAAAGGAATTGGAACTGCGGTGCTTGCCAGGATCTTTCAAGAAACTCAAAGCCATGGGTTCAATCATCTTGTTTCGTCATTTATGCCGTCCTGCATGGGCGTTTTAAAACACTTTATCCCACGGGAAATCAGACCACTTCACCTATATGCCATCAGCCCAACGCAGACCCTATCCCATGGGTGATAAGAACAAATTAATAAAAAAGATACCCTTCAAAGCTAATAATTAAGAGTCGTGATGAAGAGGGATATAACATGTTAAGAGGAAAAAAAGCACTGGTGACGGGATCAACCAGTGGGATTGGCCTTGCCATCGCAAAGAGCCTAGCCGAGCAAGGATGTCATATTATTTTGAATGGATTTGGTGAGGCCAAGGCCATCGAAGACCTTCAACGTGACATGGCGAGGGATTACAAGGTGGACGTCACCTTCGAAGGCGTCGATTTGACAGATGTGAGCGGAATGGAAGCCATGGCCAAACGTCTGGACCAAAAAGGAGGCGTCGATATCCTTGTGAATAACGCAGGCGTTCAATTTGTCAATCCCATTGAAACATTTCCCGTGGCCAAATGGGACCTGATCATCGCCCTCAGTCTTTCGGCGCCTTTTCACCTGACAAGACTCCTTCTGCCTGCCATGCGCCAAAGGAAATGGGGGCGCATTGTCAATATTGCGTCTGCCCACGCCCTTGTGGCCTCGCCGTTTAAGTCGGCCTATGTGTCGGCCAAGCACGGCCTGGCTGGACTTACAAAGGTTGTCGCCCTTGAGGCTGCCGAGGACGGGGTGACCTGTAACGCCCTTTGCCCGGGCTATGTCCATACCCCTCTTGTGGATGCGCAAATTGATGACACAGCCAAGGCCCGGGGCATCACAAGGGAGGCTGTTATTCGCGACGTCATGCTTGGCCCCCAAGCCACCAAAAAATTTGTGCGCACCGATGAAATTGGAGGATTTGTTGTCTTTTTGTGTTCGGCGTCAGCTGACTCCATTACGGGCGCTGTGATGCCCATCGACGGCGCCTGGACGTCGCAGTAGTTACTGGTGTCGCGCGGAAGAGAATACTCTTGTGGGAGAATATGGGAATCTTTTGATAAAAAATAAGTAAAAATGGTTTTTAAAGATGAGTTTTTTTTCATTTTTTAATTAAAGGAATTTTTTTTATGCGCCCTAGAATTGTCAAAAAAATCTTTATTGTTCTTTTGATAGGTGTCATTGCACAGACGGGTGAGGCATCATCTCCTCACATCCAATCCAATATCCATGATCTTAAAGACCTTGGATACACAGGAAAGGGGGTCAAAGTTGGCGTACTTGATCATTTTACAGGAGTAGGAAGTCATGGACTTTTAGTGTCGAGTTTTATTCGCGAAACGGCTCCACAAGCGTTAATTTTTTCAGCGGATTTGAGCAAGCTTTCTGGAACGGCCTTAACGGTGCGCCAATCGATGGAGCAGAAATTTAATTCTTTTTCCATAAAAGCCAAAAAAAATCTTATGCTTTATGCTCTAAAAGCCAATGCTATTCAGGTGGCCCAAATTGCTGCTCTTGTTTCACAATCTAACGCACCTTCTTGTTACCCTCATCTGTTTGAGGAGTTATCATTTTCAAAAGATGAAGAAGTGATATTAAACAGAATCCCTTCCAATGTGGATGTATACACCTTTTCTAAAGAGGGAAAACAGTATTATGCGCCGTTGGCTTCTTTCATGGATGGAGGGTTTACGGGAAGACTCAGTGGTAAGATTACTTCAAATACAAGTGCAAATTTTCAACAGGGCTTTGTCTTAATACTAAATCAATTGCGCGTTAAGGGTGCCAGAATTATCAATGCTTCTATTACGTTCACTTCAGGTGATCTTATGGAGGCTGAGTTAAAAAGACTAGGGGCAGACGGGGGCGTTTTTGTCAGTGCTGGCGGAAATGTACCCCTCGCCCTTGGCGAAAAAGACGTTGAGATTGCTTATATCAAAGCACCAGACGTAACACACATGACATCGTTGTGGCATAGCCTTCAATGGAAACAACGTTTAAAAGAGAGTGACATTAAAAGTTCTTGTTTAATTGTCGGCGCCCTTAAACAAGAACAACAAATTTCAGATTACAGTGCCAGAGCAGGGGCCCTAAAAAATAAGTTTATCACGGCGTTGGTCGATGAGACGGGCCCTACAGGCACTTCCTTTGCGGCGCCTCAACTCACAGGGGTGCTGGCCCTTCTTCAAGAAGCCTATCCCACCTGCCAACCTAAAACCCTTGCCAAAGCGATTTTAAAATCGGGAGCGGCGGTGGAAACGGATCCTTTGGGTGTGCTCACGGGACGCGGGCGTGTGAACCCGTTGGCGGCGTTTAGAAAGGCCTACGACATATGCGGGGTGCCGCCCCAGGGTCTTAAAGGACAAAAGTATTTGCTTCCTGCAGATTTTAAGGTGGAGGCGTATCTTGCCTTGAATCCCGACCTGCAAAAAGAAACGGCCTCGTTGGCGTCCGCACAAAAAGAAGCCTTTGGCGTTCAGCACTATCTCCAGCACGGTGCTAAAGAAAACCGGCTTTTTAAAGGTACGGGACTTCCTAGGGGTTTCCAGGCAGACGCCTACATTTACGCCCACCCTGACCTGACGTCCCATACAAAAGCGATGACCCCCTCCCAAAGACGTTCATTTGCGTATGAGCATTATCTGGCCCATGGAAAAACAGAAGGAAGAGCTCACCGGCCAAGTGGGATCCTGCAAACCTTTAACCCCGAGACCTATCTATCTTTGCATGCAGACGTCAAAGCAGTCACCCAAGGGATGCCACCCGAAGACGCGCGGTCCTTTGCCTATTGGCACTTTGTCCATCACGGCGCCCAAGAGGGGCGCGCTCATGCCCCTGACGTGCTCCCCCCTGGGTTTAATGCCCAGCGCTATTTACAGCTCAATCCCGATGTGAGAGACCACACAAAGACGATGCCAGCTGCAGAGGCAAGCTCCTTTGCCACGTGGCATTATATCCATCACGGAAAGGCTGAAAACAGGCGGTATGAATAAAACTCTCAGGGGCAGATCATAGGATTCGTTTGAATGGTCCTCAAGGCCCCTGTTCTTGGGCCTTGTAATCCATAGGCGGGGGCGTCCTTCCATAGAGCCTTCCTGGAGAAAACGCCTCTTAGCAAAGTGGGTAGCGTTCAAACCGGTTTGGCCTTGAATCATACAAATGCCGCATTTCGCTGATGGTAAAAATATTTAAGCCACACAGATCGTGCGACCCAAGGGAAGACAATGCTCCTTAGGCAGTACGGCACGTTTACCTTTAGATTCAACAAGAGCTATAAGAGTGCAGATGAAATGTATGCCAACGCGGTGAAGCGTTGAAAAATAATCAAGTAGCTATTTACCACCAACGGTTATGACCCCAAGAAAGAGAGATCGCCGAGGCTTGCTCTATTACCCCTTGGGATGACATGAGCCATGCCCAGAAAAAACAGACCTTAATCCCAAATAATCAAGTCAAGACTTTTGAGCTTAGTGCGTCTCTAGGGAAAAAGTTAATCCCCCATAAAAAGCAGGTGTATTTTAGCATGCTCGGACCCTGACTATGGATAGTCGAGGCCTCACGCAAGGCAGAAAATACACCGTGTAAGACTCTGCTTAAAATCACAAGAGCAAAGGTGCCCGTGTGTTTTTTTTAAAAAACATATTCTATTAAGAATAAATATTTATTTTTACAAATTTTTGCTAAATAAGCGATCTCATTATTTGTTAAATTATTTATTCTTGACTCACAAGAAAATGTTTGTTAAAAGGACCGGCTTGTTTGCACCTTAGGAGAATGGATAATTGAAAAAACTAATAAATGTCGTGTCGTTTATGTATTTTTTGGGGGGGAGTATTAGTTTTGCCAGCACGCCCCTTATTCAAGACGATATACAGGAGTTAAAAAACTTAGGGTATACGGGAAAAGGTGTCAAGGTTGGGGTGTTAGACGGCTTCCTACCCAATGATGCAGGGCTCATTCACGGTCTAGAGGTGGCAAAATTTATTCATGCCGTTGCCCCAGACGCCCATCTCATTACGGAATCCGCGGATATCCTCACGGGAGATGACACCCAAAAATCCAGTATCCTTTATAGCGTACTGAGCCATTTCATTCACGAGTTTCATATGACCTCCTTTCAACCAAGTTGCGTGGTCGCTTTGAAGTCGGACCTTCTGTCAACGGAGGTATGTGAGAGCCTTTGCAGGAATACGCCAAACTTTGATTTGTATGCGGCGTCCCCCGCACGGTTTTCCCAATACGACCTTGTGACCTTTGCACAAGGAGAGTCGCTTCTTTTTAAGGCCAATGACGCTGGAGATGTTTTTTTCTTTGATAAAGGGGGGCGGGAATATGCGGTGCTTGTTGGCGTTATCTCAGGGGTCTGCCACTTTCATTGGCACTTTAAGGGCGAAGAGCTACTTTCTATTCTCAAGACGATGCCAAACCTCGTGCCTTTAAAAGAAAAAATTTCAAAGCTCACGACGCAAGGTGCCACAATTATTAACGCCTCCTTAGGGCTGAATATGGATTATGTGGATGTGTTAGGTGCTT
>Ga0315902_10007076_pt1 | contig 15390 bp, 9 predicted proteins | sample LakEriMetagenome_9_FD_203523 | JGI IMG/M metagenome (GOLD analysis project Ga0315902, IMG submission 203523) | Freshwater fungal communities from buoy surface, Lake Erie, Ohio, United States - Buoy 12 MA117 | ecosystem: Environmental > Aquatic > Freshwater > Lake > Lake biofilm | place: USA... | reverse complement strand
CAGCCAGCACGTGCACGCTGAGTGCAGCGACCACGGATGCGTCGGGACGGACATTGACGGATCGATCCATCAGCTGGACCAGTTCGGCGACCGCTGTCGCGACCGTTTCCAATGGTGTCGTCACGGGGGTTGCGGCTGGTACGGCTACGATCACGGCTACCAGTGAAGGGAAAACCGGTTCAGCCACCGTGACGGTGGCGCCGGTCCCCGTCGCCAGCGTCACGCTCACGCCGTCGACGTGCACGATTGACCCTGGCACCACCTGTACACCGACCGTCACGCTCAAAGACGCAGCTGGTGCAACCCTGACGGGTCGGACAGTCAGCTGGACCAGCAACACCACGTCGATTGCGACGGTATCGACGAGCGGCGTGATCACTGGTGTGGCATCAGGTTCTGCCACGATCACGGCCACGAGTGAAGGCAAGAGCGCGACCGTTACCGTGACGGTCGCCAACGCCTCAGCGGCGAGTGTCGTGGTGACGGTGAATGTCGCATCGACTGGTGGCGCGCTCTCTGATCTGCTTGGCGTGAATCGTCCGCCGCGGCTGCGCAACGCGCCAAACATCGCCGGAGGCGCCGTGTGGGATGGCACCGCACTGTACACGGCGTTCGGCATTTCGCAGGTCCGCACACATGACTCGGGGCTGGATATCTGCGATACGTATACGGCCGCGACCAAGCTGGACATGCTGCAAAGCCCACCGCGAGCGGTGACGACCTGCACGCTGGAAGGGGTGGGCGCACCACCGCATCTCAAATGGACCCCGACCTCGTCGGCTGACGCCGATCTCAACAATACGGCGAACTATTCGTTCACTGATTTCGATAGCGTCGTGACGCAAATCACGGGGAGTGGCGCCAGCGTCTATCTCCGACTGGGCGACAGTTACAACGGGCCGAGCAATACCGACGATCCCGTGGCGTGGGCCAAGGTGCTGGGCAACATGTACAGTCACATTCTCGGGCGATTCAAACCGAGTTCGGTCACGGCAACGCCAATGTACGTGGAGATCATGAACGAACCGGACGCCGGATTCTGGAAGGGAACCAAAGCCGCGTTCGACACGATCTACGCCCAGACCGCGCGCCGCGTCCGTGCCATCGCCCAAGAGGCCGGACGTACGGTCCAGGTGGGTGGGCCCGGATTCACCGCCGAGTTCCTGCAACGGCAGAACCGCCCGGACAATGTGGCGTATCGCTTTGGTACATCCGTCGGTGCGGCGAATGTCGATTTTCTTTCAGCGCATCATTACAACACGTGTTCGACCGCCACGTTGTCCCGAGCCGCTGAGTTCATGCAGGGGGTTCGCACCTATGCCGACGGAAATGGCCTGACCGGGAAGCCGCTGCATATGACGGAGTGGAACATCGGGCTTGGCCAGAGTTGCGGCGATGCGCTATTCGCCACGCAGCGGATGCAGTCGTATGCGAGCGGCATGCTCACGCTGATGCAGCACCCGACGTGGAAGTTCCAGGCGGCGCATTTCTATGCCGGGATGCCGCTCATGGCCCTCTTCGACTTCGGTACGGCTGGCAAGGTGCGCGTGAATCCCAGTGCATGGGCGTTCTGGGCCCACAACCAGTTGCGCAACGCTTCCGCCCTCACCACCGAAGTGTGTCCAAGCGGTACGGGATGCGTGGCCGGGTACGCTGCGCACGACAAGCCGCTGCTTGCTCTCGCCGGCAACGCCAACGGAACTCGAACGCTGGTCGTGACCAATGACGGCTCCAGTGACGTCACCTACTCGTTGCGCCTCTCCGGGGTGACGGGAAGTGTTGCGTCGGTCACGATCGTCACGCCTCCGCGAGACGTGAAGGAGCTGTCCGCCAGCGGATCACCAGTCAAGCCAACCGCGTCCGATGTGACGGCGCTCCTCGCGTCACCCACCACGGAGACCCGCACGGCGCTTGGGGTGACGGGTGGTGCGGTCACGCTGACCATCCCGATCCGGGCCAACAGCGTGCAGGTGCTTCGGTTACCATAACGGATACGTCCACATCATGCCGCTCATGGTTGATGCACAGCTCTTTCGGCGCTTCGTCACATCCACCTTGATGGTATGTGCAGGGTGGATCGGGCTTCTTTCGTCCCCGATCCCCGTTGCTGCGCAATCCGGCGGACTGCCGAGCCTCCCACCACCGGAGCCACGGCTTGTTGCATCCGTCCGTGATGCCATGGGGTGGTCGATGGATTCCGAGCTGGATGCACTCCGCGATCAGGTCAACTCCAACAAACCGGAGCCGGCACTGTCTTCCCGCGCGCTGGCCATGACCAAGGCGCGAGAAATTGCCACGCGTCGGAGCACGGCCGCGCTGCGGACGTTCCTCGATACGACCACGTGGACGCCTGACAAGCTGCGAAGGGTCTCTGCCTTTGCGGCGATGAATGGTGGTGAAGGGGCAATGGCGCTGATGTTGGCTGCGGAACGGCGCAAACCGGGCGATTGGGCGACACAGTACAACATCGCCATGTATCTGCTGTTGGAAGGATATCCTCGCGCGTCGTTGGCCCTCTTGGATTCGCTCCGCGCCCCAGATGGGGCGCGTGGCCCGGGCGGCATCGACCTGCAGGCCTCACTCCTGCTTGGCCGTGGCAATGCCATGCTGGCTCTCGGACGGGCCCGCGCTGCCATTCCCCTCTTGCGGGATGCCCGGCAACGAGAGCCGGTGTTGTCGGAGGCCGCACGTGCGTTGGCTCGCGCCCATCTCATGTTGAACGAAGAGAAGGAAGCGAAGCGGGCACTGTTCCTCGCCCGGCGGTTTGCGACCAGGGCGCAGTTGCAGGACGCGATCGAAATGATCGATCCGAAGAAGCCGGGCGACCCGTCGGTTGCGATCGAGACCATCGATGACATCATGCCGTTGCGGTTGAATCAGCGATGGCCGTTTCGGAAGGGGTATGGCGAAGCGCTCCGCATGATGGAACCGCCCTCGTCGCCGGAGGGGATCAAACCGTTCCTCGCGGCATTGGCGCCGGAAATCGAGAATCTGAACGGACGACTGTTGGCAGCAACGGCGGTGGCGCAGACCGCCGCGCAGGCGTACGTGAAGGATACGATTTCATGGGCGTTCCCTGGGCTGCGCACGCAGCTGCATGCCGACGCCAATCTGCCATGGGGATTGGTACCGTCCACCTTCGCGTTCACGTGTACGAGCACGGAGGGTGGCCAATACGATGGTGACACCTTCGACGCGAACGGGGCCACCCGTGCGGCGGAAGAGCGATTTGTCGAGGAGCGTGCCGACAACCCGCAATTGGCGGGATACACGAGAAGTCTGCGCCGTGCGGCGGCCTCCGCTTGCGCGAGACTCTCACCGAAGTATTGGATGACCACCAATGCGCAGCTGGCCACGCGCATCGATGGCTGTCCATCGGGACCTTCGCGTCAGGCCTGCGTCTGTCAGGCACAGCGCAGCATTGCGGGGATGCAGCTCAATGATGTAAACGACGCATTACAGCCGTATCACATTGCGGCAAAGCAGTGGTACTGGATGGCACATAGCCAGTCATCGTCCACGGCAGGATATGTCGAGCCGAAGGACAGGACGCTCCGCAACATGATCAAGGCGGAGATCGATGTCCACCGGACCATGACCATGGCTGGCGTGCACCAGAACATGCAGCTGCAGTATCAGCCCATCACGGCGTTGTGTGTGCCGGAAAAGCCGGTGCCGCCGGACTCCATACCGGCAGACCTGAAGCTCAAGCCGTTCGATTCCAATGATGTCTGCAGTTCTCCGGATGGGATGGGTGTCAAGCAGAGCTTCATCGTCGCCGAAGTCAAGGTGAGTTGCTACGACATCGAAGTGGAGGGCAGTGTGGGCGTACCGGGCATGGGGTTCAAAGGCGTCGGCTCATTGACCCTCACCTTTGGCGGGGAGAAAGAAGGGAACGTCACCATCTTCACCGGTGTCGGCTTCGGAACGCCCGAAGGGATTCCCATTGCGGCAGGAACTAAAAGCGGGGCGTATATCACCTTCAAGGATGGCGAGTACACCGATTCCGGCTTCAAGGTGTCGGCTGAAGTGGCTGTCGGGAATGTCGCGCAGGAAGTGTCGAAGGAGATGGCCGTCCGGGATGTTGTCCTTTACGTGGCAGGATCGGTAACCTATGTGAGCAATGAGATTCTCGTGCTGCTCAGTCCGTGATGGCATGTCTCGATCTTCGTATTCCCCCTTGTCTGAAGAGGTCATCGTGAGCTATCGCTCGGCGGATTTTTCACGTTTGTCGTTTTTGCCCATCGCGCGTGGTGGCATCGTCGCCGCTGGGGGATTGGTCACCATCTTGAACACGGCATTCGCGCAGCCGGCGACCAAGCGCCCCATGACCTGGATCGACCAGCAGCGGTTGCGGAGCGCGTCGATGCCGGTGCTGTCCCCGAATGGGGAATGGGCGCTCTATGCCCTGACGACGCCGGATTGGAAGGAGGCCAAGTCGCAATCGGATCTCTATGTGGTCTCCACGACCCGTGGGGTGGCGAGTACGCGCCAGCTGACCTTCACGCGTGACAAGAACGAAAGTGCGCCGCGGTGGCTTCCTGGTGGCGGTGCCTTCGTCTTCACCTCCAATCGGGAAGCACCGGCTGCACAGAGCGGGCAACAGCAGCTGTATGTGATGCAACCTGACGGTGGCGAGGCGCGGCGCCTTACCGATGCGAAGGAGGGGGTCTCGACCTATGCCATCGCGTCGGATGGCTCCTGGCTGGTCTATCGCAGCGGGAAGTCCGACGAGGAACAGCTGTATGCCCTGTCGCTCGCCGATATCCGCAATGGCCTGCCGCTCGATTCGCTCAAGCCGACCGTGCTGACCCGTCATGCGACGGGTATCGGCACGTGGAAGTTCTCCCCGGACAGCCGCCGGATCTACTTCATCACGGCGGACACTGTCGATCGCGATGAGAAGGCGCGCGTCGACAAGAAGTTCACGGTGAATGTGCGGAATGCCGAAACGCCAGTCGCCTCGTTGTGGATGATCGATCTGCCCACGACCTCCGGGAATGGTACGCCACGTCCGGCGACTCGCCTGACGCAGGACTCGACGTACTCGGTGACGTCGTTCACGCTCTCGGAGGATGGGAAGTTTCTGGGCTTCACCGGGGTAGCCAACAACCGCTACAAGCGAAACATCACCGAGCAGGGGATGTACGGTGACCTCTACCTCATGGATTTGCAGAGCCGCGCCATCGAACGGCTCACCAATAATGCCGAGAACAGTGAGTCAGCCTTCACGTTCTCTCCCGACTCCCGATCCATGGCGTTCGTCGGGAGTGATGATCTGACGCGCTACAACATGAAGAACTCCCGCGTCTATCTGCGCGCCGTTGGCGACAAGGGGGGCGCGTGGCGGAAGCTGGGTGATCTCGATGGTGATGTCGGCATCGATTTCTGGTCGCGCGACGGAAAGACGATCTATTTCAACGAAGGGCAGCGGGCGACGACACAACTCTTTGCGCTCGACGTGACCAGTGGGCGTGTCACCCCTGTGACGCGCGTACAGGGCGCCGTGAACGTGATGGAGGAGGAGGCGACACGACGACTACTCGTGAACTATCAGGACCCGACCACTCCAGCTGTCTGGTATACGGCCGCCTCCATTGACGCGCTCGGGAATCGCCCGCAGTGGACGGCGCTCGCCGATCCGAATGCGTGGGTCCGCGATCAGGTGCAGTTGGGCGAAACCTCCGAGTTCACGTGGAAATCCAAGGATGGCAAGTCCGTCGGCGGCGTCCTGGTCAAGCCGGTCGGCTATGAGCCCGGCAAGACCTACCCGCTCCTGGTCGCCATTCATGGTGGTCCGGCTGCGGCCGACGTCCTCGGCTTCAATGGTGGCTATGGGTCGCAAGCCTACGCCGGTGCGGGGTGGATCGTGCTTCAGCCGAACTATCGCGGCTCCACCAACTATGGCGAGGCGCACAAGAACGGCATCGTGGGCAATTATTTCGCGCCCGGCTACGACGATATCATGACGGGGGTGGATGCACTGATCCGCGCCGGCATGGTCGATTCCACGCGCATGGGGGTGCTCGGCTGGAGCGCCGGCGGCCATTGGAGCAACTGGATTCTCACGCACACGAACCGCTTCAAGGCGATCTCGTCAGGCGCCGGGACATCGAACTGGATTTCGATGTACGCGCAAAGCGATGTGCAGCGCAATCGGCAGTACTACCTCGGCAACAAGCTCCCCTACGACGATTTTGACGCGTATTGGAAGCAGTCGCCGATCAAGTACATCCGCAACGCGAAGACCCCGACGATGATCCACGTGGTGGAGGGCGATCCGCGCGTGCCGAGTCCGCAGAGCGTCGAGCTGCACATGGCCCTCAAGCGCATCGGCGTGCCGACTGAGCTGTTCATGTATCCCGGCGCCTCGCACGGCATCCCCGACCCGCGCAACCGGCTGGTGAAGAGCATGTCCGAGATGGCGTGGATGAACTACTGGGTGTTGGGTACGGGCTCGAAGTTCGCGTGGCGTGACGTGCTCAAGACGCTCGAGGATCTTCCGGCCGAATCGAAGCCCACGATCAAGGGGCCGTAAGCGGACGACAGAGCAGTGGCAAGGCGTCATCAACGGCTTGCCGCATGGCCTGATGGGCCGCCGTGATCTCCCCAAGGCTCGCCCCGGTTCCCGCACCCAGAAGTGCCGGCACCGGGGCGAGTGTCGTATCGGCGGCCTGTGTTTCACTGCAGCTTCGTGTGCGGCTGGCGATCACGAGATGCGCGCGCGCCACTTGCAGTGACGCGGCCGCCAAAGTGGCCCGCGAATCCTCGCGCGAGGCCAGACTGTCCGCCAGCATGAGCCAGCGCAATGCGCGATGTTGTACCGGCAGCGCACTGTCGACACTGGCTCGATACAGCATGAGTCCTCGCGCGATCGTGTACGCGCGGACCGTCTCGACCTCCGCTCCTCCACGTGGTGCGCGCGTCAGCATCGTGATGGCGCTATCCGACTCCCCGACATCCAGATAGAGATCGGCCAGTTGGAGGTAGGACGCCACGCGCGTGGTATCTCGTTGTACCGCCGCGCGGAGGTTCCGAATGGCGCCACCGCGATCCCCAGCACGCCGCGCGGCCGTGGCGGCGAGCAGCCGAAGCTCTGCTACCTCCGGAAAGCGCTCAAGACCGCGAGGCAGCGCCGCCGGCTGCTCGGAATTCAGCAACTGCAGATACTGCACATACAGCCGACTATCCCGACCGAAGCGTCGGACATTCCGCGCACTCAGCTCAATCGCCGCGAGCGTATCCGCCGTCTGTCGCAACGCTTCCACATAGCGCACGGCGTAATTCGAATCGCCTTGGAACGTGGCATCCTCGACCTCGAGGGTATCCCCGAGTCGAGCGGCTTCCGGCCAGCGCGCAAGGCTTGTTAGGGCACGAAACTCGAGGCGGCGCAGCTCCGCGCTCGTGAACTGTTCCCGCAACGTTCGCACCATGGGCAGTGCGAGTGCCGGCTGTTGGAGTCGCAGCAACCCCTCGACGCTGCGCACGCCGAGGGGGAGGCTGTCGCCACGGAGTGCATGCACGCGCTGCCACTGCGCAACGGCCTCGCTGCGTTGGCCAAGCGTTTCGTAGGCATCGGCCCGCACGACGTTGGCAAAGATGTTGGTGCTGTCGAGCATCAGGATGTCATCTGCCACACGGCGAACCGAGTCGGCGCCGGTGCGTCCATCGAGGAGCGCGGCGAGCAGACAGTCTCGGGCGGGCACCGCCTGCGCATAGGCGCGAATCGCCCGCTCCGCCTCACGCGCGGCCGTACCCCGATCCCCACGATACAAGGCATTCTCGCAGCGGCGCAGCGGGGTCATTTGCGCCCGCGCTTTGGCGATCTCCCGGGCGAGCTGTTCGCCGATCGCCGTCGGTGTTGCGCCACGCACCGTCGGCAGAGGCTGTGGCATTTCCCATGACCGGAGCAGCTTGAGTGTTGCGTGCACCACCAGGTCGCCATCGACGCGTCGAACACTCCCCTGTACGATCTCGTCCGCGCGAACCTGGTAGGTCACCGTGCGCAACTCGTTGTCGGTGAGGAGGAGCGTCCGGTTGTATGATGATCGTTGCAGGAGGTTGTCATACCAGAACCCTGCCAGCACCTGCGCGTCACGGCCATTGACCAGCTTCGCGGTTCGATCACGAACGGCATCGGCCACGTCCCGGCCGATCTTGGCAAGCATGCTGGTGGTGGTCCGCGAGGTATCCGCACGGAATGGCACCACCAGCACCGCTTGGCGCGTGAATTCCTGGCTGTGCAGTGTGGGTGTCCACCAAAGGACCGCCAGAAACGCCAGGATCAGCTTCGGCATGTCGGCTCAGGCGATGTCCGACATCCCCTCTGGCAGGAATCGCGGCTTGGCCAACCCACCCGCGTCTTCATAGAACTGCACGGCACCCGGGGTGAACTGCTTCGCGAGCAGGATGAGCTGTCCCGTGTGACCGGCAAAGTGCTCGACCACATGATACAGCGCGGAAAAGACGGTGGTCTCACGGCCTTGAATACGCCGCATCGCGCCAAGCGTTGAGGGATCGAGGGCCGCGAGCACGGCATCCGCGTCGTGCACGGCGCCGTGCAGATGCGTCAGGAGCGTCTCGGCGTCCCACCCGCCGGTCCTGGCAAACTCCTCATCGCGTTGCCGGGTATCAGGGGCGCCACCGATGCCGCTGACGACCCACTGTCGCACGTTGCCGGCCAGATGGAGCACGAGATTGCCGGCACTGTTGGCCACCGGATTGGGGCGCCACCAGAGGTGATCGCTCGGCATGCTCCGGATGGCGGCGGCGATCTTCGCGGGGTATTCGACGCCGAGATAGTATCGCGAACGTTCGAGGAACAGCGGACCGAGGGGAAGGGAAGACATCGGCGGGTTGTGGGGCGAAGGACAGTCGGTACTGGGGTGGGCCGCTATCGCCTATTCGTCGTATGTTTCCACACGACGCGCGCTCCCGTCGCCGGATCAAAGCCCGGCTCGAGAAGACTCACGACCGTACTCGTGGCGACGGAGACCTGCCGACCCAGTTCGGTCTGATAGCGCGCGGTGACCAGATCGCTGACCGCCGCCACGGCGCTCGTCGTGCTCACGATGCGGAGCGGCCCGGCGGGGGGCAGCGCCACTTCCTTCCAGCTCGTGCTGCGATCGGACACGATCGACAGCGTGCCACCCGTAGCGAACTGATAGCCGATATCACCGCCGGTGACGATCGCCCGCGCCCGCGTCGCGCGGGGGAGCACCCACGCCTCGAGGACGCGCCCCGAGTCGCGCGTGAACGGCACCACCGAATACGGCCGACGCAATTTGGCCCACGACGCGGCCACTGCCTTGTTCACGTCGCGCGCCAGTTTCGCTTCCCGGGCAATCGCCATCGTATCGAGAGGCAGCGCGTACGCCGGGCGCGCGCCGTCCAACCGGACCACGCTGAGGCGCCGCACCATACGGAAGGTGCTATCGATGTCATACACCCCGCCGATCGGCACCCCATCGGCGGTGCGCGCACAGTAGAGGCTGCGCGGCGCCCGAGCGGCGGGACCAAAGCGGCCATCGGCGCGGAGGCGCGCCAGCGTCGGCACACATTGCAACCAATAGCTGATGGCTCGGGCCCGCGCGTCCGCCACGGCAAACTCCGCGTGAAAGGCGGCGGAGAGGCTGTCGGTCGGTGAGGTCGGGGTCGAATCCGTTGTGCTCAGCACCCGCACCGGTTGCGACGCTTCGGTTGCCGGCGTCGACCGGGCACATCCGTTGATCCCGGCGCCCATCAGGGCCATGGCCGCGACCATGGAAAACGCCCGCCGAGGCTGGCGGTGGGCCGTCCGGCGCGCGCCGGTGTAATGTTGATGGATGGCTTCTCCCAGTATGCAGAGTCGTACGCCGAGCGCGGAAATCTACAAGCAGTTCACCATCGAAGCGGCGCATCGCCTCCCGCATGTGCCCGAGGGGCATAAGTGTGCCCGCCTCCACGGCCACTCCTTCGGTATCGAGATCCGGGTGCGTGGTCCGCTCGACCCGACGTTGGGATGGGTGGTCGATTTCGCCGACATCAAGCGCGCCTTCCAGCCGCTCTACGATCAGCTCGACCATCACTACCTCAACGACATCCCGGGGCTGGACAACCCCACGAGCGAACGGCTCGCCGTCTGGATCTGGGAGCGGTTACAGCCAGCCCTGCCGACCCTGAGCGCGGTGATCGTTCGGGAAACCTGCACCTCCGGGTGCGAGTACCGAGGCGCCTGATCAGCCCCCCGCCATCTTAATGTGGCGGGGGGTTTTCTGATTTCGCGTTCTCATTAAGCTAAAACCACTGATGAGAATCCGTTCTCTTTTAGCGCTCGAGATCGCCCTGGCGATGGTTGTCGTGCCGCTGCGCGCGCCAGCGCAGGGAACGCACGGCAATACCCGGCATCTCCACGGGGTCGTGGAGTCGGAGTCGGGGAAGCCGGTGCGTGACGCCGAGGTGGTGGCCAGTTGGGAGACGGCCCGCCGCCCCGGTGCTCGTGAGGCGGCGCCCATGATGCGAACGCGCTCGGACGGATATGGCCGTTTCGATTTTCGCGACCTCCCCGCCGACCTCATCACGGTGCGTGTGCGTGCGCTGGGTTTCGCCCCACTCGAGCAGCGGGTGGACCTGCGCAGTGCCGACCGCCTGCTGACGCTGCACCTCGAACCCAGCACCACGACGCTGAGTGAAGTACAGGTGCGCTCGACGGTAACCGCCGAACCCTTGGGGCGTGTCGCGGCCACCAGTACCCTCGATGCCGCCGCGCTCGCCTCGGGACGCGGCCAGACGCTCGGGGAAACGATCAAGCAGCTCCCCGGCGTCACGGTCATCCAGTTCGGACCGAGCATTGCGAAGCCGGTCATCCGCGGGCTCGCCTCGCAGCGTGTGTTGGTGATGAATGGTGGACTGCGGCAGGAAGATCAGCAGTGGGGTACGGAGCACGCGCCCAACATCGACAGCTTCACGGCCGACGCGGTGACCGTGGTTCGTGGTGCCGCCACCGTGTTGTATGGCGCGGACGCCTTGGGCGGCGTGGTGCGCGTGGATCAGGCGGCGCTTCCCGATACGGGCGGGCTGCGTGGTGATGCGGCAATCAACCTGTTCAGCAACAGTCGGCAGGGAGCCGTTTCGATTGGCGCGGAAGGGGCGGATCTGTCGCTGCCGAAGATCGGCGCCACCGGCTATCGCCTTCGCCTCACGTCGCGCGTCGCCGGCAACGCCGCCGCGCCCGATTATCACCTGACCAACACGGGGTTCCGCGAACTCAACGGCAGTCTGGCGCTCGGCGTCACGCGCGGATGGGGACGCTCCGAGCTGACGGTCAGTCGATTCGGGACCGAACTGGGCGTCCTGCGCCAAGCGCACGTCGGCAATGCGGACGATCTGGCGCGGGCCATGAGCGGTGTGCCGCCGGACTCTTCGTTCAGCTATGCGATCGGTCGTCCGAATCAGCGGGTCAATCACATGACGCTGCGATCACGCACAACGTGGACGCTCCCGCGTGATCAGGAACTCGAGGTGGTGTATGGCCTCCAGTACAATCATCGGCGCGAGTACGACAATCACGGCCCGCTCCGCTTCCGTGACGAACCGGCGTTCAACCTGAAGCTGTTCACCAACACGCTCGATGTCCGGTGGCATCATGCGCGGTGGAACGGGTTGCGCGGTACGATCGGCACCAGCGCCATGGCGCAAGGCAATCAGACGTTGGGGAAGGCGTTCCTGATTCCGGGCTACGATCTCTGGCAGGGCGCGCTGTATGTGCAGGAGGACTACGCGATCGGTCGCTGGTCGTTCACTGGTGGGGCGCGCACCGATGCCATTGCCCAGACGACGCTAGCCTATGCGGACTACGGGATTCGGAGTCCCGCTGGCACGCGGTCCTGGGGGAACATGTCCGGTTCCTTCGGCGTGGCCTATCTGCTGCGCGACGGGCTCGATCTCTCCGTCCGCGCCGCCCGAGCGTGGCGACCGCCCACCGTGAACGAGCGCTACGCCCAAGGGGTCCATCACGGCACGGCCCAGTACGAGCTCGGTGATGCCGCACTCGATCCGGAAGTCTCGCGCGGACTCGAAACCACGTTGCGATACGGTGGCGCGCGCGTACAGCTGGAAGCGGCCGCGTACGCCAATCGCGTGAACGGCTTCATCTATCTGTTGCCGACTGCTCCGGTGCTGACGATCCGCGGGACGTTCCCGGGCTTCCGTTATGCGCAGGTTCCCGCGCGCATGCGTGGTGGTGAATTGGCGATGACCATCTCGCCGGCGGCGCATGTACAGCTCCTGGCCAATGGCACCATCGTGCGCGGTACCAGTACCGTCGACGACACGCCACTGTACGACATGCCTGCCGATCGGCTGACGCTGACCTGGCGGACGCATGGGCAACACGCGCGGACGGGAGCGTGGCATGTCGATATCGGTGCGCTGCTCGTTCGCCGACAGGATCGTGTCCCGCAGGGGATCATCTACGCGCTGCCGACCGCGGGCTATGCGCTCTGGCAGCTGGAAACCGGTGCGCGTGCCTTCCGGATGGGTGCACGCGACGTGACGGTGTCGCTATCGGTGCACAATGCGCTCAATGCGCGATATCGCGATTATCTGAGCCGCTATCGGCTGTTCGTGAACGACGTCGGTCGTGATGTGGCCCTGCGTCTGACCATGCCGTTCTGATCATGACCTCCGTTCTTCGATGTGTGGTGCCGGAGAGGGCCGCCCACCATCGGTGCAATTCCCCTCAACTCAATCAGGAGTGTGGTATGGCTGTGCAGGCAGTGCAACGCGGAATCGGTCGGGTGCTCATGGGTGCTGGCGCGCTGCTGCTGGTTGCCTGTGGTGAATCGTCCACGGCGCCCGGTGGCGAGTCGGAAGTGATTTCCCGCGTGACGCTCACGCTGACGCCTAACAACGGTGGCGGCGCACTGGTGACCTATATCGATGATGCTGACGGAAACGGCCCGAAAGCCCCGACGGCTCAGGTCACGATTCCGACGCTCGCGAAGGGCGTGACGTACACCGGCACTGTGAAGTTCGAGAACCGCACCGTCTCCCCCGCCGAAGATCTGACGTCGGAAGTTCAGGCGGAGGCTGCCGAGCACCGCGTGTTCTATACCGTGACGGGGAGTGGTGTGACCATCACCACGACGGACACCGATGCGCAGGGGCGCCCGCTCGGCCTCCGCTTCACGAAGGCCGTGGCGAGCTCGGCGACGAACGGCACGGTGCGCGTCGTGCTGTGCCATTACGACGGTGTGGCCAAGACCGCGTCCGCCACGAGCTGCACCAGCGAAACGGACGTCGATCTGACGTTCGCCTACAGCATCGCGCCGTAATCAGCGATCGACGAGGGCCGCGCGGCGGCCCTCCCACTCCTCGATCCAGCGCGTGAGGGCATGCGGGAACATCGGCTTCGACACGAAGTAGCCTTGGGCAATGTCGCAGCCGAGTTCCCGCAGCAGCGCCCAATCATCCTCGTCCTCGACCCCTTCGGCCACGGAGTGCATCCCGAGCTGCTTGCTCATCGCCAGGCTGCCTTCGAGGATGGCGCGGCTTACCGGATCGCGTCGCGCATTGTGCACGAACTGCCGATCGACCTTGAGTTCGTCGAAGGGAATGTCGCGCAGCTGCGCGAGCGACGAATGCCCGGTGCCGAAGTCGTCGATGGAGAGCCCGATGTGCTTGAGGCGCAGTCGTGAACAGACATCCAGTGCAACCAGCGCATCCTTCATGAGTCGGCTTTCCGTGACTTCGAGGACGAGCTGTCGCGCCGGCACCTTCCGCTCCTCCACGACCCGTGCGAGGTAGTCGGGGAAGTCGAGGGAAGAAAGGCTGTCCATCGAGATGTTGACGGAGACGTGCAGCTCCAGTCCATCCACGCGCCAGCGGTAGGCCTGCTCGAGGGCCTGCTCCAGGATGACGCGCGTCAGCTCGTTGATGAGCCCCTTGTCTTCCGCTTCCGTGATGAATTGGTCGGGAAAGACGAGACCATCTTCCGGATGTTGCCATCGCACCAGCGTCTCCACACCGACCAGCTGTCCATCGCTGAAGCGCACCTTCGGCTGGTAGACATTCACGAACTCTCCGTCTTCGATGGCGCGCAGGATCTGTGGGCCATCGTATGTCTTCCGGATCGCCTTGTTGAGGATGGGCGTTGATCCGGTCTTGAACGGCGTGTTGGCCGGCTTGCCGAGCAGTTCGGAGAGTGCGGCTGGTGTCACAGGCTTGTGCAGCGCGCCACGGATGTCGAGGCGATGGGCTTCTGCCAAACGACGCGCCGTCCGAAGGATCCGCTCGTCCTCGCCGCTCACCAGAATGAGTCCCCCCCGATAGTTCAGGCGGGTCAGGTGGCGCACGAACTCGATGCCGTCGATTTCCGGCATCTGCAGATCGAGCAGGATCATGTGCGGCGTGATGGCCCCGGACTCCAGTGCCTCCAGCGCTGTGCGCGGATGCTCGTGTGCGGTGACATCGGTGAAACCGAGGCGATCGAGCTGGTGACTCAGCAGGCGGATCACGAACGGTTCGTCGTCGACAATGAGAATCTTCACGGGGCGTGGCTGTTCAGGGCGGACAGGACTTCATCGAATTCGGCAGCAAACCGCGCGGTCGCGGTACTGTATGTGGCACTATCGTCACTGCGTGCTGCGGTCTCGAGCGTTTGACACAACTCGCCAAAGGCCATCGCCCCCACGGTACGGGACGACGATTTGAGGCGGTGGGCGATACGTGCGACGGTGGCGCGATCGCCGGACTCGATGGCCTGTCGACATTCGTCGACGAGTCGCGTGGCGGTCCGATGGTACTCCTCGAGGAACTCCCGAACAATATCGTCTTCGGCGCCGACGAGCGTCCTGAGCACCTCCAAATTGAGCACCGAATGGGTCGGGGCGGTTCCATCGGCTGGCATCTCCGACGGTGTCGGCGACGGAATGCGTGCGGTCGATACCGGCGTGACGGGACGTGCCGACGCAGCCGGGGTAAGTGCTGCGGCCCCCGTCGCTAGCGATGGCGCCACATACTTCTCGAGCGTCGCGCGCAGGATGGTGAGCAGGACCGGTTTGGTCAGATAATGGTCCATCCCCAATTCCTTGGCCTTCACTTCCTCGCCGCGCAGGGCGTTGGCCGTCAGGGCAATGATCGGCATGCGGGGCCGATCGGTGCGCCCCTCCTCCTGCTGGCGAATCGCCGCCGTGAGCGCATACCCGTCCATTTTCGGCATGTGCAAATCGGTCAGCAGCAAGGCATAGGGATAGGCCTGCCACTTCTCCAATGCTTCCTCGCCATTCGGGGCGATCTCGGCAGCATACCCCAGCAATTCAAGCTGCTGCGTGATGACTTTCTGATTCACTTCGTCATCTTCGGCCACGAGGATCAGACGACCCTGCGCCCGTGCCTCGTCCACCGTGAGGG
>Ga0315902_10007073_pt1 | contig 15394 bp, 19 predicted proteins | sample LakEriMetagenome_9_FD_203523 | JGI IMG/M metagenome (GOLD analysis project Ga0315902, IMG submission 203523) | Freshwater fungal communities from buoy surface, Lake Erie, Ohio, United States - Buoy 12 MA117 | ecosystem: Environmental > Aquatic > Freshwater > Lake > Lake biofilm | place: USA... | reverse complement strand
GTCTGCACTTTACGCCCGAGATCTTCGCGGCCCTCGAGGCCCGGGGGATTGGCCGCGTGGCCATCACGCTGCACGTGGGCTATGGCACGTTCCAGCCGATTCGCGTCGAGCAGGTGGACGACCACCGTATGGAATCGGAACGCTATGACGTCAGTGCGTCGGCGGCGGCGGCCCTGACGCGTGCGCGGGCCGAGGGGCGCCGCATCGTGGCGGTCGGGACGACCTCGACGCGCACGCTCGAGTCGCTGCAGGTGGCGGCCGACGGCAGCATTCCGGCGCAATCGGGCGAGACGGCGCTCTTCATCCGACCAGGGCACCCGTTCAGGATGATGCAGGGGCTCATCACCAATTTTCATCTGCCGCAGTCATCGCTGCTGATGCTGGTGTCGGCCTTTGCCGGACGCGAGGCGGTGCTGGCCGCCTATCGCGAGGCGGTAGCCGCCCGCTACCGGTTCTTCAGCTATGGCGATGCGATGGTGGTGATCTGATGACGCTCGGCTACGAGGAATTCGATCTGTCACAGGTGCAGACCTATCCGCTGGCCTCTCGTGCGAGCAAGGTGCGGATCGCTGACGCGGCGACCCCCCATGTGGCAGGCACCGGACTGGAGGCGTGGCTGTCGCGGCTGCCCGACGTGCTGGCCGGCCGCGACTTCCGAGCCGTGGTTGAGGCCATCGACGCAGCCCGCCGACAGGGACGTCCGGTGGTGTGGGGGCTCGGGGCCCATGTGCTGAAGGTGGGCCTGTCGCCGGTCCTCATCGACCTGATGCGCCGTGGCTACGTCTCGGCGCTGGCGCTGAATGGTGCGGGCCTGATTCACGACTTTGAACTGGCCGTGGGCGGGTCTACGTCGGAGGACGTTGACGGGGCCCTCGGCCGGGGGCAGTTCGGCATGGCCACAGAGACGGGGCGCGACCTGAACCGGGCGATTGCCGATGGCGTCTCACGTGGTCAGGGCATCGGCCAGTCGGTCGGGGCCTACCTGTGCGACCGTGGCGTGCCGCACGCTGACTATAGCCTCGTGGCCACGGCCTACCGGCTGGGCGTTCCCGTCACGGTGCACGTGGCGATGGGCACGGACATCATTCACATGCACCCGTCCGCCTCGGGGGCGGCGCTGGGGGAGGGGAGCCTTCGTGACTTCCGCTACCTCGCCACGGTCGTATCCCATCTGACCGGCGGTGTGTATTTGAACTGCGGTTCCGCGGTGGTCCTGCCCGAGGTGTTCCTGAAAGCCGTGGCCGTGGTGCGCAATGCCGGGCACTCGCTGGACGAGCTGACCACCGTGAACCTCGATTTTCTCCGGCATTACCGTCCGCAGACCAACGTCGTCACACGCCCGACGGCCGGCTGCGGCCGTGGCTATTCGCTCACGGGCCACCACGAGCTGATGATTCCGCTGCTGGCTGCGATGCTCGTCGAGCGGGACGGCGCGCGCACGTGAACCGGTGACGAGATCCGTGCGAGGACGGAGTGCGCAGCGGGCCTGCGGTCGTGTAACATTAGGGGTTCGTGCCGGAGTAGCTCAGCCGGTTAGAGCGAGCGTCTCATAAGCGCTAGGTCGGCGGTTCGAGTCCGCCCTCCGGCACCAGTCCATCCCGTTATCCTGCCCCGAGATCCGCGTGCCTGACCTCCTCCGGCGCGTCCGAGCCTTCATCGACAGCGAATGCCTGTGGGACGGCGGCACCCGCCTTGTGGCCGCCGTGTCTGGCGGCTCGGATTCGGTGGCGCTGGCGCACCTGCTGTCGCGGCTTGCCGCGGCCGGCGCCGGGCAGCTGGTGGGCCTGGTGCACGTGCACCATGGCATTCGGGGCGAGGCGGCGGACGCCGACGCGGCGTTTGTGGAGGCGCTGTCAGCGCGGCTTGGCGTGCCGCTGCTGATGCGGCGCGTCGATGTGCCGGCGCGTGCACGCGCGGCGGGCTGTTCCCTCGAGGTGGCTGGCCGCCAGGCGCGGCTGTCGTGCTACGCCGAGGCGCTGAGGGCCTTCGAGGCTGGCCGCGTCGCGCTGGGGCACACCCGGGGTGACCAGGCCGAGACCGTGCTGCTGCGCCTGGCCCGGGGCACCGGGCCCCGGGGACTGGCGGCGATGGCCCCGGCGAACGGCTGGCGGGTGCGTCCGCTGCTGGCGGTCGACCGTGACGACCTGAGGGACTGGCTGCGCGCCCATCGTGAACCCTGGCGCGAGGATGCGACCAACGCCGACCTGCGGATTCCCCGCAACCGGGTGCGCGCCGTGATTCTGCCGGCCCTGCGTGTGCTGAATCCCCGCGCCGACGAGGCCCTGGCCCGCCTGGCCCGTCTGCAGGCCGCCGACTCGGCCCTGCTTGACGCCCTGGCGGACGAGGCCTGGCCCGGGGTGGTCTCGGTGTCGGATGACGCCGTGCGGCTGCACTGGCCCGCGCTGGCATCGCTGCCCGAGGCACTGGCGACCCGCGTGGCCCGCCGGGCACTGCAGGCGGCCGGGCTCGGCGGCGACGAAGCCGAGACCTCCGCGCTGCTGTCGCATCCCTCGGTGCGCCGCATCGGACGCCTGTCCGTGCAACGAACTGGCGCCGATGTGGTCTTAAGGAAGGAGCGGCCTCCGGTCGCTGCCGGGCCGCTGCCGGTGCACGTCGCCTCCCTCGCGCTTCCGGTGCCTGGCGAGGTGGCGGTGGAACCCGGAGGCTGGATGCTGGCGGCTGAGGGACCCTCTGCGGTGCCTGAGGGCCGCCCGGTGTCCAGTCCGACCTGCGTGCACGTGTGCGCAGAGGCGGCGGCTGGCGGACTTGTGGTGCGGCACTGGCGTGCGGGCGATCGCATCCAGCCGTTCGGGATGCGCGGGCACCGCAAGCTCCAGGATGTGTTCGTCGACCGGAAAGTGCCCCGCGATGAGCGGCCGCTGGTGCCGCTGGTGTGTGCGCACGACGGCACGGTGCTGTGGGTGGCGGGCCACGTACTCAGCGAGCGCGCGCGCGTCACGGGCCGCTCGAGCGGCGTGGTAGTCTTGAAAATCTGGCGGCGCGTGTCCGCCCGGAGGCCCCTGTGAACTCGACGCTGAAGAACTCTGCCGTCTGGCTGGCCATTGCGGTGGTCTTCCTGCTGGTCTATAACCTGTCGTCCGACCTCCAGCGCAACGAGACGCCCGTCAGCTTCAGCGAGTTCATCTCGTGGGTGGATGCCGGACAGGTCGACTCGGTCACGATCGTCGGTTCGGAGATTACGGGGACGACGAAGGGCAAGGAATTCTTCCGCAGCATTGCCCCTGACCAGTACGAGGGCCTGGTCAACCGCCTCATCGAGAAGCGCGTCATCGTCAACGCCAAGTCGCAGGCCACCTCGCCGTGGATGCAGGTGCTGCTGTCGTGGGCCCCGCTGGCGCTGGTGCTGGGCATCTGGGTGTTCTTCATGCGCCAGATGCAGACCGGGGGGAACAAGGCCCTCAGCTTCGGCAAGAGCAAGGCGAAGCTGACGGCGAGCGGCCAGAAGAAAGTCACGTTCCGCGATGTGGCGGGTGCGGACGAGGCGAAGGACGAGCTGCAGGAAATCATCGAATTCCTGCGTGAGCCGCAGAAGTTCCAGAAGCTCGGCGGGCGCATTCCGAAGGGGGTGCTGCTGATGGGGCCGCCGGGCACGGGCAAGACGCTGCTGGCGCGCGCCGTGGCCGGCGAAGCCAACGTGCCGTTCTTCTCGATCAGCGGCTCTGACTTTGTCGAGATGTTCGTGGGCGTCGGCGCCTCGCGCGTGCGTGACCTGTTCGAGCAGGGCAAGAAGAATGCCCCGTGCATCATCTTCATCGATGAAATCGACGCGGTCGGCCGCCACCGCGGCGCGGGCCTTGGCGGCGGGCACGACGAGCGCGAGCAGACGCTGAACCAGCTGCTCGTCGAGATGGACGGCTTCGAGTCGAACGAGGGCGTCATCCTGATGGCGGCGACCAACCGTCCCGACGTGCTCGATCCGGCGCTGCTGCGCCCGGGCCGCTTCGACCGGCGCGTGGTGGTGAACCGTCCCGACGTGAAGGGACGCGAGGGCATCCTGACGGTGCACACCCGCAAGATTCCGATGGCCGATGACGTCGACGTGCGCGTGCTGGCGCGGGGCACGGCGGGCTTCACCGGGGCCGATCTCGCCAACCTCGTGAACGAGGCGGCGCTGCAGGCGGCGCGGGTGAACAAGAAGCTGGTCGCGATGACCGACTTCGAGTTTGCCAAGGACAAGGTGCTGATGGGCGCCGAGCGCCGGTCGATGATGGTGACCGAGGCCGAGAAGAAGGTCACGGCCATTCACGAAGCCGGCCACGCGCTGCTGGGGGTGCTGCTGCCGCACGCCGATCCCATCCACAAGGTGACGATCATTCCGCGGGGGATGGCGCTGGGCCTCACGCAGTCGCTGCCGACGGAGGAGAAGCACAACTACTCGCGCGAGTATCTGATGGACCAGATCGCGCTGCTGCTGGGCGGGCGCATCGCCGAGGAACTGACGACCGGCGAGATGACCACCGGTGCGGGGAACGACCTCGAGCGGGTGACCGACATGGCGCACCGCATGGTCTGCGAGTGGGGCATGAGCGAGGCGCTCGGACCGCTGACCTTCGGCAAGAAGGAAGAACAGATCTTCCTCGGCCGGGAGATTGCCCAGCACGCCGATTACAGCGAAGACACGGCGCTCAAGATCGACGCCGAGGTCAAACGCATCGTGACCGAGAACTACGAGCGGGCGACGCACCTGCTGCGCTCGCACAAGGCCGAGCTGCTGGCCATTGCGGACGGGCTTCTGGCGCGCGAGGTGCTCGATGCGGATCAGGTGCAGCGCCTGGCCAAGGGCCTGCCGCTCGACGAGGCGGAGGAGACCCGCGGCGTGGCTGCAGACACGCCCGCGGCCCCGCCGGTGGTGGCCGCTGACGAGCTGCCGCGTCCGTCGATCGTGCCTCCCCTCCAGCAGCCGCTGGGCCAGGAATAGCCGTCGGCCGCGGCCGAGCGCGAGCCCGTGTCTGCCGTGCCTGCCGTACGCCGCGCGTTTGCGCTGCCCCTGCCGGGGCGTTCGCCCCTCGTGCTGGGCGAGCGCACGCTCGTCATGGGTGTGCTGAACCTTACGCACGACTCGTTTTCGTCTGACGGCCTGGCCGCGGACCCCGCCAGGGCCATCGACCAGATGCAGGCGATGGTGGACGCGGGTGCCGATCTCATCGACATCGGCGCCGAGTCGACCCGGCCCGGGTCGCTGCCCGTGAGCGAGGCCGAGGAACTGGCGCGCCTGCGGCCGGTGCTGAGGGCGATGGGCGGACGGGTGCCCGTGCCCCTGTCCATTGACACCTCGAAGGCGGCTGTCGCCAACTTCGCCCTCGACGAAGGGGTGGCCATCGTCAACGATGTGACGGCGCTGGCGGGCGACCCGGCCATGGCACCGCTGCTGGCGGCGCGCGGCGTGCCGGTGATTCTCATGCACATGCGGGGACGCCCGCGTGAGATGTATGCCGAGGCCCGCTACGGCGACGTGGTGGCCGATGTGGTGCGCGACCTGCAGCGGCGGATCGAGGTGGCCCTGGGGGCGGGCATCGGGTGGGATCGCCTCCTGCTGGATCCGGGCATCGGATTCGCGAAGACGTCGTCGCAGAGCTTCGACATGCTGGCGGGCACCAGCCGCCTGTCGGCTCTTGGCAGGCCGGTGCTGGTGGGGGCCTCGCGAAAGTCCTTCCTGACCGATGCCGTTGGTGCCTGTCCTCCAGAGTCGCGTGACTGGGCCACCGCGGCCGCCGTGACTCATGCGGTGCTGTCAGGTGCGCATGTGGTGCGGGTGCACAGGGTGGCCGAGATGGTCCAGGTGGTGCGGGTGGCCGATCGGCTGCGGCTGGCCGCAGAGGACGGGGTCCTGCGATAGGATGAGCGGGCGTCGGCCCGTCCCATGCCCTGGTATTCGCAGTTCCTTCAGCGGCCCGCCCTCGACTGGTGGGATCTCCTCGACATCGGCATCGTGTCGATTGTCATCTATGAGCTGCTCAAGCTCATTCGTGGCACACGGGCGATGCAGCTGGGCATCGGCATTGCCCTGGTGGTGGGGCTGTTCTACCTGTCGCTGGGCCTGCAGCTCGAGACGCTCAACTGGGTGATTCGCAACATCACCGGCTACCTGGTGTTTGCAGGCATCGTGCTGCTGCAGGCGGACATCCGGCGGGCGCTGACGCATCTGGGCCGCGCGCGCTGGCTGCGGCGGTTCGAGCGGCAGCAGGCGGATGACGATGCGATTGATGAACTGATGGTGGCGGTGCGGCGCCTCGCGGCACAGAAGGTGGGCGCCCTCATCATCATCGAGCGGCGGATCGGGCTGCGCAACTTCATCGAGAGCGGCATTCCCCTGGATGCGCGGCTGACGTATGACCTGCTGATTGCGATCTTTCAGCCCGCCTCGCCGCTGCACGATGGCGCGGTGATTGTGCAGGGGGATCGGGTGGCGGCTGCGGCCTGTTTCCTTCCGCTGTCGGTGAATCCCCGGCTCAGCCGGGAGCTGGGGTCGAGGCATCGTGCCGCGCTGGGCGTCACCGAGGAGAACGATGCGGTGGCGGTGGTGGTGTCGGAGCAGACCGGGGGGCTGTCGCTCGTGCTGGACGGCGAGATCGAGCGGCATCTGTCGGAGGACCAGCTGCGCCAGCGGCTGCGGACGCTGGTGACGGTGCGCCGCAGCTGGCTGTCGTCGGCCGGGTCCGGAGGGGAGGCGTAGCGCGGTGGCACTCTGGCCGGTGCGCAATCTGCGGCTGAAGCTGGTCTCGGTGTGCATTGCCGGGCTGCTGTGGATGATCGTGGCGGGTGACCGCGTCGTGGAGCGGGTGCTCCGTGTGCCTGTGGAACTGCAGGGCATGCCGGCGGACCTCGAGCTGGTGGGGCCGGCGCCGGACACGGTGGATGTGCGGGTGCGCGGGTCGTCAAATGCGCTGACGCGGCTCGGGCCCGGCGACATTGCCGCCGTGATTGACCTCAAGTCGGCACGCGAGGGGCGGCGGGTGTTCACCCTGGGCCCCGGTCAAGTGCTGGTGCCGGCCGGCCTCGAGACCGTGCAGGTGTCGCCCTCGACGCTGTCGATGGAGTTTGAGGCCACCGTGACACGCCGGGTGCCCGTCGAGGCCCGCACGGACGGCGACCCCGAGAAGGGATTCCGCGTGGTGCGCGTGGCCAGCGTGCCCGAGCAGGTGGAGATTTCCGGCCCGGCATCGGTGGTGGCCCGGGTGACCTCGGTGGCGACCGATGCCGTGTCGGTCGAGGGACGGCGTGAAACGGTGCGGTCCACGGTGCCGGTGGGGATCAATGCGGCGCTGGTGCGCATCCGCGGTCCGCAGATGGTGACGGTGACCGTGACGATTGAGGCGGTGAAGCGATGAGACTGTTTGGAACGGATGGCATCCGGGGGCGTGCGGGTGTGGCGCCGCTGGACCCGAAGACGGTGGCCCGGGTGGGGGCGTCGCTGGCCCGGGCGCGCGAGACATCGACCCAGCCGTTCCGGGTGCTGATTGGGCGCGACACCCGTGAATCAGGTCCCTGGATTGAGCAGGCCCTGGCGACGGGGCTGACCAGCGAGGGGGCCCAGGTGGTGAGCACCGGGGTCGTGCCGACGCCGGCCGTGGCGTATCTGACGGCGACTGGCGGGTTCGACGCCGGGGTCGTGATCTCGGCCTCGCACAATCCCTTCGAAGACAACGGCATCAAGGTGTTCTCGCCCTCGGGCGAGAAGCTGAGCGAGCGCACCGAGAAGCGCATTGAGTCGCTGGTGCACGATGACACGTGGCCCACGCCGCAGGGCCATCCCCGGGCGTTCACGCACCAGGACCTGTCACGCACGTACGCCTCGCACCTGCGGACACTGATGCCGGAGGCCACGCGACTGCGCGGTACGCGCATCGTGGTCGACTGCGCCCACGGGGCGACCGCAGGCCTCGCGCCTGCGCTGCTGCGGGACATCGGCCTCGAGGTGGACGCCATCGGGGTGTCCCCCGACGGGCGCAACATCAACCATCACTGCGGGTCGACCTACCTGGGTCCGCTGCAGCAGCGGGTCGTCGAGACGGGTGCCGCGCTGGGCATGGCCTTTGACGGAGACGGCGATCGCACGCTGCTTGTCGACGAGCGCGGGCAGGTGGTCGACGGCGATGCGCTGCTGCTCATCCTGGCTGACGATCTCCACCGGCACGGGCGGCTGCGCGGACAGGCGGTGGTGGCGACGATCATGAGCAACATCGGCCTCGAGCTCGCGCTGCGTGCGCGTGGCATCAGGCTCGAGCGATGCGCGGTGGGCGACAAGTACGTCATGGAGACGATGCGGCAGCAGGGCCTGGCGCTCGGCGGTGAGCAGTCGGGCCACGTGATTGTGGCGGACCACCTGATGACGGGTGACGGTCTCGGCACGGCGCTGCAGGTGCTGCGCGTGCTCGAGACCACCGGGGCGTCGCTGTCGTCACTGGCCTCGGCGCTGGTGGCCTATCCGCAGACGCTGGTGAATGTGCGCGTCCGCGAGCGCGTCGACCTCAGGACCGTGCCCGCGGTGGCTGCGGCCATGGCGCGGGTGGACGCCCGCCTGGCGGGCCAGGGGAGGCTGCTGGTGCGGTACTCGGGCACCGAGCCGCTGCTGCGCATCATGCTCGAGGGGCAGCAGCAGGGGGAGATTGCGGCCTGGGCCGAGGAGATTGCGACGGAAGTGCGCACGCACCTGTCGTAGGACACGAGACATATGGCAACGCTGTCGGTGAACGTGAACAAGGTGGCGACCCTGCGCAACTCGCGCGGCGGGCGCGAGCCGTCGGTGATCGAGGCCGTGCGAGTGGTGATTGATGCCGGGGCTCCGGGCATCACGGTGCATCCCCGGCAGGACGAGCGGCACATCCGCCGCCGGGATGTGCTGGATCTCGCCGAGGAACTGGCCCCGCTCAAGGGCCGGGTGGAATTCAACATCGAAGGGGATCCGCGGCCGGACCTGGTGGCCCTGGTGCATCAGGTTCGTCCTGACCAGTGCACGCTCGTTCCGGTGCTTCCCGGGGAGATCACCAGCCAGGCCGGCTGGTCGCCTGACACGCCGGTCGAGGACATGACGCGCATGGTCGGGGACATGCGCCAGGCCGGAATCAGGGTGAGCATCTTTGTCGACCCGGAGCCGCGTGCCATCCGGTGGGCCGCCCGGCTCGGGGCGGATTGGGTCGAGCTGTATACCGAACCGTTTGCCAGGGCCTTCGAGCAGGGCCCGGCCGCGGCGGCGGCGTCGTTCGCGGTGTACGCGGAGGCCGCCCACGTGGCACACGAGGAAGGCCTCGGCGTGAATGCCGGGCATGACCTCGACCTGCACAACCTGTCGCTGTTCCATGCGCTGCCGCACCTCGACGAGGTATCCATCGGCCATGCGCTGATGGCGCATGCCCTGTATGTCGGTCTGCGCCAGGCTGTGACCGACTACCTGGCCGCGGTGGCGGGGCACCCGGTGCGATGACGCTGCGGCTGACGGCCGGCTGGCTGCTGGCCTGGTGCGGACTGCTGCTGGCGGGCACCGCCCATGCGGCCGGTCGCCCGGTGAACTTTCCCTCGGCCGACGGTGTCACGCTCAGCGGCGAACTGTACGAAGCGCCGGCCTCACCTGCCCCGGCCGTCGTCCTGGTGCACATGCTGGGCCGAAGCCGGGCCGACTGGGACGAGACCGCCACGGCCCTGGCCGCGGCCGGCGTGACTGCGCTGGCTCTGGATGTCAGGGGACACGGCGCGTCAGCCGGCAGTGTCCGGCCCCTGACCGATGCGGTGCAGGACGTGCGGGCCGCGCTGCTGTGGCTGTCCCAGCGGCCCGGGGTCAGGCCCGACGCACTCGGACTCGCCGGTGCGTCGATGGGAGCGAGCCTGGCCGTGCTGGCCGCGCTGGACCAGCCGCTGGCGCGCGTCGTGGCGACCGTGTCGCTGACGCTCGACTATCAGGGCCTGCGGGTGTCGGCCGACGCGTTCAAGGCGCTGTCGGGCCGCGCCGTCTGGATGGCGGCGAGCCGGGAAGACCCCTACGCCGCCCGGACGGTCACCGAACTGTCGAAGGATGCCGCGGTGACCGTCGAGCAGATGCTGAGTGCCGAGCCTGCCCACGGCACGCTGCTGCTGCGGGCCGACCCCGAGGTCGCCAGGTCGCTGGTGGACTGGCTGCGCGTCCGATTGCTATCCTGAGGGTTCGCCATGCGTGCCGAATCAATCGTCTTTGGAATCTCGGGGATCCTGTTCGGCGTGATCGTCGGGTGGGTCCTCGGCAGTCAGCAGGCACGCTCGACGGGGCCCGCTGCGGCCCCTGCCGCGGTGGCCCAGAGCCAGGCCCAGGCGCCTCCGCCGGCCGGAAGCCAGGCCATTCCCCTTGACCCGGAACGTGTGCGGGCGCTCGAGGCCGTGGCCCAGCAGAATCCCAAGGACGCCCAGCCCCGGATTCAGCTCGGCAACATGTACTTCGACGCCGAGCAGTATCCGCAGGCCATCACCTGGTATGAACAGGCCATGGCGCTCGATGACCACGACCCCAACGTGTCGACCGACCTCGGGGTGGCGTATTACTACACGAACCAGTCCGACCGGGCGATTGCGCAGTTCACGCACTCGCTGTCACTCGACGCCCGCCACACCAAGACACTGCTGAACATGGGCATTGTCCGGGCCTTCGGCAAGCAGGATCTGGCTGGCGCGCAGGAGGCCTGGGAGCAGGTCGTGGCCATCGCCCCGTCGAGCCCCGAGGCGCAGGCGGCCCAGAAGGGCCTCGACGGCCTCAAGGCCGCGCATTCGCAGCCCCAGGGGCAGGGAGCCAGCTAGCCCGTGCTGCGCTTCGCGCTGCTCGGTCTGCTCGTCCTGGTCCTCGCGCGGACCTTCTGGCGCTTTGTCGACGGGGTCGTGCGCGGCGTGACGGGCGAACCCCAGCGGGGCCCGCGCGGTGATCGCGGGCGGTCGACGGCCGTGAAGATGTCGCCCTGCCCGGTTTGCGGCACCTACGTGGTGCCGGCCAGCGGCGTACGGGCCGAGGTGCGGGGCCAGTCGCACCTGTTCTGCTCGGCAGCCTGCTGCAGCACGTTCATGTCGCGGGCGTAGGCACCCTCGTGTCGACCGTCGAAGCCCTCCGTATTGCCATTGTCGAGTGCGGGCGACGCCTGTGGGACCGCGGATTTGTCGCCTCGAACGACGGCAACATCAGCGTGCGCCTCGACGAGACCCGCCTGCTGACGACGCCCACCGGCGTGTCGAAGGGCTTCATGACGCCCGACATGCTGGTGGTGACCGACATGGACGGCCGCGTCGTCGCCGGCGATCGCCGGCCCTCGTCCGAACTGAAGATGCACCTCGAGGTGTATCGCCAGCGGCCCGACGTGAAGGCGGTGGTGCATGCGCATCCTCCGACGGCGACCGGCTTTGCGGTCGCGGGCATTCCCCTCGATCGGGCCGTGCTGGCCGAGGTCATCACCACCCTGGGCAGCATTCCCATTGCCGAATACGCGACACCGTCGACCGATGAACTGCCGGCGGCGATTCGCACGTATATCAGGGCGCACGACGGCCTGCTGCTGGCCAACCACGGTGCCCTCGCCGTGGGAGGTGACGTGTTCGGCGCGTATTACCGGATGGAAACCATCGAGCACTTTGCGCGCATCAGTCTGGTGGCGCGGACGCTGGGGCGCGAGCACCTGCTCTCGCGCGGCGAAGTGCTTCGGCTGCAGGACCTGCGCGGCACCTATGGCATCACCTCTCCCGCCCCCATCTGCATTGCGGACGATGCGGAGGGCGCAGGGCGGAACGCCGCCACATGCCAGACGGTGCAGGCGCCGGATGTGACGGGCCAGCGGCTGGTGCCCGATGTCATCGACGGGCGCGGGATCGGGGCCGGCACTGAGGGAGAGATTCGGCTAACATACCGGGAACTGACCGCGCTCATTGAGGACGCGGTCCGTCACTTGCGGTCCTGAGACTCCGGGATCTGGAGGCAGTCAATGGGTGAAGCGCTGGGCATGGTCGAAACCAAGGGCCTCGTGGCCATGATTGAGGCGGCTGATGCCATGGTCAAGGCCGCGAAGGTCACGCTGGTCGGCTGGGAGAAGATTGGCGCCGGATATGTGACCGCCATCGTCCGCGGGGATGTGGCGGCGGTGAAGGCGGCGACCGATGCCGGCGCGGCGGCCGCGCGGCGCGTGGGCGAGCTGGTGTCGGTGCATGTGATTCCGCGTCCGGCGGCGAACCTGGAAGACGTGCTGCCGATTGGCAAGGCCAGCGGCAAGAACTAGCCCGCCAGGGCCGACGTCATGCTGCTTGCGCGCATCGTGGGGACGGTCGTGGCCACGCGGAAAGACCCGCGCCTCGAGAGCAGCAAGCTGCTGCTGACCCGCCCGATCGATCCCACGGGGGTTCCCGAGGGCAATCATCTTGTGGCCATTGACACGGTGGACGCCGGCGTCGGCGACACCGTGCTGATCGTCAGTGGCAGCTCGGCCCGACTGGCGGCCGGTATGAAGGATTGCCCGGTCGATGCGGTTGTAGTCGGGGTCGTCGACCACGTGGACGTCTCGGAGTAGCGGGAGTCACGACGGTGCAGATGGCGAGAGTCATCGGCGATGTGGTCGCCAGCCGCAAGGACCCGCTGCTGACGGCGGTGCCGCTGCTACTGATTCAGCCCATCGGGGCCGACGGTCAGCCTGCCGGCCGTCCCCTCGTCGCGGTGGACAGCGTCGGGGCCGGTGCCGGCGAGCATGTGTTCTTCGTGCGAGGCAAGGAAGCCTCGTTTCCCTTCCACCCGGTCGAGGTGCCTGCCGATGCCGGCATTGTCGGCATCATCGACCACTGGCACGTGGCCACCGCATGACACTGGGCCGTGTGGTAGGGCAGGTCGTCTCGACGCACAAACGCCCGCAGTTTTCGGGGGCGACCCTGCTGCTCGTGCAGCCCGAGCATCCCGATGGCACCCCGCGGGGCGCCACCCTGCTGGCCGTCGACAGCGTGGGCGCGGGGATTGGCGAGCGCGTGCTCGTCGTGATCGAAGGCCGTGCTGCCAGCGAGGCGCTCGGCCAGCGCGGGGCCCCTGTGGATGCGGCGATCATCGGCATTGTCGACGCGGTCACCGTGTCAGAGCCTTCCCCTGGAGCGGCCCGACCCGCATGACAGACGAGGCGCTGCGGCAGCTGATTCGCGAAGCGGTGGCGCGCCACACCGGCGTGGCGCGGCCCGGGCAGCGGGAGGCAGTGACTGGTGTCACACCGCCCGGTGCAGCAGGAGCCGGGCGGGTGTGGCCCGCCGACACGGCACGCGCCCCGATGGCGTTTTCCCTGTATGTCGTGCCCCGTCCCCCGGACGAGACCGACTGCGTGATTGAACCCGGCACCCGCTGCGACCACTGCGGCTACTGCCTTTCGCACGGACACTGATGGCTTCGATTCTTGTGACACGCACCCTTCCCGACCCGGTGCTGGCCCGCCTGCGCGGTGCCGCCGCGGTTGACCTCTGGGATGAGCCGCGCGCGATTCCCCGCGATGTTCTCCTGGAGAGAGTGCGCGGACGCGATGCGCTGGTCTGCCTGCTGACGGACCGCATCGATGCCGAGGTGCTGGAGGCCGCGGGCGAATCGCTCCGGGTGGTGGCCAACGTCGCGGTCGGCTACAACAACATCGACGTGGCGGCGTGCCGGGCACGCGGCGTGGTGGTGACCAACACGCCGGATGTGCTGACCAATGCCTGCGCCGATTTCACCTGGGGCCTGATCCTTGCGGTCACGCGCCGACTCGGCGAGGGCGAGCGCGTGGTGCGGGCGGGACGCTGGGGCGGATGGGCCCTCGATTACATGCTGGGTATGGAACTGCGCGGCAAGCAGCTGGGCATTGTCGGCATGGGACGAATCGGCATGGCGGTGGCCGAGAAGGCCGGCGCCTTCGGCATGCGGGTGGCCTATAGCGGCCGGCGTCCCGTCGACATTCCGGGCGCCGCGCATCTGCCGCTCGAGGAGGTGCTGCGCACGTCGGACGTGGTCTCGCTGCACTGCCCGAGCACCCCGGACACCCTGCACCTGATGAATGCCGAGCGACTGTCGCTGATGCGCCCCACGGCGTATCTCATCAACACGTCGCGCGGCCCGGTGGTCGACGAGGCGGCCCTGGCGGCTGCGCTCGGGGCGGGCCAGCTGGCCGGGGCGGCGCTCGATGTCTACGAGCGCGAGCCCGAGATTCATTCAGCGCTCTTCGGCCTCGAAAACGTGCTGCTGATTCCGCACCTGGCGAGCGCCACGACCGAGACGCGAACCGCGATGGCCGACCTGGCGGCGTCGAATGCGCTGGCGGTGCTGGCGGGGCAGCCGGCGGTCACGCCGGTCTGAGACGGGGCCTCACCATGGCACATCGCCGACCGAAGGCTGCGGTGGTTGAGCGGGTCATGCGCACGCTGGCCCGCGAAATCGATGGGATGGAGCTGCCGGCCATCGAGAAGCTGTCGGAAAGCCAGCAGGAAGATGCCTTCCAGATCCTGATTGCCACGCTGCTGTCGGCGCGCACGCAGGATGCCACCACGCTGGCGGCGTCGACGCGGCTGTTCCGCCGGGCGCGCACGCCCCGCAGCCTGGCCCGGCTGCCGGTGCGCGAGATCGAGCAGCTGATCTACCCGGTGAGCTTCTACCGGACCAAGGCCGAGCATGTGCGGGCCACGGCCGAGATTGTGGCCACGACCTACGGCGGGCAGGTGCCCGATCGGCTGGAAGACCTGGTGCGGCTGCCGGGTGTGGGACGCAAGACGGCCACGCTGGTGATGATCCTGGCGTTCGGCAGCCAGCAGCACATCTGCGTCGACACCCACGTCCACCGGATTTCCAATCGCCTGGGCTGGGTCGAAACCCGGACCCCGGACGACACGGAGCAGGCGCTCTACCGCAACACGGATGCGCGGTGGTGGCCTTCGATTAATCTGTATCTGGTGACCTGGGGACAGAATGTCTGCCGCCCGGTCTATCCCCGTTGCGGGGCGTGTGCGCTGGCGGCCAGCTGCCCGCGCCTCGGTGTTTCCACGCCGTCGAGACACACATGATGAAGCCTCTGTCCTCTCCGGTTGGTCGACTGCTGCTGACCTCACTGCTGCTTGCGGCGGCGCTGGCGCCCGCAGGCGCACAGGCCCCTGCCCCCCGCCTGGGCGGAAGCCAGGCCCGCCCCTCGACGCCGCCGGCCAAGCCTGGCGTCACGTCTCCCGGGGCCGGACCGGTGGTGGTGGTCGAGACGGTCAAGGGCACGTTCGAATTCGAGACGTATCCGAATGAGGCGCCCAAGACGGTGGAGCGCATTCTGGCGCTTATCTCCAAGCGCTTCTACAACGGCCAGCGGGTGCACCGGGTCGAGCCGGGTTTTGTCGTGCAGATGGGTGACCCGACCTCGCGCGACATGACCAAGCAGGACTGGTGGGGACGCCAGGGCAG
>Ga0315902_10007068_pt1 | contig 15397 bp, 18 predicted proteins | sample LakEriMetagenome_9_FD_203523 | JGI IMG/M metagenome (GOLD analysis project Ga0315902, IMG submission 203523) | Freshwater fungal communities from buoy surface, Lake Erie, Ohio, United States - Buoy 12 MA117 | ecosystem: Environmental > Aquatic > Freshwater > Lake > Lake biofilm | place: USA... | reverse complement strand
CTGGCTGTCGATGCAGTCGCCCTTCACGGCGGCCGAGCGCGAGGTCTTCCTGGGCACGATGAAAGACGTCTATCGGCTGTTCACATCGAAGGTGGCCGCGGGCCGAAAGCTCGACATGGAAAAGATCGAGAAGCTCGCCGAGGGCCGCGTGTTCACGGGCCGCATGGCGAAGGAGGCCGGGCTTGTCGATCGGTTGGGCACGCTCGACGATGCGATCGACGAGGCCAAGGCGCTTGCCGGCCTCGCCGCCGACGAGGAGATCGAACGGGTGCTGCTACCGGAGCCACGGGGCCTGTTCGACGATCTCTTTGGCATGCAGGGCCTCGGCGCACCGCCCGTGGCCGGGGTCGATCTTGCCGCCCGGCTGCTCGGGCTGCCGGGGATCGAGGCGATCAGAGCCCACGCCGGCACGCTCACGGCGCTCTCGAGCGGCCGGCCGCAACTGCTTTTGCCGGCCAGCGTGCGGGTGCGGTGATCCAGCCGCCTCAAGGACGCACTCGTCGCCTACTCATGCGCTCAGTGCTGGTGGACTGACGAATGCCGTGTCAGTCGATCAAACTGCCGGTCCCTACGGGAGAGCGCCCTCGATCAATGGCTCGCGTTCACGGGTTTTCCATCACGCAGGACGCTATCGCGAGTCCATTGCATCGCATGGTTCTAGACTTCACTCGCGAAAGTCTAAGCCAACAAAGAACAACTCCTCTCCTGCATCCATCTGGTGGGGGCGTCGTCGCGTAAAGATGCCTGACAAGCCATGACTATCCTTACACACTTAAGCATCGACTCGTTCGAACGTCAGTCCGGCGTTGGTTTGCAGTCGCTGTAGCAATCTGCCGCCGAGCGCCGCCGCTGGCGTCCAGAATCCGCCGGCACAGTCGGACTGCGAGACCTCAACAGCCAAGCAGATCACCGTCTCCCCAAGCATCTTGGCGGTGGAGCCGTAACCTGGATCCCGATCACCCGTGACTTTCACTCGCAGGCTCTGTCCCTCGTCAGTACGGCCAAAAAGCCGCAGATCGAAAAAGCCTCGCTCTTGCTCGAGGGGGCTTGGGCCCTCGCCCGGTTTCGGCAACACGAATCGCTCAAGCAATCCACGCACCGGCGCAAGCATGAAAGCGCCTAGCCCGAGGCCTAAGGCGGCCGCAGCGACCCGGCCTCGCAAGCCCTTGCCGGTCAAGACCGATTCGTCATAGACAAAGCCGCTGCCGTAGGGGTACCCGAGCAGAGCATTGCTGCGATGCACGATGCGAGTGTTAATGCCACTCATCACGAACGGTGCTGCCCAACTGTGAAAATCGGGATCGAACGTGATGGCCGAGTCGCCGGGTTGACGCACACCGTTGACCGATGACTCAACGCACAACGAATACGGATTGGCGAGTTCCTTCCGCAGCGCAGGATTCGCCTCGGCTTCCTTGAGAACGTTGAGCAGGCTCGCAACCGTGCCACCGGAGAAGCCACCACGCATGGCCTTCACCCGGAGCTTGACCCGTGAACAGGAACGGCCAAAGGCGGCCTGAGATTCGCGCTGCAGGAACCACACGCCAAGGTCCGAAGGAATGGAGTCAAAACCGCAGCACTGCACGATCCTCGCACCTGATGCCCGTGCCACAGCAGCGTAGCGCTCGATCATCCGGCGAATCCATTGCACCTCGCCCGTCAGGTCGCAGTAATCGGTGCCGGTCTCGGCACACACTTTGACCAGCGGCTCACCGTAGAGGGCATACGGCCCCACCGTCGAGACGATGGCCCTCGCCTCGTGGCACATTCTGCGCAGGCCCGCTTCGTCTGCTGCATTGACCTCGATCAGTCCGAGCGTCGCGGCCGCCTCACCAAGGCGCCCGCGCAGTGCCTCGAGTTTCGACGCGGAACGGCCTGCCAAGGCCCAACGCAACCCGCGGTCGGTCCCGTGTGTTGTGAGGAGATAGCGGCAGAGGATCTGCCCGACGAAACTCGTTGCACCGAACACAACAATGTCGTATCGCACTGTACTTCTGGGGTCAGTCATCGAGGAATGCGAGCAATCGCCGAAAAGCATCCAGAACTTGTGTTTCTACGGAACTTCTTCATCGCTGACGATGCTGGATAACGCGTCCGTGGACGCCTCGGCACTCTGCTTTCAAGTGTCGTCGCTGCCGGCGCTTCGATCAAATTGAGACGTAGCCGTCACAGCGCGTTCGCCGGTTTATCTGCCCGAGAAGCGGGGCCGAACGTTCGCAGGGGAGTTCTTCGCCTAGCAAACAGGGACAGGCGGCCAGTCTGTCGCTCTAGGCGGGCAGTGAGAGGCAGGATGCCGAACCGCATCCGACGAACAGCAAGCCCGAGGCCTGCCAAGGCAAGTTCGACAGGATGTCGAGACTTGCCGTGAACATAGCCACTTCGCCTACCAGGCGACGGTCGCAGGATGCGACCCTAGCAAGCCTGCGGAGGCCAGGGACGGCTCCGCAGGCGTGAAGCAAGGCATCAGGCCGGGATGGCCGGGTTCTTGCCAGCAGGCGGAGGCCTGCCAAGGCAAGTTCGACAGGATGTCGAGACTTGCCGTGAACATAGCCACTTCGCCTACCAGGCGAAGTGCGCGAACGCCTTGTTGGCGTCGGCCATGCGGTGCACGTTGTCCCGCTTCGTGACCGCGGCGCCTTCGCGCTTGTACGCGGCCATGATCTCGTCGGCGAGTTTCTCGTGCGTGGCGCGGCCCTTCTTCTCGCGGACGGCCTGCAGCATCCAGCGAATGCCGAGCGATTGCTGCCGGTTGCGATTCACCTGCATCGGCACCTGATAGGCGGCACCGCCCACCCGCTTCGACCGCACCTCGACCGACGGCTTGCAGTTTTCGAGGGCCCGATTGAAGACCTCGATCGGCTCGACGTCGGTCACCTTCTGGGCGACGATCTCCATCGCCCGGTAGAAGACACCCTGGGCGACGCTCTTTTTGCCGTCGACCATCAGGCAGTTGATGAACTTGCTCGCGAGGAGCGATCCGTAGCGCGGATCGGGAATGAGTTGCTCGCGGCTGGCGGTGATTTTACCCATGGCTCGTGTCTTCCTTCTTTAACCCTTCTTGGCACCGTAGAGGCTGCGCGACTGCTTGCGGCCCTGCACGCCGAGCGTGTCGAGCGCACCGCGCACGATGTGATACCGCACGCCCGGAAGATCGCGGACACGGCCGCCACGCACGAGCACGATCGAGTGCTCCTGCAGGTTGTGCCCTTCACCCGGGATGTAGACGGTCACTTCCTTCTGATTCGAGAGCCGCACGCGGGCGATCTTCCGAAGGGCCGAATTCGGCTTCTTGGGAGTCATCGTGCGCACCTGCAGGCACACGCCGCGCTTCTGCGGGCAGCGGTCGAGCACGGGCGACTTTGAAAATTTCCGCTTTGGCCGGCGACGGCTGCGGACAAGCTGGCTGATCGTGGGCATACCGGAGAGTCGTGTCCTGCAAAAATGGTGCGGAGCCGCCACATGGCGGGAGCCCCAGAGACTAGCCGAAACCAGGGGGGCATGAAAGCGGGGGCAGAAATCAAGCGGCGGTTGGCGTCGGCCGCAGGAAAATCTCCCCCCGTCCGCCGCCGACGAGGTCGCCGTGCCACTGCTCCCACGGGCCTTCGAGGAGGGTGCGGATCGAGGGGCCGCCCCGGCCAAAACCGGCCGCTTCGAGCCTGGCGGCAAGCAGCGGAAGAAACGCCGGCACCCACACCGCACCCTTGCGAAACGTGGCCGGTGGCTCGAACCGCGGCCCCACCGCCACGAGCGATCCGCGTTGCATGCCGTGCCCGGCCTCCCGGCCTAGGGCTCCGGCCACGAGCACCGTGCCAGCGCGCAGTTCGAACGCCGCCGCCGGGCCACAGTCGCCGCCGATCGCCAGGATGCCGCGGCGCATCCGGGCGCCCGCGAGGCAGCCAGCGTGGCCCGCGATCATGACGAGGCCGCCCCGCATCCCATGCCGGCTGCCGGGGAGCGCCGCGGCGGCATTGTCGCCGGCCGAACCGGCCACATGCACCGTGCCGCCGGTCATCTCGCAGGCGAGCCAGTCGCCCGTGTCGCCCGTGATCGTGAGCGTGCCGCCCGTCATGCCTTCGCCCGCATGCCGCCCTGCGTTCCCTGCCACCACGATCTCGCCCGCTGCCATCCCCGCGCCCACGCCATGCACGCGGGAGAAATCACCGCGGCATTCGATCCGGCCGTCGGCGGCCGTGCCTGTGATGCGGAACAGCGTGCCGAGTTCGGCCGGCCGCTCGTCGGCCCGCACCGCGAGTCGGGCGATGTCGCGGGCCGTGAGCGTCGCGATCCGATCAGGCACCATGCCGGCAAGGTCGATCGACAACGCTCCTGAATCGGCGAGCTGTTCGATGATGAGCGGCATGCGGTCGGGCCTCGGGCAGGGCAACAAAGCGGGGCCGCGGAGAGGCGTGCTCCCCGCGGCCCCGATGATAGCGTCTGCACATGCCGGCCCGGCTACTTCGTGAGCACGGGCACCTTCCGCGACGTGCTCGATGGCGACTTCGTCAGCTCCACCATCAACACGCCCTTGTCGTAGCGGGCTGTGACCTTCGCCGGGTCGACCGACTCGGGCAGCGGGATCGCCCGGCTGAAGGCACCGTAGTGGCTCTCGCAGTGCGACCAGCCTTCGCCCGACTCCTCGGTGGACGACTTCTTCTCGCCCGAGATCATGAGCCGGTCGCCCGACACGCTCACGTCGACGTCCTTCGGGTCGATCCCCGGCAGTTCGGCCCGCACACGGATCTGCGTGCCGGATTCCGAAAGATCGATCGCCGGCATCCACTGCCCCGGTTCGGTGGGCTCGAGCCAGCCGGGCGCGAAGGCCGTGGGCCGGCTGAAGAAGCCTTCGAAGAGCCGGTTCATCTCGTTGCGAAAATCGGCCAGGGTGGTGAGATTGCCCCCCTCCATGCCGCTCGAGCGCTTCGTGCGAAAAGGAATCAGACTCATGGGACGGTCTCCTTTTCTTCGGGAAGGTGAAACGAAACACGACAAGACACTCGGGGGCCCGCGCGGGTCTGGCCCACGTCGGGATCAGCCGGCCTCAGCCGGCGCGGACCTCGACCTTGCGCGGCCGCACCGCCGCCAGCCGCGGCACGTGGATGGTGAGCACCCCGTGGCGGTAGTTGGCCGTGATCTGCGAGGCGTCGAAGTCGTCGCCCAAGCGGAACGACCGGCGGTAGCTGCCGATGCCGTATTCCTGGTGGACGGCGCGGCCGGGCAGTTCGCGGGCCGGCACTCTCGCGTGGAGCGAGAGCACGCCTTCCTCGAATGACACGTCGATGCCATCGGTACGAACGCCGGGGATGTCGGCGACGATCAACACCTCCCGCCCGCAGTCGCAGATGTCGACGTTGGGCTGGTAGGTGAGGGTGGTCTCAGCGTGGGCCGGCGCGGCTCCGGCCCGGTCCTCTGTTTTGGTGACGGTGGTGGCCATGGATAGCTTCTCCTCGTGGAAGGGTGGGTGATGAACCGGTGTCAGGCCGAACGAACCTGCACCTTGTGGGGCTGCGCCTCGGGCGCCTTCGGGCACGTGACGGTGAGCACGCCGTCGGCGAGCCGTGCCTCCACCCGCGCGGCATCGACCGCCGCGGGCAGCGTGATCCGCCGCTCGAAGTTCCCAGTGCCGCGTTCGCGCCGGTGCCAGGTGACGGCGGGCTGTCGGCTACCGTTGCCCTCCTCACTGGCCGACGTGGGCTGGGCGGCCTCGGGCTCGGGCCGCGAACCCTTGAGCACGAGCTCGTCGCCCGAAACGGCGATGTCGACGCCGCCGGCATCGAGACCGGGCAATTCCGCCTCGACCATGATGGCGTCGTCGGTCTCGCGGACGTTGACGGCGGGGAACGCGGCGGTCGACGGCGGGCTGCCCCAGCCGTGCAACGGCGGGGCAGCCACGAGGTTGCCCCAGAGACGGTCAAACTCGTCGCGCAATTCGTCGAGCGGGTGCGCGAAGCTCGTGCGGTATGTCTGCATCGCTGACTCCATGAACAGGGTGAACGAACGAACGAGGCGAACGAACCAGCCGCCGTCCATGGAATAAAAAATCATTCGCAGGGACGGTCTCAAAAAACAATCCGCCGCCCGCCGTGGCGCCGAAATCGCACCCCGCCGGCGGCGGGAGTGAAAAAAGCAAAGTGCGTGCCAATGGACAGGCGCCTGGATCAGTCCGTGCAGAGCCGTGCCGACCCCGTGAAAATTCGGCCCTGCGGCCGCTGACTCGGCTGGACGCTGTCAAGCTCTGTCGGTCGTGTCGGCTGTCAGGTTGGCAGCACCGTTCGGCCACCCCTGGCAGGCGGGAAGGGCGGTTGTGGGGGGGTCGGCAACGCCATAGACTGCGGCCTTCGTGAACGGACTCGCTCGACGCGAGCACGGCGATTATCCGACGGCGGATGGTGCCGCCGGCCGGTAACGTCACTCTCAGTCGCAACGGATGTCTCATGCGTTTTACGCTTCTCGATCGTGTCGTCGCCATCGATCCCGGCAAGACCATCACCGCCATCAAGACGCTCTCGCTCTCCGAGGAATATCTCGCCGACCACTTCCCGCGATTTCCCGTGATGCCGGGCGTGCTGATGCTCGAGGCGATGACCCAGGCGGCCGCGTGGACGATCCGGATCGCCGAAGACTTCGCCCATAGCGTCGTCGTGCTGCGGTCGGCAAAAAACGTGAAATATGGCGACTTCGTCGAGCCGGGCCGGGTGCTCACGGTGACGGCCGAGGTGCTCTCGCAGGACGAGACGACCACCAAGGTGAAGGCCAGCGGCACCGTGTCGAGCGCGGGCGGTGAGCGGACGAGCCTCACGGCCCGGCTCGTGCTCGAGCGCTACAACATGGCCGACCGCCTCCCCCACGGCGACGCCATCGACGCCCGGGTGCGGGCCGAGATGCGGAGGCTGTGGGCCGTGCTCCATCCGACGGGCAGGGCGGGCGGGCAGCCGCGGCGGATGGTCTACGGCGCCGGTGCCGGCGGCATGATCGAGGCTCCGCTGCCCGTTGCCGGGGCGGCCACGTTCGCCCGCTGAGTGCCGCGAGAGCCGCGAAACCCGCCGCTGCCGGGCCGGGATTTGCCGGTTTTTCCGGGCAACGCGCTGAAATCTCCGCTTTTCGGGTTTCCACGTGGCGGCGTCGACATTACCTTGTGTCGAAGTCAGTCGGGTTTCTGGTTTGTTTTCGTTCCCCGTTTTCGAGGTGCCACGTCGATGCCGTCGCGCGATGAAATTTACGAAAAGGTCAAGACAGCCCTGGTCGACGCCCTCGGCGTCGATGACGACGAAGTCTCTCCCACGGCGACCATGGTGGGTGATCTGGGCGCCGAGTCGATCGACTTCCTCGACATCGTGTTCCGCCTCGAGAAGGCCTTCGGGATCAAGATTCCGCGTGGCGAGCTGTTTCCCGAAGACGTGCTCTCGAGCACCGAGTTCGTGACCAACGGCAAGGTCAACGCGGCTGGCATCGCGGCCCTCAAGGCTCGCATGCCGTTCGCCGACCTGGCGAAGTTCGAGGCCAACCCCAGCGTGCAAAACTTTGCCAACACGCTCACCGTGGAAGACATGGTGCGATACGTGCAGGGCAAGTTGGCGGCCTGACATGCGCTGGTTTTGGATCGATCGTTTCAACGAATTCGTCCGCGGCAAGCACGCCACGGCCGTGAAGAACGTGTCGCTCGCTGAAGAGCACATGCACGACCACTTTCCGGGCGTGGCCCTGATGCCGAACTCGCTCGTCGTGGAAGGCATGGCCCAGACGGCCGGCCTGCTCGTGGCCGATGCCATCGAGTTCAACCGTCGGGTCGTGCTCGCGAAGGTGGCGGGCGCCGAATTCCATTTCGACGCCGTGCCGGGCGACACGCTCCGCTTCGAAGCCACGATCCTCGACCTCAAGCCGACCGGCTCGCTGTGCAAGGTGACCAGCACGGTGGGCGAGCGTGTGCAGGGCGAGGCGGAGCTGTTTTTCGCCCACCTCGAGCCGGGCGAAGGGGTGCCGAAGTTGTTCGAGCCCGACGAGTTGTTGCAGTGGCTCGATCAGATGCACATTTACGACGTGGGCCGCGACGAAGCCGGGCGACCGCTCGCGCGGCCCGATTGGTGAGCCATCAGGCCGCCGGTCGTTCGCGGCCGCCGGCGGGAAGGAAGCGACCGAGTGGCTGGCAGACGCAGGGTGGTGATCACCGGGATGGGGCTCGTCACGCCGCTCGGCGTGCGCGTTGAGGAACTCTGGAAAAATTTGATGGCTGGCGCCTCCGGCGTGGGCCTGACCACCGTCTTCGACGCCTCGCGGTTTCCCACGAAGATCTCGGCCGAGGTCCGCAACTGGGACATCGCCGATGAGGGCCAGGACGCCAAGCACTGGCAGTTCTGCGGTCGGCACACGAAGTTTGCCGCGGGCGCCGCCCTCCAGGCGATGCGCGACGCCGGCCTGGAGAAGGGCCTGCCCGCCGATCCCACGCGGCTCGGCGTGTATCTCGGCAGCGGCGAGGGGCAGCAGGATTTCGATTCGTTCACGAGCATGATGATGGCCGCGATCTCGGGCGACACGCTCGACGTGGCCAAGTTCACGAAGCTCGGCCTCGAGACGCTCCATCCACTCTCTGAAGTGGAGCAGGAGCCGAACATGCCCGCCGGGCATCTCGCCGGCATGTTCGACGCGCAGGGGCCCAATTTGAACTGCCTCACGGCCTGCGCCGCATCCAGCCAGGCGATCGGCGAGGCGGCCGAGCTCGTGCGCCGCGGCGATGCCGACGTGATGCTCTCGGGTGGCACGCATTCGATGATCCATCCCTTCGGCGTGACGGGCTTCAACCTGCTCACGGCCCTTTCCACCCGCAACGACGAGCCGACACGGGCCAGCCGCCCCTTCGACAACGAGCGCGACGGCTTCGTGCTCGGCGAGGGGGCCGCGATGGTGGTGCTCGAGGAACTCGAGCATGCGAAGCGGCGGGGCGCGAAGATCCACGGTGAACTGCTCGGCTACGGCTCCACGGCCGATGCCTACCGGATCACCGACACGCATCCCGAAGGCCGCGGGGCGGCCGCCTGCATCACGATGGCGCTCAAAGACGCCGGCCTCGGCACGCACGACATCCACTACATCAACGCCCATGGCACGAGCACCGACGTCAACGACAAGGTCGAGACGCTGGCGATCAAGAAGGTGTTCGGCGAGCACGCCTACAAGATCCCCGTGTCGAGCACGAAGAGCATGATGGGCCATCTGATCGCGGCGGCCGGAGCCACCGAACTGATCGTCTGCCTGCTCGCGATCCGCGACGGCATGCTGCCGCCGACGATCAACTACGAGAACCCCGACCCCAACTGCGACCTCGACTACGTGCCGAACAAGTCGCGCCCGGGGAAGTGCGACCGCGCCCTCTCCAACAGCTTCGGGTTCGGCGGGCAAAACATCTCGCTGATTGTCGGCCGCTACGCGTAGCCACCGTGGGGCACGCATCCCGCCTGCCGGTTTGTGGGGTAAGCGTCCCGCTTGCTGTTCGCGAGGCCCCCCAGTCTGCCCAGCCTCGCGCCCGCAGGGTTTTCTCAACCGGTGCGACCAGTGTGGCCGATACAACCCCTGAACCCCCAGGGAACCAGACTCATGAAACGCGCCACCGGGCTTTTTTTGGCCGTCGCCGTGATCGGCATGTCGAGCGGTTGCTCGATCATCGACCGGCTCTTTCTGCTGAACACCGACGGCCCCTACGGCCATCACGCCCAGGGCGGTGGTGGCGGCGCGTGCCGCGACGGGGCTTGCGAAAACGGCCAGTGTCAGGTGGGCGGGCCATGCGAATCGTGCGGTCCGGGCGGCTGTCAGCCCGGCTGCCGCGACTGTGCCGCCGGCCACTGCAAGAAGCACGTCGGCCGCTACGGCGGGCTGGCCAAGCATCATCTTTCGCCCGCCGAGCGGGCGGCGCTCGCGGCGAGTGACTACGGCGCCACGCAGCCGGCCGGCCCGCCGACGGGGGCCGTCGCCTATCCGTACTACACGACCCGGGGCCCGCGCGACTTCCTCGCCAAGAACCCGCCGTCGATCGGCCCGTGATCGGGCCGCAAAAAAGAAAAAGGTGACAGCCACCATTTATCGGTCGCCGGAGGCGACACGGCCCCGGCCGAAGGACGGGGTCTCCAGATAAATGGTGGCTGTCACCTTTTTTGCTCACCCCGCCGCCGATAGGCTTGCCGCCTGTCGGCGGTGTCGTTTTTGCACGTGGAGGCATCCATGCAGGGCAAGCAGGGCGGCGGTGTGGCGGCGGACGGTCGGCTGTCGTTCACCGGCTGGCTCGTGTGTGCGATCGCGGCGATCGGGTTCGCGTTCGACATCTACGAGCTCCTGATGCTGCCGCTGATCATCAAGCCGGCGATCCAGGAGCTTGCGAAGCCCGAGATCGCGAGCCTCGTGGCGGGCGGCATGTCGCAGGCTGATGCCACGGCCCTGTGGATCCCGGGCGGCAAGAGCTACGTCGGCTGGGCGCGGACGCTGTTTTTCGTGCCGGCGATCGCCGGCGGCGTGTTCGGGCTCCTCGGCGGCTATCTCACCGATCTTCTGGGGCGCCGCCGCGTGCTCACGTTCAGCATCCTGCTGTATGCGTTCGCGGCGCTCGCGGCCGGCTTCGCCACGTCGCTCCCGCAGCTGCTCTTCTTCCGCTGCCTCGTGTTTATCGGCGTGTGCGTGGAGTTCGTGGCGGCGGTGGCGTGGCTCGCCGAACTGTTTCCCAACCGCGAGCAGCGGGAGCGGGCCCTCGGCTGGACGCAGGCGTTTTCATCGCTCGGCGGTCTGCTCGTGGGCACGGCCAACATCCTCGCCGCCCGCTTCGCCGACATCCTGCCGGCCATCCACGGCGGCCACGATGCCTGGCGCTACACTCTGATCTCGGGCGTGATCCCGGCGCTGCCGCTGATCCTCATCCGGCCGTTCCTCCCCGAAAGCCCCGTATGGGCCGAGAAGAAGGCGGCCGGCACGCTGCGGCGGCCGAGCATCCGCGAGCTCTTTAGCCCAGCGCTCGTCCGCACGACGGTGCTCACGACGCTCGTGTTCGCGGCGAGTTACGGCATCGCGTTCGGCGCCATCCAGCAGTTGCCGCAGATTCTCGGCGGCCCGAAGGGGCATGCCGCGATTCTCGCGACCGCAAAAGCGGCGCAAGACGAGGCCGTCGCCGCCGCGCAGCAGGCGGGCAAGCCCGCGTTGCCAGCCGGCAAGCTCAAAAGCATCGCGGGCAACGCCACCGACGAGGCGGTGGCCGGCGTGACGATCTTCCAGGAGGTGGGCGGCCTCGTGGGCCGCGTGCTCTTGGCGTGGGCCGCGCTCCGAGTGCTGAGCCGGCGGGCGCTCCTGCGGATCTTCCAGATTCCGGCGCTCGTCGTAGTGCCGGCGCTCTTCTGGTGGATTTCCACGCAGCTCACGAATGCCGACTCGCTGCCCTGGATCAAGGCGGGGATCTTCGTGGCGGGCCTGCTCACGGTGGCCCAGTTCAGCTTCTGGGGCAACTACATCCCGCACGTCTTCCCGACGCACCTTCGCGGCACGGGCGAGAGCTTTGCGGCGAATATCGGCGGCCGCGTGCTCGGCACAGCCGCGGCCTGGCTCACGCTCACGTTCTCGGCGGCCACGCCCCCCGATCCGATGCGGATCGCCGTCGTGGGCGCGGTCGTCGCCGGCCTTTATGCCCTCGTGGGCGCGATCCTCACGCAGTGGCTCCCCGAGCCAGACTCCTCGCTCGAGCACTGATGAGGACAGGCTTGCGACCGGTTGGGTATCCTTTTTGTATTGTTCTCGAGACGTTGGGCAGTCGAGCGGTAGGAGTCGAGTCAATCGAAATGGTTACGGCGAGGCGAATCCGCAGCTATGTGAGCGAAGTGGTTCGGCAGTTTCGGCCGGAGCGCGTGGTCATGTTTGGTTCCTACGCGTCGGGCAAGCTGCGTCCTGATTCGGACGTCGATCTGCTGGTTGTGATGCGGCATACCGGAGCGGCCGCCGAGCAGGCTGCCCGAATACGTCGCAGCATTCGGGCGGGATTCCCGCTCGACATCATCGTCCGATCCCCAGAGGCGATCCGCAGACGCATCGCGATGGGGGACGGCTTCATCCGTGACATCGTGGAGAGAGGCAAGGTCCTCCATGAAAGCCACGGCGCGTGAGTGGATCGAAAAAGCCGAAGCGGATTTTTTCAGTGCGGGCCGTGAATACCGCGCCAGGAAGCGTCCGAACTTCGATGCGGCCTGCTTTTTTGCTCAGCAGTGCATTAAAAATACCTGAAGGGCCGGCTTGCTGATGCGGGGCGGCCAATTCCGAAGACGCACGATTTGTCGGTGCTGCTGGACGCCGTTGTACCGCTTGAGCCTCTGTGGGAAGCAGCACGTCCACGGCTGGAGACACTGACGAGTTACGCCGTCTTGTTTCGCTATCCGGGTGAATCCGCGACGCGCACCCTGGCCAAGATTGCGATCGCCGACGCGAGATGGGTGCGTTCCATGATGCGGATGTCGCTGCGGCTACGAGGTCGATGAAGGCAGCCAGCCTTCCGTCAAAGCCACCCTGACAGGCTGAAGCCTGTCCTACTTTCGGCGGCGGGCAAGGAGCATTCCGGCGATGCCGAGGCCGGCGAGGATGATCGCCGACGGCTCGGGCACGGCGACGAACGTGAGGTAGACGTCGCTGCCGACCTGCTCGAGGGCGAACGAGGCGTCCGGCCGGATGGAGTCGGCGCTCCGCAACCACGGCGGCAAGCTCGCCTTCAAACGCTCGCCGCTGGGCGGCGCGGAACTGCGGCTGCGGTTCCCACGTGCTATCCTTGAGGCCGTCACCCCTGAGCGGTGACGACATCGCGGGAGCCGATCCATGAGATGGTGTGTGTGCGTCTGCTGGGCCTTGATGTGGCTGGCACTGCCAGTCGGTGGCCGGCTCACGGCCGAGGATGCGGCCCCCGCGGTCGACGGCTCCGCACTCGAGGATCTCGACTGGATGGTCGGCGATTGGGTGCTCGTGCCGGACGACGAGGCAAAGACGAAGCAGGCCGGCGCGATGCGGATGACAGTGCGGTGGGACGAAGGCCGCGCGTTTCTCATCCGCGAAGCCACGCTCACGCCGCCGGAAGAGTCGGGCGAGCCCGTCGTCACGCTCCAGCAACGGATCGGCTGGGATCCACTCGTCGACCGGATTCGCTCGTGGAGTTTTTCAAGCGACGGCAGCCGGGCGGAGGCCACGTGGTTTCAGGAGGGCGGCTCGTGGGTCGTGCGCGGCACGGCCGTGCTGCCTGACGGCACACAGATGAGCTCCGTCAATATTTACACGTTTGACGGCACAGATCGCTGCGCGTGGCGGATCGTGCCACCGGCGCTCACTGGTGATGACGGCGGGCCCACGCGGGCCACGTGGGTTCGGCAGGCCGGGAGCAACGTCCGATGACCATGCACCATCACACTCGCCAACGGTTCGCTCCAGGATGGCTGCTGCGCGGCGCTGCCGTGGCGGCCCTCTCCAGCGCGGCGTTTTTTGCCGACCCCGCGGTGGCTCACGCGGCTGAGGCCGCCCCTGCTGAGGCCGAGTGCGATCTGACCCGCAAGGCTGACATCATGCACGGCGCCCAGTGGCAGCGGGCGATCGCGGAGCTCGGCAGTTGGCTCACGACGCAGACCGTCTACACGCCCGCCGAGGTGCGGCGGATCAAGGTGCGGTTCAACGAGCAGGTGGCGGCGATGTCGTCGTACGAGATCGAGTACCTGCTCGATTCGGTGGAACAGAAGATGCGGCTGCTCGATACGCCGGAGGCCCGCGACGCGAAGGCCTGGCTCGGCGAATATCTCTCGGCCATGTCCGACGCCCGGCGGGCCCGTGAGCTGCGCAACGTCCCCAACCTCCTCGACATGAACGCGGCCCAGCTCTGGGAGGAGATTCAGCGGATCGATCGCAAGCGCGGAGCGCTCCAGCAGCGGCAGCAGGGGGTGGCGGCACGGCAGAACACGCTCGTCGATCGGGCCGCTGCAAACCGTCAGGCGTCGGCCGACGCGGCCCGGGCCACGGCGGAGCGGCTGCGGGCCGCCCCAACGCAGGCCCCGGCCCGCCAGGGCGGCGGAGCGCTGCCCTTTTCAGACGTGCCGCAGCGGCGGACGTCGATCGGCGTGGGACCGATGGGTGCCTTCATTCAGATGTGACGGGCGGCTGTGGCGGCCGGCCGACGTCGAGGCAGATGAGCGTCGTGTCGTCGCGGAGGTAGAGCCGGCCCGAGGCGAGCGCAGGCAGGGCCCGCACCGTGCCGGCGAGCGGGCGGGCACGGGCGAGGACGGAGACGCCCGCCGGCGTCGCGGTCATGAGCAGGAGTTCGCCGTCGGTCTTCGCGGCGAGCAGCTTGCCGTCGGCGGCGACGAGCGTGCCATAGCCGAAGTTCGCCTCGCGCCAGGCCGCACGGCCGGTGCGGAGATCGACGCCCACGAGATCGGCGGGCGGCAGGTCGTCGCGGCCGTCGATGCACCACACGTGATCGCCCGCGGCGATCGGCGTGCAGTATTGCGTGGCGAGCGCGTCGGCGCCCTCCCAGCGTTTCGTGAACCCGGTCGCGTCGAACGCCGCGCACACCGAGCCGATGCCGTACGACGCCGTCACGAGGAGGTGACCGTCGGGAAACACGAGCGGGGTGGCGGCGTTGACCGTCGGCCCACGCTGGCCGAAGGGAAACTGCCAGCGGATCTCGCCCGACTGCGGTTCGAGGAGGATGCATGCATAGCGCGTCACGATCAGCACGTGGGCGACTCCACCGACCGTCGCGCCGACGGGGGCTGCATAACTGGCGGGCTCGGATGTCTGCGTCCACACGGTGTCGCCGGTCTCGAGTGAGAACGCCACGATCCCCGCATCGCGTTTCGAGCCTCCCACGTTGACGATCACATGCCGCCCGGCCACGAGTGGCGTCGAGCCCGCGCCGAAGTAGCCTTCCGGGGCCCCGAAGTCGCTGTGCGTGTCGCGAAGCCAGAGCAGGCGGCCTGTCGCCGCGTCGAGGCAGCGCAGCACGCCCTGGGCGCCGAACGCGATCACACGGCCGTCGTGCACGAGCGGCACACAGAGCGGCCCGTCGCCCCCGCCCACCTGCGGCCGAAACCTGGTCGGATGGTCGTGCTGCCAGAGCGGCTGGCCGGTGGCGGCGTCGAGCGCTGCGACGACTTCGGCAGTGCCCACGCGGTGAAACAGGATCACCCGGCCGTCGGCGACTGCGACGCCGGCGTAGCCGCTCCCCACGGGACGCTGCCAGACGACGCGTGGCCCTCCGGCCGGCCAGGCCTCGGCGAGCCGCTCATCGGCCGCGGCGATGCCGTTGCGGCCGGGCCCGAGAATCTGCGGCCACTCTCCGGCGCGGGCACTGACGCCGACGCCCACCACGACGAGCATCAGGAGCGAGATGGCCTTCATTCCGCAATCGTCC
>Ga0315902_10007065_pt1 | contig 15406 bp, 35 predicted proteins | sample LakEriMetagenome_9_FD_203523 | JGI IMG/M metagenome (GOLD analysis project Ga0315902, IMG submission 203523) | Freshwater fungal communities from buoy surface, Lake Erie, Ohio, United States - Buoy 12 MA117 | ecosystem: Environmental > Aquatic > Freshwater > Lake > Lake biofilm | place: USA... | reverse complement strand
TGTCTGCCTGTCCAATCCCCCCCACCGTGGGGTACCCTACTGGTGGGGGGGCTATCGAATTGCCCTAGATTCCCGCGGCCGATTGCATCCGCGGCGCCGTTCGTGCGGGAATTGTGGGGAGTTGTGCGCGCGGTCTTATTTCCCAACTGTCCGCCCGCAAAATAATTTCAAGGCCGGCGCCGCGGCGCCCGATACTACGCTTGACAGCCGCAAGCCGGAAGCGTATCATTGTGGCACCGCGGGCGGAAACCCGCGGGAAACCTAGTTGCAAAGGGAATGCGATGAAATACGCCGCAAAGGTTGAATATGGGAAAGTTTACAATGTCGTGCTCCCATGGTCCGAGGTTTGTATGGCGATGAAAATCGCGGGGAAAACTCACCCAGTTCTAATCACCGAGCGGGGCGCCTACGTTGATTCTGGCAAGGGGCCGCATATCACACTTTCGGAAGCCGGAATCCGTGACGACGGCGCCGGACCGATCGCATCATTCGCGGCTGTCTTTGAATGATCGACCCCCGCACACTTCCCGGCGCCCGCGGCCGGGAATCGTGCGGCGGCCGATCGCCGATCGCCGGAATCCGCGGCCGGTTTCATTCCGCGGGAAACCTAGTTGTAAGGGGATAGAAAATGTCGATCGTTGAAACCGTTGAAACCGTCGAAAACGCCATGCTTTCCACGGCCATTAAGGCCGCGCTTGTGGTGGCGCCGCGGAAGCATCCCAAACCGATCCTAACGGCCGTTCGCATCCATGCTGGCCCGCATGGGATCGAGGTTACTGGAAACAATCTGGAATGCGCCTTTCAAGCCGGCTTGCCAACAAATGAAACCGGCGCGGCCGTGGACATTGCAATCCCGAGGACGGCCGCGGAATTGTGGGGAAAGGCCGGAATCGAGCGTATCGACGTTGAATCGTGCGCAGCAGCGGCGGCCGGAATCCGGGCGCCCGTTGAAGATGGCCGGGAGCATCCCTCGACTGACGCTCCATCGACGGCCGCCGCTGAATTGTCGATTCCGTTTCCCATCCTCGCGGACGTCGAAAAGCATATCGGCACCGCCGCGGACGATGAATCGTCAAGGTACGCTCTAGGGGGCGTCTACGTTGAATCTGGCGCAGGGTGTGTGCGCTTTGTCGGCACCGACGGCCGGCGCTTACACGTTTTCCGGCTGGCACGGCCATCGGACGGCGCTTTCCATCACGTTATCCCGATTTTCGCGATCGCCGCGGCGGTTAAGTGTATCGGCTTGACGATCGACGGCCGCGGCGCCGCCAAGAAAAAGGCCGCGGCGGCGATGCTCGTGCGGCTGGAGGTCGACGATAAAGGCCGCGGCGCTTTTCGATGGAGCGTGGGCAATTGCACTTTCATTTTCTCTTTCCGTTGTATCGAGGGGCGTTTTCCAAGGTATCGCGACGTTTTCCCCGCGTGGGCTGAATCTGGCAACCTTGCTTCCGGCTGGTTCAACGCTGCGGACGTCGCGTACCATGCTGAAACGTGCCGGAAAACGGTTTGTACGGAAAACAGTAAGGGCGTCGATATTGTCGGTCCGGGCGCCGGCCACAATTGTTCAATGCGGGCGCGGTCGGCCGAACGTGGGGAGTATGATCGGCCGATCATTGCAAGTCTGCCAATCGGATTCTCGCGGAAACTCGATCCGCGCTTTCTTGTGGATGCAATCCGCGCGGCCGTCCAGTTTTCCGGCGGCGCCGCGGACGTTGACGTTTTCGCGACGATGGAAAGAGGAGAGGCTGTTTACCTTGGAAAACCGGGCGACGTTTTCCGTGACGGCGCGGGAGATTGTTTCGCGGCCGTTATCATGCCGCTGGCGGCCGATTGAAAGGCCACAAGCCTAGACTTTCCACGGCCGCCGCGGTCGATCGGCCGCGGCGGCCGTTTCCGTTTCCGGCCAGCGTGGCGCCCGTGCCACTGCCTGACCGATCACCGCACAACTCGGGAGGGCCGTCAGGCCGGCGCCAGCGTGGCGACGGTGCCACTGCCTGACCGCTCACCGCACAACTCGGAAGGGTCGTCAGGCCGGCGCCAGCGTGGCGACGGTGCCACGGCCTGACCGATCACCGCACAACTCGGGAGGGTCGTCAGGCCGGCGCCAGCGTGGCGCCCCCGTGCGCGGAAACGCGCCGCCCCCGGCCATGGAAACCGGCGCCCCAAAATTATTTTTGAAAACGGCACTTGACAACCGAAACGCCATAGCGTATCCTTTGCACAACGCGAACGGGAAACCGGCCCCCGTTCGTGGAAACGATAACCCCGGCCGGCGAAACGAGAGGAAACGGAATCATGCACGCTACGAAAATCACGCCCCGCGTATACGCCGCCTGCCTTGCGTCTTACAACGCCGGCCGGCTTTACGGCCGTTGGATTGCCTGCGACAAAGGCGCCGATCATATCGTGGCGGAGTTGTCCGATATGCTGCGCAAGTCTCCCGAGCCGATGGCGGAAGAGTGGGCCTTTCACGATTCCGAAAGCATGGGCAGCGTCGGCGAGAATGACGATATCGAGCGACTCGCGGCCATCGGCGAAGCCGTTACGGAAGCCGGCGAAGATTACCCCGCGCTTCTCGCGTGGCTTGACGGGGACCGGACCCGCGAGCCGGGAGACTTTGCCGATTGTTTTTTGGGGCGGTGGGATTCCGCGGCGGATTATGTCGCGGACTACTACGATTCCGTATATACGGGAAAGGAAATGGGGCCGCTTGCGGCTTATATCGACTGGAAAGCCGTCGCGCGTGACTGGGAATACAACGGCGACATTGAGACGGCGCCGGCCAGCGGTGGCGGCGTTTATATCTTCCGCAACGAATAGGCTACAACCCGCGACAACCCCGCCCGGCACCGTCGCCGGGCGGGCGGCCATCGACACTCTAGGAAACGGAGAATCGCGAAAATGACTACTAATGCAACCTATCCGCTGCGCAAAGGATGTTCACGATATGGCGCCAGCATGGGGCGACCCGATACGCTGCCCGACAATCCCGCCGCGCCCGTGCGGCTTTCCCTTGTGCGGCTACGCTGGCACGACGGCGATTATGACGCGGGCGGCGCATATTGGGGCCGCACGGCGGGGACGTGGATATATCGCGCGATCGGCGACGCCGACGACGGCGACACGGTGGCGGAGTTGTATATACGCGCCGGAAGCCGGGAGGAAGCAAAGGCGCGGATTTTGCGCCGCGTGCCGGGGGCGACGTTCTACCGGTAGGCCCGGCCGTCGCCGCAACCCCCGCCCGTGGAAACGCGGCCGGGGGCGACGGCGCCGGCCGCTACGGTGGCGATCGGGCAACCTAGCCGCACGGCAACCCCCGTGCGGCGAAACATGAGGAAACTACGATGGAAAAGCGCCTACGCTATTTGAGCGACGAGCAACCGGGGGCCGTGTTCTATTCCGCGCCGTGCGGCCGTGGCGGCTGGCGGCCGGGGCAGGGTGCCGACGGCTACGGGCGGAAAATATCGACGGATTACGCCGTGCGCTACGGGGGCCGCACGCGCCGAGTCTATGTCTGCCAATTCTCCAACGCTGGCACGGCGTATGTAGTCGATCGCGGGGAATGGCTTGTCGTCGGCGATTTTGACGTGCCACAGAATCCGCCCGCTCTTCCGCCGGAGTATCGCGGCGGTATTGTCGCCCGATAGCCCCCGAACGTGGAAACGATAGGCCACTAGACCCGACAATGCCCGGCGGCGCGTTGCCGGCGGGCGGTTGATACCCCCGAACGTGGAAACGAAAAACGGAGAATTAGACCATGAGAACGGAAACGCGGACCCTTTATTTCATCGACGAATTGAATGAGACGGCGCGGGCGCGGGCGATCGACCGCCACCGCTATTTCAATATCGAAGGGGAATGGTTTGATTTTGTAATCGAAGATTTTGCGGCCATCGCCGGGGCGCTTGGTTTCACGATCGACCGCGGCAAGGGTATTTCATTCTCCGGCTTTCATTCGCAAGGCGACGGGGCATCATTCCGCGGGGCATACGAATATGCGCCCGGATGGCGGGCGGCGCTTGCGGCATATTGCCCGACGGAAACGGATATTTTCGCCATCGGCGAAGCGCTGGAAGCCTTGCGCGATAGCGTGCGCAGCGCGAGCGTCACAACCCGCGGCCATTATTCGCACGATGGAACAATGCTCGCCGGGCAGTGCTGGACGGCCGGCGACGGGGGATCAAGCGACGCCGCCACCGCGGAGTTTACGGAAGCCGCGCGGCGGCTGGCGCGGTGGCTCTACCGTCGCCTTGAACGGGAATACGAACATTTGACGGGGGATGATTCCGTCACGGAATCGTTGCTGGCGAATGAGATGGAGTTCACGGCCGACGGCGGCCCGGCCTAGTGCCGGCCCCGCGCCGCCCCCCGTCCGTCGCAACCGGCGGCCGGGGGCAAGCGCGGGGCCGTCGTGGCCCCGTCCGTGATAACCGGCGCCAGCCGGCACGGGGAGAGTCTGTAGACGCGAAACGGAGAGACGATATGAAACGGGAAACTATTTTGACGCTGCTGCGCATAATCGGGGGCGGTGGCGGCGCGTATGTCGTGGAAGCGGCCCGGCCAGCGCCACGGGGGAAGTGGCGCGTCGAATTACTTGACCCGTTCTCTAGGGCAACGCTGGCATATTGCGACGGCGCCAGCCGCCGCGACGGGCGGCGAGTGGCGCTTGACGCGCTGCGCCGCGGGTTTCGGCTGGCCGAGCCGTTTCGCGTCGTGCGGAAGCCGGCCCCGGCCCCGTGGGTTCGTGCCATGGGTTGCGACGCCTAGGCCGCCGCGCCCGCAACCGCCCCCGGAGCGTAGCAACGCGCCGCGGGCGGCGACGGGCGGGGCGTCAACGTGATACCCCGGAACGTGGAAACGTGAAACGGAGAAAGACGGAATGAACACGACACACACCGATTGCCCGGTCACTTCTATAACCATCAGCGGAGAGAACGGGACGACGACCGTACAGATAGACGCCGCGGAATGGCGCAGGCTTTCCCCCGTCGGCAAAGCGCTTGCGATTCACGCGGCGGCGCGCGCCACGACGGGCGGGAAGCCGTTTTCGATCCTTGCCGAGAGCCGGGACTAGACGACCGCCCCGCAACCCCCCGTGCGCGGGAACGCGCCGGGGGCGACGGAGCGGCCAGCATTGTGCTGGCCCGAGCGTAGAAACGGAGAGAATCTATCCATGAATGAATACGTCGTATGGGGCGTGCCGCCGGACGGCGACGGCGACGAACGGCCCCTTTACACTCGCGCCGAAACAATGGAGCAATCGCGGCGGGTTATGCGCGTCCTCGAAGAGAAACACGGTTGCACGCGGTTGCGGGTTCAAGTGTTGAATCCGGCCGAGCCACCGGATTTTGTTCGTGCCGTGCTGGCCCGTCCGTAGGAACCCCGATCATGGAAACCCTAACCGAGTACCGCATAAGCCCGCGCGTCGTGCTGCGCCCCGGCGACCGATTCCAAGTGTCCGGCGGGCCGTACTACCGCACGGCCAGCGGGGAGAAAATCCCTATGGCCGTGCGGGGCGCGTGCCGGCTTGTTGCCGTCTACCGCGATCGGAGCCGCGTCTACCTTCTTGCGTCCGCGAGAGACGGTATGGCCGTGCTTCACGTTGCCGGGCGACGGCGCAACCGGATGATCCCCGGCCTAGTCTGCCGGCCGTATGTCGTGAAAAGAAAAATCCGTAATGCTATTGCCTTGCGGAAGCCGATAGCCTAGCGTAGCCTACTGAACACGATACAAGGCAGGGGCAGCGTAGCCCCGAACGTGGAAACGAGTAACCCCCGAGCGTAGAAACCCGAAAACCCCTGGAGCGAGGAAACGAGAGATGAAAACGAAGCACACCCCAGGCCCGTGGGCCGTTTACGAAAACAAGGGCAGCACGCGGCTGCGGATTATGTCCGATGCCGTGCCGTATGACGTTGCGACGATGAACCATGCCGGAAGCGAGGAAGCCGAAGCGGCGAACGCGGCCCTTGTGGCTGCGGCGCCGCAGTTGCTTGCGTCGCTCCAGTCGCTTGTGAACACGCTAGAGGCAGCGTGGAGCGAAAAGCAACTGACCGCGCCGCGGTTCATCCAGTGCCAACTAGGAACCGAGGTAAGGCACGCGATCGCCGCCATCGCCAAAGCCGAGGGCCGCGCGTAGGCCACAGACCGAGACACAAGGCAGGGGTGTGTTGCCCCGAACGTGGAAACGAGACGAGAAGGAGAAAGCGATGATTCGGACATTTACAGACAGAGTGAACTACGCTGCGCGACATATTGTTAGCGGGCGCCCGACGAACCGCACGTTTGACGGCTGCTTTGAGTGCAGCGACGGCGAAGCCGTAGTTTTGGCGTTGTGCCGGAGAGCAGAAAAAAACGAAAGACTGCGGCAAGCGATGCCGCGGTACATCGCTGAAACAAGCATCCGTGAGATACCGCCGCGATACGTCGGCCGGGAGCCGCAGGACGTTTCCCGCGAGCACAGAAGTATCGCGAGGGCCGTAGCGGCCTCAAGGTGGGGCGAGGATTACGCGGCGGCAGTTTACGGCCCGATCGTGGAAACGAGAAAGAACATGATTCGCGCAGAAGTTCATTCCGACGACCACGCGGCGACCGCGAAGTTTGACGCGACGCCGTGGCTTGAGCAGGCGACGGACGAGGCGATTGAGCAACTCGCCAAGTGCGACTACGGCGGCGACTATGCGGCCGACGCCGTGGCCGAGTGGTCGGCAAGGCTGTTTGACGACGTGGCGGCGGTTTTCGCTTACGACGAACTGGCCCGCTGCGGTTTTGAGTGCCACGTCAACCCCGGCGACGCCGAGGCGTGGATTGCCGCGAACCGGCCGCACGCGCTTAGCAAGTGACCCCCGTAGATAGAAACCCTAACCCCCTAGATAGAAACCGGAGAGAACAATGGGAGCGATGAAACGATTTTACGAGGACTGCGCCGAGGCGGGCCGGGTGCCGCTGACGGTCGAGACGTTCGGCTACCTGGATGACATCGAGTGCCAGCACGGCCTGGATTGGATCGGCTACTGCGAACACGACTACCGGGCCGTGGGCGGCCTGCTCGTCTCGCACGACTGCATCACGATGGATTCGGCTCGCCGGCTTGTGGCCGAGGGGCTGGCGAACGACGAGATCATCGGGTTCGTGGGGTGCTTCGCCCCCTGACAATGGCTTCCCCGCCGGCACGTTGCCGGCGGGCGTGGAACAGTGGAAACTACAGACCCCCGAGCGGGGGAACGAGAAAGAGGAGACGAACGATGAGCGCGAGCAAGAGCGACTACTACGGCGGTTTGATTGAGGCGGCCCCGGCACTGCTGGAGGCCATCGATCAGGTCTGTGCGGCGATGGAAACAATGATGGCACAGTACGGCGACTCCATGACGCCAGCCGACCGCGCCAGCCGCTACGCCGCCTTGGGGGCGGCACGGCGAGCGCAGGCGAACGCCGAGGGGTTCGCAACATGGGAGGAGGCGGTCAACGCCTGGACGACCGACGCCTGACGACCCCCGGCACCGCCCCGCCCGTGGCAACGCGGACGGGTCGGAGCCGCGGGCCGTCGTGGCCCCGAGTATGGTAACCCGGAGGCCCGCCGCCACCCCGGAGCGTAGCAACCCCGAGCGGCGAAACGAGGAGAGAGACGATGCGAAAACTAGAAGATGCCGTGCGGCCGGTTGTAGCACTGGAGGGCCGACCGTTGCCACCGCTGTCTGCGGATGAGAAGGCCATCTGCGATCTGCTCAAGGAGCAGAAGGGATGGCACGCATCAGCCGTGGGCCTGACGCGGTGGATACGGCAGGACAAGGACGCCCGCAGGGCAGACAAGGCGATCGCGGAGGCCGCAGAACGTCTGTGGCTAGGCGGCTATATCGCCAAAGACATCGACGGCAACTACTCCCACCAAGAATGAGAGCGCCAAATGACCAACAGAATCACCCCCTACGAAGCCGGCTGGCTTCAACTGCTCCTCGACCGCGGCCTCGCGGCAGAGAAAGACCTCCGCGAAGCACAGGCCCGCGTGGCACGGGCGGCGGTCGATGAACTGATGGCTCGACGAGCGGCCAAACGTCGAGAGAAGAGGAAGCGTAAAGACCAGTAGGCTACTGGCCGATAGATCAGATAGGCTACTGAACCCGAGTGTGGAAACCTAAGGAGGATGACGGAGATGGAATACAAGGCTGGAGACAAGGTTGTGACCTGTGCGGTGTACTTCGAGGCCGCCAAGGCTTTCGTGCATCTGCGTGAGGTGGAGTTTGTCCTGCCCGCGGACAGCATCGTCCGCGGCGAGGACGGCGTGGCAAGGACACTGTACTTTGCCGAGGCGATTTTCCAGACCCGGCAGGAGGCACGCGAGGCCGCCGCAGCCACGATCCGCGCGGCGGCCAAAAGCCTCATGCGGCAGGCCGACGAACTTGCCGAGCCGCGTGTGGTGAACGTATGATCGGCATCGTGCGTGACACTTGGCGGGCGGTGCTCTTCGTTGTTGTGGCCTGCCTGCTTCGCGAGGTGTTCGCGGAGCGGGCGCCCCCGGCCGTGGCAACCCAGGTGGCCCCTGCGTGGCAACCAGTGCATGTGCCGGTCATGCCGGCACATGCACCGATGCAACACCCCGAGCGCCCACTGCGGCGTGTCGGGTCAGCGTTCGTGGAACTAGCAGACAGCGTGATAGGAGTAGTGCGACGATGAAGATAGAAACAGATGAATGGATCACGGTGGCGGAAGTCGTGGCGACGACCGACCTGGCGCAAAAGACGGTCTACCGGATCGTCGATCGCCTCGGCTTAGGCCAGTGGTTTTTCGGCGTTCGCTGCGTCCGAAAAGCCGACGTCCCCCGCATCGTCGCGGCTAGGATGCAGCCGGGAAACCCCCGCTGGATAGGCGATGGCGACGAGGCGGCCGAGGCGGCGATGCGGGCCGTGGAAAGCAGAATGAAGCGGACGGCAGAGCGAGGGCAGACAGCAGCGGAGAAACGCCGCAACAAGATGCTCGCGGACACGGGGCGTCGCAGCGGCGGGAGGCCGCCAAAGGTCAAGGAGACTCCGTAGCAGTCTTCTGGCTATGGCATCGCCTGCACAAGACCTGTAGCCCAGCCAGCGGCGTAGCCTCCGCGGCCTCGTTCACCGGCTTCCTGTGGATGTGATCCACATGGCAATCGCCGGGCTTGTGCAGAACCAGCCCGCAGGAGCGACAGGTTGCGTTGTCGCGGGCTATCACGGCCAGCCGCACTCTCTGCCAAGCCGCCGAGCCGTACCCCCGTTCGTGGGAACTGGCGCGTTCTGGCCCCCTGCGGGGGAACGAGCCGAATCTAGGACGAAACGTCGGGATTCTGCGCGGCACTTGACCACCCGTGCATGAGAACGCGATGACTGTTGCGTTCACGCCACCAGTCCACGATCATCTTCACAATCACGTTGATAAAGGCAGAAAGTAGCAAGGTCGCGATCACCGACCCATACTTCTGCCTGACTTTAATGGCCACGCGAGCGCGGACGACTTCCTCCAGACGCTCCAGAGGGCAGTCGGCAGGCCAAGAGGCCACAACCTCCTCGACGATGCGGTCGCGCAGCCCCCCGTTGATGGCAAGCCGTAGGCCGCCGCGGCGACGAACGTAGTCCTTCAGCGGCCGGTAGGCCGGCACGTTCCCGTCTGGCACTGGACGCCTCCTTGCGTGACCTTATTTCCGCGGCAAACAGGACAAAGCGTCCGCACGGTGCCGTCCGTCAAATACCCGAGGCCGTTGCAATTCTCGCACTTCACCGGCCCCTGCGGCGGCTTCGGAGCCGGCGGCGTCATCAGCGAGTAATAGACGGCCGTGGCAACCAGTGGGCGAAGGTCGCCCTTTGTCGCCGGCTCACAGCCGGTGACGAAGACAACCATCGCAACTACGAAGAACCTACACATTCCCAGCGGCTCCATAGGTCGTGTGCTTCCGCCGCGGCCAGCCCGAGACGCTCGACAGCGCGATGTTCTGCGCGCGATCAATCGTCGAGGCCAGCGTCCAGAAGGCACCGTGTGGGAGGTCGATGTCGGTGCCGCGCACTCGTCGAGGCCCGCTGTTCCACACCGCCCATGAGTTCAGCCATGCCACCAATGCCTGCCCATACTTCTCATGCGTCTCCGGCCGATCGTCATACCCGATGTAGCACTGACTGTGCGCCCAGGTGCCGATCTGACGGCTGAAGCCGTCTTCGTTGCGGGTCCGATCGAACCCCATCGACGAGCAGTTGAAGATGCCGTAGCCCTGGAACAGGAAGTCGCGCACGGCCTCCCGGCCCTTCAGGAACGTCGCCGTCCTCGCAACGTACTTGCTCGACTCCGCGAGCCACTTCGCCCCCGGCGCCTTCGAACCGCCGAGGCGGATCGTCTGCTCTGTGTATCGCGTCAGGTCGATGCCCAGGTCAGGGTAGGGCTTCCGCACCAGGAACCCCTGCTTCGACGCCACCTTCGCAGCCTCGGAACAGAACCACCCGTCCCCGTCGAAGCCTCGCCACGCGAACACGCTCTCGGCAGCGATAACCGAGTGGCGGATGCCCATCTCCGGCAACTGCGGCGCCTCTTCAACAAGGCCCGACACCTCGTCAGGCGAGCCGGAGTCGATCTCCAGCGCAAGCGACGTCAGGAGGGCGTTCGAGCACCCGCGCCCGACACAGTCACCCCAGAGTTGCGTCGGCCCCGGCCAACAGCCGGGGAAGACCTTCTCGACGACCGGCCAGAGCATGACCAGTTTGCCCTTGCCGGCGTCAGCGAACTCCCACTGATGCGCCACGCTGTTGCCGTCGGGGTCGCCGCCACAGCGAATGATGAAATCGGCGAACTCCTCGTCGGCGCGAGGGTTTGAGCGGCAGCCAACAAGGCCGCTCGAATACGCCTTCAGCGGGTCGAAGTTACTCATGGCCGATGTTGAACACCCATGAGAGCACGCCGCAGGCGGCGATCAGACGGCCGCGGGCGTCCTTGTCCACCTTCTTCTGGTCAGCCCCCATCGCCGACAGGAACGTCTGGTCGATGGCCTCGCCGAGGCCGACGTACTTGCCGACCTTCGCCTTCTCGATCGCCAGCCGCAGGCTGCCGGCATGGAGTGCCACAAACTGCTCCGTCGTGCCGATGATCGGCTGATCCCGCTCGCCGTCTTGGAGTAGGACGAACGCCAGAGCCTCGTAGAAGTTCGCCAGATACTTCCGATCCGACGGCAGCATCTTCGGCAGGATCGGCTTGAGCGGCGAAGCCAAGGCCAGCAAGTCCGGGGCAGGCTTCGGCGCGACGATGTCCTCGGCCTTGTTCGGGGGCCAAGGCATCGACAGGTCCGCGCCCTTCCACGAGAAGAACACCAGGAGAGCAGCCACGACGACCCCCGCTACCTTCTTGGTCACTTGTCGCTCCCGGCCACCAGGGCCAGCGTCAGAGCCTCGATCGCGTCAGACGCCTCGCGGGACAGCGTCGATGTCTCGATGAGCCGTAGCCGCACCGAGGCGAGGCTCACCATCGCCTGCTGGTACGACGGGCCGCGAGAGATTGCGGGCAGGGCCAGCCGCTTGAACTGATCGCGGAACGTCCAGGCAGCCACGGCCACGGCGGCCACCAGAGATGCAATCTGCACGGCGGTCATACTGCCCCCTGCACCTTCTCGACGACCCAATTGAAGAACGCCTTGCCCTCTTCGGACTTGAGCACGGCCTCCAGGTGAAACAGCGCCTCGTCGTCCAGTTCCGTCGAAGACTTCCCGGCCGCCCACTGGAGCGTCTTGACGATCGCGATCGCCCGCTCCTCCGGCGTCTCGGCGTTCATCACGGCCTGAAGGCGGCCGATCATCGGCGCCCATTCGGCCAGCATCTTCAACTTGTCGAAGATGGGCATCCCAGCCCCGTAGACCTCTTCTTCATTCTCCATCGCGCACCTCCTTGTGCTTCTTCAGAAACGCCTGATATTGCGGTGAGTTCGTCCGTCCTTGGCTTGTGATCTTCCCCCAGTGGCTCGGCGGTGGCTCCGGCACCAGCGTCATCAGCGGCGCGGTGTCGCCGCCGTAGCGAGGCAAATCCCTTGCGTCGATATGGTCGTCACGAATCGCCATGCACCGTCTGATTCATGAAATCAAAGGCCATGTCGAACAGCACGCGGCACATCTGCTTGGCCTCGCTGCCGCCGACCTGACGATCGAACCGCCACAGTTCGTCCTCGATCACATCTCCGTCCTTCGTGAGGACGAGCCTGGCCTCCTTCGCCGCGACGATCAGCCGGACCTCGGAGGGCATTATGTGTCGTGACCTGTAGCATTCTCCAGTCTAGCAGACCATGCAGCCGACCGGCGGGATTCCCGCTCCATCTGGGTCCAGCCGGCGCGGATTTTGGCGCACTCCAGCCTGATCTCCTCCGGGGAGGGCAGGAAGAACTCCGGCTCCTGCCGGGCCGGGAGGCCCAGACTGAGGGCCAACTCCAGCACCTCATCCTCGGCCATGCCGAGGTCATCGCAGATTTCGTCGAGCGACGAGTCGCCGGCCCATAGCCGGTGGAGTTGCCGCTTCTTGTTTGCCCGTTCCTTGGACGCCGCTAATTCTTCCGGTCCCATCCGGCGTCGTGTTGTCATTGAAAGGTGGCTATGTACCGGCTCCCAGGGTTCAAGTACATCTGCCAGCCGGCCTGCTGCATCCGGCGATGGTGCGGGACGTGCTCGCAGTCCCCGCCAGAGTAGCCGCCGGAGAGGAACGCCTCGGTCCAATAGACGGCGAGGCCGCCGAAGGCCGAGTTCATGGGGCAGGGGGGCGAGCCGACGGGCGGCAGGAAATGCGAGAACCAGGTGAAGCCAATCTCGTCGCGCCGGTCCCGCCACCAGTTCGGGCGGGCCGCCCAAGCGTCGTAGTGGGCAAACCCCACTTGCCCACTCTCGTCCGTCATCCGCCAGAGCGAGTAGGACGCCATCCCGCCGGCCTGGAGGGGCGTGGCGCTGGCACGCTTCGTCGCCAGCCAGCAGATGCTATTGAAGACGCCATCGACGCTGAACCCGTACTCCGGGTCCATGTCGAGCACGATCGTGAACGCCGTCGCCTTGCGGTGCTCGCGGACCCACTCCAGGCAGCGGTTGCGGCAGTGGGCGAGGCGGATCGTCCGCTCAGGCTCGAAGCCGCGGCTGTCCTCGCCGCCGAGGGTCGCGTGCTCGACGGTGAGCCAAGGCAATACAGATGCCGCTCTATCGAGAGCGGCATCTGTGCCGTCCGTCGAGTCGTTCTCGAAGACGAACATCTTGCAGTCGGCGAAGCCGGCCTGCACTTCGCACAGGAGGTCGAACGTGTTCGCCATCAGCGGCAGCGCATTCCTGGCGATGGCGACGATGGTCGCCTTCTGCTCCTTGGCGACGGCCAGGCCTTCGGCGACACGCCGATGGTAGTCCTCGGCGTACTCGTCATCGACCAGCCAGACGTCTTCGGGGCGGCGGATTTGGGTCATTTCACCTCCAGCGGCTTCCCACACCAATAGCACGCATGGCTGCACGGCAGGACGCCGTACCAGACGGCGACACGCCAGCAGCCATGAGCGAAGGCCAACGCCGCGAGAGCCGTGAGGAGGACGAGGTGGGCGGGCTTCATCACTTCACCTCCGGCGGTCGCCCGCCTGTGCCTCTGCCGAGATAGACCCAGCGGTCTTCGTAGACTCGCCTGCCGTTTTCGATTCGGCCCTTCGTCACGAGCGAGTACCACTCATAACTGATTCCCTCTGGCCTGATGACGCAGATGGTCTGCGTTCCGACCGATGAGAACCCCCACTTGGCTCCGCAGAACGGGCCTCCGACAACCGGGACGGTGCCAGAGTCAATGGCAAGCATGGCTTCGTCTTTGCTCATCACTTCATCGGCTCCGCATACACCCAGAAGTGCTTCGGATGCGCCCCCTTGTGCGGGTGCGGGATGATCTCGATGTCGTCGTAGCCCATCCGCTGCAACTCCAGGCCGACCTCACGCTCGCGGTCGTGGATCTCAATCAGCCACCGCACGCTCCTGAATACGGGGTCTGTAGCCCCGGCGAGCACGTCGCCCTCGAAGCCCTCGACGTCCACCTTGATGAACGTCAACGGCAGATCGCCGAAACGCTGGCGGGCGATGAATAGCAGGAAGTCGAGCGTGTAGGTGTTGACGCCGACGCGCTCGATCACCGGCGCCTCCGTCTGATCGCCGGCCCCGATCGGGTGCTCCTCCAGAAGCGACGACTGCACCGAGTTAGGTCGCAGCAGGAGGTCGGTGGCCCCATTCCTCGCCGCGGCGGCGCCATGCTGGCACAGGACGTTCTTGGCCGCCGAGGACGCGAGGTCTTTGAACGCCCGCGGGTCCGGCTCCACGGCCAGGACGCCCTCGAAGTGCTCGGCGATTGCGGCCGTCACCTCGCCCACGTTCGCGCCAATGTCGAACGCCAGGCCGCCGGCCGACTGTTCGATGTACGGGAGAAGCCAGGTCTCTTCAGTCATTTGTTACTCCAGTGCTTGTGCTTCTTCTTCTTGCGCTCGCCGCCGACAGGCTTCGAGGCAAGCAACTCACATTGCAGATCAAAGGCATAGTTCGCGTACCACCGAGCCTGATGCCTCGCCATCTCCAACTCATGCCGCAGCGTGTATTCCGCCAGCGGCACGCCGCAGACGAGTTGCCACGCATCGGGCAGCCGCCATGTCAGGTGGTCGTAGGCCCAAATGCTCAGGCTCACCAGCCAGCCTATGCCGGTGCGCGTGGCAGCGTCGTGCATCCAGTAGACGAGGCTGTTCCACCGCCAGTTGAGTGCGTTTGCGACAGTTAGCATCGTTGATAATCCTTTCATGTTATCCCGCCGATAATCAGCGAAAACACCTGGACGTTGTGAATATCGCAAGCGGCGCGGCGTGTTATACGGGGCCGTAGAAACACTGGTTCTGTGGACTACTTCAACCGTTCCAGCAGTGCCTTGAGAACGTCGGCCGCCTCTTGGTTTGCGGCACCTCCGTAGGTGATGTCCTCGCAGCAGTCGATTGCGCCATTGATGGCTTGCCGCTCCGAGTCTGCGAGTGCTGGCGAGCGATAGAGCGTGATGACCGTACTTTTCATTGAAGGGCAGGATGTGGCGTGTCTCCTCGCCGCCTCTTCAGTGAACGAAACCGTGTATCTGTCGAACCGTTCGTCATTTTCCCATATCACCGCCCACGCCACCGGCTCCACAGAACCAGTCGATGCAACAGACCGCTCATTCGTATCGCTCATGTGTGCCGCCTCCTCTGTTCGCGGCTGTTGATCTCGCGTGTTCTCAAACGCCCTTCGCCGCCGCCACCAGCGATTCCGCAATCTTCGCAACCTCATCACCAGAAAACACTGCGAACAGTTGGTCGTACTCATAAAGCCCGTCCCGTTGCCAGCAGTCGGTGTCGATTTGCACTTCCGCCTTACGCTCCTCCGCAGCGACCAAAACGTCGTGAAGTT
>Ga0315902_10007064_pt1 | contig 15410 bp, 9 predicted proteins | sample LakEriMetagenome_9_FD_203523 | JGI IMG/M metagenome (GOLD analysis project Ga0315902, IMG submission 203523) | Freshwater fungal communities from buoy surface, Lake Erie, Ohio, United States - Buoy 12 MA117 | ecosystem: Environmental > Aquatic > Freshwater > Lake > Lake biofilm | place: USA... | reverse complement strand
CCTCTGTGATCGGCTACCGAGCACCCAGTTTCTCAGTGGGACCTCGCACGCTTTGGGCTCTGGATATCCTGGCCGAAACCGGGCATCGCTACAGCTCGAGCATCTATCCAATCCGACATGATCTCTACGGGATGCCCGATGCGCCACGGTTTGCCCATGAGCGCAATGGCCTGTTGGAGATTCCCGCAACATCAGTCCGCTGGCTGGGCCGAAACTGGCCAGCTTCCGGCGGAGGGTATTTCAGGTTGCTGCCTTATTCATGGTCTCGCCGCAGTCTTGAGCGAGTGATCCGAGACGATGCCCAGCCCGCAGTTTTCTATTGCCATCCGTGGGAAATTGATCCGGAACAACCCCGGGTTGAACGGGCAGGCTTGAAGTCACGGTTCCGGCACTACGTGAATCAAGACCGAATGCTCAGCAAGCTGAAGCGACTGATGGGTGATTTTTCCTGGGGCCCGATGCAACGGGTATTTGGACTTGAATGACGCACTGACCGCTGCCGAGATTCGGGTATCCGCTGCGAGAGCGTGTGATCAGCAGGGCTGGACCGCCTTCGTTGAAGCGCATCCCGAGGCCAGCATTTTTCACGACTGGCGATGGCTGTCCATTCTCGAAGCATCGTTCGCGCACCTCAATCGCTCTCTCATCGCGTGGCAAAACGACACCATCATCGGCGTTCTGCCGCTCATGGAAGTCAAGACCTTATTCTTCGGTCACTCACTGGTGAGTTTGCCGTTTTGCCAGTGGGCCGGCCCCCTGGCGAAGGATGAATTGGCTGTCGCCGCACTGAGGGAGTCAGCGATTCAGTGTGCCAAGCAGGTCGGTATCTCGCAGCTTGAGTTACGAAATACCGAGGGCAGCCCATCTGATTGGCCGACCCAGGATCAACTCTACGTGCTGTTCAGAAAGCCCATAGCCGCCGACGATGAATCCAACCTGAAGTCAATACCGCGAAAACAGCGGGCGATGGTGCGCAAGGGTATCGCCAACGGTCTGAGCGCTGGCCTGTGCGATGTCGCGTCGTTCTATCGCCTATACACCGACAACGTACATCGACACGGCACGCCTTGCGTTCCTCTTAGCTTTTTTCAAGCGATCCAATCAGCATTTGCCAGCGATTGCGAATTCCTGATGGTCAAGGACACGGACGGAACCGACCTGAGCGGCGTGTTGACTCTGTATTGGCGGGATGAAGTCTTTCCGTTCTATGCGGGCGACTCTGAACGTGCGCGCGCACGTGCGGCCAACGACTTCAAGTATTGGGAGGTCATGCGGCGCGGCGTTGCGCGGGGGAGCAAGATCTTCAATTATGGGCGCAGCAAGCGCGGCACCGGATCGTTTGATTTCAAGCGTAACTGGGGCTTTGAACCCGAGCCGCTTCGCTATGAGTACTGGCTTGCCCACGGTCAGGAGCTACCCTCATTGAACCCAAGCAACCCAAAATTCAGGATGGTGATCGAAGCCTGGCGCCGAATGCCCAGGTGGGTCGTCAATCGACTTGGGCCGGTATTGATCAGGGGCTTGGGATGACGATTGGCAGGTCACTTTTTCGATGGGCCAGTCAGGGAAGACTGACGACACTGGCATTTCACCAGTTGCCGCAAGCACCACATCCCCTGCGACCGGGCGAGACAACGCTTGGAGATTTCGAGGCCATCCTAAAAGCAACACTCAGACGATTCCGGATTTTGTCGCTCGATGATGCGGTCACACGTCTGCGCGCAGGAAACCTCCCTCCCTCCAGTGCGTGCATCACATTTGATGATGGCTATGCCGGGTGGCTTCGCAATGTTGTTCCAATTCTTGAACGCTACGGTATCCCTGCAACATTCTTCGTCACGGTCGGACAGTTCAATGGCACTGCGCTCTGGAACGAACGCATCCTGAACGCTGTAAGCACCGCGCCAGAAAACACGCCCCCTCTTGCATGGGCAACCCTTCCAGAGCTGCTGTTCAACAGCTTGGAGGAGAGACGTCGTACCGCTCGAATATTGGAAAACTTCCTGAAGTACCAGGACACGGACCGGCGCCGATCACTGATCGCCGCGCTCGAATTACATACCGGAGCAGTCGCTCATAACCTCCCAACGCTAAGCATCGAGGCACTGAAGGAAATTCATGCTCGCGGATTTTCCATTGGGGCACACACGATTCATCACCCGATTCTCAGCCATTGTTCTGAACAATCCGCTTTTGATGAAATTGCAGGAGCAAAGAGGCGACTTGAAGAACTGATCAATGATCAAGTCACTGCTTTTGCCTATCCCAACGGAAGAACAGACAAAGATTTTGGTCCAGAACATGTTGCAATGGTTGAGCGAGCCGGATACCGATATGCGGTGACTACCGACCCTGGAGTCGCGACGCAATACACCTCCCTCATGCGACTCCCTAGATTTACACCCTGGGGGCCTGGCAACCTCCGAACCGATGTGCAGTTGATGCGGAACCTCAGGCAAGAAGGCCCGCACGATTCAATTTCAAAGGCTACGCATCGAAGGGTATTGATGGTGGCTTTTCATTTTCCACCCCAATCCGGCAGCAGCGGTGTTCTGCGAACCCTGAACTTTGTCAAGCACCTCCCTGCCTTGGGGTGGCACACTTCTGTGCTTACTGCTCAGCCGACCGCTTACGAAGATCAGCGGAACGATCTCGTGCCGAGCATCACGACACAAACCCGTGTCATCCGGGCAAGAGCCCTCGATGCTGCAAGACATCTTTCTGTACTGGGGAAATACCCTCGGATTCTGGCCCTCCCCGACCGTTGGTCCTGGTGGTGGATAGACGCAGTCCGAAAGGGATTGAAGGAGATTCGGCAGACCCAGCCGGAAGTTATCTGGAGTACCTATCCGATAGCGACTGCCCATCTCATCGCAGCAACACTTGCACAAATCAGTGGCCGCCCATGGGTCGCAGACTTTCGCGATCCGATGGTGACTGACGACTACCCGAATGAACGCCTTATGCGCAAGGTATGGGTCTGGTTGGAAGGCAAAGTACTCGCCGGCGCGTCAGCGTGTGTTTTCACAACCGCAGGGGCAGCGCAGGCATACGCTGCTCGCTACCAAAGCCAAAGCGGTAAATGCTTTGTCATCGAAAATGGATACGATGAAGAAGTCTTCGAAAAGGCTGTGCCAAACAGGCATGGTGTCTCAGATGAAACGCTGCTTCTGCTACACAGCGGCTTGATTTATCCCAAAGACCGTGACCCTAGTACATTTTTTTCCGCAGTCAGGGAACTCCTTGACGACGGAACACTGAACCCCGAGCGGATACGAATCCGATTCAGAGCCCCCCATCACACCGAAGAAGTCTTGCTTTGTGCAAAGCTTTACGATGTAGAACGCTGTGTAGAGATTGCACCTCCCGTGCCTTATCAGGATGCCATCGCCGAGATGTTGGGCGCAGACTTACTTCTGGTCTTTCAAGGCACGAAATTCAACAGACAGGTCCCGGCAAAGATTTATGAATACATCAGAACGGATCGACCCATCCTGTGTATCGCGGACAAGGATGGAAATACGTCTAGGGAACTTACGAATATCCAAAAAACCTATGTTTCAGATATTCACTCGAGCGAGGATATAAAACTCCAGCTCAGAAATTACCTTAATATTAACCAACTCAGAGATGAAGAACCCTCTGGATTTACAGTGGCTAGAAAAACAATAGATCACTCAAGAAAGTCAAAGGCGGTGACTCTGTCCAAACTTTTGAATAAAGTACACAAAGACTGCTCGGCTTCTATATCCCGCTAATTTAGGAACAGCCTTCTCAGAGATGATCTGAGAAGGTGCCGAGTGTAAGAAAGGTATTGGTAACCACCTTTCATTAGACATTCAAAATGAACAGCCCATGCAGAGCTCAGCTGCTGCTTATCCATGAGAATCCCTGATTTGACATTCAGTGATCTACAAAGCTTTCTATTCAACTCATGCTTCACATAGTCAGGCAGCGGCAGCCCAAGGATCTGAGACAATACATCCGATTCGGCAAGCAGATATGAAACCGAGTGCGATACAGATGCATCGTTACTCTCGTTTTTCAGGTAAGTTTGGATGTCTTGAAATAAGATATTCCTGTGACGCGAGTAAATATCAAAAAAAATATAAGTCCATTCAAAGTACTTTAGATCGATATTAAAAACTTCTTTCCAGATCGCATCACCCCTGAACATCGGCGCCGCTGATCCAATCCAGTTAGAAACAGTTAAAGCCATAAGTCCGTCCTGATGGATAGACTCGCGGTCTTTATGGGGGACAACGAGACGCTCTGAATCGGAAAAAACAAACATTCCGTTCGTAACGACTACGTCAACATCCGGGTGTGCTTCGAAGATTTCAACTCGACATTCGAGTGAGCCTTCTAGCAGCTCGTCATCATCGTCTAGAAAGCAGAAAAACTCACCCCTGGATTGTACGAGCCCTGCATAACGAGCCTTAGAAACGTTTCCTTCATCGAGATAAATCCATCTCAATCTTTCGGAGACTTTGAGCGAACCAGAAATTTCTCGAGCCACTCTGGGGCCGTTGCACACAACGACGACCTCCAAATCAACGCCTCTCTGACTAAGAACACTGTTGACTGCACGACTGAGACATTCGAATTTTTTTAGTTCGCAAGTCGTCGGGATGATCACAGACACCCTCGGGTGCAGATCTGTCTCCTGCGAGGGACCAGACTTCTGCCTGTTCACAATGGTATCGAGTTGGTCACGAGATTCACGCTGCTCTGAATGTTCAGTGCCCCGTAAAGCCAAGTTTGAAGAGGATAACAAAATACTTCCGATGCAAATTCCGATTGATCATCTCGGCAAAATCGCCATCTTCGGGTTACTGCTCCACTGAGCCTTCGAGTATCCATTTTCGAACACCCAGTCCCAAGCTAGATCCCCTTTAGGCTGATCTCTCAAAAACGACATTGCTGCAGTTGCAAATATGCTGTAGCCATGCTGCAAATCATTCAAATTTGACTCCCAAGCCGATGACCAGGATGTGTATCCGTCAAAAACATCCTCCCAGGTCTGAAAGAGTCCGCCAGTCATCTTGGCAACAGGAAGTCGGTAATCTGACAGGTGACGAGGATCGATCCCAGCGGTTGTAGCCAAGGAGATCCACGACTGGCCCGCCCATCCCAGCAATTCTTTCGCGCCAAAGCCAAGTTCACTGATATGACCGAGTGACTGCAGCATCATGCTGTATTCCCATGTGCTCAGTGCGGTTGCAACATCAGTCGCACTGATGCCCTGAACCATATTCGCACCGCCTCCGTTCCAATATCTCAGAGGATTTGCCTGCAGTGGTGCATTTACTGCCCACCAGGCTCGAATGGGATCAGCGCCGGTACCGATTCGCACGCCCTCCATCTGGCGCAAAGCCTGCTCCGTCGCGCGCGCGAAATAGGTTTTTTCTGCACTCTGATCGGGCGAAGCCCAAGCTGCACGGGCACGGGTTCGAAGAATCCAAGCCTGGCCTCTAAGCTGCTCCTGGATGACCGTATCTCGTGGACCTCGACCAGACGCCCAGGTCGCTGTGCCCGGATTCGAGATGAACAATCCCCAACTCGCCCAGAACTGTAGTTGCTCCAGATACCAATAATCACCAGATACCAGATACATCAAATACCAGGGATCGGGCTGATGCGCGCCGTCTGCTACCCAGCCTGAATTGGCGCTTGGGCTCAACACATTGAAGCGGTCAACCACAGCTACTGCAGGGCCATTCAGGTAGGTGTTGCCCGTGAAGAAGAACTGCGTCGGGAAACCATCACGTGTCACAGGAAGCCCGAGGCCACGCGAACCGGTCGAATCATCAAAAGGACGATCCATGCCAGTTCGATAATGCATCTTCCACGAAGCGGCCAGATCGGTTTGCTCAGCTACCGCGGATTGCAACTGTGGATCATCAGAGTAGAGCGAAGCAATGTGCCAACTTGGGAACAATCCGATTTCAGGGCGCCCGCCAGTGTTCGGCATGAACTTAGTCCACATGCCCGCATCGAAAGGCCCCTTAGGTGCTGATATCCATTGCGAAACCACACTTGCCACTGCAGTCGGCGACATAACGATGCGACTGTCGTAGTTCGGAATGGCACGGGTTGAAGCAAGGTAGCCAATGCCGTGGTCGATCCCCAATTTGGCGACAGGCTTGGCAGAGCCCATCCAAAACTCTCGGGTCCATCTCGATCCGGCTGTGTGGACGAATGTTGGGCTGCTGTATTGAACCGTACGGCTCATATGCCCCGTTGAGATGCGTACAGAATACGATTGATCCTGAAGCTTCGCGGTGTCTGATACCTCGAGAATGACGCGAATGCGATAGAGATCGAGCCCCTCCCATTGCTGCAAATGCACTACGGGACGTAGGCTTTTATGTCCATCCGAACCAACGTCGAACCTCTTGGTGCCATGATCACCGATGACCCAGCTATTCGTCACCGGGCCACTCATCCAGACGCGTGATGCACCCGCTGCGATCATGTCGCGCACCGAAACTGTGGCATTCACTGCGCCTGAAAATTCAAGCACCACATCAAAATTTCGCGATGGTTCAAGCAAGCGCGTAGCGTCTGCATTGCCACTGAGAGCACAGGCTCCTTGTCCGATACTTAATGCGGCTCGACTCGACGCAGCAACCGATGGCACAAGAGTCGAAAGAACAGCGAACTTCACTGACCCATCAGGCCATCGGTTCTTGACGTCCGCCTGAGTCTGCAGAGGAGCACCGGAAAGACCGAAAGTGGGGCATGTACCTGCCGCGATCTCTCCGGGTCGAAACGGCCGACCAATCTGGACCGGGTAGTTCGAAACAGTGGGTCCCGAAAGATTATTGATTCGAATCTGGTTCTGTTGGACCGCAACTCCGAATGGAGTGCTCAGAGAGGTCGCGGTTGGAGTGGTCGCGGTTGGAGTGGTCGCGATTGGAGTGGTCGCGATTGGAGTGGTCGCGATTGGAGTGGTCGCGATTGGAGTGGTCGCGATTGGAGTGGTCGCGATTGGAGTGGTCGCGGTTGGAGTGGTCGCGGTTGGAGTGGTCGCAGTCGGGGTTGTCGCAGTCGGAGGCGCGCTCAATGCAATTGGCTGCGGGACTGAGGTTGGCGTTGCTATGAGAGTCACTCCTGAGGCCTCTCCGATCGCCAGGGCCCTCCCCTCCAGGCTACCCGTGATTGGATCTGCTCCGCCACAAGCACTTAAAGCAAAAGACAGAACAAAAATGCTGCAAAACATGAACGAGGAATGTGTTGATCGAGCCGTCGATGCGACCGTTGATTCTCCGCCGTGGAGCATGAAGACCTCTGAGGTTTGCTGGCAAATTCAGCCAATTCAAATGGCTGAGCCGCAGCATCAACCTCAGGTCTTCAGGTCTTCAAAGTCATCGGATCAACGGACGAAGCGAGCGAATGATCGGAGCCCACTCCTACCAACGATTCACAATCTTTAAGGCAAAGCATGCAACCCAGGAGGATATGGAATCCTTCCCAGTAGGCTAGGCTAAGGAAGGCCCCACCAATCAAGACTCCGGCGACGGCCAAAAGCATATGTCGTCGGAGCTCTTCACTCGACAGGTCAAAACCAGCTTGACTCGATTGCGCTGCGCAGGGAGGTGGCTTAGCTCGAAGTGCTGCGAAGATCAGTAAGAGCAACGCAAGCAACCCCAGATACCCGTGATCGCCGAGAGTTTGGAAGTAAATGCTATGTGCAGCGCGAGGGATACTTCCCTCAGGAGCGTACCTGGACCAGCGCTGTGCATCTTTGTAATGATCAAACCCACCGCCCAAAGGCTCGCTGCCCGCAAGGGAAACAGCAGTGCCCCAGGCCTGAAACCGACCAAGCACCGACGCATCCTCGCGATAGTCGCCGATCGTATCGACCCGTTCGTGGAATCTCTCAGGCAAGACCGACCAGATCAGCACTGCTGCAGGAAGCGCAACGGCTAATAAGCGCCAGCGGGTAGACCTGAGCATCAAGGCTGCCATAAAGCCAACAGCGAAGAGGGTCACGATTCCCCCACGTGACCAAGTTCCCATGGTGACAATCAGGCAGGCAACAAAAACGGTCCAGATGGCAATCTTCCAACGCAACGAACTCGCCTGCCTTGCAAAATAGACCAACAGTGGAAGTGTCATCACGAGTGCGATGGCGAAGTGATTGTTATCGCCAATCATACTGTCTGGCGGACCGGAGATACCCTTGCTGGTGAACACCGTGAGAACTGAATAGGCCCCCTTGACTGCATGAAATGCAACGCTGGCAACAAGCGCAGAAAGAATCCAAAGCAAATCCCGTTTAGTGCGGATCGCAGAAAGTGTAAGCACGAGCGCACCTTGGATCTTCACAAAATAGATGAATCGATCCAGCGACCAGGATTGCTCATGGTGCATCAGGGTGGACAGTGTCACCGCAATGAGCAAGGGCAGAAACACAGCATAGCGTTTGATCCCCAGCGCAAAGCTCGCCTTGCCACTGAAGATGACTGACAAAAGAAGAACAACCGAGTAGATGACTGCCCACGGAAAATCCGATGCAAATCCAAAAGCAATCTTGTGAATACTGCCGACGCTGATGACAATATAGATTCCCGCTGCAAGAACGGGACGAGCCAGAGCGAAGGGCATCGCCCCCAGAAGAACTACAAGCAGTAGGAGATCACGCATGCTGTCTCCAGGGGATGGAACCGTTATTTGTCAGCTCGTGAATCAGATGATCCAGCTTTTCAAGACTAGCCCGCCAGCTCGCGCGGTTTCGGATGACTCGGCGACCCGTGAGCGACAAACATCGTCTTTTTCTTGCGGATTCGAGAAGCAACATGCAAGCATCCGCAACTTCATCGACTTGATCCGCGGCTAGGACACACGTGGCCAGCTCGGGGTCAAGAGCCGCAGCACAACGCCTTGAAGTGATAACTGGAATACCCATAGACATGGCCTCCAACAACTTATTCTGGACTCCACGTGCAATTCGCAAAGGGGCCACCATGGCCACCGATCGTCCAAGATAGGGACGCACATCGGGGACCGTCCCGGTGACCTCCACCCCCTGAGCACGAGCCAGCGCCTTCACACGATCCGCTGGATTTGCACCGATGATGATGAATCTCGCCTGAGGGTACCGTTGCAAAATGCTAGGCCAGCAGCGCAGGACAAACCATTCCACGCAATCAATATTCGGCAGGTAGTCCATGCGCCCAACGAAACAGAATTGCAGCGGATCGCCAGTTTCGGAAAGCGGGGAAAAATAAAGACTGTCGACACCGTTGGCGAACCAATCCGCTTTGGAGACCTTCGGACAGATCGTGCGTAGCGACTGCAATTCAGCAGGAGTTGCAACAGAACTTACTTCAAGACTGCTTGCAAGCGACTGCTCAAGCGCATTAACCAAACGAGCTTCGCGTCGGTAAACCCATCGCATCAGCCCTCGGGACTCCTCAGAAAAGATCGCCCACTTGACGGAGTCCATATCACAGAAATCCATCAAGACCTTGCGATCAGACTTCATCACCAGAGGGCCGATCGATGATGAATGAGCGATGACCAAATCAAACTTCTGGTTGGCCAAAAGATCGGAAATCGATGCCCGAACCGCAGGGGGGCAGAAATAAGCCTCCGAGAGTGACAGGCCTGAAAGCCATCCGAAAGCAAGTGAAAACAGCGTCTGGAATCGACTCACCTGGGGCGCTGTGCAGTTCGAAACCTGCGCTCTGAGCATTGCTAAACCTTCACGCTCATGCGAACTGCGGGTCATCGAAAAAACATGAACTTCATGCTTGCGCTGCAAGTGTTCGATCATCTTGAGCGCACGAATCTTTCCGCCTCCGTCTGCGGGATAAGGAAAGCGATGACAAACAAAAAGAATCTTCAAGAGGAATGCCTCCTCATAGCAACGATACGATCAACGACCGCTTCGGCATTCTTCTCCCAAGTCAGTCCCATCGCATCGATGGAGTCCCGGGCTCCTCGTCTCAGAACGGAGCGCAACTCGGAATCCCGGCAGAGCAGACCCAATTCCGACGCAAGAGATTCACTGCTGTCATCGTTGAAGATCCAACCATTGACTCCGTGCTTGATCAGCTCACGTATGTTGTCCTGATTGGGGGCGAGAATGGCCAGCCCGGATGCAAGGTACTCGATCAATTTGAGTGGGGATGCGTAGCTTGTCACGGCAGGCTGCAGCGCGATGTCAAAACACGCCAACAAATCGGGTACTTTGCTCCAGTGAACTAACCCCAAGAAAGTCACACGATCCGCAAGACCCAGCCTCTCGGCTTGAGCCTTCAGTCCCTCAAGGGCTGGTCCGTCTCCTGCGATCACGAGGTGGCTCGTCACAGGCAAGGCATGGGTGGCCATCACATCAATGATGCGATCGACTCGGTGCCAATCTCTGAGAAAACCCACAAACCCCATGACGCATTGACCTTCTAGCCCCAACCTTCGCTTGGCGTCCTCGCGGCTTCTGTCCGAGTGAAACCGACTCGGATCGATGCCGTTATGACGAACCATGATTCGATCCACCGGCACACCAGCCTTTCCCACGATTCCAGCAAGTACAGCGGAGACTGGACAGCACAGCGTGGCCCATCTCCAGGTCAAAAGCTGCGACCATCTCGCAATCGCCCGTAAAGTAATGCCTCCATTCGCGATTCTCTCCTCGAGCAAAGGTGCATTGATCTCGAGAACCAGCGGTACACGCAACAAGCGGCAAACCACAACCCCGGAAGGGGAGAACAGGTTGAAGCGTTCATACACAAAATCCGGTCTTCGCATCAGGATGGTCAGGAGTAGGCGCAGACCAGCCCAAACTGCGTAAAGCAGTTCGACACTCTCACCGAACCACCCAGGCATCGTGCGCCTCACCCAGGCAGTCAGTGTGCCCCCCTGACCGAACGAGCCTTGTTCTGCGATGTGCGGCCCCACAAGGTGAATCTCGTGACCCGAAGCGGTGAATGCATCGACCATTTCTCGCAGATGGACGTACTGCCCATCTCTTGACCTGATCCGATGATGAAAAATTATTTTCACGAGGCCCCCAGATCCGAGAAGGTGGAAATCAGATCCTCTATGGGCTGATCCCATCCGTGCTGCATTGCGTAAGAGCGAATCGCATTGCGATCCCAATTTCTCCCCAAGGCGTCCTTCAAGGCTTGCCCAAAGGCGTCCGCATCCCAAAAAGGCACTAGTGCCCCCACTTCCTCGAGTCTGATGACCTGTGAGTTTCCACCGACGTCCGTTGTCACCACGGGCAATCCGCACGCCATGGCCTCAAGAAAAACATTTGCCCAACCCTCGTATCGCGTCGCTAGACAAAACACATCGCCAGCGGAATAGAAATAGCGCATGTCTTCATGCGACAGGGCACCACAAAAATGCACTCGATCGGCAAGCCCTGCCTCTGCAGCAAGGTCTCGTAGAGACTGCTCCATATCCTCGCTGGTCGTTCCTGCCCCTGCGATGAGTAAGTGCAGATTCGGATACTGATCGCTCAGTCTGCTCAACAGAGGAATCAGTCGATGAAAGCCTTTTCCCTCAACCAGCCTTCCTGCGCTCACAAGCACGTTGTCATGCGGACGCAATCCAAACCGTTGCCTTGCCTGGACTCGGCCCACAGGAAAAAAGCGCTCCAGATCGACACCATTTCGAACCACACGGATCTTATGGTCGGGTTGGCCAAGGCGCAGTCCGACATCGCGTTTCAGTGCATCGGACACAGAGAAAATGAGGTCTGCTGAAGACAATGCCCGGCGCAGGGCTGTCTCACGCGCAGTCCCAATCAACGACTCGTCCTTGCTACCTCGCAGTGTGATGGTATGCGGAAGCCCATACCTACGCGCCAGTACTCCGGCGGCGTAGCCATCGGGATAGACGAAATGGGCATCAATCGCAGTGGGCTTGAACTCTCGCAGCAAATAACGAACCAGGCGATCAGAACATGCAGCCATCATCCAACCGTCTAACCCTTTAAAGATAGAGGGCAGACTAAAGAAACGGGGTCTGAACACCCTGATCCCGTCCATCACTTCATGTCGGCAGCCTCTAGGACGAAAATTCGCTCTGAACAGTCGGATAAGCGGATCGAATGGTGACCAAGGCTGAGGCGACACCACGACCACCGGAATACGGTTTGCGACCCGAGACATCCTCTCTTTGATGAAGATCCCTGCTTGAGGTGCAGCAGAAGAGGGGAAGAGGCTCGAGAAAACGAGCACCCGAGCCCGCGATGATTTTCCTGCCGCAAGCGCCTCGGACTGAGCTTTCCCACTCTCCGTTTCATTCGGGTCTGGCAGCGTTGGAACGTCGATTTCGCTTCCGTCATAAACCCTGCGCCAAGCCTCGGACATGAATTGAAGTGAGAAGCGTTCGATCGCGAAAGCGCGGTTAGCCAGGCCCCACTCAATCATACGATCGGGGACTTTGAGCAAAGAAGACAAGGCGCATGAAAGATCCGTAGCTGTGGGCGGCACCACACCTTCGGCTTGTATCGGTGGGAGACTACGGCGGATGTCCCCGACATCAGACGCGACAACTGGCAACCCGCTCATCATTGCCTCAATCATCGAAATCGGAAGCTGCTCGGTATCCGAGGTGAGAACAAAAACATCGAGCACTGATAGAAACGCAGGTGCGTCTTTGACAAACCCGACAAATTCAACAGCCTGCTGGACACCCTGTCGTTCGCAATGAGCGCGAAGCGACTGCTCAAGCGGCCCAACGCCTCCGATCAACAACCGGACACGGTGATGCTCGCGAATCTGCGCAAGCACGTCGATCAGCCGATCCAAGCGCTTTTCTGAACGCAATCCGGCCAAGGTACCGATGACCCATTCCTTGCGATCTCCTCGCTTGCCTGCAACATCCTCGGACTCAAACGCAGGCTTGAACCGAGTTGAATCAACCCCGTTGGGGATGAAGCACAACCTCTTGCGAGGAATCCACCACTCCGCACGAGCGATCGATTCAAGTGTCCTTGAGGGGACAACCATGCGAGATTTGCCCAGACCGAAAACCAAGCGTCTGGTCAAGGATCTTCTGAAAAAGCGTCGCTGCGACTCTTCGGCTCCGAAACCGTCCTCCACAGCAACATGAGGAATACCCGTACCCAATGCGGCGATCGCCCAGTCGCAAGCGCCCCAGTTGTAGGTCAAGAGACGGTCTGGCTCATGGGACGAAAGCCATCGACGGATCTTGAGCCATGGGAAACGCGATCGCATGAACTCACGACCGTCAAGTCCGAGCACCCTTTGCCTCGATTCGATCAGATCGAGCGCAGAAAGATCGCCATTCAGACTGATAACTAGATGCTCGTTCGAATGCGGATCCGCGTTGACCAAAGCAACCAAGCGGGCTTGCGAGCCTCCGAGGCTGAATGAAGGAAAGATGTGAAGCAGCCGTGCCATGCGTAATGATTGAGCTGACGTCAGGAACGTCCGTCATCCGACTCAAGAACTAAAAACCTGATTTTCCGACCATTTGATGCCCGGTGGGAGGAAATGCCGCTGACATCCGCCAGACGGTCGGTGAAAATCAGCGTCATTTGTCACACACTCCACCACTTCGTAAGTCTGTCGTCGACGTTCGATGAGACTGTTTACTTCTCTCCATTGGCTCGACACCAGCCTGAGCTGCTGGCCTACTAGGTTGGGCCATCAGGTCATTGAGGTTCCCGCAACTGACGGCGCACCCATACGGTGCCTGATCGGGCGTCGCCAGATGAAGCGCCATCATGGCTTGCTGAAAAGCCGCGTACTCGCTCTCAATCAGGCGCTAGATGCATCGTGGGATCAGGTGTTTGTCGAATACAACGGCTTCTTCGATTCAGATCCGACATGCTTTTCCGATTTGCTTTGGCAACTCGTGAAGCAACTGGAAGAGGACCTCTGGTGGGACGAGTTTCGTCTATCGGGTTTGACCGCAGAGGATGCGGAATCGGCGATCCGCCTGGGCGAACAGCGCGGGTTGGTTGTTCGCGTCGTAGACCGAAGACCGACCTTTGCCCGAAGCCTTGCGGAGGACCGTAGACGAGGGGACCTCCTGGCAGGCCTCTCAGCAAACACAAGAGCTCAGATTCGTCGGTCTCGTCGACTGATCACATCCGTCCTTGGTCCAATTCAGCTTGATTGCGCTCAGAGCATTGACGAGTCACGCTGCTGGTTCGATCAGATAGGCCTTTGGCATCGGCAGCGATGGGGGGCTCAAATGGGGCAACCTTCCAGCAGCGGCTTTGATAACCCTGCGTTCGTACATTTCCATCACACACTCATTCAATCAGCGTTCCCTGCCGATCAGGTGCGTCTGTGGCGCCTTTCTGCAGGGGGGCACACATTTGCCTGGCTGTATAACTTCCGGGTTGATCAGACCGAGGCTTTTTACCTCGGCGCCTGGGATCCAGATCTCGACCCCTCAATGCGAGCCGGTCTGGTTGCACAGCAGACGGTCATCGAAAGGTGTCTCCAGGAAGGACTGGAGACTTACGATTTTATGGCTGGTGAGAGCCAATACAAACGTCAGTTGGCAAACGAGGTCTCTGACTTGTACTGGCTAGTGATGCAACGCCCTCGCTGGAAATTCAGGATCGAGGAGTACCTGCGCAGGATGAAACACCTCTTCCAGAAAACCTGACCCATCACGCTTCTCAGAGACAGGGCAGCTGACTCGCCAGTTCAGCCATGGACCTTCTTGCCTCTTGAAGCGCAGAGGCATCCAAGGCCCCAACTTTTTGAGTGTCAACCAAAACACTCAAGACATGCATGCAGGAATGGTCGCCTCGACCTCGGCTAAGAGCCAAGGCTGTCACAAGCTTACCGTGCAACTCCGTGGCCGCAGCTGTGCCCGAGATTGAGTACCACGACCACATCAAACGCCGCTCCTGCCCTCTCGCAAGCAGTAACTCCTGAACTTGATGGCTGATCAAGCCTGCCTCAAGCATTTGTGGGGCTGAACGCACAACAGCCCATCCGTATCGATGCCGATCAGGCGCTGGACTGTTACCCCAGGCGATCATTTCGTATCCCTCGGTCTGTTGAGCGAAATAGGCACTAGTTGCCTCTAACGAACCCTTGAAGCTGCCAGATGAAATTGAACGCCGAGCCATGACGATCTCACGGGCTCCGGTGATCTGAGGCGGCGCCTCCAGGTCGTTATCGGTAATCGCCCCGATGACAGCTTCAAATTTTGGCTTCAAACCTGACCTGGGATCGACCTGCGTCATTTGATGCTTGAACACTGAGACGGCGGCGACCGTGCTCAAGGTCATTATCCACAGTGCGTTCACAGCCGCCTTGGACGGAACAACGAACAATGTACCGGGGATTTTTCTGCTCACCGTGGCGACCTGGGCTTCAGAAACATCCTCCTTCCAGCGCCCCCCCATCCAGAACAACCCGCCCATCACCAGGCCAAAGAAAACCCAGCCGTACCAGACA
>Ga0315902_10007061_pt1 | contig 15416 bp, 16 predicted proteins | sample LakEriMetagenome_9_FD_203523 | JGI IMG/M metagenome (GOLD analysis project Ga0315902, IMG submission 203523) | Freshwater fungal communities from buoy surface, Lake Erie, Ohio, United States - Buoy 12 MA117 | ecosystem: Environmental > Aquatic > Freshwater > Lake > Lake biofilm | place: USA... | reverse complement strand
AGCTGCCGGGAGCGGCTTCGGCCGTGAAGAACTTCAGGTCCTCGGTGTAGGCGGCGAAGAGCACCAGGGCGCCCAGGCCGGCCGAACCGATGGCGTAGCCCTTGGTGACGGCCTTGGTGGTGTTGCCAACGGCGTCCAGGGCGTCGGTGGTGACGCGGACTTCCGGCGGAAGACCGGCCATCTCGGCGATGCCGCCGGCGTTGTCCGTGACCGGGCCGAAGGCGTCGAGGGCGACGATGAAGCCGGCCAGCGACAGCATGGCGGTCACGGCGATGGCGATGCCGAACAGGCCGGCCAGACCGTAGGCGACGATGATGCCGCCGATGATCACGATGGCCGGGGCCGCGCAGGCCTCCAGCGACATGGCCAGACCCTGGATGACGTTGGTGCCGTGGCCGGAGACCGAGGCCTGGGCGACCGACTTCACCGGGCGGAAGCCGGTGCCGGTGTAGTACTCGGTGATGACGACGATCAGGGCCGTGATGACCAGGCCGACGATCGAGCACCAGAACAGCTCCATGGCCCCGTAGGCCTTGGCTTCGAGCGCGCCGTAGGGCGTGAACTCGATCTGGCCGGCGACCAGCATCGGGAACAGGAAGTAGAGGGCGACGGCCGACAGCACGCCGGTGACGATGAGGCCCTTGTACAGGGCGCCCATGATGTTCTGGCTCTTGCCGAGGCGGACGAAGAAGGCCCCGATGATCGAGGTGACGATGCCGACGGCGCAGATCGCGAGCGGCAGCACCATCATGTTGGCGGTGAGCGCCGCATCGGCGCGGAAGAAGATGGCGGCCAGGACCATGGTGGCGACCGTGGTCACCGCATAGGTCTCGAACAGGTCGGCGGCCATGCCGGCGCAGTCGCCGACGTTGTCGCCGACGTTGTCGGCGATCGTGGCGGCGTTGCGGGGGTCATCTTCCGGAATTCCGGCTTCGACCTTGCCCACCATGTCGCCGCCGACGTCGGCGCCCTTGGTGAAGATGCCGCCGCCGAGACGGGCGAAGATGGAGATCAGCGAGGCGCCGAAGCCCAGGGCGACCAGCGAGTCGATCACGACGCGGCTGGTCAGCTCATTGCCCATCGGGCCGGTGAGCACCCAGTAGTAGCCGGCGACGCCGATCAGGGCGAGGCCCGCCACCAGCATGCCGGTGATGGCGCCGGAGGTGAAGGCGATGTTCAGGCCCTTGGCCAGGCTCTCGGAAGAGGCCTGGGCGGTGCGGACGTTGGCGCGGACCGAGATCAGCATGCCGACGAAGCCGGCGGCGCCCGACAGGATGGCGCCGACCGCGAAGCCGACCGGTTGCTCCCAGCTCCTGAAGAACACCGCGAGCACGGCGATGACCAGGACACCGACGATGCCGATCGTGGTGTACTGCCGGTTCAGATAGGCCTGAGCGCCTTCCTGGATCGCCGCGGCGATCTCCTGCATGCGCGCGTTGCCAGGCGATTTCTTGAGCAGCCCCATGGTCTGCACAACGCCGTATGCGACGGCGAGCAGACCGGCGAGGATCGCCAGCCAGAGAAAGTCGATGTCCATAGTTTCCAAGCGCCCCTTTGTTTCTCGGGAGCCCGCGGCCCGCGGTCCGTCTTGCGACAGACGCCGTTCGAACCCCGTAGCACCCGATGACGGGACGCCTGTTCCGGCGCCCCTTGTTGTTAATGCAGCCGTGTTTGCCAGTAGAGCCGCGAGGGCGCAACCGGTTGGGGCGCTGCGATGCGTTTGGGGTCAGCGTCCGGGCGGCGTCGGAAGGCGGCTGCGCTGCTTGGGCGTCTGGCTCATGAGCTGGGCGGAGGTGAAGTTTTTCGCCCCCGCGATAGCCCTGGCTTCACGCAAGAGGGTCGCCACAAGACGCTTCTCGTCGACCTTCGTGTAGTCGTTCTCCACCGTGAACGGCGTTCGGTGGCCGGCGCGAACAACGGCGTCGCGGAACCACGGCTCGCGCGTTCGCATCGCCGCCCCGTCGGCGCCGGGGGCCAGCGTCAGTCGAAGGTGCACGAAGACGTAGTTGATCAGCCTGCCGTTCACCGCGATCGGCAAGGCCAGCGGCGCGATGTTGACGTAGGGCTCTTCCTTGGGCTTCTCCCCGCCACCCGCCGCCTGGGCGGAGGTCGCGGCGAGGGCGAAGGGAAAGGCGGCGAGAAGCTGGCGGCGGCGCATGTCGAAGACATCGCACGCCGTGGTTAAGGCGGGGTTAGATCAGGCGTGGGTCCAGCCCGGACGCGGAACCTCGATCTCGCCGCCGTTGACGCAGGCGATGACCCCCTGCCCTTCAACGAAGCGGCCGATGACCGTCAGGCCGGCGGGAACCTCGGTCGCGGCGTCCAGCGCACAGACGATCTGATAGTCGTCCCCGCCCGTCGCCAGAGCGGTCAGCGCCTCGGCCCTGGCGGGCTGCCGCCTGAGCCAGGCCTGGGCTTCCGGCGAGAGCGGCATGGCGTCGAGATCGATCCGTACGCCGCAGCCGCTCGCCCTGGCGATATGGCCGGCGTCGGCCAGAAGACCGTCGGACACATCCGCCGCCGCAAGAGCGTGGGCGCGCAGGACGGGGATCAGGTCGACACGCGGCTCAGGCAGGCGATAGCGGTCGGCCAGGGCCGGACTGTCGAGCTCGCCCCGCGCCGCCATCAGGCCCAGCCAGCCGTCGCCGATCACGCCACTGACCGCCAGACGGTCCCCGGGCCGGGCGCCTTTGCGCGGGATCGCGCCGCCCTGCGGGACCCAACCCAGCAGCGTCGCGGTCAGGGTCAGCGGCCCCGGGGTCGAGACGGTGTCGCCGCCCAGAAGGCTGATGTCGAACGCCTGGCCGTCGACCGCGAGCCCCTCGGCGAACAGCGCCTTGTCGGCCCAGGACGTCCCCGTGGGCCAGGCCGTGGTCAGGAAATAGGCCCACGGCTCCGCGCCCTTGGCCGCCAGATCCGACAGGTTCACCCGCAGCAGCTTGCGCGCCACCAGATCCAGTGGATCGTCGGTGAGAAAGTGGACGCCGGCGACCAGGGCGTCCTTGGTGACCACCAGGTCGAATCCTGGCCTGGACGGGATCACCGCCGCATCGTCGAGCAGATCGAGCGCTTCCGGCGCGCCCCGTGTCAGAGGCCGCAGAAGCTGCGCGATCCAGTCGAACTCACCCCCGGGCATCGCGGGCGATGCCATCGAGGGCGGCGTTGACGAAGCCCGGCTCCGGGCCCTCGAAGAACGACTTGGCGATCTCGACATATTCGTCGATGACCACCTCGACCGGCACGTCCGGGCGGCGGACCAGCTCCCAGGCCCCGGCGCGCAGGATCGCCCGAAGGGTCGCGTCGATGCGCTCCAGACGCCAGCCCGTGGCCAGGCGGCCCTTGACGGCGCCGTCGATGGAGGCCTGCTCGGCGACCACGCCCTTCAGCAGTTCCCTGAAGAAGGTTTCGTCGGCCTCGGCGAGGGTTTCACCCTCCATGTCACGGTCGAAGCGGTGCTCGGTGAACTCGGCGATCACGTCCTCGGCGCCCGCGCCGCTCATTTCCATCTGGTAGAGGGCCTGGATGGCGGCCAGGCGCGCGACGGTGCGGGCCCGACGCTGGCGGGTGCTCAGGGTGACCTTTTCCTCGGTCGCGGCGACCAGCCTGTCATAGGCGGCCTTCAGCGAGGCGGGCTTGCCCTCGCCGCTCATCAGAACCGTCCCGACAGGCGCTGACGGATGCTCACGACCTCCAGGCAGGCCCGCGCGGCGCCGCCGCCCTTGTCGCCCTCGGAGATACGGGCGCGGGCCCAGGCCTGCTCCTCGTCCTCGACGGTCAGGATGCCGTTGCCGATGGCCAGGCCCTGACGAACGGCAAGGTCCATAAGCCCGCGCGAGCTTTCGTTGGACACGATCTCGAAGTGATAGGTCTCGCCGCGGATGACCGTGCCGAGCGCGACATAGCCGTCGTAGCGCACGCCCTTGCCGCCGGCGTCCTCGGCGATGGCGATCACGGCCGGAATCTCCAGCGCGCCCGGCACGGTGATGACGTCGTACTCGGCGCCGAAGGCGGTGATGGCGTCAGCCGCGCCGGCGAGCAGGGCGTCCGCCAGGTCGGAATAGAACCGCCCTTCCACGATCAGGATGCGGATCTTTTCTTCGGACATGATCGGTTACTCCTGCCCCTCTCCGGGGGTCTGGATGGGCTGGCGGCCGACGATCTTCAGGCCATAGCCTTCCAGCGCCGCCGGCTTGAACGTGCTGGAGGTCAGCAAGACCATTTCCCGCACCCCGAGGTCCAGCAGGATTTGCGCGCCCACGCCGTAGTCGCGGATGGCGTTGGTCCGGTACTGCGCCCCGGCGTCGCCGCCGTAGCGATCCGACAGCCAGGTCGGGCTGGGGTCGCGGATGAAAACCGCCACGCCCGGGCCGTCGTTGTCGCCGATGGCCCGCAGGGCGGCGGCCACATAGTCGCGGCGGCCGCCGCTGAAACCCAGCATGTCCACCGCGAAGTCGACCTGGTGCATGCGCACCAGCGTCGGCTTGTCGCCCTCGATCCGTCCCTTGACCATGGCCACGTGCTCGGACCGGTCAATGAGGTTGCGATAGATCATCATCCGGAAGTCGCCGCCGTGGACGCTGTGGAACGGCGTCTCCAGCACGCGGTCGACCTGGCGCTCGGTGCGCCGGCGATAGGCGATCAGGTCGGCGATGGTGCCGATCTTCAGGCCGTGCAGCTGGGCGAAGGAGACCAGGTCCGGCAGGCGGGCCATGGTCCCGTCGTCCTTCATGATCTCGCAGATCACGCCGGCCGGGTTGAGGCCCGCAAGCCGGGAGATGTCCACCGCCGCCTCGGTGTGGCCGGCGCGGACCAGCACGCCGCCGTCGCGGGCGACCAGCGGAAAGATGTGCCCCGGCGAGACGATGTCGTCGACGCCCTTGGTCGGGTCGACGGCCACGGCGATGGTGTGGGAGCGGTCATGGGCCGAGATGCCCGTGGTCACGCCTTCCTTCGCCTCGATGGAGACCGTGAAGGCCGTCGTCATGCTCTCGCGGTTGTCGGCCGTCATCGGCGGCAGCCGCAGCTGGCGGGCGCGATCGCTGGTGATCGACAGACAGATCAGGCCGCGGGCGTGCCGGGCCATGAAGTTGATCTGCTCGGGCGTCGCGAACTGGGCCGGGATGATGACATCCCCCTCGTTCTCGCGGTCCTCGGCGTCGACCAGGATGTAGGGCCGCCCGTTGCGGGCGTCCTCGATGATGTCTTCGATCGGGGAGATGGGGGTGTCTTGGGACATCAGTTTCTACCGGTGATCCTCGCCCCGGAAAGCACGTCATGGCCCGACCTGTTCGGGCCAGCCATGCCTGATGAGGCGGACTGGAAGGCGCGGCCGTGATGACGCGCGTCATCCCTGGCCACGGTGATCATGGGTGGCCCGAACAGGTCGGGCCATGACGATTGGAAAGCGGATCGCGGCATCTAGGCCGTCTCCTGCCACCGCGCGAGGTAACGCGCCAGCATGTCGATCTCGAGATTGACCGGGTAGCCCGGCTTCATTTCGCCCAAGGTGGTCACTTCCCAGGTGTGGGGGATGATGTTGAGGCCGAACACGTCGTCCTCGACCGCGTTGACGGTCAGGCTGACGCCCTCGACGGTGATCGAGCCCTTCGGGGCGATCAGCCGGTGCAGCGGACGGGGCGCGCGGATGCGGATGCGGTGCGACCCGCCCTCGGGCTCGACGGACAGAACCTCGCCCAGACCATCCACATGGCCCGAGACGATATGGCCGCCCATCTCGTCGCCCAGCCGCGCGGCGCGCTCGAGGTTGACGCGGCGCCCTTCGGTCCAGCCGCCGAGCGTCGTCTTCGACAGGGTCTCGGCCGAGACCTCGACGGCGAACCAGTCCGCGCCCTTCTCGACCACCGTCAGGCAGCAGCCGGCGTGCGAGATCGAGGCGCCCAAGTCGATCGTGGCGAGATCGTACGCCGTCTCGATCTCGTAACGGCGGTCGCGGTTGGTTTCGCGCACGGAGCGCACGCGGCCCACGTCTGTGACTATTCCGGTAAACATCAGGCCTTCTCGTAGCGTTCCCACAGATCGTCGCCGACCGCCTCGACCGCAACCCTGCGGAAACGCGGGGCGCCGGCCAGATCCTTCAGGACGAAAGCGCCCACGGCGGGTCGTCCCTCGTCCCCGAGCACGATGGGCGCCCGGAACCATTCCAGCGCATCCACCAGACCGGCCGCCAGGAAGCTGGCCGCCACCTGGCCGCCGCCCTCGATGAAGACACCGGACGCCTCGCCCAGGGGCAGATGCGCGCGCAGCGCCGCCAGCGCCGCTCTCGGCTCGGGTCGACCATCGCTTTCCATCACCTGAAGCACGGTGACCCCAGCGTCAGTCAAACGGTTGTTTGGATTCTGCCCGGTGATGACCATCGTCGGCAGCCTGCCCGCGTCACGCACCAGCTTCGATGTCAACGGCAGCCGCTGGCGGCTGTCGAGCACGACCCGCACGGGCTGGACGCCGACGAAGCCCGGCAGGCGGACGGTCAGTTCGGGGTCATCGGCTATGGCCGTCTCGACCCCGACCAGCACCGCCTGGTGCAGGGCGCGCAGCCGATGGACCTGCTCCCGCGCGGCGGGCCCGGTGATCCAGCGGCTTTCCCCCGAGGCCGTGGCGATCCGTCCGTCCAGCGAGGTCGCCAGTTTGAGGGTTACCCCCAAGATCAGTCCTCGACGTCGTCGGAGAGGCCTTCGGCGCTCAGGAACTGCGCGAAGTCGTCGGTGTGCTTGAAGTCGCGGTAGACCGAGGCGTAGCGGACGTAGGCGACGTCATCGAGCGCCTTGAGCGCCTTCATGACCATCTCCCCGACCACCGAGGAGGCCATCTCCGTCTCGCCCATGCTTTCCAGCTGCCGGACGATGCCGTTGATCAGCCGGTCGACCCGCTCGGGCTCGATGTTGCGCTTGCGCAGCGGCAGGGCCACCGAACGGGCCAGCTTCTCGCGGTCGAACGGCGTGCGCCGGCCGGACCGCTTGACGATGGTCAGCTCGCGCAGCTGCACGCGCTCGAAGGTGGTGAACCTGCCGCCGCATTCGGGGCAGAGGCGACGGCGGCGGATGGCCGCGCCGTCTTCCGACGGGCGGCTGTCCTTCACCTGGCTTTCCATGTGTCCGCAGAACGGGCAGCGCATATCTGGGCCCCTCCCGGAGGACCGTGCCTATTAGTTGTAGATCGGGAAGCGCGCCGTCAACGCCATGACCTGTTCGCGGACCTTCGCCTCGACCGCGGCGTTGCCCTCGGCGCCGTTGGCGGCCAGGCCGTCAACGACCTCGCCGATCCACTGGCCGATCTGGCGGAACTCTGCCTCGCCGAAGCCGCGGGTCGTACCGGCCGGGGTGCCGAGGCGCACGCCGGAGGTCACCGTGAACGAGGCGGTGTCGAACGGGATGCCGTTCTTGTTGCAGGTGATGTGAGCCCGCTCGAGCGAGGCTTCCGTATCCCGACCGGTCACGCCCTTGGGACGGAGGTCGACCAGCATGACGTGGCTGTCGGTGCCGCCCGAGACGATGTTGACGCCCGACGCCATAAGGGTGTCGGCCAGGGCCCTGGCGTTGGCCACGACCTGGGCGGCGTAGGCCTTGAAGTCGGGCTGCAGCGCTTCACCGAAGGCCACGGCCTTGGCGGCGATGACATGCTCCAGCGGTCCGCCCTGCAGGCCGGGGAACACCGCCGAATTGATCTTCTTGGCGATGGCCTCGTCGTTGGTGAGGATAAGGCCGCCACGCGGACCGCGCAGGGTCTTGTGGGTCGTGGTGGTGACCACATGGGCGTGCGGCACGGGGTTGGGATAGACGCCGCCCGCGACCAGGCCCGCGTAGTGGGCCATGTCGACCATCAGCAGGGCCCCGACGCTGTCGGCGATCTCGCGGAAGCGCTTGAAGTCGATCGCGCGGCTGTAGGCGGAACCGCCGGCGATGATCAGCTTGGGCTTCTCGCGCTGGGCGACCTCGGCGACGTTGTCATAGTCGATGTACTGGTCCTGGACGCGGACGCTGTAGGCCACCGGCTTGAACCACTTGCCGGACTGGTTGGCGGGAGAGCCGTGGGTCAGGTGGCCCCCGGCCGCCAGATCCATGCCCATGAAGGTGTCGCCCGGCGTCAGCAGCGCCAGGAACACCGCCTGGTTGGCCTGTGCGCCCGAGTGCGGCTGGACATTGGCGAAGCCGGCGCCGAACAGGTCCTTGGCCCGGTCGATGGCCAGCTGCTCGATCACGTCGACGTACTCGCAGCCGCCGTAGTAGCGCTTGCCCGGGTAACCCTCGGCATACTTGTTGGTCAGGATCGAGCCCTGGGCCTCGAGCACCGCCCTGCTGACGATGTTCTCGGAGGCGATCAGTTCGATCTGGGTCTGCTGCCGCTCGAGTTCCTGGGCGATGGCCCTGGCGATCGCCGGATCGGCGGTGGTCAGGTCAGCGCCGAAGAAGGCGGGGCGGGTCGGAGTCGTGGCGTTCATGGTCAGATCCCCTGGCAACGGCGCATCGGCGCGCCCTCTTTAGTGTGCATTGCGGAAAATGGGAGGCCGGTTCTGCATCCGGCGCCCTTTCGTGGCGACGATTTAGGCCGACGGCGCCGGTAAACCACTCGCGAAGCATCTGGAACCGGCGTGCGCCGGAGGCGTTGGGCTCCCAGGCCGTCCGCCGTCCAGGCTGGAGGGGACGGTGCGTGGCATCCAGAGGAGCAGGTGAGCAATGGCCGACGAAACCGGGCGTAAGGCGACGTCGGACACTGAACTGCTGGTCCATGTCGCCGACATCGTGTCGGCCTATGTGAGGCGAAACCCGGTGGGCGCTTCGGCGCTGCCGGACCTGATCCGCACGGTCCACCAGTCCCTGAACGGCCTGAATGCCGAGGTGGCCGCCCCGCTTCGCGAAAAGCAGAAGCCGGCCGTGCCGGTCTCGAAGTCGGTGCAGCCTGACTATATCGTCTGTCTGGAGGACGGCGCGCATCTGAAGATGCTGAAGCGCTATCTGCGCTCGCGCTTCGGCCTGAGTCCCGAGGACTATCGCCGTAAATGGGGCTTGCCGCCCGAGTATCCGATGGTCGCGCCGGCGTACGCGCAGCGGCGGTCTGACTTCGCCAAACAGATCGGTCTTGGAAAGGGTGTTCGGGGGCGGGCCTAGCTCCGGTTGGGTGGGAAGCTTTCTAATCGATCTTGAGGCTTCGATAAAGCGCTTCCCTCACGCCAACATGACCCAACTCGTTCAGGCTGCCCATGCTTGGTGTGGAATCAAAACAGGGCGCTGCCTCATGGCCGCGCCCTTCCTGTTTTCGCCGGTGTTCATGGGTGGCCCGAACAAGTCGGGCCATGACGAACGTGGGGTGCAGCCCTAAGCCGCGACCCCGCCCACGCGGGCGATGTTGCAGTGGGCCCAGAGGTTCTCGAGCGCCTGGACCAGGTCGCGCATCATCTCGTCGGTATGGAACGGCGTCGGCGTGAAGCGCAGACGCTCGGTGCCGCGCGGCACGGTCGGGTAGTTGATCGGCTGCACATAGACACCGTGGTCTTCCAGCAGCATGTCGGAGACCATCTTGCAGTGGACGGCGTCGCCGACCATCACAGGCACGATGTGGCTGACCGAGCTTTCCATGACCGGGAGGCCGGCTTCCTTCATCAGACGCTTCAGGGTCGCGGCGCGTTCCTGGTGCTGCTGGCGCAGCTCGTCATGTTCCTTCAGGTACCGGACCGAGGCCAGCGCGCCAGCGGTCAGCGCCGGCGGCAAAGAGGTCGTGAAGATGAAACCCGAGGCGTAGGAGCGGATCGCATCGCAGATCACCGCATCAGCGGCGATGTAGCCGCCCATCACGCCGAACGCCTTGCCCAGCGTCGCCTCGATGATGTCGATCTGGTCCATCATGCCGTCGCGCTCGGCGACGCCGCCGCCGCGCGGACCGTACATGCCGATGGCGTGGACCTCATCAATGTAGGTCATGGCGCCGTACTTCTTGGCCAGGGCGACGGTGCCCGGGATGTCCGAAATGTCGCCGTCCATCGAGTAGACGCTCTCGAAGGCGATCAGCTTGGGAGCGTCGGGATCGGCCGCCGCGAGCAACTGCTCGAGGTGGGCAAGGTCGTTGTGCCGGAAAATGTGCCGCGCACCGCCGCCATTGCGGATGCCGCTGATCATCGAGGCGTGGTTCAGCTCGTCCGAGAAGATGATCAGGCCCGGCAGGATCTTGTAGAGCGTCGACAGCGTCGCCTCGTTCGAGACGTAGCCGGACGTGAACAGCAGCGCTGATTCCTTGCCGTGCAGGTCGGCGAGTTCGCGCTCCAGCTCGACGTGGAAATGGGTGGTGCCGGAGATGTTGCGCGTGCCGCCCGAGCCCGAGCCGGTGGCGTCGATCGCCTCGTGCATCGCGTCGAGCACGACCGGGTTCTGGCCCTGGCCGAGGTAGTCGTTGGAGCACCAGACCACGATCTGCGCCTCGGACCCGTCATCCCGGGTCCAGGTCGCGCGCGGGAACGCGCCCCGGTGACGCTTCAGGTCGGCGAAAACACGATAGCGACCCTCGCTGCGCACCTGCTGCACGGCGGTCTCGAATGCGGCCTTGTAGTCCATCGACGATGCCCGGCCCCCTTGGCGGCAACCCGCCCGACCGGCTCCTTGATTATTTCAGCGCGGCTTTTGGCGCCGCTGTACGCCCGTGTCCACTTACGGGAGTTTCATCGTGAAACCTAATACGTGAATCTACGGAGGTCTTGCGCGAACGGTTCTCAGATCAGCGGCTCGCTGACGCAGGTACAGATAGGTCAGCCGTCGAGCGAGGCCAGCTTTCCGCGAAAAAGTTGCAGCATGGCCGAGAAGTCCTTCTGGCCGTAGCCGAGCCCGTCGAACAGCGCGTACAGGGCCTCCGCCTGTGCGCCCAGCGGCGCAGTGGCCCCGGACCGCGCGGCGGCCTCCTGCGCCAGCTTCAGGTCCTTGAGCATCAGCGACGTCAGAAAACCGCCCTCGTAGTTGCGGTTGGACGGCGCGGCCTCGACCGGACCCGGCCAGGGGCTGTAGCTCGTCAGCGACCAGCACTGGCCCGAGGATTTCGAGGCGATCTCGAAGAATCGCTCAGGCTCAAGCCCGAGCTTTTCCGCCAGGGCGAAGGCTTCGCAGGTGCCGATCATCGAGATGCCCAGCAGCATGTTGTTGCAGATCTTCGCCGCCTGCCCCGAGCCGAGCCCGCCGGCGTGGAAGACGACTCGGGCCATCGGCGTCAGGGCCTCCTCGAACGCCGGATAGTCCGCCGCCTCACAGCCGACCATGAAGGCCAGGGTCCCGGCTTCCGCCGCCATGATCCCGCCGCTGACCGGGGCGTCGGCGAACCTGAGGCCCGCCGCCCTCGCCTGCTCGCCGACGGCGCGGGCGCTGTCGACGTCAATGGTCGAGCAGTCGATCAACAGGGCGGACTTCGGTGCATGGGCCAGCACCTGCTCCCCATAGACGGAGCGGACGTGCGCGCCGGCCGGCAGCATCGAAATGACGATGTCCGCGCCCTCAACCGCCGCGGCGACCGAAGCCGCCGGCCGGCAGCCCGCGGCGACGGCCTTGTCGACCGCAGCCTGTGACAGGTCGAAGGCATGGACTTCGCGGCCGGCCTTCACCTGGTTGGCGGCCATGCCGGCCCCCATGGCGCCGAGACCGATGAATGCGACGTGGGTCATGAAGCGCTACTTCTTCGGTTTGCGGAATTTGAACGCGAACTGGTCGGTCTTGCCGCGGATGCCGGCGTCGAAGACGTTGGCGGTCAGCGGATCACGGGCGTTGCGCAGGATGCGGGTCTCGCCCTCGTAGACGAAGCCGGCCGCCTCGACCTCGCGCCGGACAACGGCCGGATCGATGCGGTGCAGGATGTCCCACTGGGCGACGGTCGTACCCGCCCTGGCCGTATGGTCGATGACGACATAGACGCCGCCCGGCTTCAGGGCCTTGTAGGCCTGGCGGTTCAGGACGCCGAGGTCGACCGGCCCCATGAACGGCAGGTGCAGGTCATGGTAGTTCTGGGCGGTGAAGATCATGTCGACCTTCTCGGGCGCCCCGAACTCCGGCAGCCGGCGCAGGATCATGCGGGTGTTGGCGAACGGCGGCTTGTTGACGAAGGCCGCGACCGACGGCGGGCGCCCCTTGGCCACGGCGGTCAGCTCGTCGGGCACATAGGCGTAGACGCGGCCGTTGGGGCCGACGGCCTTCGAGAAGATGCGGGTGAAGTAGCCCTGCCCCGGCACCAGGTCGATGACCCGCATGCCGGGGCGCAGGCCGGCCCAGGCGAGCAGCTGGCCCGGCTTGCGGGCGGCGTCACGGGCCTTGTCGGCGTCAGGGCGCGCCGGATCGGCCAGGGCGGCCGACAGGAAGTTCGGGATCGCGACCGGCGCATCGGCCGGGGGCGGTGGCGGGGGCGGCGGAACAGTCTCACAGGCCGCGACGGCGAGGACGGCGGCCAGCGCCAACCAGCGGGCATGGATCTTCATTCTGGCAGTTCTCTTCCCTGGTGTTTCCCCGACCCGGCCTTGTTTCTAGGCCGATTGTCGTCTCAAGTCAGCGGCGTCCAGTCCTGATCGGCCGGAAGCGGCGCGAAGATGTCGTCCAGCACCGTGTCCGAAACCTCTTCGACGGTCGGCGGCGACCACTTCGGCGCGTTGTCCTTGTCGATGATCACGGCCCTGACGCCCTCAAGGAAGTCGTGCATCGCCACGACCCGGGCGCCGATGCGGTACTCCATGGCCATGTTGTCGGCGAAGTCCGTCAAGGCCGCGCCATGGGCGAGCTGGCGGAAGGCGACCTTCAGCGTCTGCGGCGACTTGGTCGCCAAGGTCGCGAGCTGGGCTGTCGCCCATTCGCCGCCGTCGACCTGCAGGCGATCAAGGATGGTCTCGACGCTGTCGCCGTCGAACAGCCGGTCGATGTCAGCCTGATGCGCGGCCAGCGGCGGGTGGCCGGCGTCCTCGACGCAGGTCGCCAGCGCCCCGGCCAGGGCGTCAGGTTGCGCCAGCAGCGCGGCCTTGAAGACTTCGACCTTGCCCGACGGCATGAAGTGGGTGGCGATCCCCAGCGCGCAGCAGTCGGCCGCCTTGATCCTTGCGCCGGTCAGCGCCAGCCAGAGCCCCGCCTTGCCCGGCAACCTGGGCAGGAACCAGCCGCCGCCGACGTCCGGGAACAGGCCGATGCCGGTCTCGGGCATGGCGAAGGTGGTCCGCTCGGTGGCGACGCGCACGGAGGCGGGCATGGAAAGGCCGACCCCGCCGCCCATCGTCACCCCGTCCATCACCGCGATAACGGGCTTGGGATAGACGAACAGAAGGTGGTTGAGCCGGTACTCGGTATGAAAGAACAGCCGGGCAGCCTTGCCGTCCCCCGCCCCGCTCTCGGCCAGCATGCGGATGTCGCCGCCGGCGCAGAAGCCGCGCTCGCCGCTGTGGTCGATCAGGATGCAGCGGACGGTCTCGTCCGCCCTCCAGGCCTGCAGGGCGTCGATCATCGCCTCGCACATACCCAGTGTAAGGGCATGCAGGGCCTTGGGCCGGTTCAGCGTGACGCGGCCGACGCCGGACTCGATGCGGCAGAGGACTTCGGGGGCTTCGGTCATGAGCTACTCCGTAACCCGCAAGTCAAAACAGGCGATGCCGCTGGCGCTGGCGAGCCCGAGTTGGGCGGCATCGCGTGATACGAGTCCGCACTCCCGATCAAGCGCAAGCGCGACATAGGCGGCATCGAAGAGACTGAGGCCGGACTGGCGAGCGAACGTCGCGAGGTCGCGCAACTCAGCGACCGGTTCGCTGAAGTCGATCGGCAGCTGCTCGTAGACGCCCAGCGCCTCGTTGTACGCATTGCTGTCCACGGCGCCGCGGCGCGCCAACGCGAGAAGGACGTTGCGCACCTCCCAGTCGAATATCTTCGGCGCAACCAGCGAATGGTCCTGGATCGAAGCCAGAAAGCGCCAGCCGGCCTGGCTGGCCTGCGACGGCACGAGCCAAGCCAGCGCGGCGGAGGCGTCGACGACGACCTGGGTCACTCCCGACCCATTTCCTTCAGCTCTTCCGAAGTCAGATTCATGATCTCCGGATTGCTGGCCACCATCCGCGCCTGCATCGCCTTGAGCTTGGCGACGAGCTCCTCGCCGGACAGCTTGCGAGGCGTGACAATCGACGCTTGATCAGGCGCGCTGAGCTCCGCCACGGGCTTGCCGTGGCGGGTGATCATCACGGACTCGCCTGTCTTTTCGACCCGGTCGAGTAACGCCGAGAGGTTCGTTTTGGCTTCGAGAACGCCGACTTGACGCATGGCCGCACCTATTCTGACCAGAATGGTCAGAATAGCACAGGATTCATTGCCGGAACATCTCCCGGCTGATGATCACCCGCATGATCTCGTTGGTGCCCTCGAGGATCTGGTGGACGCGCAGGTCGCGCACGATCCGCTCCAGCGGGTAGTCCTGCAGGTAGCCATAGCCGCCGTGCAGCTGCAGCGCGTCATTGGCCACCGAGAAGCCCGCGTCGGTGGCGAAGCGCTTGGCCATGGCGCAAAGTTTCGTCGCCTGCGGGTCGCGCTTGTCCAGCGCGTCGGCCGCGCGGCGGACCATCAGGCGGGCGGCCTCCAGCTCGGTGGCCATATCGGCCAGCTTGAATTGCAGGGCCTGGAACTCCTTCAGCGGTTTGCCGAACTGGTTGCGGGTTTCCATGTAGGCCTTGGCGGTGTCGAGGGCGAAGGCTGCGCCGCCCAACGAGCAGCTGGCGATGTTCAGCCGGCCGCCGTCCAGCCCCATCATCGCGAAGCGGAATCCCTCGCCCTCCTGGCCGACGCGATTGCTTTCGTGGACGCGGACGTTGTCGAAATTGACCTGGGCCGTCGGCTGGGCGTTCCAGCCCATCTTGCGCTCGTTGGCCCCGAAGGAGAGGCCCTCCTGGCCCTTCTCGACCACGAAGGTCGACACGCCCTTGGCGCCGTCCCCGCCGGTGCGGGCCATGACGACGTAAAGGTCCGAGACCCCCGCGCCGCTGATGAAGGCCTTGCCGCCGTTCAGAATGTAATGGTCGCCGTCCTTCTTCGCCGTCGTCCGCATGCTCACCGCGTCGGAGCCCGAGCCCGGCTCGGTCAGGCAGTAGCTGGCGATCAGCTCCATGGTCGTCAGGCGCGGCAGGTAGCGGGCGCGCAGCTCCTCCGACGCGAAGCGGTCGATCATCCAGGAGGCCATGTTGTGGATGGTCAGGTAGGCCGCCGTCGGCACGTCGCCGTAGCTGAGGGCCTCGAAGATGATCGAGGCGTCGAGCCGCGACAGCGCCGAGCCGCCGACGTCGTCCTGGACATAGATGCCCGCGAAGCCGAGCCCCGCGGCGGCGCGCATCACATCGACCGGGAAGTGCCGCTCCTCGTCCCATTTCGCCGAATGCGGGGCCAGTTCATCCCGGGCGAAGGCCTGGGCCATCTCCTGGATCG
>Ga0315902_10007059_pt1 | contig 15418 bp, 11 predicted proteins | sample LakEriMetagenome_9_FD_203523 | JGI IMG/M metagenome (GOLD analysis project Ga0315902, IMG submission 203523) | Freshwater fungal communities from buoy surface, Lake Erie, Ohio, United States - Buoy 12 MA117 | ecosystem: Environmental > Aquatic > Freshwater > Lake > Lake biofilm | place: USA... | reverse complement strand
AGGGGGCGCGATAGAGTGGGAAACGATCGGCGAGCGCCTTCACATCCGCCTTCACTGCCGCGATCGTGGCGGCATCCTCGGCGTTCGACAATACCCGATCGATGAGCGCGGCGATCTGCTCCATCGCCGCGGCATCCATGCCACGGGTCGTCACCGCCGGCGTGCCGATGCGAATCCCACTCGTGATGAACGGCGACTGCGTCTCGTTCGGCACGGTGTTCTTATTCACCGTGATGCCCGCCTGATCGAGCACCTTCTCGGCCACTTTCCCGGTAAGCCCCTTGTTGCGGAGATCGACCAGCATGAGGTGATTGTCGGTACCACCGGAAACGATCTGATAGCCGCGCGCGATCAACGCCTGCGCCAGCACCTGCGCGTTGGCGATCACCTGCTGGCAATACGTGGCGAACGACGGCTGCAGCGCTTCATGGAACGCCACGGCCTTCGCCGCGATCACATGTTCGAGCGGCCCGCCCTGCATGCCGGGGAACATCGCCTTGTCGATCGCCTTGGCATGCTCCGCCTTGCACAGGATGATGCCGCCACGCGGACCGCGCAGCGTCTTGTGCGTCGTGCTGGTCACCACATCGGCGAAGGGCACTGGCGACGGATAGGCACCCGTGGCCGCCAATCCGGCGAAATGCGCCATGTCCACCCAGAAGAGCGCGCCGATTTCCTTTGCGATATCGGCAAAGGCCTGCCAATCCACGGCGCGCGAATACGCACTGTAGCCGGCGATGATCATCTTCGGCTTGTGCTCGCGCGCGAGCGCCCGCATCTGCTCGTAGTCGATGAGCCCTTCTCCGGTCACCCCATACGACACGGCCTTGTACAACAGCCCGGAGAAGTTCACCGGCGAGCCGTGGGTGAGATGTCCACCTTGCGACAGGTCCATGCCGAGGAACGTGTCTCCCGGCTTCATGAACGCGAGAAACACCGCCGCGTTGGCCGACGCGCCACTGTGCGGCTGCACATTCGCATGCTCGGCACCGAACAGTTGCTTCACCCGGTCGATCGCCAGCTGCTCGACTTTGTCGACCACTTCGCAACCGCCGTAGTAACGCTTCCCGGGGAGCCCTTCGGCGTACTTGTTGGTCAGCGGCGACCCCACCGCCTCCATGACGGCAGGCGAGACGAAATTCTCACTGGCAATGAGTTCGAGCCCGTCACTCTGGCGCTGGGTTTCCTCTTCGATCAGATGCGCGATTTCCGGATCAGCATGGGAAAGGGCGCTTCCAGGGGGAAGGCGATCCCACTGTGACCACTGGGCACTGGCACTTCCACTCATGACGTACGCTCCGGGGTCTGTCCCCCATCAACCTGTTCGATTTTCTCCACACGCCGCTCGTGCCGACCGCCTTCAAACGGGGTATCGAGCCAGGTGCGCAGAATGGCCAAGGCATCTTCCTGCGACACGAAACGCGCTGGCAATACCAGCACATTCGCGTCGTTGTGCTGCCGCGCGAGCGCCGCGATTTCCGGGGTCCAGGCCACGGCGGCCCGCACCCCGGGATACCGGTTCGCGACATACGACATCCCGAGCCCAGTCCCGCACATCAACACCCCTCGCTCGACCTGCCCTTCCGATACCTGCTGGGCGAGTGGGTGGGCGTAGTCCGGATAATCGGTACTGGCCGTACCATGAGTGCCGATGTCCGTGACCTCGTAGCCCATCTCCGACAGCGCGTCACGAAGCCGTTCCTTCAGTTCGAACCCGGCGTGGTCCGATGCAATAGGGATCCGTTCCCCGGGGTGTGCGACGTCCACCATGTGCTGGGCCTCGGCTCAGTTGTCCTTCAGGGGATACTGCGGCCACGTGCGGATCATTCCGCGCACGGCGGCAATGCGCTGCTCGGCAACGCGATCGGCGGCCTTGTACGTGGGGATCCCCGTCTCCTTGGCCAACCGGAAAACGCTGCGAACAGTTTCATAGATCTCGTCCGCCTTACGGAGCGACCGCTCACGCGTCCAGCCGGTCAGCTCGCTGTAGACGTTGATCACCCCACCGGCATTCGCCACGTAGTCCGGCGCGTAGAGGATCCCCTTGTCCTGCAGCTCATCGCCGTGACGATCCTCGAGCAGCTGATTATTGGCCGCACCGGCCACGATCTTCACCTTGAGCTGCGGAAGGGTGGCGTCATTGATGATGCCCCCCAGCGCGCATGGCGCGAAGATGTCCGCCTGCACGCCGTAGATCGCGTCGAGCCCCACCACCGTGGCGCCGAACTCGTCGACGACGCGCTGGATGCGCCCATTGTCGATGTCGGTCACGACGAGCTTGGCGCCCGCCGCGTGCAGCTCGCGGCAGAGGTAATAACCAACATGACCGAGCCCCTGCACCGCAATCGTGCGGCCGGTGAGCTCATTGCTCCCCCACGTCTCATTCGCCGACGCCTGAATGGCGCGAAACACCCCGCGCGCCGTCACGCTGGACGGGTCGCCCGACTTGGAGCCGATGCCGGTGACGTACTTCGTTTCCATATGGACGAAGTCCATGTCCTCAACGCTCGTGCCCACGTCTTCCGCCGTGACGTAGCGGCCACCGAGCGAATCGACGAAGCGGCCGTGCGCACGGAAGAGCATTTCGCGATGCGGCGTCTTGTTGTCGCCGATGATGACCGACTTGCCACCGCCGAGATTGAGGCCGGCGACGGCGTTCTTGTAGGTCATGCCACGCGAGAGACGGAGCGCATCCACGAGCGCCTCCTGGCTGCTCGTGTAGTTCCAGAACCGTGTACCACCGAGCGCCGGCCCGAGGGTCGTGTCATGAATGGCGATGATGCCGCGGTAGCCGGAAGCCTTGTCGTGACAGAACACGACCTGCTCATGGCCCATTTCGGCAATGATGTCGAACTGCGTCATATGGCGAATCCTGGGGAGGTTCGGATTAATCGGGAAGAAGGCCGTCGTCGCCGGATGCCGCGGCCAGCGTCTCGCGCGCAATGACGATGCGCTGGATCTCCGAGGTCCCCTCGTAGATCTCCGTGACCTTGGCGTCGCGCATGAAGCGCTCGACGGGGTAATCGGTCACGTACCCATAGCCGCCATGGATCTGCACGGCCTGGGTCGTGACCCACATGGCGGTCTCGGTGGCCGAGAGTTTCGCCATGGAGGCGAAGCGGGTGATGCGTTCCCCCCGCTCCTTGGCAGCCGCAGCGGCATGCAACAACGTGCGCGCGGCCGTAATGCGTGTGGCCATATCAGCCAACTTGAACTGGATAGCCTGGAACTCACCGATGTTCCGGCCGAACTGTTTGCGCTCGCCGACGTACTTCGCGCTCGCCTCGAGGGCCGCGCGCGCAATGCCGATCGCCTGGGCCGCGATGCCGAGGCGGCCGTGATCGAGTGACCCCAGTGCGTACGTCAACCCTTTCCCTTCGTCTCCGACGAGACGATCGGCCGGGACCCGGCAATTATCGAGGACGATCTGCAGCGTCGGCGACGCGCGAAGCCCCATCTTGTTTTCCTTCTTGGTCAGATGAAACCCCGGCAGATCCGGCGTGAGGATGAAGGTGGAAATCCCCTTGCCCCCCTTCCGTCCCTCAGAGGTATCGGTGCGCGCCATACAGAGGATCGCACCGGCTTCATTGCCATGTGACACCCAGGCTTTGGTGCCATTCAGCACCCAGTGATCGCCGTCGCGTACAGCTTGCGTGCGCAGGGACGCCGCATCCGATCCGGCCTCCGGTTCCGAGAGCGCAAAGGCCCCGAGCATCTCGCCGCGTGCCATCCGCGGCAGAAACGTCGTGCGCTGCATCTCCGATCCGAAATTGAGGATCATCTGCGTCGGCAGCGAGTTGTGCACGCTCAGCGTGACCGCCGCGCTGGCATCGGCCACCGCGATCTCTTCGAGGGCCAATAGGTAGCTTTGCGCGTCGAGCCCGAGGCCGTCATAGGCCTCGGGAATCAGCATGCCGAAGAAGCCCAACTCGGCCATCTGCGTGACCATCGCGCGATCGAATCGGCTTTCGCGATCGCGTTCCGCAGCCAATGGGGCGAGTTCGCGCTGCGCATAATCGCGCGCGAGACGCTGGATTTCCTGCTGGGTATCGTTCAGTGCCAGAAGCGGCATAACACGTGGGGGAGTGTCGGAGAATGAAGAACCGTGGGGTGATGCGGCGAATCAGTACTGATAGAAGCCGCGCCCCGACTTGCGACCAAGCCAGCCAGCCGCGACGTACTTCCGGAGCAGCGGACATGGCCGATACTTCGGGTCGCCGAGGCCATTGTGCAGCACCTCGAGAATGGCGAGGCAGGTATCGAGACCGATGAAATCCGCGAGGGTGAGCGGACCCATCGGGTGATTCATCCCAAGCTTCATGACGGTGTCGATCGCCTCGGGTGTCCCCACGCCTTCCATGACGCAGTAGATCGCCTCGTTGATCATCGGCATCAGGATGCGATTCGCCACGAAGCCGGGAAAATCGTTGACTTCGACGGGGGTCTTTCCCATGGCGGTCGCGAGCGCCATCACCGACTGCGTGGTGGCGTCGCTGGTCGCGAGCCCGCGAATCACTTCCACGAGCTGCATCACCGGCACCGGATTCATGAAGTGCATGCCGATGACGTGCTCGGGGCGCTTCGTGCGCGCCGCGATCTCGGTAATCGAGATGGAACTGGTGTTCGTCGCGAGAATGGCACCAGCCGGTGCGAGCCGATCGAGATCCTCGAATATGCGGAACTTGAGATCGGTGCGTTCCGTCGCGGCCTCTACCACGATCTGCGCGTCGGCGACCGCATCGAGCGATGTGGCGGTCGCGATGCGTCCAAGCGCCGCATCCGCGTCCGCCTGCTCAAGCGCACCCTTCTTGACCTGCCGGTCGAGATTCTTGGCGATGGTGTCGCGTCCACGCTGCAGCGCGTCGGCGTTCACGTCGATCATCGTCACCGTGTGACCACTGGTGGCGAAAACGTGGGCAATCCCGTTGCCCATCTGGCCGGCGCCAACCACGGCGGCGCGCGCGATTGCACTGCTCATCAGCTTCAACTCCGCGTCGAGACTTCGGGGAGAGAGAATGAATCGGAACGGTGAGACCACCAGGCGGCGGCTCCAAGCACGAGCGCGGCGATGACACCACCCTCGGGCCCCCAGCTGCCCCCGGTCACCCAGGCGGGCCCATCAAGAATGGTGCGGTACCCGGGTGTGGCGAAGGGTAATCCACTGACCGGCACATGGAGTACGGCGGCCATGACCCAATTCCATGCGAGGTGCGCGGTCCACGCCCCCGGCAACCCGATCCGCTCGCGGACCAGCGCCAGACACCACCCGGCGAGGATCACGATGGCCGTGGTCTGCCACCCGGCCCCCGGGTTCGATAGATGCACCGCGCCGAAGGCCGCCGAGGAGGCCAGCCGCGCGAGCAATCGCTGCGACAACAGCGTCGCGTGAGGCGTCGCCTCGACCGCGACGTGGTAGAGGTAGCCGCGAAACGCGATCTCCTCCCACAACGCTGCGGGGCCAAGCAGAATCACCAGGCGCAGCGCCGTGCCGCTCCAGCTGTCCGCCACGATACCACCAACCGTCGCGGTAACCGGTTCCACGCGCACCATGCCGATCAGCCAGAGCGCGCCGATCGTGCACAGGATGGCCATCGTCCCCACGGCGAAACCGGTGAGCAGACGTCGAGCGTGCCACACGCCCTCGTCGAAGCCGAGTACCGACCACGGGACGGTATCGAGTGCACGGAGCCCCGCCCAGCAGCCACCGAGCGCGCCCAGCAGGGATGAGACGGGGTAGAGCGGGACAGGCTCCCCGACTATCCGGGAGAAAAGTCCCCAAACCGGCGACAACACCGATTCGGCCACCCCCTGGATCAGCACCCACGCCACCGCGAACGCCAACAACCGCCACACAACGCGCCCCGCGATGGTCCATCCGGAGCGCGGTTCGTCTGTCATACGCGCCGCAGCGTCAGACGCGCTCGACCGACAGCGCCACGGCGTCACCGCCGCCGAGGCACAGCGTGGCCATACCGGTCTTGGCGTTCCGATCGATGAGCGCATGGAGCAGCGTCACCAGCACGCGCGTGCCGCTGGCGCCAATCGGATGGCCAAGCGCGATCGCCCCGCCATGGACGTTCACGCGTGCCGGGTCCCAGCCCAGCCCCGCGCCGTCGGCCAGCGCCTGGCTCGCAAACGCTTCGTTCGCTTCGATCAGGTCGTAGTGATCGATGGTTGTGCCGGCCTTCGCCATCAGGTTCTTCACCGCCGTGATCGGCGCAAAGAACAGATCCTGCGGCTCGACGGCACCCGTCGCATAGCCGGTAATGCGGGCCAGGATATCGAGCCCGTGTTCGCGCGCGTACGCCTCGCTCGTGACCACCACGGCGGCGGCGCCATCGTTGAGCGTGGAGGCGTTCCCTGCCGTCACGGATAGCTGCGACGCATCCCCTTTCCCCGGGAAGGCCGGGCGCAACTTCGCGAGACTCTCCGCCGTCGTATCGGCCCGTGGCCCTTCATCCGCGCTCACGATCGTCGGTCCCTTCTTGCCGGGGATCTCCACCGACACGATCTCGGCGTCGAACTTCCCCGCCTGCTGCGCGGCGATTGCCTTCGCGTGCGACGCCGCGGCGAAGGCGTCCTGCGCCTCGCGCGCAATCCCGGCCTTCGTGGCCGTGTACTCGGCGTGCGAGCCCATGTGCACGCTGCAGGTACCGCACCAGAGGCCGTCCTTGATCATGCCGTCGACCATCGTCTGGTCGCCCAGCTTCACGCCGCCGCGCATGCCGTACACGTAGTGCGGCGCGTTGCTCATGCTTTCCTGGCCACCGGCGACGATCACCTGCGCGTCGCCAGCCTTGATCGCCTGCGCAGCGAGCATCACCGCCTTGAGCCCCGAGCCGCACACCTTGTTCACGGTGAGCGCGGACGCCGTGGCCGGGACACCCGCCTTCAGCATCGCCTGACGCGCCGGCGCCTGCCCCGTGCCGCCCTGCAGCACGTGCCCCATGATCACTTCCTGCACCGCCTCCGGGGCAACGCGGCTTCTGGCGAGCGCCGCCCTGATGGCGATCGCACCAAGCTCCGGTGCCGTAAAGGATGCGAGGCCGCCGAGGTAGCGGCCAATGGGGGTACGGGCAGCGCCGACGATGACCGGCGTACGAGTCAGATCCGACATGATCCGGGGAGCTAAGGGGAGTGGTGGAGCAGCCCCTCAATATACCAAGCTGCTTCGGCGTCCTGTCAGCGTATGGTTAGCGTCCCGTGAGCTGGCGGATCTGCCGGAGGGCGTATTCCACGCGCAGGTCGAACGCTTTCTTGCCGATCTCCGCCGACGACTTCCGGCCGTCGCCGGTGATGCCATTGTTTTTCCGCGGCGTGGACGGGTCGGGGCGCTGACCGCGCGGCAGCACCGGGTCGCCTTCGGCGTTCGGCAGCTCCTCAAGCCGCACCCATTCGCTCCCGCCGAGGTACAGCATGGTGGAAGTGTCGATCAGGCTCGCGTGCCCACCGGTCGGCAGCCCCTGCGCCTTGAGCCATTCGTCGAGATCGGCCGTGGCTTTCGTGTACACCTCGTCGCAGTAGTACACGTGAATCCCCTGCGCGGCGTATTTGGCGTCAAGCTTCTTCGCGACGTCGGCGTAGGTGGCAGGCTGCCCGCCGCCATGGTCGCCCATGATCACCACGTTCTTGAATCCGGTGGCGATGGCCTGTTCGACGACCCGTTCCAGCACGGCACCCAGCAACTCCGGTGTGAGGCCAATCGTACCGGTCAACTCGGCGCTGGCATTGTTCGGCGTGAAGGGCAGTACCGGCATCGCGAGGGCGTCGCCGAGTTGGCGGGCAATCTCGCGGACGATGGAGCGCCCCATGAGGTTGTGCCCGCCATTCACGTTCTGCGGCCCGCGCTGCTCCGTGCCACCCGTGTAGAACAACGCAGTGGTCTTTCCGCCGGCCAACGCCGCCTTCACTTCCGGCCACGTCATCATGCCGAATTCGACGTTCTCGCCACGCGCGAGACGCGTCTCGGCTCCCGTGACCGGTGCGCCCCGCATTGCCTGACGCATGGCCCCAGCTGCTCGACGCTCGGCGCGCCCGCGATTCTGGGCGTCGGCAGCCCGAACGGCCGTCAGGGAACAGAGAGCGACTCCGGTGAGCACGAGCAGGGATCGGCGCATGGGGAACTCGGTGGCGTGAAGGGGGCGTGATGCGTGCGTCCGGAGAGTGTGCGGTCCGGGTCGCCGGTCGGCAAGCGGAAGCGCTGGCGCGGCGCATGCACAGTGGACGGCCATGCTTGATACCCTCCGCATGCTCATCGCCGACAGTCTGCCCACCGTAACGGACGTCGAGCCACCGATTTATCCGGGTGACCTTCGCGTGGCGGCCTGTGCCCTGCTGCTGGAAATCGCCCACGCCGACGACGTCTTTTCGCGGGATGAACAGGCCGTCATCGTCCGGGCGCTGACCACCTATTTCGGGGTGGATGAACGGGGCGCGCTGCAGCTGATGAGCGAGGCCCACGCTCAGTTGGAGACGGCGGCCAATGAGGCCTCGTTCACCCGCCAGCTGGTGGCGGAATACGACGGCGAACAGCGGCAGATGCTCGCCGATCTACTGTGGCGGGTCGCGCGGGCCGACGGGTGGGCAGACCAGCACGAGGCATTTCTGGCCGCGAAGCTCGAAGCGTGGCTGGGGGTGAGGGGCCCAATGAGGTGATGTTCGCCTGGCGGCTATCTTTCCGCCATGCGTGTTCGACACTCCTCGTTCATGGCCGTGGGGCTGCTCGCCGGCCTCGCCCTGTCAGCGGCGCAGGCGCAGCGGAAGCCCGTGCGCCCCACGCCCCCCTCCGGTCCGGTGCGCCCCCCCGTGGCGTCCCCCGTGGCGTCCCCCGCGGCGCCCGCCGCGGTGCCCCTCCCGGCGCCACCCCAGGCAGCAGTTGCCCGCGTTCGCGGTGATGTCCTCGATAGCACCACGATGCAGCCGCTCATTGGCGCCACCGTGCAATTCGTGGCGTCGCGCGATCCGTCGCGCGTGCGCTCCGCCACCACCGACTCGTTGGGCTTCTACCGCATCGATACCCTCCCGCTGGGGGTCTACCTCGTCGGGGTCATTCATCCACAGATGGATCGGTTGGGACTCGACGGGAGCGCCATGGCGGTTCAGGTTGCGGACACGGGTGAGGTCCGACTGTCGCTCGGACTCCCGTCGGCGGCCACCATCATTGGCATGCGCTGCAAGGACGCGGGTGCCGACCTGCCGCCGGGTGTCTTCATTGGCACGGTGCGCCGCGCGAACGGCGCCCCGCTTGAATCATCAGGACGCGTGCGGGCTCAGTACCTCGAGACCACAGCGGGCCCCGGCGGCCTGACCCGACGATTCCCGGCACGTTTCGGCGATCTCGACGATCTTGGGCGATTCACGGTGTGCGGAGTGCCAGGGGACGCGACCCTCACCACGCGCGCGTATGCCGGCGCCGATTCCAGTGGCGTAGTCGAACTGCGCGTGCCGGCAAATGGTTTGCTGCTGCGCGATCTCGTCATCGGTCAGGCCCAGCGCGTCATGCTCCCTGCTCCAAGCGCCAACGAGCGGACGCGCACGGTCCTGCGCGGCAGTGGCCGCATTCGCGGCACGGTGCGCGACACCGCAGGGCGCCCACTGGTCGGGGCGCGGGTCTCCCATGGGGAAAGTGGTGTCGAGGCGACCAGTACCGCCGGTGGCCAATTCGTTCTGGACAACCTGCCGGGTGGCTCGCGCATGCTCGACGTTCGGGCGGTTGGCTTTCAACCGCAGCGCGCGATCGTTGATGTGCGGGACAGCAGCGACGTCAGCACCACGATCGCCCTCGACGCCATGGCCCCCGTGGTTGATACCGTGCGGGTGAGTGCGGACCGCCTCTCGCAGATTGCCGGCTTCGAGAATCGCCGCCGCATGGGGTTCGGTTCCTTCCTCGACGAATCCGCCATCTCGCGGCGAAACGCCACCTTCATCGCCGATCTGCTGCGAACAACGCCGGGGCTCACGGTGGTCCCCGGCGGCAATGGGCGCGATCAGGTGCTCATGCGTGGCGGTTCCGGTAGCGGTCGATGCGTACCCAACGTGTTCCTGAATGGTATGAACACACCGGTCCCCGATGGCGTACTCGACAACCTGGTGCGCTCGTCCGATGTCCGTGCGGTCGAGGTGTATCCCGGCACAGGATCAGTCCCCCTCGAATTCCAGGGGCGAAACGGGTGCGGATCGATTGTGATCTGGACCGGCGCTCGTACGGGCGGTCGCTAGCGACCGGCAGGATACGGACCTCGAGCGTTTGCGTCTCGAGGTCCGTGCCCCTCAGGCGTCGTACGCCACCACCAAATTCATTCCAGACTTCCGTGCGCGATCCACGGCGGTGCTCGCTGCCTCAAGCAGCGCGTCAACGGACGCCACCGCATCACTCACTTCGGCCACGCCCACCGATACGGTGAGGCGGGATCCGACGTGATCCGGTACGACATGCCGCTGCATGCGTTCCCGAATGCGCTCTCCAAGCACCAGCCCCCCACCGAGCTCCGTGCTCGGCAACAGGACCGCGAGTCCTTCGCCCCCCACGCGCCCGACCACGTCCGTCGTACGCGACTCTTGGCGGCAGATCCCAGCGAGCGTCCGCATCCACTCTTCGCCGAACTCTTGCCCCTGTCGATCCACCACGCCCCGGAACTCATCCGGATCGATCAGAATCATGGTGAGCGGCTGCCCGTAGCGACGGGCACGTGCAACCTCCGCCTGCGTCACGTCGTAGAACGATCGCAGCGACGACACCCCGGTGAGCGCATCCGTCGGACTCGTATCGTCAGCACGCACGCGCTCCTCCAGACGACGCCGATCCGTCGCATCGTGTGACACGACGCTGAATCCGGTCGGGCGTCCCTCGGCATCACGAAGCGCCGAGACCACGGTGCTGGCCCAAAAGGTCGTCCCATCCTGACGGAGTCGTTGTCCCTCCTCTTCGCACCATCCGTTCTGGGCGGCCAGTCGGAGCGACTCGCGCAGATGCCCCTCGGCGTTGGTGGATGCCGGGAACAGCATCGTAGCGGCGTGGCCGATGACCTCCTGCGCACGCCACTGATGCACCCGTTCGGCGGCGGCCGACCACTGCACGATGCATCCGTCGGCATCGAGGCTGTACGCCGCATGATCACGAACGCCGTCTTGCAGCGCGCGGAGCTGCTGGCCAAGGCGATCCGCGTCAGCGCGTGCCGTCGACAACTCGGTCGCGTCGGCGATGAGACCAATCAGTCGATTGGCCCCGAGCGCGATGAGCGAGAGGGTGACCCCCTCCCCCGCCACGGGGATGAAGGCCTGGTCGAGCACGACTCCCCGGGTGGTTGATGCTCGACGGACCTGCGCCATGGTGGCCGGCGCGACCCGATGCAGCACCCCGAACAGATCGGTCAGCCCCTCCGACTCGGGCGCCAGCGTGTTCAGGAGACGCCGCGCCGCCAAACTCGCGCCAGTGATGCGGCCCTCGCCGTCGAGCTCGAGGAGCCCGATCGGCGATAGGAGGAACAGTTCACTCAGCGCCTCCGGGGTCACCCCTGCGTCTCCGACGACTCGGCGGCACCCGCCGAGGAAGGTGTCAGGGCACGCGTCCGGATCTCCTCCTGAAGCCGCTCGATGAACGCATCAGCCGTCAGGATCTCCTGCTTCTTGCCGGCGCCCCGCGTGCGGAGCGCGACGGTATGCTCCTCGGCCTCGCGCCGCCCGATCACGCACATGTACGGCACCTTCTCGACCTCGGCCTCGCGCACCCGGTAATTGAGCGTCTCATTGCGTGCGTCGAGCGTGGCCCGGATCCCGAGCGCCTTCATGCGCGTCACGAGTGCTTCTGCATGCGCGTTGTAGTCGATCGCAATCGGGACCACGCGCACCTGTTCCGGTGCGAGCCAGACGGGGAAGGCGCCACCGAAGTGCTCGATGAGAATGGCGATGAAGCGCTCGAAGGAACCGCTGACCGCGCGATGGATGACCACCGGGCGATGCGCGGCATTGTCCTCACCAGTGTACGTCAGATCGAACCGCTCGGGCGCGTTGTAGTCGAGCTGGATGGTTCCCAGCTGCCACGCCCGGCCAATCGAGTCCGTGACATCAAAGTCGATCTTCGGGCCGTAGAATGCGCCATCGCCCTCCTTCATTTCGTACGGACGCCCGGTGCTTTCCAGCGCCGCCCGCAAGGCCGACTCGGCGCGATCCCACAGTTCGTCCGTACCGATGCGCTGCTCAGGACGCGTGGCAAACTTGAGCTTCGCCGTGAGCCCGAACGTGTCGTAGTAACCGAGGATGAAGTCCATGAGGAACTTCACCTCGCTCTCGATCTGGTCTTCACGCAAATAGACGTGGCAGTCGTCCTGCGAGAACTGGCGGACGCGCGTCAGTCCGGACAACGCCCCAGATAACTCGTTGCGGTGGAGCACATCAAACGTGACGTAGCGGACCGGCAACTCGCGATACGAGTGCTTGTCCGAGGCGTACAGCACGTGGTGCGACGGGCAGTTCATCGGCTTGAGCGACATGTCGTGCTCGCCCGTCTCGTTATCGAGGACGAGGAACATGTTCTCCTTGTACTTGCCCCAATGCCCCGACTGCTCCCACAGCTTCTTGTTGTACAGAAGGGGGGTCTTGATCTCGAGGAACGCCTCGCGCTGCCGCTCGCGGACGAAGCCTTCGAGCGTGTTGTAGAGGGTCGTTCCCTTCGGTGTCCAGAACGCGGCTCCCGGCGCCTGCGGGAAAATCTGGAAGAGCCCGAGCGACTTCCCGAGGACGCGGTGATCGCGCTTCTTCGCCTCCTCGAGATTGTGCAGGTGCTGATCGAGTTCGTCCTTCTTGAAGAACGCCGTGGCGTAGATGCGCTGCAGCATCTGCCGCTTCACGTCGCCGCGCCAGTAGGCCCCCGCGGTCGTCAGCAGCTTGAAATGCTTGAGGTACGACGTATCGGGCACGTGCGGCCCGCGGCACAGATCGATAAACGGCCCGTCAGTGTACGTCGAGATGACCTCGTCCGAGCCTTCGAAGTCGGCGAGGCGCTCGAGCTTGAGCGGGTCATCCACGAACCGCTGGCGCGCTTCCGCGAGCGAGACCTCTTCCCGTACGAACGCGAACTTCTCCGCCACGACTTTCTTCATTTCCGCCTCGAACGCCGCGAGATCTTCCGGCGTGAACGGCTTCTCGACTTCGAAATCGTAGTAGAAGCCATCGTCGATCGCGGGACCGAAGCCGATCTTGGCATCGGGACGGAGGCGACGCACGGCCGTGGCCAGGATGTGCGCCCCGGAGTGGCGCAGCACCTGAAGCGCGCGCGGATCCTTGTCCGTGATGACGACGAACGCCCCGGACGCGCGGAGTGGCGTCATGAGGTCCAGGACCTCGCCATCGACCGCCACGGCAAGGGAGGCCTGAAGCAGCCGGGCGCCGATGCTGCCGACGACGTCGCGCGCGAGTGTCCCGGCCGGGACCTCTCGGGTCGCACCATCGGGGAGCGTGAGGACAATCATGGCATCGGAGGCAGTCGAAGCGGCGCTCATCGGAGACCTTGCACGAAGGACAGAACGGGACGGCGGAATGGAGCCCAACAGAACCAGCAAAGTTACCCCGTCCGGGGGTACCGGCGCCATTGCGTCGACTGGGGGCCTCATCCCCGATGAGGAATGGGACTGGGGAGGTTAGCTTGTCTGAATGACTGCGCCCGACGATTCGCTGCCTACCACGTATGACGCCGCGGCCACCGAGGCTGCCTGGTACCCGCGCTGGACCGAACACGGTGTGTTCACGGCCTCCCCCGAGGAGGCGGCGACGCATGAGCCGTTCGTGATTGTCATCCCGCCGCCCAACGTGACGGCGGTGCTCCACATGGGGCATGGGCTCAACAACACGGTGCAGGATGTCCTGATTCGCTGGCGCCGCATGGCCGGCGATGCGGCGCTGTGGGTCCCCGGCACCGATCACGCCGGGATCGCCACCCAGAACGTCGTGGAAAAGCAGCTCGCAGCCGAAGGGCAGTCGCGCTTCGATCTGGGGCGTGAGGCATTCGTCGAGCGGGTGGCGTCCTTCGTCGATCGGACGGGGGGCGAGATCCTCAATCAGCTCAAGTCGATCGGTTCGAGCGCCGACTGGTCGCGGACCGCGTACACGTTCTCGCCCGAGCTGTCACGGGCCGTCCGCGAGACCTTTGTACGGCTCTACGAGGACGGCCTCGTCTACAAGGGGCATCGCGTCATCCACTGGTGTCCGCGATGTGGCACGTCGCTCTCGGATGAAGAAGCGGAGTTCACCGAGACCGCGGGCAAGTTGTACCACCTGCGGTATCCGCTCGCGAGTGACCCGACGCAGGGGATCACCGTGGCCACGACGCGCCCCGAGACGATGCTCGGCGACGTGGCGGTGGCGGTGAATCCGGACGATGAGCGCTATCAGGCGCTGATCGGTCAGGAGGTGGTCCTGCCGCTCAACGGCGTGCGCATTCCGATCATTGGCGACAGCTACACCGATCCCGCATTCGGGTCGGGGGCCGTGAAGATCACGCCGGCCCATGATGCGAACGACTTCGAAGTCGGCAAGCGGCACCAGCTGCCCATGCCGGTGGTGATCGATGCCGAAGGGATCGTGCGCGAGGTCGACGGGGCTGCGGGCCGTGTCCCCGAGGCGCTGCGCGGTCTCGATCGCGCCGACGCGCGGAAGGCGATCCTGCCGCTGCTCGAGGCCGCAGGCGCGCTGGTGAAGGTGGAACCGCATCATCACAGTGTGCGGCACTGCTACCGCTGCGACACGGTCGTCGAGCCGCGGCTTTCCGACCAGTGGTTCGTGCGCATGCAGCCGCTGGCCGACAAGGCGCTGACCGCGCTGCGCTCGGGAGAACTCCGGATTCTCCCAGAGCGGTGGGAAGCCGTGTACGTCAATTGGCTCGAAGGGATCCGCGACTGGAACATCTCGCGGCAGATCTGGTGGGGCCATCGCGTGCCCGTCTGGTACTGCGCCGCGTCGTGCGGTCATGCACCCATTGTCTCGCGCACCGATGTCGCCGCGTGCCCGGGATGCGGCGGCGCCGTCCGTCAGGACGAAGACGTGCTCGATACCTGGTTCTCAAGCTGGTTGTGGCCGTTCAGCACGCTGGGATGGCCCGACGAGACGCCGGACCTCAAGGCCTTCTACCCGGGCGACGTCCTCGTCACCGCGCCGGAGATCCTGTTCTTCTGGGTCGCGCGCATGGTCATGAGCGGCTGCTGGTTCATGGGGAAGGCGCCGTTCCACACGGTATACCTGCATGGCACCGTCCGTGACATGCAGCACCGCAAGATGTCGAAGTCGTTGGGCAACGGCATTGATCCGCTTGATGTCGTGCACCTCTACGGCGCCGATGCCCTGCGCTGGACGATGGTGGCAGGGCTCGGTCTTGGTGTCGACGTCATGCTCGACCCCACCGATCTCGAGAAGTCCTTCGCACCGGGAC
>Ga0315902_10007058_pt1 | contig 15419 bp, 11 predicted proteins | sample LakEriMetagenome_9_FD_203523 | JGI IMG/M metagenome (GOLD analysis project Ga0315902, IMG submission 203523) | Freshwater fungal communities from buoy surface, Lake Erie, Ohio, United States - Buoy 12 MA117 | ecosystem: Environmental > Aquatic > Freshwater > Lake > Lake biofilm | place: USA... | reverse complement strand
GTGCCCATCGAAGGATGTACCTGGGAATACTGTATGCAATTAGCAGAACCCGTTTTCCCAACACCCCTCTATGAAATCATGGCTATGGGCCTCATCTTTGCTCTGCTATGGTCCCTGAGAACTCGGTTAAAAGCGCCCGGAATGCTCTTTTTTATGTATTTAGGCCTTATTGCAATTGAACGTTTCCTGATTGAAAAAATCAGGGTCAATGTTCGGCATGAAGAAGTAGGTGCTTTCACCCAAGCCGAACTCCTTTCAATCCTGTTTGTCCTGATTAGCGCAGTTGGAATCTACTTTACTTGGAAAAAAGCCCAGAACGACTAAATAAAGTACTCAATTTTAGGAAATAGCACCCTGTTTGGAAAGACATCCAAACAGGGTGCTCCCTTTTTATTACCTTTGCGCCGAATTTACGCTCACTCATGTATAAAGAATTCAAATCGCTTAACCTCCCGGCCATCGATGCCGAGATCCTGCAATTCTGGCAAGACCAACATATTTTTGAAAAAAGTGTCGAACAACGCGACCCTAAGCAGTCCTTCGTATTCTATGAGGGCCCGCCTTCCGCCAATGGTCAACCTGGTATCCACCACGTAATGGCCCGGACGGTAAAAGACCTTTTTTGCAGATATAATACCCTAAAAGGCCTCCGCGTAGAACGAAAAGGAGGCTGGGACACCCACGGCCTACCCATCGAACTCCAAGTCGAAAAAGAACTGGGAATCACAAAAGAAGACATCGGTAAAAAAATTACCGTAGATGAATATAACCAAGCCTGCCGCGCAACCGTCATGCGGTACAAGGACCGCTGGGATGATATCACCCGTAAAATGGGATATTGGGTCAACCTAGACCACCCTTACATTACCTTCGAAAACGAATACATCGAGACCTGTTGGTGGCTCCTTCAAAGGCTGTACAACAAACGCACCAATTCCGGGCAATCATTCCTTTACAAAGGGTTCACGATTCAGCCCTTCAGCCCAGCCGCCGGAACCGGACTGAGCTCCCACGAACTGAATATGCCCGGCTGCTACAAAGAGGTGTCAGATATCTCAGCAATAGCCATGTTCAGGGTGAAATACAGCGAGCTTTCCAGCATCCTGTTCCAAAACCCCAACGAAGATGTGCGTATCCTGGCTTGGACAACTACCCCATGGACACTGCCGTCAAACGTAGCCCTCACCGTTGGACCTACTATCACCTATGCCAAAGTACAAACGTTTAGTCCCTATACCGCAGAGCCGATTAGTGTAGTGCTTGCCGCTGACCGAATCCCAGCCTATTTTGAGGCAGGCAATGAGTCCCTGCCTATGGAACCGCACGATCTAAGCGCCAAAAAACCAGCCATCCCATACCGGATACTGGGAACCTTTAAAGGATCGGAATTGCTCGGGATTCGCTACGAACAACTACTGCCGTACGTAAGCTCTCCAGCACTGGAAGAAAAAGGATTCCAACTGATCGCAGGTGATTGGGTCACCACTGAAGATGGAACTGGGGTTGTCCACACCGCCCCCTATTTCGGTGCAGATGATATGCGCGCCTGTAAAGAGGCAGGAATCCCAATGATAGGGATCGAAGACGAAAAAGGCGTCATCCAACCACTTGTTGACCGACAAGGCCGCTTCGTACCAGAAGTCTCCGACTTCGCAGGCGAGTACGTCAAAGCAGAATACTACCCAAAAGAAGTCCAACAAGAAAAAGACTTTAAGCCCACCGACCTCCGAATCGCCCTCAAATTAAAGGAAGAAAACAAGGCCTTCAAAATCGAAAAATACAAGCACAACTACCCACATTGCTGGCGTACCGACAAACCTGTGCTCTATTACCCACTCGACTCCTGGTTCATTCGCGCTTCTGCCGCTAAAGAACGAATGGCCGAACTCAATAAAACCATCAACTGGAAGCCTGAATCCACCGGAACTGGCAGGTTCGGTCAATGGCTCGATAACCTTCAAGATTGGAACCTCTCACGCTCCCGGTACTGGGGAGTACCTCTCCCCGTTTGGCGTACTGAAGACGGTGAAGAAGAAATTTGCATCGGCAGCCTGACAGAATTGCGCCAATTGGCTGAAAGCAGCCATAACCGAGCCTCTCAACTGTCCCTGACCGAAGAGGATAAAACAGCCGTTACTACCAGCCACCAGCAGGTCTCTAAACCCGAATTTGACCTACATCGACCCTATATCGATCAAATTGTACTGCTCTCCCCTTCCGGAAAAATCATGCGCCGCGAAACAGACCTTATCGATGTATGGTTCGACTCCGGCTCTATGCCCTACGCACAATGGGGACTGAATCAAGAAAAAATTAGCGCAGGGGAAGCCCAGCCCTTCAATGCCCCATTCAATACGTCCTTCCCTGCTACCTTCATCGCCGAAGGCGTCGACCAAACAAGAGGCTGGTTCTATACCTTGCACGCCATCGGCGTGATGTGCTTTGACTCCGTCGCCTTCAAAAACGTGGTCTCTAATGGACTCGTCCTTGATAAAAACGGAGAAAAAATGTCCAAATCAAAAGGCAATGTCGTTGACCCATTCCTAACCATCGGAAAGTATGGCGCAGACGCCACCCGCTGGTACATGATCGCCAATGCCAATCCCTGGGATAACCTCAAATTCGATGAAGAGGGAATCCTCGAAACCCGAAATAAATTCTTCGGAACACTCTTTAACACCTACAACTTCTTCGCACTCTACGCCAACCTGGACCAGTGGAAAATGCAGGAATCCAAAAAGATTCCTTACCAGCAACGCTCCGAACTAGACCGCTGGATCATCTCCAAACTATATTCCATGGTCGAAGGGTACCGGCAGGAAATGGACCAATACGAACCCACCCGCGCCGCCCGATTAATCGAGACCTTCGTCGATGAGCACCTATCCAACTGGTACGTACGCCTTTCCAGAAGACGCTTCTGGCGGGGTGAACTCAACGCTGATAAACAGGCTGCCTACGAAACCCTCTACGAATGCTTGCTCGTCACCGCACAGCTGGCCTCTTCCTTGGCTCCATTCTTCTCCGATTGGATGTACCGCAACCTTACTGAAGCTCTTCGCTCCACCAACGAATCCACACAGCCCGCTTCTGTACACCTAACAGATTTGGTACAACCAGACGCATCAAAAGTGGACGCCGCACTGGAAAAACGAATGGACTACGCACAGCGAATCTGTTCCCTAGCCTTGAGTATCCGTAAAAAGGAGAAACTCCGCGTCCGCTTACCGCTCCAAAAAATATTGCTCCCAGTACTCGATGAAGCCTTTATCGCCGAAGTGGAAGGTGTAAAGGAACTGATCCTCTCCGAAATCAACGTTAAACAAATCGAATACATTACCGACGCCTCCGGCCTCCTGAAAAAGGCAGCTAAAGCCAATTTCAAAACCCTCGGCGCTCGACTAGGTAAAGATATGAAAGCCGCCGGTGATGCCATCGCCGCCTTTTCCAATGAACAAATAAATGCGCTGGAAAAAGCTGGACAAACGGAGATCCTGGCGAATGGAAGCACGTACACCATCACTCCAGACGATCTATTGGTCACAACAGAGGACCTTCCTGGCTGGAAAGTAGCCAGCGATGGACCACTCACCGTAGCATTGGATGTTCAACTCACCGACGAACTCCTAGCAGAGGGAGCCGCTCGGGACCTCGTCAACAGAATCCAAAACCTGCGAAAAGAGAAAAACTTTAATGTCACCGATCGAATCGAAATAGAGCTGGAACCACACCCAGCCATCGAACAAGCGGTACTTCGCTTTGGAGAGTACATCCAACAAGAAGTACTAGCAAATACCCTACAGCTCACAACTGAAGGACCTTGGGAAACCATCGAACTCAATGACGAGGTATCCCTCCACCTAAAAGTGCGCCTGGCATAGCGCCTGGCAATAAAAACATAGCCGCGAACAACACTTTTGGTCGCGGCTATGTACTTTAAAAAAAGGCCGGCGCACAGCGTGCCCGACCTTTTTTTATTTCCGAATTTTACTATCAAACCCGCAACAGCTCCCGGTACTTTACCAAAGGCCAGTATTGGTCATCTACAATGCCTTCCAACGCATCCGCTGCGGTACGAACTGTCTCCATGTGTTGCTTGACTTTATGGCAAAAAATATCTGCCTCCTCCCGAACAGAGTCCGCATGGTGCGCTTTTTCCAAAGCCTTCTCCAATTTGTGCGCCCCCTCCTTGATCGTATTCATTAATTTGGTCAATTCCTTCAACAAATCTCGCTGAGGCTCCGCTGCATCCTCCATACCGATCGACTTCAAGGCTGCTATGTTCTGAGCTAACTCCGTTTGCTGACGAACAGCGGCCGGGAACACAAAAGAGTGAATTAACTCCAATAAAGTATTCGCCTCGATATTCATCTTGGTAACATAGTTATGCAACTGGACAAGGTAGAACGCATCTAATTCGCGGGCGTTCATAACCCCTGCACGACCAAATAATTCGGCTGCTGTTTTGGAACCTAAAACATCTAAAGCCTCCGGAGTAGCCGTGAAATTATTCAAACCACGCTCCTTTGCTTCTTCCTTCCATTCATCCGAATAGTTATTTCCTTCAAAAAGAATATTCTTTGACTTGCGGATATAGTTCTTAACCACCATCAAAATGGCTTCCTCCTGATCCAAGCCTTTTGCAACATGCTTGTCCACATCTACCTTAAAGTCCATGAGTTGAACCGCCATCATGGTGTTCATCACCGTCATCGGACCTGCACAGTTTTGACTGCTACCTACCGCACGGATCTCAAATTTATTTCCTGTAAAAGCAAAAGGAGAGGTGCGGTTACGATCCGTGTTGTCCATTTCGAGGTTAGGCAACTTGGCAATCAAGTCAATAGCGCGCTTCACCGCCGCATCATCCGTCTTCTTACCGTTGGCAATCTGATTCAGCAGTTTGGTCATGGCCTCCCCAATAAATACCGAAATAATGGCTGGGGGAGCTTCATTCGCTCCTAGACGATGGTCATTACCCGCATGTGCAATGGACGCCCGCAATAAATCGGCGTACTTGTGCACTGCCATAATAGTATTGACAAAAAAGGTCAAAAACCGTAGATTTTTGGCCGGATCCTTCCCAGGTGAAAGCAAATTGATCCCGGTGTCCGTGCTCATACTCCAGTTGTTGTGCTTACCAGAACCGTTGATGCCAGCAAATGGCTTCTCATGCAACAACACCCGAAGATGGTGCCGGCGGGAAACCCGCTCCATGACATCCATCAATAACTGATTGTGGTCTACCGCAACATTTATTTCTTCAAAAATAGGCGCAACCTCGTACTGACCTGGCGCAACTTCGTTGTGCCGTGTCCGAACAGGAATCCCCAATTTGTGGCACTCCGTTTCCAAATCACGCATGTAGGCATACACACGCTCTGGAATAGATCCGAAATAATGGTCTTCCAATTGCTGGTTCTTCGCCGCAGAACGCCCTAAAAGGGTACGCCCTGTCATAACCAAGTCCGGGCGAGCATTAAACAAAGCTTCATCCACCAAAAAATATTCCTGTTCCCATCCCAAGGTCGCAGTCACTTTCGTCACGTCCTTATCAAACAATTGGCAAACCGGAACAGCCGCTTTGTCCAATAACGTGTGAGAACGAAGCAAAGGCAACTTATAATCCTGTGCATCCCCTCCATAGGTTACAAAGGTGGTAGGAATACAAAGGGTCTTACCATCCCCCGATTCCATCAAAAAAGCAGGGCTGGTTGGATCCCAAACAGTATAACCACGCGCTTCGAAAGTACTGCGCATTCCACCGGAGGGAAAGGAGGATCCGTCTGGTTCTTGTTGAACAAGAGCGGAACCTGTAAACTCCTCAATTACGCGGCCATCATGGGTCATCGTAAAAAAAGAGTCATGCTTTTCAGCTGTTTTACCAGTCAACGGCTGAAACCAGTGCGCAAAGTGCGTGCAACCTTTCTCCTGTGCCCACTCTTTCATCCCAACGGCAATAATATCCGCCTCACTTTTCGTCAATTTTTCCACTCAAATTAGCCTCCTTTACACTCTGATAGGCCGCCTCAGGAAGGTATTTTTTCATGGCTTCATCACCGAAGACATTTTCACCAAAATACGAAGCAATGCTAACGGCATCGCGCTCTTCCTCCCATAAAAAGGTTTCTGGCCGATTGGCCATGTTCTGTAATGCGTTAAAACGAGAAAGTGACATAAAAATAAGTTATACGTGAAGGGAAAGTGACAAGTGAAGAAAAGGTATTTTTTAAGGGACTCTAATTCAAACTTCAAAATTCAGCGAAAAAAGACCTTTTAAAAGAAAAAAATCAGTCGTTTTAAGGCTTAAAAAGTAATTATAGCACAAAGGTAGGATTCATTTTAGCGAAAAAAAGCAAAAACAAGAAAATATTTTCAAAAACATAAAAACGTATTTCCCCATTGCACCGAGCCAGCCCAGCCGAATCCAACGAAAATTAAAGGGCAATAAGCAGCGCAATACCCCCTAATGGACTCTTGTAGCCGCACGTACTAAACACGTCCACTCCACTCCGGGGCTGCCTAGCAGCTCCGGGGTTATAGTATCAAAATACAAAAGCCTGCCCATCAATTTGACGAGCAGGCCTTCCAGTAGCCTTGAAGCTTGTGTTTGGTGTTTTTATGTCTTATTGCAATACCACTTCCTTCTCCGCCATCATCCTGCGGATGTTAATCAAAGCGTACCGCATCCTTCCTAATGCTGTATTGATACTTACCCGCGTCAAACCGGCAATCTCCTTGAAACTCATATCAGCATAGTGGCGCAAAATCACCACTTCCCGCTGCTCCTCTGGCAACGCATCCACTAAATGACGGATTCGATCGTGCACCTCACTGCGCATAATCACCTGCTCAGGACTGTCGTCCGAATGCATCAACACATCAAAAATATCGAAGTCGTCGGTAGGATTCAAATGCGCCCGTCGTTTGTTGCGACGGTGGTGATCCACACACATATTGTACGCAATGCGCATCGCCCATTGTACAAACTTACCCTCGTGGTTGTATTTGCCACGGCGCAGGGTGTCAATAATTTTAATGAAAACTTCCTGGAAAATATCCTCCGCCTGCGCATGATCCTTCACGAACAAATAAATCGAAGTGTAGATCTTGGACTTGTAGCGGTGGAGCAGAATTTCAAAAGACTTCTCGTCTCCTTCTGAATAGCGAGCGATCAACTCTTGATCGGTGAGCATAGGCATAACTTGCATATTCCAACAGTTGGTTAGTGAAACCACGAATCGTTAAGATCTGAATGGCGTGTACAAGTTATAATCTATAAGCAAAATGAGTTTTTATGAAAGAAAAACGAATAACTCGCTGTTTGTAGAGCCAAATGTAGGGCGAGTACCAGAACCCACCAAATTTTTTTTAAAATTTTAACAAAATATTATTTGACCCAAGCAACCTTTTCCCAGCTGCCTATCCTGCTTAATTTCGATTCGTTTGCGGTTTTATTCCTACCTTTGTACCCACATTACCTTTACTATACATGAAATTTGTTTCTGAAAAAGTCATAGACGCCGTCATCGATGAACTAGATGAGCTGGAAGAAGAACTCTATGAACTGAAAATGGAGGCCTTCGCGCAAGCCCAACCTGTAGTAGTCGCCTACCTGTTTAACGAAGAAAACTTCCACCTACTTACAGAGGATGAAAAAGGGTTTCTTCAATACCTCTGCCTCATTACCTGGATTTCCTTCGAGCGAGTAAATGGCTCCACAGAACCCGTTGGCGAAGAGCTTATCGGTGAGCTGGAAGAAAAAAACTACGGAATCCTGGAAGAAGCCCCCGGTAAAAAATTCCGGGACCGCCTTGACCCTTTCTTTGAAGGCTACCCACAAGAAGACTTGCTCGCTTTCCTCGAAGAAGCAGTCCTCGAAGAAGAAGATGACCCCGATTCCTTCGTTACCAAAGAGGGCAGAGAAACCATTTTTATCGCCGCAAAAACCGTCCTGGACGCACTTATTGCCTAAACAACCTTTATGGCTGAACAAAATTTCGTAGACTACGTCAAAATATTCTTCCGCACCGGAAAAGGCGGTGCCGGATCCACCCACTTCTACCGAGGCCCCGGTACGCCTAAAGGCGGACCAGATGGCGGCGACGGCGGCAGAGGAGGTCATATCATCCTTAAAGCCGAACCTCAAGAGTGGACCCTCCTCTCCCTGAAATATACCAAACACATCTTCGCAGAAGATGGAAAAAGTGGGGCAGGAGGTCTCAAAACAGGCTCGGATGGAAAAGATATCATCGTTAAAGTCCCCCTTGGAACCGTCGCAAAAGACGCCGAAACCGGTGAAATCCTACTCGAAATCACCGAAAAAGACGATAAAAAAATCCTGCTCAGCGGAGGCCGCGGCGGAAAAGGAAATAACTTTTTTAAATCCTCTACCAACCAAACTCCTCGATACGCCCAACCTGGAGAACCCGCCTCCGAACGCTGGGTAATCCTCGAACTTAAAGTACTGGCAGACGTCGGATTGGTAGGATTTCCTAATGCCGGAAAAAGCACCCTGCTCAGCGCCGTTAGCGCCGCAAAACCTAAAATTGGTGACTACCCTTTCACTACCCTGGTTCCTCAACTCGGTATCGTGTCCGTGCGACCTGGCCAAAACTTCGTCCTCGCCGATATCCCCGGAATCATCGAAGGCGCCCACCTCGGAAAAGGAATCGGCCACCGATTCCTCCGACACATCGAACGAAATAGTGTCCTGCTCTTTATGATCCCGGCAGATACCGATCGAAGCCTCTCGCAAGAGTACAAAATCCTGATCAATGAACTCAAGGAATTTAACCCCGACCTGCTCGACAAACCGCGCTTGCTCGCCATTACAAAATCGGACTTGATTGATGAGGACCTGGAAAAAATGCTGAGAAAAACACTCCCAAAAGGAATTCCAGCCTTGTTTATTTCCTCCGTCACAGGAAAAAATATCCAACAGCTAAAAGACACCCTTTGGGAAGCCCTCAACCCCTAAACTAACTTACCACTTAAACAAATCCCTAGGGCCCGCTATGATTACTGATCTGGTGGGCCCTATCGTTTTTTACCATCCACACACTTCACCAAAAGTTAGGTGCTCCTCTACAAGCGCTGGTATCGCCAGTACCCAACAATTAAATCAAAGTAAGATAAAGATGAATGAAAACAAATAACAAACTGCTCCATTGCTAGCAAGGGAGCCCCAAAGCGCACTCAACTCTTGCATGAGCTGAACGCAAATCCCAAAAAATAGTATCCATTGTCTCCTGATTAAAATCATCAACACCCGCCCAATTACACACTACGTTCCAACTCAACATCAACTGCCCGAAAAATAAATAATTGACAGTGGACATGCAAACAAAAATGCAGGTAGTCTACCCCCAGAAGTAGAATAATATATTAATTAAGGTAAAAAATCCTACTTTTTGGGTATGGTGAGATTTTTTTCTTTATTTTTATTCTGTTTTGTAAAAACAGCTGCAAAATAACCAAATAAAGTACTTTACTGTTCTAATTTTGCACCGGCTAGCATGGGGCTTAAGAGGGATTTGTAGATAAATGTTTTTGGGGCTAAAACCCCAAAACACCCAAAGCAAGTGGTCGCCTTCAACGATCCCAGAACAATCCCTGCAGCACACCAGACTATTCAAAGCTAGTCCGGTGAGCAATCAACCTTAACCACTTTTACCTATTCTTTTCAGCTCATGAAGAATTTGATACTTTTTGGCCCGCCAGGCTCCGGCAAAGGTACCCAGGCAGCAAAATTAATCGAAAAATACCACCTCGTACATATCAGTACTGGGGACTTGTTCCGCTATGAAATGGGGAACAATACGCCACTTGGACTGCAGGCCAAAGCGTTCATGGCTGAAGGTAAACTGGTGCCAGATGAAGTCACCATCGGAATGCTTCGAAATAAAGTGGAAGCTCACCCCGAAGCAAAAGGGTTTATCTTCGACGGTTTTCCCCGTACCATTCCTCAAGCGGAGGCACTCGATGCCCTGCTCGCTGAAATGAATACCGCTATCGCTGGGCTAATTGCACTCGAAGTGGATGATGAGGAAATCGTACAGCGTATCCTGAACAGGGGCATCACCTCAGGCCGACCCGATGACAACGATGAAAGCGTGGTCAGAAAACGAATTCAGGTCTATAAAAATGAAACGACCCCGGTTTTCGAATACTACGCTCAACAGGATAAAAGCCATAGCATCCCTGGTGTAGGTGAAATTGAGGTGATCTTTGACCGGCTTTGCTCTGCTATCGATCAATTAGGCTAATCAGTAGAACCATACACCACTCCTTTTTGTTGTTCCTAGTTAATACAATAGGGATAGCATCTCTGTACTCTTTCAAAAGAACGGTTTTATCTTAGCACTGCAACGCATTGCAAAAAATACCGTACTTTTGAGCCGAGTTAAAAGAAGTACAAATGGCTCTAACGTCCAATCCCTGGCAGTCCATCCACAAACGCCTGCCAAAACCACTCCAAAATCGATACTACCTGGCAGGATTTATCTTTCTGATGATCCTCCTATTTATCGACAAACACGATGTCTGGACGCAAATTAAATTACGCAGAGCGCTGCTACGCCTGGAAAATGACCGCCTCTTTTATCAACAAAAGATAAAAGAAGCCAAAGAAGAAGCAGAAGACTTTGACCTCACCCGGGAAAACTACGCCAGAGAACACTACTTTATGCGAAACGCAAACGAAGATGTTTTCATTCTTCAACCTGCAAAATAAATATTCATCGCTCAACCTTAACCTTTTTTTATAGCCAGCTATCAATGTCTGTTTTAGTCAACAAACACTCCCGCATCATCGTTCAGGGGTTCACCGGAAAAGAAGGGACCTTCCACGCTCAACAAATGATTGAATACAAAACCAATGTTGTTGGTGGCGTAACCCCCGGAAAAGGAGGCCAAACCCACCTCGACCGTCCTGTATTCAATACCGTTGAAGATGCTGTAAAGGGTACCAACGCTGATGTTTCCATCATCTTCGTGCCACCTGCATTCGCCGCCGATGCCATCATCGAGGCAGCTCAGGCAGGCATCAAAGTGATCGTCTGCATCACAGAAGGTATCCCCGTACAAGATATGGTGCGTGCCAAAGCTTACCTCCAAGGAAAAGATTGCCGACTAATCGGACCAAACTGCCCAGGAGTCATTACCCCCGATGAAGCAAAAGTAGGGATCATGCCCGGCTTCGTCTTCAAAAAAGGAAGCATTGGCCTCGTTTCCAAATCAGGCACGCTCACCTATGAGGCTGCTGACCAGGTAGCTAAAGCTGGCTTGGGTATCTCCACCGCCATTGGAATCGGAGGTGACCCCATCATCGGAACCACCACCAAAGAAGCCGTAGAACTCTTCATGAACGACCCCGAAACCGAAGCCATCATCATGATTGGCGAAATCGGAGGAGGCCTGGAAGCCGAAGCTGCTCGCTGGATCCGTGCTAATGGTAATAAAAAACCAGTCATCGGATTTATCGCCGGTCAAACCGCTCCTAAAGGCCGGAAAATGGGCCACGCAGGCGCAATCGTTGGCGGCGCAGAAGACACCGCAGCCGCTAAAATGGCCATCATGGAGGAAAATGGAATCCATGTCGTCCACAGCCCCGCGCAAATCGGCGCAACCGTCAAAAAAGTGCTCGGAAAATAATGAACGAACCTGTCAACAAACCCTTGCCCATCTCTCAATCTGACCTGGACGGTCTCGAAATTCAAAATTTTGAACAGGAAAAGGAGCAAAAAGCCACCATAGTGCGCGATTGGCTCCCTAGATATACCGGAATGCCTCTGGAAGAATTCGGCCAATACATCCTGCTGGTCAACTTCTCAGGGTACGTCAAAATGTTCGCAGAACGTCACCAGGTGGAAATTAGAGGGCTTGACAAACCTATGCAGGCCGCTACCGCCGATAATATTACCATTATCAACTTCGGCATCGGTAGCCCCAATGCAGGTCTAATTGTTGACTTACTAGAAGCTATCCACCCCAAAGCAGTCCTCTTCTTGGGAAAATGCGGTGGTCTTAAAACAGGGAAGAATCAGGTCGGTGACCTGATTCTTCCCATCGCCGCCATCCGCGGAGAAGGCACCAGTAATGACTACCTCCCAGCAGAGGTGCCCGCACTGCCAGCCTTCGCGCTCCAAAAAGCAGTGTCCACCACCATTCGTGACTTCGACTGCGATTACTGGACAGGGGTCGTCTACACCACCAATAAAAGGCTCTGGGAACACCGAGAAGATTTTAAAAAACGCCTCCGAGACCTGCGCTGCATCGCCATCGATATGGAAACCGCTACCATCTTCGTAGCAGCATTCAAAAACCAAATGCCCGCAGGCGCCTTGCTCCTCGTCAGCGATATGCCCATGACTAGAGAAGGAATCAAAACAGAGGCCAGCGATAAAAAAGTAACCGCTCACTTCATGGAAAACCACCTGAGCCTGGGCGTTAGCTCCCTCAAGCAACTAATCAATAGCGGACTCACCGTCAAACACCTCAAATTCTAGGTGCCTGGCCCAACCAGTTCGCAAATCAATACCCCCAGAGCGGGAGAATGGAAAACAACCATCCTCCCGCTCTTCTTTTTACAAGCCCTAACTAATTTGTAAACCGTATTTTCCTCCCACAACAAAGGTTTTCAGTTGAAATACTTGCTCAGTTCTGGTATTTAAGCGTAATTTCGCCACCAATTAAACAAGCCCTCACCATGTTTCAACTTACAGAAGAACATATCGCCGTGCGCGAAGCCGCACGTCAGTTTGCCCAAAACGAATTGAAACCAGGCGTTATTGAACGCGACTCCCAAATGCGCTATCCAAAGGACGAAATCCGTAAAATGGCGGAACTCGGCTTCCTCGGTATGATGGTTAGCCCAGAATACGGCGGAGGCGGAATGGATACCCTCTCCTATGTCATCGCCATGGAGGAAATCTCTAAGGTGGATAGCTCCTGCTCTGTAATCATGTCCGTCAACAACTCCCTCGTCTGCTGGGGAATCGAAACCTACGGAACAGAAGAACAAAAACGAAAATACCTACCTAAACTGGCCTCCGGTGAGTGGATCGGCTCCTTCTGCCTTTCCGAACCAGAAGCCGGAAGCGACGCCACCAGCCAGCGTACCCTCGCAGTCGATATGGGTGACCATTACCTCCTTAATGGCACTAAAAACTGGATTACCAACGGAGGCACTTCCCAACTGCATCTCGTCATGGCACAAACCCATGTAGACAAAGGCCACCGTGGAATTAACTGCCTGATCGTTGAACGGGAAATGCCAGGCGTCGTCATCGGTGCTAAAGAAGATAAACTCGGAATCCGAGCATCCGATACCCATACCATTATGTACACCGATGTAAAAGTACCCAAAGAAAACAGAATCGGTGAAGATGGATTCGGCTTTAAATTCGCCATGAAAACCCTCTCCGGCGGCCGAATCGGTATCGCAGCCCAAGCCCTGGGAATCGCTGCGGGCGCCTATGAATTGGCCGTTGCCTATTCCAAAGAACGAGAGGCCTTCGGTAAACCGATCAGCCAACATCAGGGAATCTCCTTTAAACTGGCTGAAATGGCCACCGAAATCGAAGCTGCCCGTATGATGGTCTACCGCGCAGCCTGGATGAAAGACCAAGGCCTTAACTACGACCAAGCCGCTGCTATGGCCAAACTATACGCCTCCGATGTGGCTATGAAACATACCGTAGAGGCCGTTCAGGTTCATGGTGGATATGGCTTCGTGAAAGAATACCACGTAGAACGCCTCATGCGCGATGCCAAAATCACCCAAATCTACGAAGGCACCTCCGAAGTGCAAAAAATTGTTATTTCCCGAAATATTCTAAATGGTGAACTCTACGTGCCCATGCCCGTAAAGGACTAACCAACGACCAACCTGCCCGGCCGGTATCTTCCTTCGGATATCACACTTTGACGCTCCATGAAGAACCGGCCGGACAGTACCCAACTAGGATGCGTAAAACGCTCGTCACCTCCATCCTCCTAAATTCAATTCTAACCGCCCTGCTCGGATACCTATTGGTACGAGCCGGTGGATGGAACCAACTGCGCCTTCTTTTTAACCAGTCTGAACAAAATCAGTACCTCCAACGCGCTAATCTCTTCCTTGAACTACCCCTCCAAGCCAACCCAGTGGTACTACTGGGAGATACCTATATCGCCCAAGCGGAATGGCAAGAATTTCTACCAAAAAGAACACCCGTTCTCAATCGTGGAATTAACAACGACCTGGTCCAAGGAGTACAAGCCAGATTACCCGAAGTAATTCGACATCAACCCTCCATAGTATTCCTCTGTGTAGGAATGCAAGACCTACTCTTGGATAAACCCTTCGACCAAATTGAAAAATCGTATTTCGAATTGGTAAAAACCATCCAAAAAGGCTCCCCATCTACCCTCGTGGTGATTACCAGCCTTCCTCCTCTCCAACAACCCTATTCCTCCGGTAGCCTTCACAACCAACGGATTTTAGAACTCAATATCCGTTTAGAGCAAATTGCCCGTACCACCGGAACCCAATACCTAAACCTCTACCACCAACTTACCGATTCCTCTGGCAACTTACACCCAAGGTACGCTGATGAGAACGGCCTCCTGAATACCACCGCCTACCAAGTCTGGAAAGATCAAATCGAGAAAGTCTTGGCAAAATTCTCGACAGTATCCCCGGCCTCTCCCCCCAGCAGTGATACCCTTCAATAAATTTATTTCTCAAAACTACCCCAAAGCCGGCAATTCATTGCATTTTTGCCGCCACATCCGGCATGAAGTTATCTGTTATAATTGTCAATTACAATGTTCGCTATTTCCTGGAACAAGCCCTCTTGTCTGCCCAAAGGGCACTACAAGGTTTGGATGGGGAATTATGGGTTGTAGACAATAACTCTGCAGATGATTCCGTAGAAATGGTGCGCGCGAAATTCCCAAATGTTCACCTAATCGCTAATACCCAAAATACTGGATTCGCCACCGCTAATAACCAAGCCATTCGCGCCTGTTCAGGTGAATATATCCTACTGCTCAATCCAGATACACTGGTGGAGGAAAATACCTTCTCCACTTGTATTGAGTTTATGGATGCCCACCCAGAAGCAGGAGCCGTCGGCGTTAAAATGCTGGATGGGTCTGGCAAATACCTCCCCGAAAGTAAACGGGGATTCCCATCTCCCTGGGTTTCCTTTTGTAAAACCGTGGGACTTCATGCGCTCTTCCCTAAAAGCCCGCGGTTCAATCAATACTACTTGGGCCACCTGAGCGCGGAAGAAACCCACCCTGTAGATGTCCTGGCAGGCGCCTTCATGTTTATGCGAAGATCAGCCTTAGACAAAGCCGGATTGCTAGATGAGGCCTTCTTTATGTATGGAGAGGATATAGACCTCTCGTACCGAATTAAAAAAGCAGGC
>Ga0315902_10007056_pt1 | contig 15421 bp, 20 predicted proteins | sample LakEriMetagenome_9_FD_203523 | JGI IMG/M metagenome (GOLD analysis project Ga0315902, IMG submission 203523) | Freshwater fungal communities from buoy surface, Lake Erie, Ohio, United States - Buoy 12 MA117 | ecosystem: Environmental > Aquatic > Freshwater > Lake > Lake biofilm | place: USA... | reverse complement strand
ACTGTACTCCACCGCTGAATCCTGCCGAATTAGCTTTGGCTAAAAATACAGCATTAGATATATTAGTTAAATCCGTTTTAGCAAGGCTAATGCCTCCTAAAAGATTTCCGTCATATAATCTCAGCGAGTTTTGATCTCGATCGTAAAAGATTTCGCCAGAAGAGCCGATTTTTCTATCTAAGAAATCGTCTTCTCGGGGTATTACTCGTAGGTTTTTAATTGGAGCAGTCATCGGAATTCCACATATACAGATATTTAGCGTAAAAAACTATAATATCACAAACTACCGGACCCAAGTGTTGCCAACTATAAATACCCTACTTCACCAGGAGAGCATATGTTAGTCAAGCCAGTATTTGATAGAGTATTTGTAAAAAAAGATGACCAAATTTCCAGCACCGCTGGGGGATTAATTTTACCCGACGTTGCGCAAGAAAAAGCCACCAAAGGCACTGTGATCGCAGTAGGGCCCGGAAAGTATGCAGAAAAAACTGGAGTTTTTATGCCTACAGTTTTGACAGTTGGCACTAGAGTTTTATTTCATCCCTACGCCGGCAGTGAATTAGTTGTGGAGGGTCAAAGTTTTTACAACATGCCCGAACACGATGTGTGGGCTGTAATTGAAGATGAATGAGCAATTACAGTTAAAGAATTATGTTCGAATAGAAGAGTTTTTACATCCCGAACTGTGCGAAGTACTGGCTCGACAGTTCAAAACAGATTGCGTTAATAATTTTGTAAAATCAGACTCTAACGTGAATCATGCTCCGGCAGTGTACATGTATCCTGCGTTTGTGAAATTGTTATACTCAAAGATTTTTTTTATGAATCAATTACTGGGCGAATCCCTATACCCAACTTACACCTATGCTCGTTGGTATCAACACGGGGCTGAATTAAAACCTCATACTGATGCAGAGGCATGTGAAATCAGTGTGACTCTGAATCTCTCCGGAGATCAGTGGCCTATCTACATGACTACTCCGGAAGGCGACGTTGAAGAAATTAATCTAATACCCGGTGATGCTGTGGTTTACAGAGGTATTCGTTCTCGACACTGGCGTGAAAAATTTCAAGCGAAAGAATGTATACAGGCATTTTTACATTATGTGAGAATAGATGGCCCAAATGCCGAACACGCTTTTGATTTAAAAAGACAATCTATGTTATGAGAATTGAGTACGAAAATGAACACTAAGCTAACTGATTTAATCTATTACCAAAAAGCATTTCTGTCTAAAGAAGAATGTGAGTTTCTTATCGCCGAGTCTAATAGACGACACAAAGAATATGCCATGGAAGCATGTCCAGAAGCCAGTACAGGTGTCCAGACACAGTCTACATTTCAGTTAGTTGATTTAAAAATAGGTTCCGAAGCGTGGAAAATTGTACACGCCGCCACTGAAAAAATGATCAATCAATATCATGATTACCTAGATGGGTTGGATGCGTTTCATGTGAATTACAGAAAGATGTTAAATTACAGTCATTTGTATAGACTGCTGCGATATGACGTTGGAGCGAAAATACATCCGCATGTGGATTATGAACCGTATGTGTATGCCAGCTGCTCATTCAATCTCAACGACGATTACACTGGAGGTGACTTTGCTTGGTTTCGTGGTAAACATAAAATGAAGCTCGGTGCAGGCGATGCTATTATTTGGCCTGCAGATTATTTCTGGGTGCATGAAGTAGAACCTATACTCAGTGGCACAAGGTACAGCACAAACAGCTTTATACAAGAACTTCCCGAGTGCTTGAAATTAGAATTATACAAAGCTAGAACTCATTTAGAAAATAATATTCCAACAATACCCAGTGTTATTGAACAATTTCGTGCAAAGTATCAAGTCCCAGATAGCAAAGGAGCAAATTAATGTTTTCTAAAACCGTAGGCAATCTCATGGCGATACCTTTCTTAACGCCTGAACATTGCCAGCAGATAATAGAATCATCCACAGATTGGATCGAAGGCACTGTGCAAAAATTCAGCACTCCTATGACTGATCGGGAACATCGCAGTGTAGAGATTGCAAGAAGCAATCTACCTGAGGAGTTCATGGAGCAGGTGTTCCAGCGAGTGTTTCATGCTAATCGTCAAAATTTTAGATTTCATCTAGAAGGATATGATATAAATGATTTGCCTAGAGTATTCAAATATTCAGCTGAAAGAAAAGATCACTATGTATGGCACAGAGATACCTTGAGTATTCCTAGTAAAGAATCAGAAAGAAAATTATCTTTTAGTATTCAGTTAAGCGATCCCAACAGTTATCAAGGGGGCGATTTGGAATTCTTACCAGACATGCCCGGTATCTATAAAAAAGCGCAAGGCAGTCTTTTGATATTTCCCTCCTATCTCACTCACCGAGTTAGTGCAGTTACTCAAGGCACAAGATATGTGATTGTGGGATGGATACACGGACCGATGTTTAAATAATGTTTGAAAATAAAACCTATGATGGATTTATAGCTGTATATGAGAACTTCTTTGATATCAAATTCATAGAAGGTGTTATCGCACACTATAAAAAGCTAAATCAGTTTCCTGTGGCACAAGATCCATGTTTCAAGCATTGGAAGGACGACGAGCAGTTGTATTTTTTCGATCCTACAATCATTCAAACTCTTGATCCTTACTATGCAAATTATTTTTTAGATATTCTATGGAAGAAAATTTATCCAGACTATGCTGAAAAATTCAGTATATTAGCCGAACGTGCTGTAGGGGTAGATCAGATAAAATGCAAAAAAATACTGCCCGGTGGGGGATTCCATCAATGGCATTATGAATCTGTAGGCAGTGATAGCCGCAGGAGAGTAGTAGCACAACTATACCTCAATGACATCGATCAAGGCGGTGAGACTGAGTTTTTATATCAGAAAAAAAGAATCACAGCTAAAAAGAACAGACTGGTATTATGGCCAGCAGATTGGACTCATACTCACCGAGGTAATCCGCCGTTGGGCGATCAGGATAAATTCATACTCACTACTTGGATAAATGAAATCAGTGAACAAAAAAATGATCGAACATAAATTTTCTAATTATCTACTGGTCAAAGATCAGTTTTTAAACAGTCCCGATTCAGTTGTGGCGTTGTCGGATAAGCAGGTTTATACCAAAAGCGAAATCTATCCTGGTCTGCGTACTGAAAATTTGTTTGACATTGCGGATCAAGCCACAAGAGACTTTGCTGAATATTTTGCACAACGGATTAAACACAATGTCTTTCCAGGTCTCACTACATTTATGTTAGATTTGAGATTCCATATCAACGAAAGTTTCAGCGACGATGTTGCAAATATAGGTTGGATTCACAGCGACCCGTCGGACTTGGCAGGACTGGTATATCTCACACCCCACGAAAACAATTTTAACACTGGCACCAGCATCTTCCATAAGAAAAACCCGGACGATTTTGCCACAGAGGATTTTGATTCTAGACTACATTTCAATAAATCAAATCAAATCACAGACACATATAAATCAGAAATACGACAGAATTGGGATAATTTTTCCGAGTCAGTACGGGTAGCAAATGTATATAATAGACTTGTGGCCTATGATGCCAAGCTGTATCATCGTCCTAATAATTTTAAAACCAGCATAGGACAACCGAGAAAATCTCTGTTATTTTTTATTAAAGGATTTTCTTATACAGACACCTTCGATAAAAATGCATGCAAATGGAAAGACCAATGAAAAAATTACCCTTAACTATTCCCTTCTCGATAGCACCATTAGCCGAGCACAAAAAGATCAAGGCCAAACTGCTTTTTGAAATTTCATCTACAACTAAATGTTCAAATGTAGTTGATAAGTCCGATGACACTGACATCACAAGGTGTGATTGGAATGGATTCAGCCGAGATCAAGAACGAGCATGGGTGAAAACTTTCCAACCTCATCTCACTGAGCATCTCACTGCATGGATTGCAGCGTTCGATTATAAATCTTTTATAGTACGAGATCTTTGGTTTCAGCAGTATTCATTTGGATCGCAGCATGATTGGCACATACATAGCTGTAATTGGACTGGGGTATATTTTCTCGACATGCCTGACCGCTCACTGAAAACACAATTTAAGAATCCTATGAATACGAATCAAGAAAATCAGTTCGACGTTACTGAAGGCGATATTTTAATTTTTCCAAGTTTTGTCGTGCATAAGGCACCTAAAAATAACGATGTAAGAATCAAAACAATCATATCTTGGAACATGGATACAGAATTGAGGCTTCTATAAACATGGAAAAAATAGATATTTTTCCCGTACAGATTATCAAAGGCAAGGTAGCAGAACATCAAGCTGTGAAAGATTTTTTAATGACTCATGCGTTACCCGAGTTCGAAAAGCATGGGGTAAATGATAAAACCAATAACACCTACACAGACTATCTTCCAGGCGCTTATAATATATATTGGCCGTTCCTTTATAATCTCTACAAGCCTACTATTGTATCGATGTTGAAGGAGTTAGAGATTGTTGATTCTAATAAATTTCATTTAAAGATGACTGGATGGTATAATTTCACAAACTATACTAACACCAAATTTGTTCATGATCATACCGGCGGACCTACTACTATAAATTTCAGTTGTGTGCATTATGTTCATCTAGAGCAGGATACTATGAGCACCGTGTTTCAAAATCCTAACATGAAACTGATCAAAGCGTCTTCTCCTACTAAAGACTTAAGAACTCTGCCTAAATATTTCTATGATTACTATTATAATCCTCCTGTAGAAGAAGGAGACATAGTTATGTTTCCGTCATGGCTAGATCATTTTATTCCGCCGCATGTGAATAATACTCTAAGAGTAACCACAGCATTAAATATCATGCTGAAACTTGACTCGGATGAGGGCATGTAATGAAAATCACGGTTGTTGGCGGGGGCACTGCAGGTTGGTTAGCTGCGCTGTTTATCAGCAAAATCAAACCTTGGGTCGATGTTACGGTTATAGAATCTTCTGCTATAGGTATCATAGGTGCAGGGGAAGGCAGTACCGGTGCACTGGTTGATGTTATATCAAATCGAATTTGGGATTTTGGCTGTGACGAAATAGAATTTTTCCGAGAAACGGGTGCTACTTTAAAATATGGAATCATGCACAAGGGATGGACACCCGATACCGAACAAAGTTATTTTGGCCCGTTAGGCGGGACACAGAGCAGCTCAGCGTTCATGGACTACTCACTGGCGTACGGATTAGTGAACTTTCCTGAAAAATTGCATGTATGCACTGAGTTGGGATTGTTGTTAGAAAACAATCTCAGTAACTATAACACACAAAAATTTCAACTTGATAGAACAGACTCGTTAGGACATGCTGTGCATTTTGATGCGCACAAAGTGGGACAATATTTTAAAAAATGCACACTGCGTTCTCAATCTGTGAAATGCATAGATGACGAGGTTTTAGATGTCAACCTCTCAGAGGCTGGAAATATATCGTCGGTGTTATTAAAATCTGGCAGCATTGTTGAATCGGATTTTTTCATAGATGCATCGGGATTCCAACGAATTTTAATGACAAAATTACAGAGTAAATGGATTAGTTATCAAAAACATCTACCGGTAAACGCTGCCTTGCCTTTTGTGCAGGTGAAAGATCACGATTATGTACCAGAACCGTATACCACTGCATGGGCACAGAAAAATGGTTGGATGTGGATGATACCGCAACAGCGCAAGCGAGGATGTGGTTATGTGTTCTGTGACGATTTTATAACTGCTGACAAGGCACAGGAAGAAATTGAAACTGTGTTGAAACAAAAAATTGACCCTGTTAGATTATTAAAATTTCAAACAGGAAGATTAGAAAATACCTGGATGAAAAACTGTCTTGCTATTGGATTATCGGCAGCATTCGCAGAACCACTAGAAGCTACCAGCATACATACTACAATTGCATCCTTAACGGCTTTTGTTTTTGAATTTTTAAAACACACTGCGGAAGAAACAACAAATCCGGGATCAATTGATGCATACAATAAAAGAACAAATAGACTCTATGATGATCTCAAAGATTTTCTAGTTATGCATTATATGGGTCAGCGATCAGATAGCGAATTTTGGCAACACATATATCACGGTAACACCAAAACAGAATTTGTCGAAATGATGCTGAACACTGCAACCAGTCGCATGCCTAGCAAAGGCGATGTAATGGACTACCAAGGGGCTGCAGGGTGGGGATTATGGAGTTTTGTAATGGCAGGGATTGGAAGGTTATCCCCCGAAATCGCTGCTAAAGAATTAGAACTAATACAATACAAAAAAGGCGTATCTTTATCAGCGGCTGGAAAGATGTACATAGATGAATTAAATATCAAATTTAAACGAGACTCTAAGTCGTATCTCAAGTATGCAGATTTTATTAACTTGGTGAGAACATGAACTTTATAGAAGAATGTAATGTAGTAATTGATCACCTAGATGCTTTCAGTTTCAAGATGATACAAAACGAAATTCGAGAATTTCAAAACTTGTTGTTATCTACTGAATCTACACAATCACATGATCAAGTTTATGCTCTTGCTCAGAGAAATATTGAAGAGTTGCAGTATTTTCAATTGCCTAAGACCAAAGTTCTAATACAAAACAAGGTATTGGAGTTAATACAAATCCATGAAAGAAAATTTCAGTGTTTTAATAGAATCTTTAATCACATGGTTAGTTTTGCAAATGCTCCTATATATGAATTTGAAAGAATCTGGGTAAATGTTCAGCGTCAGGGTGAATTCATACCATTGCATCAGCACTCGGGTGTTTACAGTTTTGTGATATGGCTACAGATACCCTATATAATAAACGAACAACACAATAACGATTTCAATAGAATCTTACATAAAGATCGAACTTCTATGTTTGAATTTGTGCATATCGATTCTTTTGGAAAATTACAAAATACCAGATTACCGGTTGACAAAACTTGGGAAGGTAAGATTGCTGTATTTCCAGCAGAGCTTCATCACCAAGTCTATCCGTTTTATAACACAGACGATTTGAGAATCAGTATCAGCGGAAACGTGAGACTGTCTCCTAAGAACTTTATATGAATCCAATACAATTTATTACCAATGATCCGCTGATTGCAGAGCATTTTCCTCCTGTACCAAGTGAAAAATTTTTACCTAACTGGTATGCTGATCTCAAGGTCAGCGAGCCGTTACAGTCAGCACATGCAGCCAATGTAAAAAACTGCTTGCCTGTGAAAGACCTGTTGTGTAGCGGGTATATCATGTTCAACGCATATCAAACTCATATAGAAGAAAAATTTGTGGATTTTCAAAATTCTCTTTTTTTGAGTACTATGAAGCAGCCAGCTAAAAATGACATTAGAACGTTCAAGCACAAGCAATGTCCTTTTACAGACAAGCCCAAAGACAGTTTTAAGATTAAATTAGATTGGAAAATTAAAACGCCGCCGGGCTATAGTTGTCTCGTACAGCAAATACCGTTCGTAAACAACACAAAATACAAAATACTACCTGCTATCATAGACACAGACGAGTTTGATGATTGCATTTCTATTGCAGGAATTTTGCTAGAGCCTGGCCCTGTATATTTAGAACCAGGTGAGGCATTGATCCAGATAATTCCTTTTAAGAGAGATAGTTGGCAGATGGATGTTTCTGTTCAGCCTATCCATTCAAAAATCACCCATTATCTGTTTGACGGATACAAAACATTATTTCACAAGATGAAAACTTTTATATGAAACCAAATTCTATAACCTTTAGCTGTGCCGACGATTCTATTTTTGAAAACTTCCCACCAGTTCCCGCCAGTAGGATTATACCGGACTGGTACAAAGAGATCCCGCCTTTCGCTAAATTAGAAAAAAATTATATTCCCACAGATAATATAGGGTCAGTGAAAAAGTGTATGCCAGTGTTGGATTACATGGTCAGCGGATATGTAATCATTAATCCCTTTCAAAGCGTTATTACTGGTAAACAAGAAAACGGATTTCATGCTGCTGATCATGCTTCGGCAAAAAAGGATTACATTGGATCACAGCCGTATCAACAATGCCCTGTGCCCGTACATGATAAAAAAAATCATTATGTTAAGATCCATCAGCCGTGGTTGGTAAAAACTCCTCCGGGCTACAGCAGTTTCTTTTATCAACCTCATTATCTGTTTAATAAAGATATTGAAATTTTACCAGGTATAGTAGACACAGACACGTTTACTGAGCCAGTGAGTTTGGTATCTATTCTACATGCAGATAGCGTGATATTACAACCAGGTGATCCGTTAGTGGTGGTATTTCCATTTAAGAGAGACGCTTGGCAAATGGAATTAAAGAAAACTGACCATCTTTCCACAAGTTATTTTAAATTCATGCTGCTCAGATTGTGGCATGGTACCTATCAACGATTGATACATAATAAAAAGCAATTTCATTGATGACTGATTATAATTTTGATTCAAATCTGGACGACAGCTCAAAGATAATTAATCTTTGGCCTACTCCTGTGTACAAAACTAATATCAATAGACCATTTTCATATTTAGAAACTAATTTTTTGCATCAAAAACATAAACTGCATCCGCTGAGTGACAACTATAGATCTGATGATTGTTACATATTATCAAATACTCAATTAGATGGTATAGCAAAATTTATCCTCGACGAATGTGAAAAATATGTAAAGAATGTTATCAACCCGAAAAATCAATTAGAGATTTATTTTCTTCAAAGTTGGTTGTCATACACCGGTAAGGATCAGGCTCATCACCCCCATTACCATACCAATAGTTTTATAAGTGGAGTGTTTTATTTTGATGTTGAGGAAGATATTGATTCTATAAATTTTTATAATAACTCATCGGGATGGAACAACAGATCAATGATACATTTTGACAACAGTCCGACAGCATGGGTTTCTAAAAGAATCACAGTGCCTGTGAAAAACGGAGATTTGGTTATCTTTCCAAGTTTCTTAGATCACGGAGTAGATGTTAAACCCAATACAAACAAAGTAAGAAAAAGTCTAGCATTTAACACCTGGTTAAGCGGGGACATGGGCACCGACACAGCTCTAAATAAAAATAATTTTCCTAAACATGATCACAATACTTAGAAATCCAACTAAAATACACATAGACTGTTTTACATGGGTCACAGATCTTGTAAAACTATATCCAATACTGCATGCGGAACAACGCTTGCCTGGATTTTTTAAAAAAATCCCTACCACTGTCAAAACACCATCAGGTCCAAATAGAGGAACTTTAAAAACCTGTCCCGGAGTAAATGATCTTTTCAAACAAGGATTAATCATTCAGGCTTGGTCAGACATCTATCTCAATTGGACCAGTCCAAATGTCTATTGGGAACCTCAGAACTCTGCCGAATCTCACAGTCCGTTACAGTGGAATAATGCTTCGGAATACCAAGATTATTATCATTTCAAATTAAACAGTCCGTGGAAATTTAAAGAAAAGACTGGGGCTAAATTCCTAATGACTAATGCACATTGGCACAAAAATAATTCTCCGTACTTTGTGCCAAACGGTGTTCTTGAATTTAAATATCAATATACGACGAATGTCAACACATGGGTGAATAGAAATACTTTTCCCAAGGATACCACAATTTCTGCGGGAACCGAGCTATGCCAAGTAATCCCACTGTCTGATAAACAAATCGTATTACACCAGCATGAAATTTCAGTGGATGAATATCTAAAAATGCAAGTGGTGTTTTATTCATTTGCTGCTCAATATCTCAAACGAAGAAAAATACTAGGTGGCAAATGACCACGACTATGAATTGCCTGTTTTACACTCCGGTGTACGAGCATCAAGGCTCGCATGCCGAAACGTTCTTGGTACAAGACGAGATCAAAAACAAGCTGCCTGTTATCTTAAAAACAGACAAATTCGAAAACCCTGAAAGCTGGAATGACGGAGTAGTAACCAATATCAAAGATAGATTCAACACCATCGAGCATTATGAGATGACGAATCTATACAATTTTATCGAGAAGCACGTACAAAAATACATCAGTCTCTGTGGAGCTAGACAGCATAAAACATTTTTTATGGCGCACAGTTGGATAAATTTCACCGACTATGGGCAAGGGCAAGCGAGTCATCAACACGAAGACTCAGTTATAAGCGGAGTATATTACTATCAGACCACTGGCAGCGACGGAGATTTGGTTTTAGAAAATCCTAATCCGTTTATCATGTGTGAATTATTTCCGTTTGGTGAAAAAGTAGCCAACATTTCTCAACATCCGCCGTCGGTGGGTAAACTGGTATTATTTCCAGGGTGGCTTCGCCATAAAGTAAATAACAACGAAAGCAATGACACACGAATATCAATATCATTCAATTATTTGTATGATAATTCAAAACAAGGACAAAGGGGTTATAAATGAAACAAGCAGTTAACAAAATCATAATTGTAGGAGGCGGTAGTGCGGGTTGGATGAGTGCCGCAGTATTGAGCGCCAGATTTCCGGACAAAGAGATAGCATTAGTTGAGTCGCCGGATGTGCCTATCATTGGAGTCGGTGAATCGACTCTAGGAACCATCAATCAATTTTTGACTATCTTAGGCCTCCATGATAAAGATTGGATGGAATACTGCCATGCCACTTATAAGATGGCCATCAAATTCAGTCATTTTTCTGACAAGAATGAAACCTTTTATTACCCCTTCGGCGTTAAAGATCAACAAAATTGCACCACCGGAATCACCGATTGGTACATCAAAAAAACGCTGCACCCCGATACTCCTGTTAACGATTTCTATGAATCATTTTACAGTGTCATGCCGTTCATATACGACAGCAAGATCTATGACAATGCCGACGGTCAACTTCCTGGCTTTAGTTTTAAAAATGACGTAGCTTACCACATGGATGCTACACTGTTTGGTCAATTTCTCAAAGAAAAATTCTGTTTACCTCGTGGAGTTGTGTACATAAATCAACATATAGACAACATAGAAGTAGACAGCACAGGCAGTATTGATTCTCTTGTGCTGCGCAACGGCGACAGTATTTCTGCAGATCTGTATCTCGACTGCACAGGATTTCAATCTCTGTTACTTGAAAAAACATTGAAAACTGAATTCACAAGTTTTTCAGATGTACTACCTAATAACAGAGCATGGACCACACATTTGCCATACGTAGACAAACTCAAAGAAATGGAGAATGTCACTGATTGCAAGGCCATTGAAAATGGTTGGGTATGGAATATACCTTTGTACAATCGCATAGGCACAGGGTATGTATTTTGCAATAAATTCATCACAGACGACGAAGCATTGGAAGAATTTAAACGACATCTCGACAGTGATCTTATGACTGTACCTAACCCCGAAAGATCCAAAGATCTAACATTCAAACTGATTAACATAAAGAATGGCGTCCATGAGAAGTGCTGGAATAAAAACGTTGTGGGTGTGGGCCTCAGCTATGGATTTATCGAGCCTTTAGAAAGCACTGGACTGCTCAGTGTACAAGAAATTCTGCTGAGACTATGCGAAACACTGTCATATCGCACAGTGAATCAAATACACAAAGACAATTTTAATTACATTGTACACGGCATTATGGACGGTTTCAAGAGTTTTGTTGCATATCACTATACGCTTAGTGCAAGAAGAGACACCGCATACTGGCGACATGTCACCGAAGAGATTGTAATGGAACCAAGAATGCACGATCCTGTAATGAAGGAACTTCCTAACCAAGTGGTAGAGATGGCAACACGGCTGTTACAGTCACACAATGTTCCGGGTGATCCACACATGGGAGGTATGCCTGATATCTTAGTAGGCATGCATACATTGCCTACAAATACAATAACTCTCGATATCGTTGGCGGGATCCTAGAATCTAGACAAGGGCAAAAGCCTGAATTTTTCAGCCAACAGACTCAAGAATATTGGAATCAGAAAAAAGATTACATTCGCAGAATTGCAGAAACAGCTCCTAGTCATTATCAATATCTCAAAGATAATATCTATGACGGCAAAGATTTAGAATTTGCCAATACCTTAAAAGATTAACGGTATGAAAAAACCCATAAAACAAATCATCATTGTGGGTGGAGGCAGTTCTGGATGGATGTCTGCAGCAATTCTATCTAAACGATTTCCGAACATTGATATAGCTCTTATTGAATCTCCCGATTCTCCGATCATTGGAGTAGGAGAATCTACATTGGGCAGTATCAACGCATTTTTGCACATGTTAGGATTGAAAGACGAAGAGTGGATGGAATACTGTAATGCTACTTACAAGATGGCAATTAAATTCCGTGATTTTTACGCCAAAGGGGAAACATTCTATTATCCATTTGGCGACAAGGATGTAAGCCATACACAGAGAGGGATCGATGATTGGTATTTTAAGAAAACTCTGAATCCTGATACCAGTTGGGGAGACTTTTCGGATAGTTTTTATCCACACATGCCTTTGATTCATGATAACAAAATATTTGCCAATCAAGGAAAAGAAATTCCCAGTTACAACTTTCAGAATGATGTGGCCTATCACATGGATGCTACACTGTTCGGGGAGTTTCTCAAAGAAAAGCTCTGTATCCCTAACGGCGTAGTTCACATTAATCAACATGTTGATCAATTTATGCTAGATCATCACGGAGATTTAGATTATCTAGTGTTAAGGAACGGTGATAAATTATCTGCAGATCTCTACATTGACTGCACAGGATTCCGTAGCGAAATATTAGAAGAAATAATGAAAGTGCCGTTTCAAAGCTTTGAATCAATATTGCCTAATAACAGAGCATGGACCACACATGTGCCTTACACAGACAAGCACACTGAAATGGAAAACGTCACTAACTGCACAGCCATAAACAACGGTTGGGTATGGAATATTCCGTTGTATAATCGCATTGGCAGCGGTTATGTTTATTGCAGTAAGTTTATATCCGATGCAGCTGCCTTAGAAGAATATAAAAATTATCTCGACAGTGATCTTATGGCTGTGCCGGATCCCAATAGGTCCAAGGATCTTGATTTTCGATTGATTAAAATCAAAAACGGTGTACACGATGTTGCGTGGAAAAACAATGTAGTAGCCATCGGGCTGAGTTACGGATTCATTGAGCCTTTAGAAAGCACAGGACTGCTCAGTGTACAAGAAATATTAGTGCTGCTGTGTGAAACTTTAGAAAACCAACAGGTTAATAAAATTCACATAGACACTTTCAACTATGTGCTGAACACGATGATGCACGGATTTAAAATGTTTGTGGGTTATCATTACACATTTTCATCACGCAGAGACACAGAGTATTGGAGATATGTCACAGAAAACATCACTATGGACAACCGCATGCACGATGACTATCTCAGAGGTCTTCAAACCATAGCTATTGAATACGGAGTGAAATTACTGCGAGGTCACACTTTCAGAGAAGACATGGGAGGCATGCCCGATATCCTAGTAGGCATGCATCAAAAACCTATGAACACATTTGCCTATGATTGGTATCTTTACGGTAAGATGGCCCGAGGCTCCAAGGAAGTGAGTATGTTCTTAGATTCTACACAACAGTATTGGACCATTAGAAATTCTCATGTCCAACGAGTATCAGATTCTGCACTCGGGCACTACGAATATCTCAAGGCCAATATCTATCAAAATCGCAGTTAGGATTCTTTTGGATAAAACGAGCTAGGTGCTGGGTGGGTCAGAGCGTAGTCGGGATTCTTTACTAACTCTATGGTATATTCAGAGTTCTCTGTGAACATTTCCTGTTGTGATTTGATCACCATCTCTCCCAACACAGTTTCATAATCTGCTGGGATCGGCTTGGTCCATGCAGGATCCTCGTGTCTTCGTTTGATTTCGAATTCTGCTAACTCTTTGATAGCGTTACGTGCTCGTTGTGTTACAACATTATCCATGTGAACGCCCGGATCGCCAAACACATGATCTAAGATCCTATATTCTAATTCAGTGACTTCTACGGTAAATGTAGCCATGATCAATTACCTCCTTGTTGAGACAACGGTGTAAGGTCGGCCTGTGCGCAGATCTGATTGCGATCCGACGGCATAGTAAGGCAGTTGGGATCAGCCAGCATTCTGGCCTTTTCTCTTTCTACAATGCGATCCTTTGCCAGTTCAATTTGATGCTTGGTAGCATTTTCAATCCAATCTTGCACGTCAGCACAGGTGTTTGCCATAACTTTGGCTTCTAGTTCTGTGAGTTCAAATTCAATAATTGCCATTTTTATTTCCTCTTATCTATTTATGTTACCAAATATCCGTTGAATACAGAGTGAGCTCCATGGAATCGCATGCCGTTACCAGCCCAATATACATATACCCGCATGTTCTCAGAGGCATCGAGGTAGGTACTCAAATCCATGAGTATACCGTGTGGGTATGTGGCTGAAGTACCGTGAGCAAACATACCATGTGGTGTTTGTCCTCGAGCAAAAGCTACACCGCCATTGCGTCCAAAGCTCAAGTGAATGTAGTTTTCTGTTCCGCCGCTGTCGTTGTGACCGTAGGTCTGAAACATGAAGTGATAAAATCCCGATACCGGCGCTGTGAAAACTCCGTCGCTGCTGAAATTACTGCCGCCACGCTGTGTAGTTGTCCACCCAAACGCACTGTTTAAGTGTCTCCAGCTGGTGCCCCCATAACTGTTATTGTATGTCCACCCTGCTGTTCCGTCTGATCTAAATGCCGGAGCTCCCGATGTGTCGCTGGTACCTCGTTGCATGATACCTGCACTGTTCACACTCATTTGTTGTACACCAGCCGAGCTGAAAAACACATTGTTGGACCCGTCAAAACTGATACCAGTGTTGGTATTTCCGGACTGTGTGATCGAAGGACTGGCTATACTGCCGTTGGGCACACGTAGAACTCCAGTCATTGTACCGCCAGCAGCTGCCAACGGAGTATATCCTAAATTGGCTGCTACTGCTCCGGACGCTAATTTAGTAGCTGCAATGGCTGCACCTGCGGCGATGTCTGCATTTAAAATTGATCTATATGTCACAGACTTAGCCGATAGATCCACTGCGGCTGCTAACTGTGTAGCACCAACTGCACCGTCTTGTATTTTTGCCGAAGTCACTGCCAGTGGCGCAAATTTTCCTGCAGTTACACTGAGTGCATCAAGGTCTGCAGAAGCTATCGAGTTATCGACTATAGAATCTGTAGCTATGCGTTTAAAACTGTCGTATGTGGCCATCGTATTATCCTATCAAATAACCGCAGAACAAGCTGTGGTCACCGTGTATTCTTGCTACCGGAGCCATGTAAGGACACACACTGGCGTAGTCGCCGGTATTGAGATATAGTGTTTGACTTACCATGATACCCGGTACATAATGACTAGGGACTCCATGACCGTATATGGTATGTGGTGCTCTGCCAGTTAC
>Ga0315902_10007054_pt1 | contig 15423 bp, 10 predicted proteins | sample LakEriMetagenome_9_FD_203523 | JGI IMG/M metagenome (GOLD analysis project Ga0315902, IMG submission 203523) | Freshwater fungal communities from buoy surface, Lake Erie, Ohio, United States - Buoy 12 MA117 | ecosystem: Environmental > Aquatic > Freshwater > Lake > Lake biofilm | place: USA... | reverse complement strand
ACGCCAGTTTCGCCCGTCCGAAGGTCAATTTCAGCCTCGGGCACGCCTTCGGCACGCTGAGCGTGAAGCCGGTCTTCGCGTTGAAGTGAGTGTTCAAGAAAGTGGAACAGGTTTTCAACCTGTTCATGGCCCATGACCCTCTTTTGAATGGAGCGGGAGCATGGCGAAGCCTGCTCGCCTCTTCGAGGGGTGATTCGCAAACACAAGACCCAAGCCAAGCGAGTGGTCCCGCTTCGCGGAACACACTCGCGCTCCTCCTCGCTGAGCTCAGTCACGCCGTCTTCGTCGGATCGTAGTAAATGCGCACTTCGGCATCTTTGATGCCCAAAATCTCCTGCGCGCGCTTCAGCGCGTTGCGGGTGGAGAGGTTCGGATTCGCGGGACTGGCCAGGTAGATGTTGTCGCGACCGATTACCTCGACAACTCCGGCATTTTTAAGCACGCGATACACATCCTTGCTCGCGCCGCTGATGATGAGATGCCGTTTCTCCGCCCGCAGCACTCGCATGAGCTCCTCGAGCGCCAAAACGCTCGTCGCATCGAGGTGACGGGCGTTTTTTAGCCGCAAGATGATGACGCGCAGGTTTTCATCCGCGCAGGTGCGCTGGATCTGCGTGCGGAAAAGCTCCGCCGCGCCGAAGAACAGCTCGCCTTCGACGTGGACGATCGAAATGGCCGGATGCTGCCGCGCGCCGCGTTTCGCCTCGGCCAGATTGCCCTCCGCATTGAACTCATACTCGATCAGCTGCGGCACGCTGGCCTTTCGCAGATACAGAATGACCGAAACGGCGACGCCGAGGAAAATGGCGACGTGCAACGGCAGCATGCAGGTGGCTCCGAGCGTCACCACAAACACCAGTCCATCACTCCGCGTGGCGCGCAGGCAGATGCGGATCTGACGGAAATTGAAGAGGGACACCGCCACACACACCACCAGCGCTGCGAGCGCCGCCCGCGGGATGTAGGCCACCAATCCGCCCAGCGACAACGCGCCGACCAGGCAGAACAGGCCGCTCCACATGCTGGCGAAGACCGTCCTCGCGCCGCTGAGGTAATTCAAAGCCGAGCGCGTGAGCGAACCGGAGGCCGGCATGCCGCTGAGATACGCGCAGGCCAGATTCGCCGCGCCAAGACTGAGCATGTCCTGATTTTGATCCACCCGATGCCCGCTGCGGCCCGCGAGCGTGCGCGCCATCACGCTGGTCTCCATGGTGGCGAGGAAAGCGAGCGCCAAGGCGAGTCCGAAGAGCCTGCTGGAGTCCGTGAGCGCATTCGCGGAGACAAAATCCGGAAACACCGGCAGCAATTCACGCCAGGAGAAGGCCGCGTCGCTGAATGTGACCGTCTTCACACCGAAACCGTCCAGCAGCCAGAACAGCACGGAGACCACGATCAAGCTGAGCGCGAAGATGGGCCATTTCGGCCGCATTTTCTTCAGCGTGAGATACAGCGCCGTCGTGCCGCTGGCGCAGGCGATGCTGATCCAGTCCACGCTGCCCAGACTCGACAAAATACGATACAAATGCCCCGGCAGCGTGATCGCGGGCTGCATGCCACCGTTCAAAACCTGCGCGGGAATGCCCAGCAGCACCGGCAGCTGGCTCGCCGTGATCAGCAGCGACGCGCCGGTGATGTAGGCGATCACCACGGTGCGGCTGATGTATTGCGTGAGGTCCGCCACGCGCAAAAATGAGCCCGCCAGCAGCAACGCGGCCGTCATGAAGACCAGCAGCGGCATGTGACTGAGGCGATCGAGCTGCGGGTAGGCCGCGAAATACGAAAAAATCATGAAGGCCGTCGCATTCGTCGGCCCGAGGATGGTGTGGCGGCTGCTGCTGAGCAGCGGCGCCACCAGCGCGGCGATGGCGGAGCAGGTGACGCCGTAATGCAGCGGCAACCCGGCCACCAGCGCGTAGGCCATGCCCTGCGGGATCGCCAGCATGGCCACCGTGAAGCCCGCGCGCAGATCCGCGAGCCCCGTGCGCCGCCCGTAGCCCAGGAGCGCCCGCCGCAGCGGAAACGGGTCCAGCGCGCTCTCTGAAACAATGCTCCGTGCCTCCGCAACAGCCCTCCGCGCGGCGTGGGCCGCGCTTTGGAGCCATTCGCGAAGAGGAAGTTTCATGTCGTGGTGACGAACGCCTCCCCTATGCCGAATGTTTGCTCATTCGTCATTCAGGAATTCGACATTCGTCATTCCGCGCCTGCGGCCTCAGCCGTCGATGTTCCAGCCGTCGCGGTACTCCTTCTTCATGAAGCCGTTCGCCTCCGGCGTGTCCGGGCTGGTGCCCGTCTTGCCATCGTAGCTGATCTTTTTGCCGGTGCGGTAGGCGACGAGGCCGAGCAGCATCATTTCGATCATGTTGGCGCTGTAGCCGAAGTCGCAGGCGGTGGGCTTGCTGGGATCACGGCAGGCGTCGAACCACTGCTTCTGGAAGTTGCCGAGGCCGACGTCGGGATACTGGTCCTCCTTTTTGCGCGGCTTGTAGTAGCTCATATCGGCGTCGTTGCCGTAGGGAATGATGAGGCGGGAGTCGAAGTCGGCGATGATGAAGCCCTTCGTGCCTTTGAACATCGCACCGTGGCCGATCTGGCTTAGGTCGATGTGCTTTTTCGGCGAGCTGGGCATCGCGCCGCCCTGATACCAGCTGATGGTGATGGGACCGCGCCAGTCATTCGCGGGATGCTCGAAGTGGCTCTCGCACTTCACGGGTGTGACGTCGGAGTTGAAGGCATCGCCTTTGGCCTCGGCGGAGGTCGGCAGTTTGGCGTCCACGGCATTCCAGAGCAGATCCATCGTGTGGCTGCCCATGTCGCCGATCTGGCCGGCACCGAAGTCCCAGAACATGTTCCAGCTCAGGCAGTTCGCGCCGGCTCCGCCGGAGAAGTAAGCCGGATTGTAAGGATGATACGGCGAAGGGCCAAGCCACAGGTCGTAGTGGAATCCGGCGGGCGGCGTGCCCTCTTCGGGGAAGTAGCCGGGCCTCGGAATCTGGCGATTGCCCCACGCATAGGCGGCTTTCAGCTCGCCGATGGCTCCGTCGCGGATGAGTTCCTTCACGCGGTTGAAGTTCGGCTGCTCATGACGCTGCATGCCGACCTGCGTGGCGAGTTTGCCCTTCTTGCTCTCCCACGTGGCGCGCACCGTTCGCGCCTCATTCACCGTGATGGCGAGCGGCTTCTCACAATAGACGTGCAGGTCGCGTTTCAGCGCCCAGTTCGCGATGAAGGCGTGCGTGTGGTCCGGCGTGCAGATGACGACGGCGTCGAGGTCCTTGTGATCGAGGCACTTTCTCCAGTCGATGTAGGTCGTGGCATTCGGGAAGCGCTTCAGCGCTTCCGGAAAGCGGGCTTCATTGATGTCGCAGAGTGCGACGACGTTTTCCTCGGCGATGGAGTTGTAGTGCGCGAGACCACGTCCCCACACGCCGATCAGCGCGACGTTGAGTTTGTTGCTCGGAGAGTTCTGGCCGAAAAGCGGCCGCGTGATCATGGAACCGGCGACAAGACCGGCCGCGCCGACAAATCGACGACGCGAAACCGGAGAAGACTGGGCGAGAGAGGGTGGTGTGTTCATGGCGGGCCATGATTACGCCCCGGCCCGCCGTTTTTCACAAGCGAACATTTCCCACCCCCAGTGAAAATGGCTGATTTCAGGCCACCTCCACGCCCTTCGCGATGACCGTGTCCGGCTTCTCGCTGCCCATTTTGATGGTGTACTTGCCCGGTGCATACACGCGCGGTTTGAAGCTCGGGCCTTGGGTGCGCACCGTGTACAAAATCTCGCCCGTGGCCTCCGCAATGACCTGCACGACGGCATTCGGCACACCTTCAAAATTCTGCTGCGGCAGATGCGCATGCACCTTACGGCCATCGTTCGCATCCTGATCGATGGTGATCGGCCAGCCGGGGAACTGCGCTTTATCTCCATCGGCGACCTTCGAGAAGCGCGGCCAGCATTCGAAGGTGGTCTTCCGCGTCGTTTTGTCGAAGCGGATGAGGCCGTAGCCGTCGGCGCGTTTTTTCTCGTCCTGGATGTCCTCGGGGTTCGCGTAGGCGAGCATGCTGATCGGGTTGCCGAGGCCGTCTTTGAAGTCGCCGGTCCACGGAAGCGGGCTGTTTGGCACGGGATTCGGGCCTGCTTTTTCATCGAGCGGATGCCACCAGCGGCCGTAGATCGTGTTCACGATGGCCGGACTGGTGAAACTGTAAGGCGCGTCGCCAAACTCATCAATGCCGTGCTTCACGACGACGGCGAGATGCTGATCGCCGCAGAGATGCGGAGCCCAGGCACGGCGAATCTCCACCAGCGCACGATTTCGGCCTGCCTGCGGCCATCCGTTGCAATCGAGGTCGGCGAGCAAACGCTGATCGCGGCCGCCGTGCATGTGAACCGCGCCGCAGAAGGCCGTGGCGGACAAAACGCACTTCATCACCGCGCCGCCGCTGTAGTCCTGCGACCAGTCGTGGAGGAATTTTTCCTGTCGTTTGCCCAACAGCTCCAAACCGGGCAAATCGATGCTTTTCGGGTCATACGACGGATCATTGATGTGATCCGGCCGCGGCCCCATTTTCGGAATTTTGCCATCCGGGCCCGTTTTGAACTTCCGGTCCTCCAAAATGGCAAAGTCGATGCCACCGACCATCATGCGCGTGAAATACACGCTGATGTCACGATTCACCGGCTTCGGGTCCCAGCCATCCGGCAAGTGCCAGCTCTGCTGCCGCTGCACCTGGTTCACGTAAGCCACCGGATAACGATAACCTCCATCCGCGTCGCCATTGATGTGTGATTGGCCGCCTTCTTCGCCCCAGAGATTGCCATGGCCCACGTCGTGGTCATCGGGAATGCACACCGTTGGGCGGTCGCGGATGATGTCGCGGAATTGCAGACCAAACTCGATCCAGCCCGCCGTGTGCTCCGTGTGGCGATACGTTTGGTCGCCGCCAAAGAACAGCACGTCTGGATCCTGCGCCCGCAGGTTTTCAATGATCTCCGTGCGCGGCCCGATGGTGCGGCTGGAGTTGCAACTCATGTTCGCGATCACGATCTGATTCTTCTCCACCGGATCGCGACGGATCAGACCTTCAAACATCGCCTTCTCACCATGGCGCACGCGGTAGGCCACGTTCTTCGAACCATCCCAGCTCTCGACGCGGAAATGTGCATCCCAGCCCGGATAATGCACCTCGCCCTTCGCGATCTCCTTCCACTCGCCGTTCTCCTGCTTCACTTCGAGTCTCGCCACACGCTCCTCACCCGGCTTCAGCGGGAAAAGCTGCGCACTCATCTTCAGCACGCCATTTTGCTGCGTGTAATAGGCAAAGCACACCACCTCATCGCGCGGCACATCCATCGCAGGTGGTGGTGAAGCGCCACCGCCTTTGCCCTTTGCCTTCTTTTTCTCATTCTTCGCCGCTGCGGCGGCATTTTTGGTCCACCACTCGCCCGTTGTCAGCGACTCGAGATTCGGAAACTCCGCCCCGAAGGGCTGCGGCGCATCCACGGCACTCGCGGAGCCACGGACGAAAAGAAACGGAGCGATCTTGAGAAGGAGTCGGCGGGTGAAAGTCATGGTAGGCGGGTGCAACGCCCCCGACTCCGCGAAAATATCAGGATTGTCCATAGCGGATGCCTGCACCCTGCATCTCCGCCCGCGTAAGATGCTGCGATGCTCTTCCGCCTGCTTTTTCCATTCGCCCTGACCACCGCCGCGCTCGCGGAGCCTGTGAGCTTTAGCCGTGAGGTGCTGCCACTGCTCTCCGACAACTGCCTTTCCTGCCACGGTCAGGACGCAGGCCATCGGAAAGCCGATCTGCGCCTCGATACGCAAGAAGGTGCCCGCGAGGTGCTGAAGTCCGGTGATTTTATCAGCCGAATCACCACCGACGATCCCGAGGAGATCATGCCGCCGCCGAAGTCGCACAAACCGAAGCTCAACGCCGAGCAGGTGGCCCTTTTGAAGCGCTGGATCGCTGAAGGCAGCGTGTGGGGCAAACACTGGTCCTTCGAAAAGCCCGTCAAAGCGAAGACCGAAGGCCACCCCGTGGATTTCTTCGTGAAGGCACGTCTGGCAAAAGAAGGCCTGAAGATGTCTCCGAAGGCTCCGGAGCACACATTGAGGCGGCGGCTGGCTTTTGACCTCACGGGGCTGCCGCCGTCGGACTTGTCTGACTTGTCCGACCTGTTGGACAAACTGCTCGCCTCACCCCACTACGGCGAACGCATGGCGATGTTCTGGCTCGATGCCGGGCGCTACTCCGACACGGATGGCTTCCAATCCGATGCAACGCGCACGAACTGGCCTTGGCGGGATTATGTCGTCGAGTCCTTCAACGCGAACAAGCCGTTCGATCAGTTCACGTTGGAGCAGTTCGCCGGTGATCTTCTTCCGAATGCCACACCCGAGCAAAAAATCGCCACCTGCTTCCATCGCAACCACATGACCAACGGCGAAGGCGGTCGCGACAAAGAAGAGAGCCGCATCGACTACGTCATCGACCGCGTGAACACGATGGGGACCACCTGGCTCGGCCTCACGCTTGGCTGCACGCAGTGCCACACGCACAAGTTTGATCCCATCTCGCACCACGATTATTACGCGCTCAACGCCTTCTTTAACAGCATCGACGAGGACGGCGCGGCAGGCACCAACGCCAAGCCCTACCTGCCTTACCAATCACCCCACGCGAAGCGAGCCGGCGAAGAATCGCAGAAGCTCGTCGAACAACGCAAACCCATCGAAGCCAAGGCCAAAGCGGATGCAGAGAAGCCCTTCGCGAAGTGGTTGGAGGAGCAGAAGAAGCGCATCCAGCCGGATCACAACGCATGGCAGGTCGTTCTCGGCTCGGTGGAGTCGCAGGAAGGCACGAAGCTCGCTCAAACGAAGGACGGCATCGTCACCGCCACCGGCCCGAACCCGAAGCAGGATGACTACCGCCTCATCTCCACCATCAAACTGCCGCGCATCAGCGGTTTGAAGCTCGACGTGCTTCCTCAAAACGGCGCTCTCTCGCGTGGCAAGTCTGGCGAGTTCATCCTCACCGACATCAAAGTGCAGGTGCGCCGCAAAGGTAGCTCGCAGATTCGCGACATCCTCGTCAAAAGCGCCGTTGCCGATACGAAGATCGAAGGCAAGGCCCGCGAGTATGGCGACGTGAAAGGCACGCTCGATGACGATCCGCGCAATGGCTGGACCACGAAGGGGTTTCCCAAGGATCAGCCTCACACCGCGCTTTACGGCCTCGCCGAGCCACTGGTGCTCGAAAGTGATGAAGAGCTCATTTTCGAACTGCGGCATCGCTCGACGAATGGCGACGCGAACATCTCGAAATTCCGCCTTTCCGCGACGGATCAACCCGGACCGGCCGTGCGCGAGATCGGCCCCACGCCGCTCGAAAAGCTCGCGAAGGGCGAAATCGACCGCGTTAAGCTCCTGGCGCAGTTTTTGGAGGATTATGAGCCGTATCAGCTGGCGAAGGCCTCGCTGGATCGTGCGAATGCCCAGCTCAAGGAAGTGCAGGCTGCCGCAGGCAAATTGAACGTCATGGTGCTCGCCGAGCGCAAGGAGCCGCGTGACACGCATGTGCTGCTACGAGGTGTTTGGGACAAAAAGGGCGACGTGGTGTCGCGCGGCGTGCCCGCCGCCATCGCGCCATGGCCGGAAGGTCTCGCGAAGGATCGCATCGGCCTCGCGAAGTGGATCACGTCGAAGGACAACCCGCTCACGGCCCGCGTGTTCGTGAATCAGGTGTGGCAGATGCTCTTCGGCTCCGGTTTGGTCCGCACGCCCGATGATTTCGGCCTGCAAGGCCAACGCCCCACGCATCCTGAGCTGCTCGACTGGCTTGCCGTCGATTTCATGGAAAGCGGCTGGGACGTGAAGCGCCTCATCAAGACCATCGTGAAGAGTGAGACGTATCAACAATCATCCGATCGGACCGATCCGTCTGATCCGACCAATCTTCTTCTCTCACGCGGTCCACGCTTCCGCCTGCCTGCGTGGATCATCCGCGATGCCGCGCTCGCTTCCTCCGGCCTGCTGAATCCTGCGCTTTGTGGACCGCCCGTTCGCCCACATCAGCCCGAAGGCGTGTGGGAGGAGATTTTCATGGGCCGCTACACCTACGAGCCGAGCCAGGGCGCGGCGCAGTATCGCCGCACGTTGTATGCCTTTTGGCGTCGAAGCAGCGCACCCACCTTCTTGTTCGACAGCGCCCAGCGTCGCGTCTGCGAAGTGTCGATGTCACGCACCAACACCCCGTTGCAGGCCCTCACCTTGCTCAATGACCAAACCATCGCCGAAGCCTCCCAAGCCCTCGCGAAGCGCCTGCTGGCCGCGAAAGCCGAAGAAAGGCTTCCCATGCTCTACGAGGCCGTTTTGAGCCGAAAAGCGACTGCCAAAGAGCTTGCTGTCCTCCAACGCGAACTCGACCGCGCTCTGACCCACTACCGCGAACATCCCGAAGACGCCCGCAAACTCCAAACCACGCCTGAACTGGCCGCGCACACGCTCGTGGCCACTTTGGTGCTCAATCTCGACGAAGCCATCACCCATGAATGAAGACAAAAAGATGACAGACAAAAAATGGTCTGATCAGAAGATATTTTTGTCTGTCATTTTTTTGTCTTTCCAAACCGAACCATGAAAACCCGCCGCCACTTTCTATCAGCCGCTCTTGCAACGCCCTTTGTCCAAACGTTCGCGAAGACCGCGCCGGAGTTTCATAGCGCGATCATTGGCCATGGCACGCATCGTTATCGTGTCGATAAACTGTGGAGCCAGGCGGACGCGGCGAAAACGCCGGTGAAGGATTGCCATGAGATGGTGCAGGTGCCGGATGGTCGCCTCTTTCTGCTCACCAATCACAAGCAGAACAACGTGCTCATCTACGACGTGAAAGGTGCGTTGCTCGGCCAGTGGACGCTCGGCATGAGCGGCGCACATGGTTTGACCTTTCACGATGGTCATCTCTACATCTGCGATACGAGCGGGCGCGTGGTGAAAGCCACACTCGATGGCCATATCGTGCTCGAACTGCCTCATGCCGTCAAAGCAGGCATCTACAAGCCCAGCGAGGCCTACGCGCCCACCGAAAGCGCCGTCGCACCGAATGGCGACATCTACGTCGCGGATGGTTATGGCTCGCAGTTTGTGCTGCGCTTCGACAAGGACGGCAAATTCATCTCGAAGTTCGGCGGGAAGAGCACGCAGCCGACGAATCCGGGCAAGTTCATGCAGGCGCACGGTGTCGCCATCGACTCACGTTGCGGCGAGCCGCTGCTCGTTGTCACCGAACGTGTCCGCAACGAGTTCAACTGGTTCAAGCTCGATGGCACGCATGTGCGCGGCGTGTATCTGCCCGGTGCCTATGTGAGCCGACCGGTTATCCACGGCACGAGTCTGTATTCCGGCGTCTGCTTTGGCGCGAAACCGAACGACTACCGCATGTGGCAGAGTCGCGGCTTTGTCACGATCCTCGATGCGAATGACAAGGTGATCTCGAATCCCGGCGGGCAAGCACCCGAGTATGAAAACGGCAGCCTCAAGGTGCTGCTGCAAGATCAGCCGGTCTTCAACAACTGCCACGACGTCTGCGTGGACACGAAGGGCGACCTGTATGTGTGCCAGTGGAACAGCGGGAATGTGTATCCCTACAAACTGCATCGCGAATCATGAACGACGGACCTCTCAACACCACCCGCCGCTATTTCCTCGGCCAATGCACCGGCGTTTCCGTCGGCGCGATGGCACTGCATTCGATGGGGCAGGAAACGCTCGGCTTGCCCTCGCTGCCGCATTTTGCGCCGAAGGCGAAGCGGGTCATTTTCCTCACGCAATCGGGCGGCCCGTCGCAGATCGAGCTTTTTGATCACAAGCCGGGTTTGATGCAATGGGCGGGCAAGGAGCTGCCGGAAAGCGTGCGCCAGGGGCAGCGGCTCACGACGATGACGGCGAACCAGAAGCAGCTCATCCTGCCGGGCATCACGAAATTCTCCCGCTGCGGCCAGAGCGGCGCGACGGTTAGCGAGTGGCTGCCGCATTTGCAGGGCGTGGCGGATGATTTGTGCTTCATCAAGTCGATGACGACGGATCAGATCAACCACGCACCGGCGATGACGCAGTTTTTGACCGGTCATCAGCTTCCGGGCCGTCCGAGCATGGGCGCGTGGATCAGCTACGGCCTCGGCAGCGTGAATCGCAACCTGCCGGACTACCTCGTGCTCATCTCGAAGATGCAGCGACCGAGCGATCAGCCGCTTTACGATCACTACTGGGGCAGCGGCTTCCTGCCGTCGCGCTATCAAGGTGTGAAGCTGCGGAACTCAAAGGACCCGGTTTTGTATCTGACCGATCCCGAGGGGCTGCCGCGTCATTTGCGCCGCGGCATGCTCGACGGCCTCGCGGAGCTCAATCAGATGCGATTTGAGAAAACACAGGACCCGGAGATCACCACACGCATCCGCCAGTATGAGATGGCCTATCGCATGCAGGCCAGCGTGCCGGAGCTGACCGACCTCGGCGACGAGCCGGATCATGTTTTCGAGATGTATGGGCCGGATTCGCGGCGTGCGGGCAGTTACGCGGCGAATTGCATCCTCGCGCGGCGTCTCGCGGAGCGTGGGGTGAGGTTCATCCAGCTCTTCCATCCTGATTGGGATCATCACAGCCGACTGCCGAGCTGGTGCACCGCGCGTTGTCGCGACACCGACCAGCCGAGCGCGGCACTGATCAAGGATTTGAAGCAACGCGGCCTGCTCGACGAGACGCTGGTGATTTGGGGCGGTGAGTTTGGTCGCGGTGTCGCGGGTCAAGGCAAGTGGGATAGCCCGGAGGCGGGTCGTGATCATCATCCGCGCTGCTTTACGATGTGGATGGCCGGTGGCGGCATCAAACCGGGCACCACCTACGGCGCGACGGATGACTTCAGCTACAACGTGGCGGAGAATCCGGTGCATGTGCGTGATCTGCACGCGACGGTGATGCATCAGCTCGGCATCGACCATGAGCGCTTCACCTTCCGCGCCCAAGGCCTCGATTTCAAACTGACGGGCGTGGAGCCGACGAAGGTGGTGAAGGACATCCTGGTGTGAGCCGTAGTAGCTCACGCCATGTTTTCTCCCCGTCTTCTCCTCGCTGTTGCCCTGCTGCCGTTTTTTGCCCGTGCGGAGGCTCCGCTGGCCAAAGTCATCGAAACGAAGATCATCTCGCCGCAGCTCGATCTTTATCACGGCTGGCCGACGGTCGTTCGTCGTCAAAACGGCGAGCTGTGGCTGTCGTGGTCCGGTGGACGCGAATCGCATGTGTGCCCGTTTGGACAGGTGTGTGCGATGACTTCACGCGATGATGGCAAAACGTGGACTTTCCCGCGTGTGCTGCTCGATAGCGCCACCGACGACCGCGACTCCGGCGTGTTGGAAACGGCCAAGGGCACGCTTTTGGCCACGACATTCACTTCACTGGCCTACGAGGATAGTTTCAAGAAAGCGAGCATGATGGCGGAGCACACCGACAAGGGCTGGGTGTCCAAAACGATGCCGCCGGAGCGCTACGCGCGATGGAAGGCCGCTCATGAGCGCCTCAACGACGAGGAACGCAAAGCCGAGCTCGGCGAATGGCTTATCCGCAGCACCGATGGCGGCAAAACGTGGTCGCCACGCATTCCGACCGTCGTGAACAGCCCGCACGGACCGATTCAGCTCAAAGACGGCCGCCTGCTCTATCTCGGCAAACAATTGTGGACCGGCGACAAGAAGATCGGCGCCGCTGAATCCAAGGACGATGGCCTCACGTGGCAATGGCTCTCTGAAATCCCCACCCGCCCCGGCGATGAAGTGCCGAAAGGCCTGCACGAGCTGCATGCCGTGGAGGCCGCCGATGGCACGATCATCGCGCAGATCCGCAATCACAACACCGCGAACAAAGGCGAGACGCTGCAAAGCGAATCGAAGGACGGCGGCAAGACCTGGAGCCTGCCGCACAGCATCGGCGTGTGGGGTTTGCCGAGTCACCTGCTGAAATTGCGCGATGGACGCCTTCTCATGACCTACGGGCATCGACGCCCGCCTTTCGGCAACCAAGCCCGCCTCAGCGCCGACAACGGCCAGACGTGGAGCGACGCAATGATCCTCAGCGGAGACGGCGCGGGCGGCGATCTCGGCTACCCGAGCACCGTGGAGCTCGGCGACGGCCGACTGCTCACCGTTTGGTATGAAAAAATGAAGGAGCACCCGCACGCGGTGCTGCGTCAGGCGATTTGGACGCTGGAGTAGGCTGCACGCCTCACTTTTTCTCCAGCACCATCAAGAACTGACCGGCCTGCGTATTCGTCTGCAGTTTGTCCGGGCGTTGCGAGCGCGGATTGTCGTTCGCCGAGCACCACTTCAGCGTTTTTCCTTCGAGATCGAAGATGCCCTCATACTTTTTACCGGCAAACTGGCCCTCGGTGCCGGTCGCGTCGATGCGCCGACCCGAAATCTTGTAAGTGCCTGAGCCCATTTCACGATCGCCCTGAGGATTGGAGGCCGTGATCTTGTCCGCCGTGATGACGAGACGGATGTCGCCGTGCCGCGATCCGTCACTGTCGGCCATGTAGCCTTCCCAGGTGCCTAGGATGGCTGATGCATCCTCCTTGTCTGTTGAGGCGGCTTTCTTGTCCATCCCGGAGGATGGCGTGGAAGGGGCCGACTTTTTCACGAATTCCTGATCTGTGGCACTGAGGCGTGAGATCGCTATTTTTGTCACCGAGCCGTTTTGCAGTCGCACAACGACCTCCTCGCCCTCCACGCGGACAAACTCCGCTTCGATGGTGCGTCCGCTGGCGGCATCCGTCCAGGTGCGGGCCTGCAAAGAGAGGCCCAAGACGGCGAAAAGCAGGAAGGTGACAGCTTTCATGACAAGCTGCTTCAACCCGGCCGACGGGCATTGGTTTCACGCCGCCATTGGCATGCCATACGGCAGCTCGTCAGGAATCGGCGCAAACTCGCGGATTTTGGCCCAAAGGCTGGAGTAATCTTTGTTCACGTCGCCGCTGAGGCAGTCGGTGATTTCGCCGCCAGCGTCGGGATACTTCATCACGACGTCCTTGAAGGAGAAATTCGGGTTGTAGAAGGCATAGACGAGCTTGCGCATATTCTCCACGCCCTCGCGCATGAGGCGGCCGTAGTCCGCGAAGCGCTCGGGGGAGACGTCGTTGGCTTTCAGGGCCTCGTGAACGGCATCGCCGGCCAAAACGCCGCTTTTGAGGGCCAACATGACACCGCTGCTAAAAACGGGGTCGAGGAAGGCATACGCGTCACCCACGAGCAGCAAGCCGGGCGAGGCTCCGAACTTCGAATGGAAGCTGTATTCGCTCGTGATCCAATACTGGCCGGTGGAGCTGCCCTGCGAGAGATGTTCCTCGATCCATTTGTTCTCACTGATCTCGCGCTCGAACATCGCTTTCGGATCTTTGATGCCGTCGCGGCTCAAATACTTGCCCTCGGCGACAACGCCCACGCTGACCATGTCGTCATGCTGCGGGATGTGCCAGAACCAGCCCTTGTCCGGCACGAAGGCGATCGTCGTCGCTCCTTCGTCGATGCCGGGTTCGCGCTTGGAGCCTTTAAAGTAGGTCCAGACGGCCACTTTGTTGAGATAGGGGTCTTTCATGCGCCAGCCTTGGCGCAGCGTGGAGAAAGCTTCCTTGCCGGAGGCATCGATGACGAGCTTGGCGAGCAGGTGCTCCTTTGCGCCGTCCTTCGTCTGCACTTCGACGCCGATGACGCGCCCGCTGTCGTCTTTGAGGAGCTGGGTGACCGTCGTCTCCTCACGCACGGTGGCTCCACGCTCGCGGGCGTGGTCCATGAGCATCTGATCAAACTCGGAGCGCAGCACCTGCCAGGTCTGGGCGACGGTTTCGCGGTCGTAGCGGTTGAAAAAATAGAACGGCTGCGATTTTTTTCCGTCCGGCTGCACAAAGCTGACGCTGTACTTCTTCGTGAAGTGGCTCTGCTTCATGCGGGGGATCAAACCGAGCCTCTCCAGCGGGCCAAAGGTGAAGGGGATCAAGGACTCGCCGATGTGGTAGCGGGGGAACTTCTCGCGCTCGATGACGAGCACCTTGTGACCGTGCTCGGCGAGAATGGCCGCCGTGCTGGTGCCTGCGGGGCCGCCGCCGATGATGAGGACATCAAATGAGGAGTTCATGAGAAAAAGAGGAGGTGGGGGTTTGAGGCATGATGCTCCTCATCCGTTGCCAGAACAAAAATACTGTCTCAGCATGGCCTTTATGCCGCCGTCGCATTGTCCCCGCAGTCCTCGTCGGCGATCTGCCGCCCGGCTCTGACCCGCAGAAGATAAAAAAGCCACGCACAGCCAAACAACAGCGTGCCAGCCACCACGACCGCCGCGGCCATCGGACAGCCGAGGATGAGTGAGAGATGCAGGCCGCCGATAGCACTCAGAGCGGCGTGGAACACGCTCAGAGCGAGGCAGACGGGCAGTCGCGTGCTCAAAAGCTGCGCCGTGGCACCGGGCAGGATGAGCATGGCAATCACGAGGATCGCGCCGACGCTCTCAAAGGCCGCGACGATGACGATCGACAGCGCGGCCATGAGCGCGAGATGCATTTTCCCCGGCGCAAAGCCCTGCGAGCCGGCCAGCAGCGCATCGAAGGAAGTAATGAGCAGCTCTTTGTAGAAGAGCACGATCAAAACCGCCACGGTGGCCGCCACGCCGCCCATCACGAGCACCGGCGCGGGCATTCCGAGCGAGTATTCCGCAAGGGCGAGATTGCTCAGCTCGCCGTAGAGCACGCACTCCGCATCGAGATGGACCTTCGAGGCAAACACATTGATGAGCACCACGCCGAGCGCGAAGAGCGAGCAGAAGGTGATCCCAATCGCCGCGTCCGCCTTGATGCGACTCCTCGTGTGCAGGAACTCAATCAAAAATGTCGTCAGCAGCCCAGCGCCCAGTGCTCCGGCCAACATCGCAGGTAACGTGAGCTTCCCGGAGATCAAAAACGCCACCGCCAGCCCCGGCAGCACGCTATGGCTGATCGCATCGCCCACCAGCGCCATGCGGCGCAGGATGAGATAGTTCCCCACCAGCCCGCAGGCCGCCGTGACGAGGAAAGCCATCAGCGTCATCCAGCCATAGGTGGCGAGGTCTGTGGTCCAAGGAGTGACGAAGACCTTGTGGGCATCGAAAGGTGGGAGAAGGTCAGGCATGAAATGACGAATTCAGAATGTCGAATAAGGAATGAATGACGGAGCCCGAATGACGAAGCGAGTTCGTCATTCGGGCTTCATTCGTCATTCCGCATTCGTCATTCATCATTTTAATAACCGGTGGGTTCTCCGAGGCGTGGCTTGGCGATGGCTCCGTGCACTTCACGCGCACCAGGGATCGGTTTGCCATGCGGATCGGTCTGGGGGAAGTC
>Ga0315902_10007053_pt1 | contig 15423 bp, 6 predicted proteins | sample LakEriMetagenome_9_FD_203523 | JGI IMG/M metagenome (GOLD analysis project Ga0315902, IMG submission 203523) | Freshwater fungal communities from buoy surface, Lake Erie, Ohio, United States - Buoy 12 MA117 | ecosystem: Environmental > Aquatic > Freshwater > Lake > Lake biofilm | place: USA... | reverse complement strand
TCACATCCGTGAGCGTGCAATCGAAGCCCCCGAGGTACCGGGAGATGTGCGCGAGGTCCTTGTCCTTGTTGGACCCGTTCACGACCATCATCAGGTGGTCGGCGGCATACCGATAGACGAGGCAGTCGTCCACGAAGGTGCCCTGCTCGGTGAGGATGGCCGAGTAGTGGACCTGGCCGTCCGCGAGCGCGGCGACGTCGTTACTGGTGACGTAGGTGACGAAGGGGATCGCCTGCGGCCCCTTGATGATGAACTCCCCCATGTGGCTCACATCGAACATCCCGCACCCGGTGCGGACGGCGTGATGTTCGGCGGTGATCCCCGTCGGGTACTGGATCGGCATCTCGAAGCCGGCGAAGGGGACCATCTTGGCGCCCGCGGCGAGGTGCTGCGCGTGGAACGGGGTCCGCTTGAGCGGGGAGGCGGTGTCGGCCATCGGGGCGAGGGGTCGGTGAGGTGAGGACGCACACAGGGGCCCGACCCCATCGGGTCGGACCCCTGAAAGATGCCAAAACGGCAGGGCGACTGCTACCGCTGACTTACAGGTCCATAATCGCGGCATTGAGCCAGGCGAACCGGGTGGAGAGCCAGGTCCGGAGCGTCTGAACCTCGGCATCGTACATCGCGTCGGTGAACAGGCTCCCCGGGGTGCCGAAGCCCGGGATCGCCAACGCCAGGGCCGAGGCCGACCCGACGAACGGCGCCATGAGGTTCGGCTTCGGCTCGTAGGGATACCAGAGGGCGTGGCTGAGGCGCTGCGACTCGCGGAGGCGGGCCGCGTAGGCGACAAGCCCAGCATCGATGGCGGAGCGCTGCGCGTAGAGCGCTTGCCACTGGGTTTTCATGCGGTTCAGGAAGGCGCGGTCGTCGAAGAGCCGCTCGATCCACGGGGCGTTCCGGACGCGCCACCCCTGCGGCTCGGGATTGAGCGGATAGCCGCCGAAGGCGAGATCGAAGTCCCAGAGGGGACCGAAGGTGATCTTCCCACCGGCCTTGGCGTACAGGTAGACGGAGTTGATGAACATCGCGTCATTGTTCTTCGTCAGTTCCTGGACGAGATACCAGTCGATCAGCGACTCGACGTCGAGATGCGCCGCGTACCCGGTATCGGGATGCGCGAAGCCGGTCGAGAAGAGATTGGTCTCGAAGCGGTTGATCTGCGCCTGGATGACGGAGTCCTGGGTCGCGGTCGGCGGGTCGGGGGTCTTGTAGACGAAGAAGCTCCCCCCCCACTCCGCCGAGAACGTCGCGATCCGCGGGGTCTGGAAGTACACGTCGCCCGGATCGAGGCGGCCGTCGTCGTTGAGCTCGACGAGCCACCCGCCCGGACCGGCCGGGACGCGGTCGGCGTTGGTCTCCATATGCTCGCAGAGCTGGTACGCCCCCTGATGCGTGCCGTTGAGGATCAGCTCGACCGGCTGGCAGCGCGGCGTGTAGGCCATACCGACGATCCGCGACATCTCGAACGCCAAAGCGTTCCGCGCGAGGGTGAGATCCCAGTAGTTCGCGAGCAGGGTCCAGTCGCGGTCGCTGGGGGCCCCGAGCATCGAGCGACCCGTGGTGAGCTTCAGACGGTACGGCTTCTTGGGGTTGTACCAGGTGGAGTTGCCGCGCCCCTTCACCTGCGTCGGCACCGCCGAGACGGTCCACTCCGGGCGGTCCTTCCCGCCATAGACGGCGACCGTGCCGTTGAGATACACCTCACGGGAGACGATCGGGGCGCCGCCGTCGGTGGTCAGCGTGACGACCGGGAGGCCGGTCCAGACGACGACCTTCACCACGTACTCCCGGGTCGCGCCCCCCACCGAGGTGACGGTGTAGCGCACGTCGCTGGTGAAGTCGCCGGCGGAAACACCGCTGCTCTGGGTCGCGAAGCCCACGCTCACCAGCGCGCGCGGGGCGCTGAGGGTGAAGGTCGGCACAAGCGCCGTCACCGGGACGATCTTCGGGACGACGAGGCGGATGGTGTCCCCCACCACGACCCCGGTGACCGTCGAGTCGAGGAGGGGATTCGCGGTGCGCTCGAGACGGAAAGTCGTCACGGCGGGCGCGATGGCGGCCTCCGTGATGACGCCGTTCGCGAGCGCCTGCAGCTCGCCCAGCGTGTCCACGTCGGGGCCGGAGAGGGCGGCGACCGCCCGGTTCATCCCGGGGACCATCGCCGCCGTCAGTCCGATGACCCCAGCGGACAGATAGGTGTCCAAGGTCGGGATCGGGTTTGCCTGATCATCGGTCGCGTAGGCCGCGATCCGCAGCTGCGCCACCACCCGGTCCACCACCGACTGCACCTCGGCCGCCGTGTCGACGTCGGGGCCGGTGAGCGCCGCGATCGCCCGGTTCACCTCAGCGAGGTTCGCCCCCGTCACCCCCGTCACCCCGATCGCAGTGAACGTCTCCGCGAGCGGCGCGGGATTCGCCGCGTCATTGGCGGCGTACGCGGTGATGCGGAGCTGCGCGACCACGCGGGTCACCACCGCCTGCACCTCGCTCGGCGTGTCCACCTCGGGGCCGGTCAGCGCCGCGACCGCGCGATTGACGTCGGCGAGGTTCGCCGCCGTCACCCCCGACACGCCGATCGTCGTGTAGGTCGCGAGGACGGGCGCGGGATTCGCGGCGTCGTCCGACGCGTAGGCAGCGATCCGGAGCTGCGCCGCGACACGATCGACGAGCGTCTGGACCTCCGCCGCGGTGTCGACCTCCGGACCCGTCAGCGCCGCGACCGCACGATTCACGTCGGTGAGGTTCGCCGCCGTCACCCCCGTCACGCCGATCGTCGCGTAGGTCGCGACGGTGGGTGCCGGGTTCGCCACATCATCCGCGGCATACGCCGCGATGCGCAGCTGCGCGACCACGCGGTCGACGACCGCCTGGACCTCGGGCGGGGTGTCGACGTCGGGGCCCGTGAGCGCCGCGACGGCACGGTTCACCTCCGCGAGGTTCGCCGCCGTCACCCCGGTGATCCCGAGCAGCGTATATGACTCGAGCGCCGGGGCGGGATTCGCGGCGTCATCGGTGGCGTACGCCGAGATGCGGAGTTGGGCGACGACGCGCAGCACGAGCGCCTGCACCTCCTCGACCGCGTCGACGTCGGCGCCGATGAGGTCGACGACCGCGCGGTTCACCGCGGCGAGATTCGCCGCGGTGACGCCGGTGACGCCGACCGCCTGATAGGTCTCGAGGGTCGGGGCGGGGTTCGCCTCGTTGGTGGCGTACGCGGCGATACGTAGCAGGCCGAGGACGCGGTTCACGAGCGTCTGCAGCTCGGCGCCCGTGTCGACGTCGACGCCGGTGACCGCCTGCACCGCGGCGTTGACGGCGGCGAGGTTCTCGGCGGTGACGCCCGTGATCCCGGCGGCCGCGTAGTTGGCGACGGTGGGGACGGGGGCGGTCCGATCGTCGTCAGCGTACGCGGCGATCCCGAGGAGGATGAGGATGCGGTTGACGACGGCCTGCAGCTCCGGCGCCGTATCGACTTCCGTGCCGATGCTCGCGGCGACACCGGCGTTCATCGCGTCGAGGTTCGCGGCGGTGACTCCGGTGATGCCGAGGCGGGCGTAGTCGGTGAGCGCGGGAGCGGTGAGGCCGCCGTCGGCCCAGGCGATGATCCGGAGCCGACTGACCACCCGGTCGACGAGGGCCTGCAGCTCCTCGACGGTATCGACGTCGGCGCGGGCGGCCGCCGAGACGGCGGCGTTGACCGCGGCGAGGTTCTCGCCGGTGACGCCCTGGATGCCGGCGACGGAGTAGTCCGCAGCGGTCGGGGGCTGGTTCGCGGGGTTGTCCGCGAAGGCCTCGATCCGGTTGCGGGCGTCCTCGACGGGGTCCGGGGGCTCCGTCGAAACGCTGCACCCCGAGAGGGTGGCGATCGCAAGGAGGGTCAGGAGACGGCGCATGCGGCTGGGGGCGGGGGAACGCGACGGCATCGGGCGAGAACCTTCCCTGATATATGACACGCGCACCCCCGGCGGGAGTGCACGTCGCGCTTGCCCTTCGATTAACAGCGGTGCACAATTACGTTACAGGTAAGTCCGATTACTGTACAGTTCATTCACAGTTCTTGCCCGCGCGGAGATTCCATGATGCGTACGCCCTTCCGGTTCGTCGCCCCGCTCACACTCGTGCTCGCCGCGGCCTGCGCGCCCGACCAGGCGGTGCTGGCCCCTGCGACCGCCGCGTCGACGGAGTCTGCCAGCCTCGTGGCCGGTGGCCCGCGCTTCGTCGCCGGTGAGCTCCTCGTGAAGTTCAAGGCGGGGGCGACGGCGACCTCTCGTGGCCGCGCGATCGCGGCGGCGCGTGCCGCGGTCGGTGAGAAGATCCTGACCGGCGCGATGCGCCGCGGCGGGGACGTTGAGGGCGTGACGGTGCTCCGGACGGGGATGGGGGTGCCGGAGGCGGTGCAGGCGATGCTCGCCAGCGGCACGGTCGAGTACGCCGAACCGAACTGGATCTACACGCACGAGGCGACGTCGAACGACCCGCTCTTCACGAACGGTTCGCTCTGGGGGATGTACAGCGGCACTTCGACGCCGGCGAATCAATTCGGTTCGGGAGCGGCGGTCGCGTGGGACAAGGGCCAGACGAACTGCTCTGACGTCTATGTCGGCATCATTGACGAGGGGTACATGTACACCCACGAGGACCTCGCCGCGAATGCGGCGACGAATCCGGGAGAGGCTGGCAAGACGGCGGGCGTGGATGATGATGGCAACGGCTACGTCGATGACATCTACGGATGGGACTTCGCCGGCGGGAACAATTCGGTGTTCGATGGCACCGGTGATGACCACGGCACGCATGTCGCCGGCACGATCGGCGGTGTTGGCGGGAATGGCATCGGCGTGGCCGGGGTCTGCTGGTCCGTGCGGTTGCTGAGCGGGAAGTTCCTTGGCGCGACGGGCGGGTCGACGACGAACGCCATCCGCGCGATCGACTACTTCACCGACCTCAAGACCCGCCACGGCCTGAACCTGGTCGCCACCAGCAACTCGTGGGGCGGCGGCGGCTTCTCGCAGGCACTGCAGGATGCGATCGAGCGGGCGAACGCCCAGAACATCCTGTTCATCGCAGCCGCCGGCAACGGCGGGTCCGATGGTATCGGCGACAACAACGACGCCGTGGCCAATTATCCCTCCAACTATCCGAACCTCAACGTGATTGCCGTCGCGGCGATCACGAACACCGGTGCGCTCTCAGGGTTCTCGAACTTCGGTGCCACGACGGTTGACATCGGCGCGCCGGGCTCCGCGATCCAGTCCACCCTGCCGGGCTCGGGCGGGACGAGCACCTACGGGAGCTACAGCGGCACCTCGATGGCCACACCGCACGTCTCCGGCGCGGCGGCGCTGTACAAGGCGCTCAACCCCACCGCGACGGCCGCGCAGGTGAAGGCCGCGATCATGAACAGCGCGACCCCGACGGCCTCCCTCGCTGGGAAGACTGTCTCCGGTGGCCGCCTCAACGTCGCCGGCTTCACGAGCGGTGGGGGTGGCGGCGGTAATCAGGCGCCGACCGCCTCCTTCACCTCCTCCTGCTCGGGTCTCACCTGCACCTTCAACGGGTCGGCCTCCACGGACGCCGATGGCACGATCGCGTCGTACGCCTGGACCTTCGGTGACGGGGCGACCGGCACCGGCGCGAACGCGAGCCGGACGTATGCGCAGGGCGGCACCTACTCCGTGACCCTCACCGTCACCGACAACTCAGGGGCCACCGGGACCCGGACCCAGCAGGTGACGGCCTCGGCCCCGGCGGGCGCCCCGAGCATCACCGGCGTGACGGGAACCACCGCCCGCAACGGGAGCAAGTCGGCGCAGGTCCGCTGGACCGGCAGCGCGACCTCCTACGACATCTACCGCAACAACACGCTGCGCGCCTCCGCGCGCACGGGCACCTCCTATACGGACAACCTCGGAAAGAGCGCGGTCACGACCTACACGTACCGCGTCTGCAACGCCGGGACGCAGACCTGCTCGGCGAACGTCAGCTTGACGTACTAAGCTCAGCGCGCAACAAGTGACGAGGCCCCCGGCGCAAGCGCCGGGGGCCTCGTCACTTGTTGGCAACGCTGGTCGAGATGACAGGACGCATCGCCTGCCGGCACGGCGCGGGACTCCTCCCCCGCCCCAGCGCCGCGCCCGGCTGAGCTCACCGCTGCCCGCGCGTCCGGCGCTTCACGCTCCCCCGCACCGGCTCCCCGACGATCCGCCCGTCGGGCCGGACCTCGCGGATCACGTGCCGCTCGATGTCGTCCTGCAGGTAGATCTGATCCGCACCACCCTCGGCCCGCAGCCCCGCCTCGAGACTCATCGGCTCGAAGAAGGAATCGGCCTGGTTCAGGTCGACCACATACCCGATGTCCTTCAGTGACCCGATCGTCAGCACGCTGAGCGGGTTCCCGGTCACGGCGCTGCCGAGATACCCCGTCATCAACTCGGACTTCAGCACCCCTTCGCGCCAGTGGGAATTGATCGTCCCGCCACCGCAGGAGGTTGGGGTGTTGTTCGTGCAGTTCTCGACCGGCACCTTGGCGCCGCCCGGGATCTGCTGGCCTGCCCCCGTGTAGTTCGTCCCGCCGACGGCGTTGAAGCCGGCGATCGCCTCAGGCCCGTTGAAGTGGGTGTCCTGCTTGGCCGAGGTCGTCGAGGCGAGCTGCAGGAAGCCCTTGCTGTTCCACAGGGTGCCGATGCCCAGCACGTGGCCCATCTCATGCAGGATCACCGCGGCGAAGGTGCCCGCGGACTCGAGGCTGGGCAGGTCGGAGGTGTCGAAGCGCATCGAGCCGAGCGCCGTCAGGCCACCGCTGCTGCGCGTCAGACACGGACCCGCCGAGCCGAGCACGGCGCCCGCGCCGTCGATGTTCTCGAGACGGACGACGATGATCAGGTCATCCAGCGCCTCCTGGATCGCACTCGGCGAATTACAGCTGCCGGCGTTGAGCGAGAAGTTCGCGATGTTCGGCAGGTCCCCGGTGATGATGGTCTCCCAGCGGGTCGCGGCCTGCCCGAAGGTGGTCAGCTGGTTCGCCGTCGGCATGTTGACGAACCGCAGGCTGATGTCGAAGCCCGCCGTCGACGCCTTCCCGGTCGCCGAGAAGATCACCGGCGCGATCGACGCGTTCCCCGCGCCGCCGAGCGTCGCCGAGAGCACGTTCGGCCCCGCCGCGAGCGTCCAGCTCCCGAGCGTAGCGACGCCGGCCGCATTGGTCGTCGCGGTGGCCCCGGTGACATTGCCGACCCCGGGAACGGTGGCGAAGGTCACGGGGATCCCGCTCACGCCGTTGCCGCACTCATCGAGTGCCTCGACGGCCGGCGCGGTCGGGACGGTGCTCCCGGGCGCGACGACCTGTCCGTTCCCCGCCTTCACCCGATAGATCGTCGGCTGGCCGGCGCGGCACCCGGTGACGCTGAGGGTGTACGTGCCGCGCTCGTTGGGTTCCCAGGTGGTCGCCCGGATCAGGTAGGACCCGGCGTCGAGCGTGATCGTGAGCCGCGAGTCGCGGATGACGCCGTCCTGGATGTCATCGTTCGTGGCGATGGTGTCGCCCGTGACGGCGTTGTAGAGGAAGAGATACGGGTCGACGATGCCGACCTGCTTCGTCATGTTGATGATGAGGGCCGTGCGGGCCGCCAGCTCGAAGCGGTAGAGATCGAAGCGGGAGTTCTGCGAGGTGTTCGCGGGGGGCGTCCAGCTGCAGTCCGCGTCGCTGATCGACCCGGTGATCGTATCGGGCACGACGATCGGCGTCGCTCCCGCGGCCACGCAGGGATCCTGGATCGCCGTGGCGGTGAAGGTGAAGGACAGACTCTCGAAGGTGGCCCGGAGCGTCTGTTCCCCGACCGGGGCGCCGAGGGTCCACGAACCGACCGTCGCGACCCCCGACGCGTTCGTCACGGCGCTCGCGCCGGTGACGGCACCGCCACCGGTGAGCACGGCGAAGGTCACGGTGCGCCCCGCCACCGGGTTCCCGTCCGCGTCGAGGAGCTGCACGGCGGGGGGGATCTCGACCGCGGTGCCGAACTTGGCGCGCTGGCCGTTGGCCTCCACCCCCGGGGCGATCCGCATCTGCGCCGGCGGGCCGCCGGTGGCGGTCGCGGTGAAGAGGGTCGACTGGCCGCCGACGCTCGCCGTGAGGCGCGGCGTCGCGGTCGCGCTGCTCCCGAGCCGCCAGACCGTCTGCCCCTCGCCGTTCCCCCCCGCCTGCACATCCTTCGTCGTCACCGACGACGCCGCGTCGAGTGACCCACCGCCGGAGATGATGGTGAAGGTGATGGTCGCGTTCGCAATCGGGGTGCCAAGGCGGTCGACGGCCCGGGCGATCACCGGCTGGCTGAGCGTGGAGAGGACGGTCCCGATCTGCCCGTTCCCGGAGACCGCGACCGGCGCCACCGGCACCTGCGCCACGGTGACCGTCGCGGTCGCCGTGGCGCCGTCGACGTTCGCGGTGATGGTCGCGGTGCCGTTGCCGGCCGCCGTCACGAGGCCCGCGGCGGAGACCGTCGCCACCCCGGCGGCGCTCGAGCTCCAGGTGGGGACGAGGCCGACCATCGGCTGCCCCTTCTGGTCCGCCACCGTGACGCTGAGCTGCCCCGTCGCGCCGATGGCGTCCAAGGCGATGGTCGCGCTGTTGAGCGTGACGGTGGTGGCCTTGGGCGGCTCCGTCGGGGAGGCGCAGGCGTGGAGGGCGAGCCCCGCCAGTAGGGCGGCGGCGATGGTGCGGGAGAGGGAGAGGTGCATCTGGTGGATTTATGGGGGCGGCGCCCCCCCGGCAACTCCCCCGCGGTCCCGTCGGGGCACCCCCGACTCCTCTGGGCGGGCTACATTCCCGACCGATTCCTCCCCCGCCCCACCCGGAGCCTTCCCGTGCGCTACGCCCCGATCCGTCTCGCCTCCGCCGTCCTCGCCCTGCTGACCCTGGCCGGCTGCGCCCGCTCCGGTCCCTCCGCCGAGGACCGGGAACGCTGGGAACGGCGCGCCGCCGCGGTCACGATCACCCGCGACGACTGGGGGATCCCCCATATCAAGGCGGCGACCGATGCCGACGCCGTCTTCGGGATGATGTACGCGCAGGCCGAGGACGACTTCAACCGGATCGAGGTGAACTTCCTCAACAGCCAAGGGCGCCTCGCCGAGGCCGAGGGCGAGTCGGCGATCTGGCGCGACCTGCGGATGAAGCTCTTCATCCACCCCGACACGATGCAGGCCCTGTACGCGTCGAGCCCGGACTGGCTGAAGGCCCTCATGGACGCCTGGGCCGACGGGCTCAACTACTACCTCTTTACGCATCCCGAGGTACAGCCGCGGGTGCTGACGCGCTTCGAGCCCTGGATGGCGCTCACCTTCAGCGAGGGGAGCATCGGCGGCGACATCGAGAGCATCTCGCTCAAGGCGCTCGAGCAGTTCTACGGCGAGCCGGCCACGGCCCCGTCAGGGGCGGCCACGACCGGTGCGACCGCCCGGGCGCAGACCGCCGGGGCACGCGACCGCGCCGACGCGCAGCTGGCGGCCGCCGACATCCGCACCGTCCCGGTCTGGGCGCCGTACGAACTGAAGGAGCCGAGCGGCTCGAACGGCTTCGCCATCACCCCGGCGAACAGCGCCTCCGGCCATGCGCTCCTCCTCATCAACCCGCACACCTCGTTCTTCTTCCGCGAGGAGCTGCAGGTCACGAGTGACGAAGGGCTCAACGCGTACGGCGCCGTCACCTGGGGGCAGTTCTTCGTCTATCAGGGCTTCAACGATCGCACGGGCTGGATGCACACCTCCTCCGGCGCCGACGCGATCGACGAGTACGCGGAGACGGTGACGGCCAAAGACTCGGGCTTCGTCTACCGGTATGGCACGGACGAGCGCCCGGTCATCGCGGAGCGGATCGACGTGCCGTTCAAGACCGACACGGGGATGGCCGTCCGCACCTTCACGGTCTACCGCACCCACCACGGCCCGGTGGTGCGCGCCACCGACGGACAGTGGATCGCGGTCAAACTGATGCAGGAGCCGGTGAAGGCGCTCACGCAGTCGTACACGCGCACGAAGGCCCGCTCCCTCGCGGAGTTCCGCGCCTCGATGGACCTGCATACGAATTCGTCGAACAACACGATCTACGCCGATGCGGACGGACACATCGCGTACTTCCACGCCAACTTCGTGCCGAAGCGCGATCCGCGCTTCGACTGGCGTCGCCCGGTGGACGGGAGCGACCCGGCGACGGAATGGGGCGCGCTGCACACGGTCGACGAGAGCCCCCTCGTGATCGACCCGGCCACCGGCTGGCTCTACAACACGAACAACTGGCCCTACACGGCGGCGGGGGCGCAGAGCCCGAAGCGTACGGCCTTCCCCGTGTACATGGACTACAACCTCGAGAACCCGCGCGGCGTGCACGCGATGGAGGTCCTCGGACGGACGAAGGGGTTCACCCTCCAGTCGCTCATCGACGCGGCGTACGACCCGCATCTCCCCGCCTTCGACGCCCTCGTCCCCGCCTTCGTGCAGGCCTACGACCGGCTCCCGACGGCGGCGCCGGAGAAGGCCGCGCTCCGCGAGGTGATCGACACCCTTCGCGCCTGGGACCGGCGCTCCGGCGTCGCGTCGGTCGCGACGACGGTCGCCGTCCTCGCGGGGGAGGCGCTCTGGACCGCGGTGCGCGCCGACCCGGAGGCCGAGGGTTCGGACCTCCTCGCCTTCATGGCCACGAAGAGCCAGCCCGCGATGCGGATCGCCGCGCTCGACACGGTGGTGAAGCAGCTCACCGCCGACTTCGGCTCCTGGAAGACGCCCTGGGGGGAGATCAACCGCTTCCAGCGCCTCACCGGCGACATCGTGCAGCCGTTCAACGACAGCGGGCCGAGCCTCCCGGTGGGCTTCACCTCCTCACGCTGGGGGTCGCTCGCGGCGTTCGGCGCGCGCACCTGGCCCGGCACCAAGAAGATGTACGGCACCCTCGGCAACAGCTTCGTCGCGGTGGTCGAGTTCGGCGACACGCTCCGCGCGCGGGCCGTGACCGCGGGTGGGCTCAACAGCGTCCCCGGGTCGAAGCACTTTAACGACCAGGCGGCGCGCTACGCGACGGGCGACCTGCGCGAGGTGTACTTCCATTCGTGGCAGCTCGAGGGGCACACGGAGCGCACGTATAAGCCGGGCGCGAGGTAAGCGACGATGCGCATTGATCGATTCACACGCCGCCACGGTGTTCGGCGCGGCGCGCGACTGCCGCTCCTGCTCGGTCTGTTCGTCGGCGTCCCCATGCTCCTCGGCGCCCAGACGACCCGCCCCGACGTCCCCGTCATCCCCGCCCCCGCCGAGGTGACGGTCGGTGAGGGTCGCTGGACCCCCCGGGCCCCGCTCCCCCTCGACCTCCGCACGGCCACGATCGCGCAGCTCGGTGCCGCCGGGATCCGCATCCGGCAGGTGAGCGAGACGACCGTGGTGCACCCCGAGGGGTACCGACTCGCCATCTCCCCCACCGGCGTGATCCTCCGCCACTCGGGTGACGCTGGCCGGGCCTACGGCTTGGAGACGCTGCAGCAGCTCGTGGACGCCGCCCCGCGGCCCGACGGTCGCCCCGTCCTCGGCGCGATGACGATCGCCGATGCGCCGCGCTTCGGCTGGCGCGGCCTGCACCTCGACGTCGGCCGACACTTCCAGCCCGTCAGCTTCATCAAGCGCACGCTCGACCTGATGGCGCTCTACAAACTGAACACCTTCCACTGGCACCTCACCGAGGACCAGGGGTGGCGCATCGAGATCAAGAAGTACCCGCGCCTCACCGAGGTGGCGAGCTGCCGGCGCGAGACGATCCTCGCCAAGAACTTCGAGCCCTATGTCGGCGACGGCACCCCGCACTGCGGCTTCTACACGCAGGAGGAGATCCGCGACGTGGTGGCCTACGCGAAAGCCCGCCACATCACGGTCGTCCCGGAGATCGAGATGCCGGGCCACTCGGTGGCGGCGCTCGCGGCGTACCCGGAGCTGGCCTGCACGGCGGGGCCGTTCGAGGTGATGACGATCTGGGGGGTCTCGGACGACATCTACTGCCCCAGCGAGGCGACCTTCACCTTCCTGCAGGACGTGCTGACCGAGGTGCTCGCGCTCTTCCCGAGCCCGTTCATCCACATCGGTGGCGATGAGGCGCCGAAGGTCCGATGGAAAGCGAGTCCGCTCGCCCAGAGCGTGATCAAGGCCGAGGGGCTCAAGGACGAGCACGAGCTCCAGAGCTGGTTCATCCGGCGGATCGACCGTTGGCTCACCGAGCGCGATCGTCGCCTGATCGGCTGGGACGAGATCCTCGAGGGCGGGCTCGCGCCCGGCGCGGCGGTGATGAGCTGGCGCGGCGTGAGCGGCGGGATCGCGGCGGCGATGGCCGGCCACGACGTCGTGATGACGCCGACCTCGCACCTCTACTTCGACTACTACCAAGGCGACGCGCGCTTCGAGCCGCTCGCGATCGGTGGCCTGCTGACCCTCGACCAGGTCTACCGCTACGAGCCGGTGCCTGACACGCTCACCGCGGCACAGGCGACGCACATCCTCGGGGCGCAGGGGAACATCTGGACGGAGTACCTCAAGACGCCGGCGCAGGTGGAGTACATGATGTTCCCCCGGGCGCTCGCCCTCGCGGAGCTCACCTGGTCACCGAAGGCGGTGCGGAGCTGGCCGAGCTTCGAGGCGCGGCTCCCGCACGCGCTCCGCACCCTCGACCGCCTCGGGGTCAACTACCGACGGCCGCACGTGGTCGGGCTCGAGGCCGACGCGCTGACCCTGGACGCAGAGGTCACCGTCCCGCTCTCGGTGCCGCTCGCCGGCGCGACGATCCGCTACACCCTCGACGGCACCGACCCGACCGCGGCGAGCCCCGCGTACGCGACGCCGCTGCAACTCGACGTGACGGCCGAGGGCGTGCGGGTCACGGCGCGTGCCTTCACCGCCGACGGCGCCGCGAGCCCACCCCGCGCGGCGACCTTCCGCCGCACGAGCTACCGCGATGCGGTCGAGGTCGCAGACGCGGTCCCGGGCCTGCGGCTCGATTACCACGAGGCGTCGCTCCGTACCACGGCGCCACTCGACACGATGCGGCCGCTGCGGAGCGAGGTGGCCCCGGCGATCGGCCGGCCGGCGGGCGCGCGCGCCGAGGGATACGCGCTCGTGCTCGAGGGGCTGATCACCGTGCCGGCGGATGCGCTCTACGAATTCGGGCTCACCTCGGACGATGGGAGCACGCTCGTGGTCGGTGAGTCGATGGTCGTGGACAACGACGGCCTGCACGGACCGGAGGAGCGGACGGGGATGGTGGCGCTGCGGGCGGGAGCGCACCCGATCACGGTCCGCTACTTCCAGGCGGGGGGCGGCGCGGAACTGCGGCTCCGCGTGCGGGCGGCAGGTGGCGCGTGGCAGGCGGTGCCGGCGGCGTGGCTGTCGCACCAGCCGTGAGCGGCACGCTCGACACCGACGTGCGCCGCTGATGCCCGTGGCCGAGGCCCTCTCCGCCGTCGCGGCACGGAGCGTCGTGCGCTCCGTCTGGCGGCGCGTGCGGCGGTGGATCGTGCGGGCGCTGTTCGTCGCGCTGGTCGGGCCGTTCGTGCTCATCCTCCCGCTGAACCTGATCCAGCCCCCGACGACCGCGATCATCCTCTGGCGGACGGGGCAGCGGCTCGTGGCGGGGAAGCGGCCCATCTATCCGCGGCGCGACGTCGTGGCGCGCGACGCGATCGCCCCGTCGCTGCGCCGCGCGGTGTTGGCCGCGGAGGACGACCGCTTCTACCTGCACTTCGGCTTCGACCTCGAGGAGATCCAGAACGCGCTCGACCGCGCGAAGCGCGGCCGTCGGCTCCGCGGCGCGTCGACCATCACGCAGCAGGTGGCGAAGAACCTCTTCCTCTGGGAGGGGCGCTCCTTCGTACGGAAGGGGTACGAGGCGTATCTGACGCTGGTCCTCGAACTCTGTCTGCCGAAGGACCGGATCCTCGACCTCTACCTGAACCTCGCGGAGTGGGGGGACGGGGTCTTCGGCGCGGAGATGGCGGCACGGACGCACTTCAAGAAGTCGGCGAAGCGGCTGACGCCGATGGAGTCGGCGCGGCTCGCGGCGATCCTCCCGAGCCCCAGGCGCTGGTCCCCGATGGGCGGTGTAGCGAGCGGTCGCGCGACGGTGATCCTCGACAAGATGCGGTACGCGGCACCGCGCGACTGAGCCGCGGGACCGCGCCCAGACCACATCCGCACCTCACCCTCGCGGGCCGCGCGGTCACCCGAACGCCCCGGCTCGCCGAGGCGTAGTTTCTCCCGTACCGATCGGCACCCACCCCTCCCCCGCCCGACCATGCGCGTCCCCGCCCGCCGCCTGCGCCTCCACCTCGCCTTCGCCGTCGCCTCGCTCGGCATCGCCTCCTCGCTGCTCGCGCAGCGCGCTGGTCCGGCACGCGCGGCCACCACCGCGTCGGCCATCGCGGCCCCCGTTCCTCCATCGACCTTCTCGGCGCTTCGCTGGCGGATGGTCGGCCCCGCGCGCGGCGGCCGCGTCACCACGGTGACCGGCGTCGACCAGGACCCGTTCACCTTCTACTTCGGCTCGACCGGCGGTGGCGTCTGGAAGACGACCGACGCGGGCGCCACCTGGCAGAACGTCAGCGACGGGCAGATCACGGTCGGGTCGATGGGGGACATCGACGTCTTCAACGGCGATCCGAATCTCCTCTACGTCGGCACCGGCTCCGACGGCCTCCGGTCGAACGTCTCGATCGGGAAGGGCGTGTGGAAGACCGCCGACGCGGGGCGCACCTGGACGCACGTCGGGTTGCGCGACGTCGGGAACATCGGCGGCGTGGAGATCCATCCGACGAATCCGAACACGGTCTTCGTCGCCGCGATCGGCGACCCGTTCCGTCCCACGAACGCGCGCGGCGTCTACCGCACGACCGACGGCGGCGCCTCCTGGCAGCGCGTCCTGTACGTGAGCGACTCCACCGGGGCGGTGGACATCGAGTTCCATCCGACGAACCCCGACATCCTCTACGCCGCGATGTGGCGCGCCGAGCGGAAGCCGTGGACGATCATCTCGGGGGCGATGGAGGGCGGCATCTACAAGAGTGTCGACGGGGGCACCACCTGGACCAAGCTCGGCGGTGGTCTCCCGACGGGGCTCGTCGGCAAGGCGAACATCGCCGTGAGCCGCGCGATGCCCGACCGCGTCTACGTGCTGATCGAGGCGAAGCCGGGGATGGGGCTCTATCGCTCGGAGGACGCGGGACGGAGCTTCACGCGCGTCTCGGAGAACCCGCAGCTCTCGACGCGCTCCTTCTACTACACCACGATCACCGCGGACCCGACGAACGCCGACGTGGTCTACGCGGGCGCCGAGGGGTACTTCAAGAGCGTGGATGGCGGGCGGACCTGGCGGAGCTTCGCCACGCCGCATGGCGACAACCACGA
>Ga0315902_10007052_pt1 | contig 15425 bp, 17 predicted proteins | sample LakEriMetagenome_9_FD_203523 | JGI IMG/M metagenome (GOLD analysis project Ga0315902, IMG submission 203523) | Freshwater fungal communities from buoy surface, Lake Erie, Ohio, United States - Buoy 12 MA117 | ecosystem: Environmental > Aquatic > Freshwater > Lake > Lake biofilm | place: USA... | reverse complement strand
TTCCAAGAAAGACATCTCTAACTTCAAGTTGCGTCGTGGTATGCCCATCGGTGCACGCGTAACATTGCGTGGTCAGAAGATGTATGAGTTTCTCGACAGACTGGTATCGGTTGCACTTCCACGTGTACGTGATTTCAAAGGTATCAGCGATAAAGCTTTCGATGGTAGAGGAAATTATACCCTCGGTGTAACTGAGCAAATCATCTTCCCGGAGATCGATATTGATAAAGTAAATAAGATCACTGGTCTCGATATCACTTTCGTTACCACTGCCCAAACCAATGAGGAAGCCTTTGAATTACTCAAAGAACTGGGTATGCCTTTCAAAAACGTTAAAAAAGAAAACAACTAATACACATGGCAAAAGAATCCATCAAAGCCAGACAGCGGAAGCGTGAACAAATGGTAGCTAAATATGCCGACAAAAGAAAGGCATTAAAAGCTGCCGGTGATTATACCGCTCTTGATAAATTACCCAAGAACGCTTCACCGGTTCGTTTGAAAAACCGTTGCCAGCTTACTGGTCGTCCAAAGGGATACATGCGCTTCTTCGGTATTTCGCGGATTATGTTCCGTGATATGGCCCTGAACGGTATCATCCCAGGCGTGAAAAAAGCCAGCTGGTAATAAAACGTGGTAAAAACAAATTTTGAACTGATTTAATTCAATCAATATGGTAACAGATCCGATAGCAGACTTCCTCACCAGAATCCGCAATGCACAAATGGCCGGTCACAGACTGGTGGAGATTCCTGCTTCTAACATGAAAAAGCGGTTGACCGAAATTTTGTATGAACAGGGATATATCCTGAAGTACAAATTTGAAGATGATAATAAGCAAGGCGTTATCAAAATCGCATTGAAGTACGACCCGCAAACTAAGCAGGCAGCTATTCGCTCCCTGGAAAGAGTTAGCCGTCCAGGTCTGCGACAGTATGCCAAGCCATCTGAGATCAAGCGTGTGATCAATGGATTGGGTGTAGCCATCCTGAGTACCTCAAAAGGGGTTATCACGGATAAGCAGGCGAAAGCGCAGAACGTGGGTGGAGAAGTACTTTGTTATATCTATTAATATTCTGTTGGTTTCGATCATATAAGCCTTTAGTCGGGGCTGAACACGATCCAACAATCATTTTTAAAACATAAACGACTATGTCTCGAATAGGAAAACAACCCATCAGCATCCCGGCTGGCGTTACAGTTAGCGTGAACGCTGAACATGTGGTTACTGTTAAAGGCCCTAAGGGTGAACTGAAAGAAAGCATCAACCGCGATATCGCGGTTGAGGTGAAAGATGGTCAAGTCAACCTGACACGTCCGACCAATCAGATCCGTCACCGTGCCATGCACGGCTTGTACCGTTCTCTCATCAATAACATGGTGAAAGGGGTAACTGATGGATTTAAGAAAGACCTCGAACTCGTCGGTGTAGGTTATAAAGCCGCCAACACGGGTAATGTACTCGATTTGTCACTGGGTTATTCTCACAACATCATCTTCGAAATTCCAAAAGAATTGAAGGTGACAACGGTAACCGAAAAAGGACAGAATCCTAAAATTTTCCTGGAAGGGGTTGATAAGCAACTGATCGGACAAGTAGCAGCAAAATTGCGCAGTCTGAGAAAGCCAGAGCCATACAAAGGAAAAGGTGTTAAATACATTGGTGAACAACTGAGAAGAAAAGCCGGTAAGGCCGCAGGTAAATAAAAATAAGTTAGTATAACAGTTTTCCGGCAGCATCGGAAAACAAAAACAACATACCATGAGTAAATTGATTCAAAGGCAAAAAATCAGATACCGCATCCGTAAGAAGATCGCTGGTACTTCAGTAAAACCCCGCCTTTCTGTTTTCAGAAGCAATGCCGAAATCTATGCACAACTGATAGATGACGAAAACGGTGTTACACTCGCCGCAGCTTCTTCACTTGATAAGGACATACAAGCCAACAAGGGCACTAAAATTGAGAAAGCTAAACTGGTAGGTGGTGCCATCGCCCGCAAAGCACAGGCGCTCGGTTTACAGGGATGCGTTTTCGACAGAGGTGGTAACCTTTATCACGGAAGAGTAAAATCAGTAGCGGATGGAGCCCGTGAAGCAGGACTTCAGTTTTAATTTATAAGCATAATCATACAATCAATTTCAGACAATGTCGAAACTTAGTGTAAATAAAGTAAAGGCCGCCGGCGAAATGGAACTCAAAGACAAGGTAGTTGCCATCAACCGTGTAGTAAAAACCACCAAAGGAGGACGTACCTTCAGTTTTTCCGCACTCGTAGTAGTTGGTAACGAAGGCGGTGTGGTAGGTCATGGCCTCGGAAAAGCAAAGGAAGTGCAGGAAGCCATCTCTAAAGGAATTGAGGATGCAAAGAAGAACCTGGTTAAAGTTCCGGTTATGCATGGCACCATTCCGCATGAGCAACTTGCAAAAGACGGAGCTGCAAAAGTATTGATCAAGCCAGCTGCACATGGTGCCGGTGTAATTGCCGGAGGTAGCATGCGCGCAGTTTTGGAAAGTGCCGGTGTAACCGACGTACTTGCCAAGAGTCTGGGTTCTGCCAACCCACACAACGTGGTGAAGGCAACCATCAAAGCTTTAGCTATGTTGCGGGAGCCGGTTCAGGTTGCCAAAACACGCACCATTAAACTGACCAAAGTTTTCAACGGATAATCAGCCGAAACCTGTAAAAAGTTAGTCATGAAAAAAATTAAAATCACGCAGATCAAGAGCGGCATCGACCGTCCGGAGCGTCAGAAAAAAACATTGGCAGCCCTCGGTTTGCGTAAATTGAATGCTACGAAAGAATTCGAAGCGACACCGCAAATACTTGGAATGATCCAAAAAGTAACCCACCTTGTTAAGGTGGAAGAGGTACAGTAAATCCAGCTGCACCACTAAAAATATTTTTTAAGCGAGGGGTGATGCCCCGTAAGTTCAAACATCCAAACATGAAACTGCACACACTTAAGCCCGCCAAAGGATCTACCCACAAAGCTATCCGTATTGGACGTGGAGAAGCATCCGGTAAGGGTGGTACTTCAACAAAAGGTAATAAGGGCGGACAAAGCCGCGCCGGTTATAAGAGCAAAATGGCCCACGAAGGTGGTCAGATGCCTATCCAGCGTCGAATTCCTAAAAGAGGCTTTACCAATATCCACCGCATTTCTTATAAAGTATTCAACCTCGGCCAAATCGCCCAGTTAACAGAAAAGTACGGATTCACAGAAATCAGTCCTGAAACCCTGTATGTGAACGGATTGATCGGCAAAACCGACCGCGTTAAATTACTGGCAAATGGCGAATTGAAATCTGCCATGACTTTCAAGGTAAATGCAGCCAGCGAAAAAGCAAAGAATGCAGTTACTGCCGCCGGCGGAACCATTGAAATTATCGCATAATTTATTGTAAATTGCCGCTGCACAACGGTCAAACCAGCCGATTGCAATTTATAAAGTCATTAATAGCCATTCAGTGAAAAAATTAATACAGACATTAAAGAATATCTGGACCATTGAGGAGCTAAGGGATAAGATTATACTTACACTGGCACTGGTTCTTACTTACCGCCTGGGTAACCACATCGTTTTACCTGGCATGGATCCGAATAAAATCGAACAAGCACAGCAAACCGCCAGCAACACTGGCTTGTTGGGCATTTTTGACATGTTCGCCGGTGGTGGTTTCTCTCAGGCCTCCATTCTGGCATTGGGTATCATGCCCTACATCTCTGCCTCTATTTTCATGCAGCTCATGACCATCCTGGTTCCAACACTGCAGAAAATTCAGAAAGATGGCGACAGCGGAAGAAAGAAAATCAATGAGTGGACACGCTATCTCACTGTGCTGGTTACCATTTTCCAGGCTGCAGCCTATGTGGCTTACCTGAATGGTCCAGGTTACAGAGATGCTATTCTTCCGGGTTTTGAAGGTTCTGCTTTTACTTTCTCTACCATCATCACATTGACAGCAGGTACACTGTTTGTTATGTGGCTGGGTGAGCGCATTCAGGATAAAGGCCTTGGAAATGGTACTTCTATCATCATCATGGTAGGTATCCTTTCTCGCCTTCCCATTTCACTTATTCAGGAATTCAGCTCGAAGGAGCAGCGGGGTGGCGGTGGATTACTGATCTTCTTGGTTGAAATTGCCATTTTGGTCATCATCATCATGGGACTGATTGTTCTCGTGCAGGGTGTTCGCAAAATCCCGGTAAACTATGCTAAGCAGATCGTTGGAAATAAACAACTAGGCGGTGCCCGTCAGTTCTTACCCATCAAGGTAAACAGCGCTGGTGTAATGCCCATCATTTTCGCACAGGCCATCATGTTCTTGCCTACACTGGTTTCCTTCACCAACCTCGACTCTACACAAGGCATCATACGTATCTTCAATGACCATAGTAACTTCTGGTACATGCTGATTTATGCAGTGATGGTAATCGGCTTCACTTTCCTCTACACAGCCCTTATTTTCAATCCTAAGCAAATTGCTGAAGACCTGAAGAAAAACAATGGTTTCGTACCAGGGGTTAAGCCAGGACAGCCCACTGCAGATTATATTGGTGGTATCATGGATAAAATCACACTCCCAGGTGCTATATTCCTTGCTTTCGTGGGTATTATGCCCGGTTTCGCACAGCGACTGAATGTGACACAGGGCTTTAGTTCATTCTTTGGTGGCACTTCATTGCTAATCATGGTTGGTGTGATTCTGGATACGTTGCAGCAAATTGAAACTTACCTGTTAATGCGTCAATACGATGGTTTGATGAAGAGCGGACGGATTCAGGGAAGACAAACCGTTGGTACCACAACAACGTCTACTTTATAATTGGTATGAAGAAATGATATCAAACCTGTCAGGCATTGCCCGGCAGGTTTATTTTTTTATCGAAATACAGCCGGTATGATGTTTTGTAAAACTGAGAGCGAAATTCAATTGATGCAGGAATCGGCCCTGCTGGTAAGTAAGTCATTGGAGGCAGTTGCGAAAGTGTTGAAACCAGGTATGACGACGCTGCAGATCGATCAGCTTTGTAATGAGTTCATCAGAGATCATAAAGCCATACCATCTTTTTATCAATACCGGGGCTATCCTTATCATATCTGCGCCTCTGTGAATGATGTGGTAGTACACGGCTTTCCGGATGACAATCCTTTGAAAGAAGGCGATGTGGTATCTATTGATATTGGTGTAATATTAAACGGCTGGCACGGCGATCATGCCTATACTTTCATTCTTGGAGAAGTAGATCAGTCCGTATTACAATTGGTGAAAGTGACCAAGAAGTCATTGTACCTCGGTATCGAAAAAGCCATTGTGAATAATCGTGTCGGCGATATTTCTTTTGCCATACAAGATTATGTTGAACGTAAACATCACTATGGCGTAGTTAGGGAACTTGTCGGTCACGGACTCGGAAGAAATTTGCATGAAGACCCTCAAGTGCCAAATTATGGTAAGCGAGGATCTGGTCCGAGATTAAAGGAGAACCTGGTTCTAGCCATCGAGCCGATGATCACCTTAGGTTCCCGCGAAATTTATACCGATGATGATGGCTGGACTGTAAGAACAAGGGATGGAAAGACTGCCGTTCATTTTGAACACGACGTTTGTATTAAAAAGAACAAGGCAATGATACTCTCAGACTACGGTATCATTGAAAAAGCAGAAAAAGCCAACCAAAATTTGAATAGTTCCTATTACTGATTCCTGCTTTCATTCCTATCTTTAAGCAATGAAAGCTATTTACATTTCGTTCCTCCTTTTTTTATCTGCTGCCTGTCAATTGGCCGCTCAGTCACCTGAACCCGATAGAACGAAACAATATCTCCAGCTACACCAGCAAACATGGTTGCAAGAATACCTGACGTTTGTACGAATTCCGAACACACCACTCAATCAAACCAATCAAGACCTCAATTCCGCTTTTATCATCGATATGATGCGAAAGACCGGTATTGAAAATATTCAGTTGCTGAAAGCAGATGTAATTGGCGTTCCCCCGGCTATTTATGGGGAAGTGAATGTGCCCGGTGCAAAGCGAACCATCGTATTTTATGCGCACTATGATGGACAACCTGTTGATAGCACAAAATGGTTACCCGGCTGGCATCCATTTCGTCCCCTTATCATAGATGGTACCCCGGCATCCGGTTTCAAGGTAATTACTGATATCGAAAAACTAAATTCACTATCTCCTGAATGGCGCATCACCGGAAGGGGAAGTGCCGATGATAAGGCAGGCGTGTTTGCTATCATCAAGGCTTTTCAAACCCTGAAGGAACTTGGTCAGCTGCCAACAGTGAATCTTCGCTTCTTTTTTGAAGGGGAAGAAGAACTTGGTTCAACTCATCTACCCAATATTCTGACACGTCACGCTGCCTTACTCAAAAGTGATGGTTGGGTCATCTGCGATGGACCTGAACATCCTTCCGGATTACCGCAGCTGTTTTTAGGGGTTCGGGGAGATGCCGGTATGGAACTGACCGTTTATGGCAGCAACCGACCCCTTCACAGTGGCCATTACGGAAACTGGGCTCCCAATCCTGCACACCTACTCAGCCACCTGTTGGCATCGATGAAGGATTTGGATGGGAAAGTTTTGATTCAACATTTTTATGATTCAATTACGCCACTGACTGCGAAGGAAAAAACTGCTTTACTGGCTTTACCCAAGATGGATGAACAGCTGAAAAAGACATTTGGATTCAGACGGTCGGAAGCACCACAGCGCGGTCTTTCAGCTTCTATATTACAACCGTCCTTGAACATTAATGGTATACAAAGTGCGGCTACCGGTAGCGGAGCGAGTAATATCATACCATCCATTGCAACAGCTACCCTTGATCTACGACTCGTTCCCGGTATCGATTGTGAGGTTCAACAACAACGGATAGAAGCACATATTCGTAAGCAGGGATATTTTATTACCCGCGATACGCCGACTACTGCTCAACGAAATACATACGAAAAGATCATTCAGGTCAGACGTAAGTCCGGATACAATGCACAAAAAACACCCATCTACCATCCTTTTGCTGCCGGCGTAATTGAGGCATTACAGCTTCATACCCAACAAAAGCTATTGGTCGTTCCTTTAATGGGTGGAAGTTTACCATTGTATATGTTCGAAAAATATGCGGCAGCTTACCCAATCACAGTACCCATAGCAAACTATGATAATAACCAGCATGCCGAAAATGAAAATCTCCGTTTGGGAAATCTTTGGTCTGGAATAGAGAAAATGGCGGCACTGATGCGTATGAAGCCATGAAAAAAAAGAAACTCATCGTCATAGGAGGGGGGGCTGCCGGATTCTTTTGTGCCGTGAATGCTGCAAAAAATAATCCACAGCTTGAAGTAACTATTTTGGAGAAAACGCATCGACTGCTCTCAAAAGTAAGTGTCAGTGGTGGTGGGCGCTGTAATGTAACGCATGCCTGCTTTGATCCAGATGATATGAGTAAGCAATATCCAAGGGGGGGACGAATGATGAAGCATTTGCTGCATACCTTCGGTCCAACTGAAACCATTCAATGGTTTCAGCAAAGAGGTATTGAACTTGTCACAGAGCCGGACGGCAGGATGTTCCCAACTACCAATACTTCAAAAACGATTGTCGATTGTTTGTTGCGAGAGGCAGAAAAATACCAGGTGTCTGTTGTATTACGCAAGGAAGTCGTGGAGATAGAATGGAAAGAAGGTTTTCTGGTCACTACCAGTGATGGTCATCGCCAGCAGGCAGATTTCGTTTGTGTAGCTTCCGGCGGATATCCAAAATTAGAACAATTCAAGTGGCTGCAAGAGCTAGGACACCACATCGAAGCACCGGTGCCCTCGTTATTCACTTTCAATATCCCCGATGAGGATCTGCGCCGTTTAATGGGTATCTCAGTCAATCCGGCCGGCATCGCTTTGGAGGGTTCCCGATTAAAGGAGGAAGGACCCCTCTTGATAACCCATTGGGGTATCAGCGGACCAGCAGCGCTTCGGCTTTCGGCTTTCGCTGCCAGGAAATTAGCTGACATGCATTACACAGGTACATTGAAAATCAACTGGATTCCATCCTATCATGAAACAGCACTGCGTGAACAATGGCCTCAATGGCGCAAACAGTTCGGCGGACAGAAAGTAGCTGCCAGAAGTCCATTTACACTGCCTACTCGCCTTTGGCAATATTTATTGGGAAAAGCAGGGGTGGCAGCTGATAAATCGTGGGCTGATGTGTCTTCAGCGGAGCAAAATAGACTGATTCAACTCTTACTGAATACTACCTATTCATTTAAAGGAAAAACAACATTCAAGGAAGAATTCGTCACCTGCGGAGGAATTGCTTTGAATGAGATTCATCCGCAAACGATGGAAAGTAAAATGGTTCCTGGACTTTTCTTCTGCGGAGAAGTTGTAGATGTAGATGGAGTGACCGGAGGATTTAATTTTCAGCATGCCTGGGCAAGTGGCTGGACTGTCGCGCAGGCAATTGTAAATAAATGCCAATAAAAAAGCCCCTCGTGAGAAGGGCTTTTTTGCAGGTAAAAATTAGCCTTTACCTTTTTTAGGCGCAGCGGCCTTATTTTCTTTATAGCGCATATCCAGTGTCCCGTCTTTCTTTGTGGGACCTGCTGGTTTAGCAGACTCTTTATTGGCTTTGTAACGCATATCCGGTGTACCATCACTTTTAGTTGGTCCGGAAGACTTCGATGATTTAGCTGGTTCAGCCTTTTTTGTTTGTGCAGTACCAGCGGCCGTGAAGAGGCAGAAGGCAAAGAGGAAAAGGAAAAGTTTTTTCATGGCAAAAATTTTAGTGATCTCTAATATACTAAATTTTTCAATTTTATGCTACTTCACCGCAGCAGGTTGAATGGTCTGCATGCTGCCATCGGGCAAATATTTTAACTCAGAAAGCCGAATATTACGGAGATAACCTATGCCTGACAACTGTGAATCATGATAAAATAAATACCATTTTCCTTCTATATTAATTATGGCATGGTGAGCAGTTGATCCTGTCACGGCTTCCAGCAAAACACCCCTGTATGTGAAGGGACCATAGGGCGAATCACCCGTTGCATAAACGATTAGGCGGGTATCACCGGTCGAGTAAGTCAAATAGTATTTTCCATTGTATTTATGTACCCAGGTCGCTTCTGAAAATCTTTTTTTGTTATCCTTTTCTTCCAACAGATTTCCGGCAGCATCAGTGATTTTTACTTCGCGAACCATTTCGGCCAGTTGTTTCATATCTGCCGAAAGTCGCGCTACCCGGGGTAAAATAGCATTTTGATCGCCCGTTCTGCTTTCACCATCCGGATTGTAGACATTGTTCTCCCATTTTTGTAACTGACCATTTCGAATGCCTCCAAAATAGAGATAGAAACTACCGTCATCATCTTTGAATACACAGGGATCAATACTGTATCCAAATGCCATTGGATTTTTTTCTGCCTTAAAAGGTCCGGCAGGATTGGATGAAGTGGCGACCCCAATCCGAAAAACATCATTTTTATCTTTGGTAGAGAAATATAGATAATAGATGCCCTTATGAAATGCCACATCCGAACTCCAGACTTGTCGACTTGCCCAGGGAATATCTTTAATGTCTAATACACGACCTATTTCAGTAATGGATCCATTGGGATCGTCCATGCTGTACACATACTGGTCACGCATAGCATATTGATCACCTTTGTTACTTCCTGGAATCCCCTGATCATTGTCTTGCGAGCAATAGATGTAAATTTTATTCCCAAATTCATGAACAGCAGGGTTTGAGGTATATCGATTGCTGATCAGCGGCTGTGCAATCACTCTTTTTTTATACCCACCGGAGTTCTGAGCAGTTGCTAGAATCGGGAAGAATAAGAAAATATATAAAAGCTTTTCAACCATAAACTGATTTAACTATAGCTATTGTGTAGAGTAGATGAGCGATACCCCCCTGGAAATAACGAATTCATAGAATTTTTATTTTTCATGCATCTTCCAGCATCCTATCTGCTCCTTTGAATAAATTACACAAAATTCCAGGTAGCATTCATTCTGAATGATGCATTAGCATCTTATTTATGAAAGGAATAAAAGCCTGCTCCTTTGTTAAATCATGGTTTTGACGGTTTTCAGCCGGAAATAATTAAATTAGAAGCCAATCTGCGCTGTTATGCTCTGTTTAGGTATTGATTTTGGAACCTCTGCTGTTAAGTTGACCATTTGGGATGCAGATAGTAATAGCTCTTTAGTAACTGTTCGTTATCCCGAGGAGGAAGCTCCTATTTTGTCTTTACAGGAAGGTTGGGCAGAACAGTCACCGGAGGACTGGTGGAACTATTTGCTGCAGGCTCTTCGAAAAGCCCATGCTTCCGGCTTATATACGCCCGATGATATAAAAGCAATCGGTATATCTTATCAGATGCATGGACTGGTTTTGCTGAATAAGGAGGGCGAGTGCCTTCGTAATAGTATTATTTGGTGTGATAGCAGAGCCGTATCGGTTGGCGAGCAAACACAGGCTGCACTTGGGTCTGCCTACTGTGCGCAGCATTTATTGAATCTACCGGGCAATTTTACGGCATCCAAACTTGCCTGGGTTCAAAAGCATGAACCGGAATTATTCCGTCAGATACATGATGTAATGCTACCCGGAGATTATATCTCATATCGCATGACAGGCATGGCTACTACTACACCAGCCGCATTGTCGGAAGGTATCTTTTGGGATTTTACTGCCGATCAGCTGGCTGAAAAATTATTCCAATACCATCATTGGAATCCTGCATGGATACCAAACATTCGACCGGTATTTGGAAGCCATGGCGAACTTACTCAAACGGCTGCAGCCGCCCTTCAATTAAGGGCAGGAATACCGGTTACATACAAGGCAGGCGACCAAATGAACAATGCCTGGTCACTCGGTGTGCTCCGGTCAGGGGAAGTTGCTGCGTCTGCAGGCACTTCCGGTGTTATATATGCCGTGACCGATCAGATCAAGACCGATCCGCATGCCCGCATCAATGCATTTGCACATGTCAACCACAGTTCTGCGAATATCAATTTGGGTTTACTCATGTGTATCAACGGCGCAGGCATTTTAAATAAATGGGTCAGAAGGCTTGCCGGAGGTAATTTTAGTTATGATGAAATGAATCGACTTGCTTCCTCTGTAGCTCCCGGCGCTGATGGTCTTTGCTTTTTTCCTTTTGGTAATGGAGTCGAGCGAATGCTCGAAAATAAATTAATTCAAGCTCATCTGCTGCATATTGATTTGAATCGCCACAATCAGGCGCATCTTTTCAGAGCAGCACAGGAAGGTATTGCATTTGCATTTAGATACGGCTTAGACATTCTCCATGAAATGCAGGTTGTTCCCAAAAGTATCAGGGCTGGTCGGGCTAATCTCTTTTTAAGTGATGTTTTTACTGAGGCTTTCGTACAACTATCTCAAACACCGCTTGAATTGTATAACACGGATGGTAGTGTGGGGGCGGCACGCGGCGCAGCCAGGGGAATAGGCTACTTTTCTTCTGATGAAGCTGTATTTGAACGGGACATACCACTGAAACAAATGGAGCCTGATCATCGAACTGGGCGGTGGAACGAATTGTATCAATACTGGAAGCATGAATTATTAAAACAAATCAATCAATCATAGCTAAATAATTGTGTATGCAAATCATAACAGGTGACAAAGCGTATTTTAAAGAGATTGGTTCCATTCAATATGAAGGTCGTGACAGCGACAATCCTTTGGCTTTTCGTTGGTACGATGCTGATAAGGTAGTAGCAGGGAAACCCATGCAAGACTGGTTACGTTTTGCCTGTGCTTACTGGCATAGTTTCGTAGGAAATGGCTCCGATCCTTTTGGCGAACCCACCCATCTCCATCCCTGGAATGATGCAAAAGATCCACTTGATCGGGCAAGACAAAAAATGGATGCTGCTTTTGAGTTTATGACTAAAATGCAGATACCCTTTTATTGTTTTCATGATGTTGATCTCGTTGAACATACGGATGATCTAATCGAAAATGAGCGTCGCTTAAATACAATCACTACATATGCACTTGAAAAACAAAAAGCCAGCGGTGTTCAATTATTGTGGGGTACCGCCAACCTGTTTAGTCATCGCCGCTATATGAATGGCGCCGCGACCAATCCCGACTTTCGGGTGGTAGCACATGCGGGTGCTCAGGTAAAAGCAGCACTCGATGCAACCATTCAATTAAATGGTGCCAATTATGTTTTTTGGGGTGGGAGAGAAGGCTATATGAGTTTGCTCAATACCCAGATGAAAAAAGAATTGGAACATCTTGCCCGCTTTTTACACATGTCAAAAGACTATGCCAGACAACAAGGCTTTACCGGACATTTTTTTATTGAGCCTAAGCCTTGTGAGCCATCCAAACACCAGTATGATTATGATGCAGCAACCGTGATTGGCTTCCTGCGGGAATATGATTTGCTCAATGATTTTAAGTTGAATATAGAGGTCAATCATGCAACCCTGGCAGGACATACTTTTCAGCATGAGTTACAGGTGGCAGCGGATGCCGGTATGTTGGGCAGCATAGATGCCAATCGGGGTGATTATCAAAATGGCTGGGATACCGATCAATTCCCTAATAATTTGTATGAGCTGGTAGAAGCTATGCTGGTCATTCTTCCCTCCGGCGGGTTTGCCGGTGGCGGCATCAACTTCGATGCTAAGCGACGCCGTAATTCTACCGATGTGGCTGATTTATTTCATGCCCATATTGGCGGTATGGATAGTTTTGCCAGGGCATTGCTTGTTGCAGACAAAATACTTACAGCCTCTGATTATGTTCGCATACGGCAGGAACGCTATGCAAGCTTTGATATAGGTTCGGGCAAATCTTTTGAAGAGGGTAAGTTAACGCTCAGTGCATTGGCCGAACTTGCCCGTCAGTCGGGTGAACCAGCGATACTCAGTGGCCGACAGGAATACCTGGAGAATCTGATCAACCGATTTATTTGAAACACCTCTGATACGTATGCATAAAAAGGCATTCATTTTTGACCTGAATGGTACCATGGTTGATGATATGGATTTTCACATCCGTGCTTGGTATGACATATTAAATTCTTTTGGTGCAGGATTGACACTCGAACAGGTAAAACTAGAGTGCTACGGCAAGAATGAAGAATTGCTGGAGCGCATATTCCCCGGTCGTTTTTCGTCAGCAGAAATGGCGTCAATGATTGAACAAAAAGAGGCCGGTTATAGAGAAGTATTTCGACCCCATCTTCGGCTCATTCCCGGCTTGGATTCGTTTCTGCAGCAAGCGTATCTTCGGCAGATACCCATGGCAATCGGTTCGGCAGCATTGCCTGTGAACATTCAGTATGTGTTGGATGGGTTACAGATAAATCATTACTTTAATGCCATCGTAAGTGCAGTGGATGTGCAGGTGAGTAAACCTGATCCTGAAACCTTTTTGTCTGCTGCAGCAAAATTGGGGGTAGATCCTTCGGACTGTATTGTTTTTGAGGACGCCCCGAAAGGAGTGGAGGCTGCCAGTAGGGCCGGCATGAAATGTGTTGTATTAACTACCATGCATTCTTCAGATGATTTTCAACGAAGTAAACATATACTTGCATTTTCTAAAAATTACTACGAGATCTTAAATCATAACATTTTTGATATGTTTTGAAAGTAAATTCAAACACATTACATTTATATCTATTTTTAAGTTATATAACTTCACGCTATGGATGATAAATATAAAGAACTCAGAGAACAGGCATATATAGCAAATATGGAATTGCCAAGACTAAATCTAGTTTTATTTACTTTTGGTAATGTTAGTGTCGTTGATAGGTCATTGGAGGTATTTGCCATAAAGCCAAGTGGTGTTCCATATCAGGATTTGACTCCAGAAAAGATTGTTATTGTAGATTTTTATGGAAATACGATTAGTGGGAATCTGAGACCATCATCAGATACTAAAACACATGCTGTTTTGTATCGGGAGTGGAAACAGATAAATAGTATCGTTCATACTCATTCAACCTATGCCACAGCATGGGCACAATCATTAAGAGATATTCCAGTATATGGCACTACCCATGCAGATTATGTTTTTTGTGGAATACCTTGCTCTGATCCCATGGACGATGATAAAATTCAAGGGGATTATGAGATAGAAACTGGCTATCAAATCATTAAATGTTTCCAGGATAGAAATTTAGATTATCGAGAAGTTCAAATGATTCTTTTAGGCAACCATGCACCATTTACTTGGGGTACTTCCCCAGATAATGCAGTTAATAATAGTGCAATACTTGAAGAATTAGCCAGAATGGCTTATTTAACTGAGCAGATACAGCCAAGTCCTTCAACGCTTAAGGAAAGTCTAATAAGAAAGCATTATGAAAGAAAACATGGTCCTAATAAGTATTATGGCCAGTCATGCTAAACATCTTCCTACTTTATAGTAGTTATAAATTTTTAATGTCGGCAAGAGACTTCTTTTTCAAAGGGTGAATCATTTATTTATGAAAATATTCAAGTAATATGTTACGAATACTATACATTTCAACTTGGTCAGTTTAATCCTAAACAATATTCATTATATGAAGGTGCTGCAAACGGCTGATTACATTGTTTTTCTTTTTTATTTTTTGATCGTCACCGGGTACGGTTACATGGTGTATAGAAAAAAGCGGCAGTCTACCATTGCAGCTACCCATGATTTTTTCCTGGCCGAGGGGTCTCTTACCTGGTGGGCCATCGGTGCCTCACTGATAGCTTCCAATATTTCTGCCGAACAAATGATCGGAATGAGTGGCAATGGATTCACCATGGGACTTGCCATATCCACTTACGAGTGGATGGCAGCCGCTTCCCTGCTCATCGTTGCTATCTTTTTTATTCCGGTTTATCTGCGCAACAAGATTTATACAATGCCGCAGTTTCTGCAGACACGCTACAATGGCACGGTAGCCATGATCATGGCTGTATTCTGGTTGTTGTTATACGTAGTGGTTAATCTCACTTCTATACTTTATTTAGGTGCCTTGGCGATTCATAGCATCAGCGGTATCTCCATTACTACCTGTATGTACTTACTCGGCATTTTTGCCATATTCATTACGCTGGGTGGCATGAAAGTGATCGGTTATACCGATGTGATTCAGGTTTTCTTTCTGGTATGTGGCGGACTGGTCACTACTTATTTGGCATTAGGATTGGTCAGCAAGATGTATGGTCAGACCGGTGTGCTGTCTGGACTGAACATTCTGTATACAGAAGCGAATGATCATTTTCACATGATTCTAAAAAAGGATAATCCAAGTTTTCTTGACTTGCCCGGACTCTCTGTTTTGATTGGGGGTATGTGGATTGTCAACCTAAATTACTGGGGCTGTAATCAGTACATTACCCAGCGTGCCCTCGGTGCCAGTTTACCCA
>Ga0315902_10007050_pt1 | contig 15426 bp, 11 predicted proteins | sample LakEriMetagenome_9_FD_203523 | JGI IMG/M metagenome (GOLD analysis project Ga0315902, IMG submission 203523) | Freshwater fungal communities from buoy surface, Lake Erie, Ohio, United States - Buoy 12 MA117 | ecosystem: Environmental > Aquatic > Freshwater > Lake > Lake biofilm | place: USA... | reverse complement strand
CAATTTCGTCTTGATGAAGCCGTGTGGAAAATCTTGCTCAATCTCTGCTTCAAGCTCAAAGTAATGAAGTAGTGTCTCGGAGGTAAGTTGCACCCAGTATGGAACACGGACTACCTTGTATCCGAGGCTCTTAGCCACTGCATCCTTTTCAACATCGACCTTGATTTTTAGCGGATCACGGTAGTGAGCGTCGCCATCGAACTCGACAACAGTCGTCTTATTCGCGAGTCTATATGCCATGTCCCATCGACGTCGCGAACTAGGCAGCTTTAGTTCACTACCTAGCCACCCATCACCAACAATCGTCGAAAGCGCTGCCGCCAGTTTTGATTGGACTAGATATCCTGCAATCGCAATTTTTGCTTGCATTTGTGCACTCATGAAGTCGCACCGTTACCTTCGATTGATGACATTGTCGTCGAGCTGCCAAATATCGTCACCTGGCGCATAGTCATTCCGTTTTCCACCGGCCGATGTATGTGCTTTAGTGGCTAGCAGACCTGCATGCCAAAGAACTTGCTTGAATTTGAACACGGTCGATGCATTAAAGTCCTCTGGTCTTAGGTACTCAATTGACTCCAAATCTGGATTGCTGAGGAACAACGCGTCCGAGAGGAGTCGATCGCGGTCTCTTGCACGGCGAATCAAATCGCCAATCGACACGCCTGCGCTCGGTGCGCGTTGCAACGTTTCAAGAACAAGTCTAACGATTGGTTGTCGTAGCAAGCAAACACGTGCGACAACTGCAATCTGAGGGGCGACTTCGGCAAGTCGTGCCCTCTTGTTCGGACGGGTTTCCGTCGAAAATCGCATTTCCCGCATCAGGTCGGCCACGATGGAGCCGTCGACCGTCAAATGCCCGTCAATATTAATCAAGCCAAGCGACTGGGCACCGTCGATTGCGTGTCGACGAGTCCCAGCCGAACCAAGATCGCTCCAATGTCTCGCAAGCAATTGTTCGAGTGAATCGCTTGGGTATAGGGCACGCAGATGTGCGACGACCAAGTAATTCAGAGGATGGTTCAGTTGCAAACGTCGAGCGAGTGGAGCACCTTCCAACAAATGCTGTGTGATGTTGACTTTACTCGGTAACGGACGAGGTTCTTCGGGCAACACCGCTTCATGCCATCGTTTGTTGTCGCGAAGGAGGACGCCAACTCCTAATTGCCTTGCCTGTCTCTCAAGATCGCTGGTCGACTTTTTTGCATCCATCGGGATTGCTAAGTAGGCTTGATGAACAGCACTGCGGTAGTTTGCCGCCTGCGAAACGCCCTGTCGCCATTCATCGAAACTTGGCTTTACTTCGAAACCACAAATGAACGGTTGATTGCCAAGTCGAATACCGCAAATCGCGTCGATTCGATACCCGTTGATTCGCAGAGACGCCATCGGTTCGAGCAACGAACGGTATTTTGAATTCGTGTACGAACCGTCGCTGTCCACGATGATCGATGAAATAGAACAGCCTCCGACCCCTGACTTTGTCAAATGTGATTTGAGGGAGCTCACGACTTCCGCTTCGGATGAACCAGTTGAAACCATATTGGACAGTTCCTAAACAATTGCGGATGCAAGTTTGTCCAATTGATCTGGGTAAAAAATCTCATCCCAACCAGAGAGTGCAAGTGTGTCCAAGTCTTCTTGCGTCCAAGTTCCATCTACAACTAAGCAAAGCTTCAAAATGCCTTGCCGAGGGACAAATCTCATTTGAGTTGAGTCCCAAGAGTAACGCAATGCGGCAGCGCGACCGCATAGTTCCTTTACTTTATGGTCTTTGCCGCTGTCAGTTGCTGATTGCCAATTTATCAACGTCGATGCGACAACCCCCATTTGCATGAGACCAGCTTGGCCAGGCGAATTAGCTGCTTGAGAGTAGCAAGAGCGAATTTTGACTAAACGCAAATTGCCTAATTTGTTTTCAATCAGGATTCTTAGGGGATCAAATCCCCGATAGCAGCATAGCTTACTTTCAATAATATTTTGAGTGATCCCTTCGAATAGGTTCTGGGCAACTGTTTGGATATTTGGACCGATCGACTTAAGGTGTTCAGACAGCACACGGCACATCTCTTGTAGTACTTGCTCCGGCATAGATTCCTTGCCTCGCCGCAGCAACCAGTCGGAAAGAACAATTGAGTAAACACGATTATTGGCGCGGGGCATACCAGGCGTCTTGCTGACGAGCTGCGCTAGCTGAGCATATCCAAATCCATTGGATGTCTTTGAACTGGCTTTGATGAGTTCTACAAGAAACGAGAAAAGCCATACTTCTCGGGGCGGCCAATTTATGGGTGCCGTCTGCTTATTCGCTAGAGCGTTCGGATTGCTGTGGAGTTCGCAAAGTTGTTTAAAAAGTTTGGTAGGACTGCAAAGCGACGCGAAGTTTTTGTCGACATAATCGCATATACAGATTATGTGCGGGGAGTTTCTTAAAGCGACAGTCCAAGACTCCACCTTCGACGTGTCGAACGCTCCTAAAATTGACTTGACATCGGCGACGGAAAGAGTCTGAAACAGACGTGCAACTTCACTGTCAGACCCCGAAGCGCCAGTTAAGGACTTCCGTGCAAGTCCTAGGTCAAAAACGTATTGAGGCACCTCACTGACCTGTACTCTTTTTCGAGTGTATAGCCGAATCGCGAGGTCAAAGTCTTCAAAAATGAGAAGTTTGCTAAGACCTCGCCGAACGGACGTTGTCTTTGCGGTAGGAGCTGTCCCCGACTTTCGCTTTCGTTCAAAGCTCCACAGATTGTTGACTCTCGAATTGCGTCCTGCTACGAGATTATTGACGTCCGCAAGTAGCTTTAGAAACAATGGCAAGAACACTGCATCTCTATCTTCTACTAGCTGTCGAATTGCTTCAGCTTTTTCTTCGCCAGAATTTGGGAACGATTTATGATTGTTGTCGATCCATCGAATTAGGTCTTCGCCGTAAGGTCTGTCTCCTACTACAAGCTGTCCGTCAAATGCTGCAGCGGCGACCAGCTTAAGGCTGTCTTTTACAACAGAGTCAAAGGCAACATTGTAGACATCGGGAACGGACTTTAGTCGCAGCTTGCACTCAGCGAGTTCGCCCAGATTACGCCAAGACTTCATATCCGAGTTTTTGGCAGAATTGCTATGAGTTACAAGCATCACGGCATTGGGCTTGTCTGCGTTCGTGCCAATCGTGAAATCGGGAGTAACCGTCATTCCTGTAGCTTTGACGTTCCAGTGAACGACGCCCTTCAGATTTCCGCTTGCAACAAGCGAGTCTAATACAATCTTTAAGAGTGCTTCATAGAAAATACCCTTTCTTTCGCCAGCCATTCTAGTTCTCCAATCCGTCAAATGCAGGAACCTGAACTGGTAGGGGGACATCCTTGTATGAAGCACTTACAATAACCTGACCGCGTGAAAGTACTTTCATTTCTTGCTCGAATCCAAGTAGATCCACAGAAGCATTGCGAATTGCCTCTCGTCTCTCGACATCATTGCCCAGCGACATGTTCAACTCCGAATTGATTTGAGTGAGTATCCCTGAATCGATTTCGCTAACTTGTTGGCTAACTACGGTCATTCCAATGCCAAACTTTCTACCCTGTCTACTGATGTCGCGGAACACGCTGCCGAATTTCATCCTGGCTGGGTTAAGTATGCTGGGGGCTTCTTCAACAACAACGTTTACCCGAGGCAAATCTTCAATCGATCTGATCGAGCCTTCAGTGATGTAAGGCAAATCGCCTTGAGAAAGTCGCTTGCACAATTGATTGGCGAGGCTTCGCATTCCAATTTGATTGTTGACGTCATCATTTCCAACAGACAGCCGAATAGCGTCTGCCAATAAATCGGCACTTTCCGCTGTTCGCAGCGCTTTACGGATCGCAAAGAGTGTTCGAGCAACGACAGTTGTCACGAGAAATTGCTCAAGCTCCGTCATCAATGTTGTGTCAACTACTAAGAGTCGCCCTTGTTCCAAAGAACAAATAATGTCCGGCAATAGTGAATCGTACTCGATCCCAGCTTCAGCATCGAAACGAGTGAAGACACGTGTATTTCCGAATTGAAGTCCACTGAGACGACGTTGCACTGCAGAAATTGTTCCAGGTAAAAAGTCCGGCGTGTCGTCGTTTTCACTACCGGTATCGCCCATCAACAAATGGCTGATCCAACGCTCGCCGTGGATGGCATAGAACTGGTTTGCGAATGCAGTCTGTTGCTCTGAAAATTCCATTACGCTAAAGAGGTCGGATGGTGTGAGGTCGGCACGGGAAAGTTGCAGTCGCCGTTCGGGCATACCCTGCTCGACGTTACGAGCGGTCAGATAATAGAATGGTGCAACAAGTTGGTCTCTTTCGAGTGGATCGTAAGAGTTGACGATTCCGCGAATACCGTCGGCACCACCTGATGTGGCATGCCAAGTCCTGAATTCATCGTGTGGATCGATGGCGAGAATAGATGCCGGAGGACCCTTCGTAGTCCCGCTACGAACAGCGTGATTGTGTTTCATGATTGACCTTAGAAGCACCATCATCAAGTTGCTCTTTCCGCAGCCTGTTCGTCCAAACACACCGATGTGGTGTGATAACGCAGATATCGGTAGGTAGACTGGAACGCCACTCAGTGCTTGCTCGCCTGCCAGCAAGTCTCCGACGTACAGCCCTTCAGTGCCTAGCTGTGACTGCATCAATTCAAGAATGACAGCACAAACACTTGGATTTGACGGTTCGACGTGGTACACGTCGGACAAGTGCTGAGGTAACCGTCTTGGGCGATGGAACGTCCATTGGTCAGGTTCGGACCACTGAGCATAGCCAAGCACCATGCCTGTAAGTTCTATGAGCTTCTCATCAGACAAGTCTTCTGCCAGGTATGAGTCTGGCATCGTCAATTTGTTTCGAGCGATGTCATTCATTTCCAACGAACGATTGAGTATGTTGGCGTATTCCGTTGTTCGAAAAATGTAAAAGCGATCGGGCCCCCTTTGGCACGGGAGTAGAAACATATCTCCAACGGCAATGTCCGTGTTGTTTGCAATAACCTTTAGTTGGTGCGTATTGCTTTCTGCGAGTACTCCGTACTTCTCTCCCAAATGTGGTATATGCTCAGATAATCGTGGCATGCGTCGTTCCTACTTGTGGCCTGTCGCTATGGAAGCGTCGCGGAATACAGATCGTCTCATGCCGGCCGCGACTGCGGCATCGATGATTTGTTTTTTCAACGCAACTCGTTCAGAATTTGTCAAAGACGCTCGATCATGCCCTGCCTTGAGAGGGTATGGATAGCCAAACGCACGTTGGTCGTGGCAAGCAAAATCTAAGTCCTCAAAAACTTTGCGCTCGTTTCGATGCGTTTCGTCATCCGTCTCACCCCGAATTTCATGGAGCCAGAATTCGACGTCCATATCCACTCGCAGAACGGGAACATTCTTGTGGAAGCGAACCAAATAACTTACCGCTCCTACTGGAGGCACTGGTCGGTCATGAAGCAAGTTTAATGTCCAGGAGTCTATATTAGGCACTGGTAAACGTATGTACCAATGTTCTGTAGTGCTCTCCGTTCCACTTTTCTCCTTTGCGAGCGATTCGATCAGCTCCATAGAAGGCAAGCCATGAGACTTCGAAATCGCTAAGAAGCCAACACCTTTATCTCTAGCGACCACACAGCAAAGTCGTTTGAGGTGTTCGTAGAACAAGCTCACATTCCGCTTTGCCACCATCGGGAGTGACAAAGTCGTATCAATTAAAACGTAATTTGTTTTGGTGCTACTCTCAAGCAGCCGCAGCGCAGCACCAAGTTCACCGAGTGTTCGGAGCTGGATTGCGATATTACCTGTATCTGCTGCATGGGGACGAAGTAGCTCTTCCACAACCGAATCGATCGAAGTTTGTTTTCCCGTTAAAGCGGTATTTAACTTTAGATAGTCTGACGATCTCAATACGTCCTCGACGGACCTACCTGCAAGCGAAGCAAATGCTCGATCCCAAGCTTCCCTTCTCTGCGTTTCATCTTCCGGTATCCAAGCAAAATCGATTACAGGTGGAAAAGCTGGAGATCGTTCTTTAAGCGTTGGGCCAGCCGCGGTTTCGTACACGGTTGCATGAGCAACGGTTACGTAAACAAAAGAGTCTGAATAAGAAACCGATGGAAAATCTCCTGACCCGTCCACTCCCGCAACTGAGTAATTCTCAGGTTTGGTATTGTGCGAGAAAAGCTGTATCTTCGAACAAATCGCGGCGCGTTCATCATCAGAAATTGCAGGTTGCGTTTCCCACTGACTCATACGAGTCGCAAGAGATTGAATCTGTTCTTGAACATCCCTTCGTACGTGCAGATCGTACCTCATGGCGAAGCCACCTCATCTTCAAATAGCAAGAGTTGCTTGGAGGATGGTACTGGTTCACCGTGGATTAATTTGTCCTTGATCAGTTCGTAGAAGACGAACGTATTATGGAAACCGCGCCGACGATTTCGGTTATTGCCGCGAAAGATGACTACCTCAATTCCTGATGTAGTACAAATTGGGCAAGGGCAAGCTTTCCAGGGCTTCTCAGACAATGTTCTTTCGTAATTTAATTCATGCTTTGAGATATCCCTTCCAAAGAGCTTTTCGTAGGCAAAGACCGCATCAAGGCATTTCTTCATCGAACAATCGCCGGAATCGAAATCTCTTAGCGACCCTAACGCCTTCTTCTCTAGTTTGATAGCAACCGCTTCGCTCGTTTCGGATTCTTCAAGCATTCGTTTTGCACGAAAACTCTTCCCGATTTCCGGTATACGAATTGCCGAATACGAACCTGTGGGCGTAAGGTAGCCCTGTGAGTCTCGCATCCACGCTTGGCGCAAATAAGATGCGCTATCAACGGAACGCACACCCAAGTCGGCAAAGCTGTTGATTGCGTTTAAACGAGCCAGGCCAAAGAGGTGAATAGAAACGGACTCAGGAACAACTGCATGAACAGCATGCAGTACTTGTAAAATGTCTTTTGTGCTACTCCGCACCAGGCCACCAAGTCCGATGTAGCTGTAGCCCATTCCCACGTACTGCTTTGCTGCCGCTGCATAGCTCTTAGGATCCCAACCTTGAACAGCTCCTATAGGGCACCAACTCAGCTTGCGTTTGCGATGTTCACGCAAAAAATCCTCCGCGTTGGCAATCGTTAGCTCATATCGAAATTTCTTGTCTGCCTCAGTCGCCGTTACGATTAAGTGGTCAACCGAGACACCAAAATCGAAATCAAGTCTCGTGTAGTAATCGAGAACTTCGCCCGTCGTGTAGGGAGGAGTCTTCTCGTTTATGTATCCGAACGCTCCACAGTCTCCCATAATCGGGAAATCACGCGGTGCTCTCAAAAAACGGTGGACGCCAAGCTCATTGATTCTTGCTTTCTTTTTCTGGCTTTTCTCCGCAACCACGCGCGACATCAATAGACCGTCGTAGTTGGGAGACGGAAACATCTGGTGGGCGTAAGTCTCATTGGACCAATCGCTGGTACCACCAGAATGCTCGTCTGCGATGAAGTCGTAGTCTGGATCAACCAGATCATCCCATTCAGGAATGAAGTATCTGAGCTTCTCCCGATGCTTGCTCTTCCACCAGGACTTCGGGATCTGAATGACCTTATCCACATTGGGATTCGCAACCGCTGCTTTCCGAGCGGTTGATTTCGACGATGTAGTTGATTCACCACTATCCAAAGCGCTGAGCAAATCCGAAGCGGGATCGCGCAGTTGCTCAACGGTTAGCTCCTTAGTGGTTAGCTTGTTGAGTAACCTCGCGGCAAGCTCGCCCTTCAATCCAACGAGAGCGCACGAAAATCGCTTAGCCTCGGGGTTCGACAAAGTTACCACTCGAACGTTGGCAAGCCGCGGCAGCTTCTTCGCCATGCCAGTGCCACAGAATAACAATGCCTGCCCACCGAACTTTACGCTCGCATCGAGATTGCACGCCGAGAGATAACCATCCCCGAGAAGCACGAAACAGAGATCGTACTTTTCCTCGACTAACTTCCGAAAGTCAGTTGGTATGTTTAGCGAGTCGCCCCATTCGCGAATCTCCTTGGATTTCATTCCTTGAAATGTCGTTTCGTAAGGTGAGAGCTTGCGATCACCAGGCACTAGTCCATAGCCTGCGGATACAACCCAAAGTTCAACTTTCGGCACCTTTCCTTTTCCGTCGGATACAACCTTTTCGATGCCACGCATCAATCGCACGTGTTGCTGACCGGTGTACAGCTCGGCGGCCGGCATTTGCAATTTGGCGAGTGATTTCTCGCGAGCTTTGAGGTGAGCGCCACCTTGGCGAAAGTCGTCGAGAGTTAGTTGCTCATCGGACTCAACGGCTTTCTCGCCTGTGCAAGATGTGATAATCAAAATTCGCTTCATGCTCGCTCACTCGCCGCCTTCCGATGATTCTTCTTCGCCGTAGTAATTGCATCCTGATGTGCACGTCTCGCTTACTGTGATTCGACTGAGCGCTGGCAAAGTTGGTTTCAGCCGTCGCCAAATCCACTTTGCCAAGTTCTCGCTAGTCGGATTCTCCAACCCATCGATTTCGTTGAGGTAGTAGTGGTCAAGTTGATCGAGCAGAGGGTTGAATGCTGCCTTTATATCGCCGAAGTCCATAACCCAACCGATCGGTTGCTGCACTGGAGCGTCTACGTAAATCACGACGCGAAACGAATGCCCGTGAAGGCGAGCGCATTTGTGACCTTCCGGTACATGCGGCAGCCTGTGGGCGGCTTCGAAAGTGAACTCTTTGTAGATTTCCATGAACTACCGTATCCCAAGCATTTTGTGTGTTTGCACGCTCAATCGCCACTTTGGATGTCGCTTGCAGTAGTCGATTGTCGCCTGGGTATTTGCTTCCAGATCCGGTCCATCCATTGGCTGCAGGAAAAAATGGTCAAACGAAAGCGGTTTGTAGTCCGCAGGGTCGATGCCAACCTGTGGATAGACTAGCTTCAGTTCGTTCCCGCGATCGAGCAGTAACTCCGCGCCAGCCTTGGGGCTCACACAGATCCAGTCGATGCCCGACGGTGGTAGCTTGGTTCCGTTTGTTTCGACAGCGACCATAAAGCCACAAGCATGCAAGGCACTGACGAGTGCTTGGTCGAGTTGCAGTAGCGGTTCGCCTCCGGTGCAAACGACGAAAGGTGGCGTACTATTGGATTGTGCGTTGCCTTCCCAAAACTCCGCCACCGTGGCCGCCAGTTCGCCCGCTGTCGCGAACTTCCCGCCACCTGGCCCGTTGGTGCCAACAAAGTCGGTGTCGCAAAATTGGCAAACCGCGGTTGAACGATCTTCCTCCCGACCTGACCAAAGGTTGCACCCAGCGAACCGCAAGAATACTGCAGGTCGACCAGTTTGCGCCCCTTCGCCCTGAAGCGTGTAGTAGATCTCTTTGACTTGGTAGGTCATACCAGTGCCCCAACGCCTTCCTGGTAGGGAGCCGGATCGGACATGCCGTTTTCTTCAAAGCCCTTAAGACGCAATAAGCAAGCGTCGCACTGCCCACAGGCTTTGCCGTCTTCGGATGGATCGTAGCAGGTGTTGGTAATCGAGTAGTCGACGCCCAGTTCCAACCCTCGGGTGATTATCTGGCCTTTGGTCAACGCGATCAGCGGCGTGTGAATTGTCAGCTTCGAACCTTCAACGCCAACCTTGGTCGCTAGTCGAGCCATCTGTTGATACGCTTCGATGTACTCTGGTCGGCAGTCCGGGTAACCACTGTAATCGAGTGCGTTCACACCAATGTAGATATCGTTCGCCCCGAGAGTTTCAGCCCAACCAACCGCGAATGACAGGAAGATTGTGTTTCGAGCAGGAACGTAGGTGACCGGGATACCAGTCGACATCTCTTCGCGAGTACGATGCTTTGGCACTTCGATATCGCTGGTGAGGGCCGAACCGCCAAACGCTCTCAAGTCGATTTTGCAAACGATGTGTTCAGCAACCTTAATTGCCTTCGCGACTCGCTTGGCTGTTTGGATCTCAAACTCATGACGCTGTCCGTACTCGAACGTCATTGCGTAGACATCGAACCCATCCGACTTAGCTATGGCAGCGGCCGTTGCCGAGTCGAGGCCACCGCTAAGTAGCACTACTGCTTTGCGTTTCGCATTCATCCTGGGCTTCCTTGGCGAAAATGGTTTGAGTTGATGTGGACTTTGTGGCTGCAGCTAAGTCAGACGTTTTCTCTGCCGTCGACCTCCGCCGGCTCTAGCTTATGCGCGTAATCGCGAATCAGCTCCCGCTCCTCTTGGGTGAAAAGAATCTGCCGGTCTCGAAAGCGATGCCCTTTCGGGATCTTTCCAGATTGTCGCCATCGCCACAGGGTTTGTCGCACGACACCAACGTCCGTAGCGATTTCCGTAGCCGTGAAGAATTCTTTCTCGTTTACCAGGACAGACACCTGTTAGTCCCCCTATGGGTATGTTGCAGCTGTTGCTTGTGTCTCACCACGGTAAATGCTATCGTTTCTCTTTTTGCCAGTCAACAAGGCGAACCGCGGCGTAGTTGAACGAATCTTTGGAGAGGCGGAAACATGCCGACGGACTATGCAACGATCGCAAATGAAAACATCAAACGGTATGGAACCGCGATCGATGAATATGGCCCAACATTGCTGTCAGACCGATACAGCGACCGGACTCATTTTGTTTATGAGCTTTTGCAGAACGCGGAGGACGCGATTGGATGGCGGAAAGAAACGGATCTCGATTTTGATCGTTCGGTAAAGTTTGAATTGCTACCGGAAATAGTCCGGTTTCTCCACTCGGGACTTGGGTTCGACGAAAAGCACGTTCGAGCGATCTGCAGCATCGGTCGAAGTGCCAAAGCAGGCAGCTTGACCGCGATTGGAAAGCACGGAATTGGATTCAAGTCGGTGTATGCGTACTCTCACCACCCCGAAATTCACTCAGGTGACGAGCACTTCATGATCGAGTTGTTCGTGCGTCCAACTTCAGTCAGCCCGAAAGCCATTGATGCGGATACAACCCTCTTTGAATTGCCTTTGGATCATCCGGACGTGCCAGCAAGCATTTCACATGGTGAGATCGCGGCAAGACTTGAAGAGCTTGATGTCAAAACCCTCTTGTTTTTGAAGCACATTGAATCGATTGAATGGAAAGTGGATAACGGCAAGTCCGGACAGTATCTGAAGGAGAGTAAGGTAGGTAACGATGGCATCGAAACAGTCTCTTTGCTGGGAGAGCAGGAAGGTAGCGATGTTCAGGAGCAATGGATTGTTTTTCGACAACCCGTCTATAACGACGATCAGCACGCTGGCTTTGTCGAAATTGCATTTGAAATTGAGGATGTACCTGACGGTAAGACAACTCGGCGCGAGATCGTTGCCGTCTCAGAATCTCCTTTGGTTGTCTATTTTCCTACAGAGAAAGAGACGCACTTCGGTTTTCTAATTCAAGGGCCGTATCGGACAACTCCGAGTCGAGACAATGTTCCGAAGGATGATGCCTGGAATCAGTATCTTGTGAAATGCACTGCGAAACTTGTCATTGACGCCGCGAAGCAGCTAAGGGAATGCGGATTACTGACGATCAGTGCTCTTGATGCGCTAGCAGTTGATTCCAGCAAGTACGATTTCGGCGGACAGGCGTCTATGTTCAAGCCCATTGCAGACGCCTTAATTCAAACATTGAGAGAAGAGGCTCTTGTCCCTGCATACCCGAGCGGTCATGTTGCAGGAAAGAACGCCGTCCTCGCGAGAGCGGAGAGCGTTCGCTCGATGTTGGATTCTAAAGAGCTTACCGAATTGCTTGAGGCCGCTGAGCCAAAGCACTGGGTCTCAGGCAACATCACTCGCGACCGAAACCGCAATCTTCGCGACTTCCTGTTGAACAAACTAAATGCGACTGAATTGGATGCAGAAGGTCTAGCTCGCAGAGTTAATTCCAAGTTTCTAGAGACTCGTTCTGATGCTTGGGTTCAGCGCTACTACGAGTTCCTATTCGAGCAGTCGGCCGTTCAAAGAAAGCTTGGTTTAGCAGGACGAAAGATAATTCGCCTCAATACTAACGAGCACGTGCAGGTTGATGGTACGAACGGAGTCCGGCTGGCTTACCTTCCCTCAAATGAGAAAACGAGCTTTCCGACAGTCAAACCGAATGTATGTCAAAGCCCGAATGCATGGAAGTTCTTGGTTGACTTGGGATTGACTGTTCCAGACCCAGTGGATGATGTGATTCACAATATTCTTCCGCGATACAACGAGACGTCTGACACTTTCCCCCCTGAGTTTGATGACGACGCACGTCGTATTGTCGAGGCGTACCAGACGGACTCAAGCCGCCGCAAGCAAGAGTTAGTCAATCACCTTAAGCGAGCTAAGTGGATTCCGTGTCGCAACGCAGAGTCAAACAAAATCTATCTCACCGTATCCGACTCGAACACGTATTTGCCCACAGAGCGACTCGTGGAGTTGTTTGCTGGAAATCACCAAATCTGGTTCGTTGATCGATCCCGTCATTGCATGCAGGGCAAGAAATGCCAGGCAGTACTTGAAGCGTGCGGAATTGGAGAGTATTTGATTCGAAAGGCTGTGGAATGTGACTTGTCACTTGGGGAACTGGCCGCGCTTCGTGAAGAACACGGTCTCTCGAAAGCATCCGTACAAACAATTTTTGATCATCACATCGAAGGCATCGAGCAAACGCTTTTTCAGATTTCGAAGAGCGATACTAACTGGGAACATCGCTCTCTTGCTCTTTGGCTGGCGATCCACGATGCGATTCGTCATTATCGGGAAGGGAGCTTTCTTTACGGTGAATACCAGTGGAAATATAGCCGAGAGCAGCGGACAGCGAAGATACCGGCCAGATTTGTACGCATGCTCAGAGACTCAGCCTGGTTGCCTGGCCCGGAAGGTCATCCGATGCGTCCGTCACAGATTTGCTTTGCTGATTTGCCTGAAGAATTTCGCGAGTCTACAAATAGCACTCTGATTGAGCTTATCCAATTCAAGCCTGATGAGCTGAAGTTACTTGCCGAGAAGTCCGGAATCGATCCTGCGATTCTTGATGTCATTCGAGAAAGGAAGATATCCAACGAAGAGCTTTTTCGAGCTTTGGGGATTGATCCTACTGTAAACAAGAATACCTCCAGAGCTGAGCCAGCACCTGAAAACCAGACTCCAGAGGAAAAAAGTCTTGATTCGGATGGGCCAACTCATTCTGTTTCAAGTGCTCCTCAGTCAAATCACGATTCGGATCTGGGTAATGAAGAAACCCGTGGAGTAGCGGATGCGGACGTGAAAGGCTCTACAGTCGCTACAGCCGGATCGAAAAGCGAAAACGACGGTCCGAGGACGCGCGACGCTACTAATGGCAATGGGACGGAGAACAGTCACCCCAATTCCGATGTGTCGGGTGGTAATCAAGCAAATGGCAGTCACACGGCGCAAGATCGCGAGGGAATCATCAAGAGCCTACAAAGGCAACTTAAAGAGGCCACTTCTACAGGTGTCGCGCCGGAGAGCAGAAACGATGATCATGATCTCAAAAAGAAACGCGACTTTCAATCTGACAATCGCTTCCGTGATGCGGTGATCAAGTACGAACGCCAACACGGAAGAATTCCCCAGGCCAAAACAGACTGCGAAGCTGGCCATGATATCGATAGTTTCCAGCGAATTCAGGGGCTCCGACGTCATTTGGTCCGACGTATTGAAGTGAAAGGGAAGGGAAGCCCTTGGAATGGTGACGAAATCGTTGAGCTCTCGGACCGGCAATTTTTCGATGCCGTGGAAAACAAGGTGGAAGATGACGTGATACTTAGTCAGGATTTTGACTATTGGCTTTACATAGTAGAAGAATCCGGGGACGGAAAATTTAATGTATTGCCAATTCGAAACCCTGCCAAACGATCTGCGCACTATGAGTTCCGCGGTGGAACGTGGCGGCACTGTGTTGAGGGCGAGCAGATAATCGAACTATCGACTCAAGAATCATCTGAGGTGTGATTTCCAAATGGCAATATACGAGCTCCACAACAATTCGATTCGACGTATCGACGAGACAACTTTCAGCGATGCTGGGATCACTGAACGTGGTGACCTCCAGCGGCTGTTACGGAAACAAATTGATGTGATTGCCCCGGATGTGCTGGTGGTTAGCGAAGAATTCGGTGAGTGGGATGATTCGCGCAGGCGTATCGACCTGCTTGCCATTGATCGAGATGCAAATCTTGTTGTGATTGAGCTAAAGCGAACGGAAGATGGCGGCCATATGGAGCTTCAGGCTATCCGCTATGCCGCTATGATCTCAACACTGACCTTTGCCAAAGTTGTGGACATCTACGGGCGTTACCTACATCGTATCAATGAGAGCATTGATCCGAAGGCGAGTATTTTGGAGTTTCTTGGCTGGGAGTCGGAGGATGAAGATGAGTTCGCACGTGACGTAAGGATCGTTCTCGCATCTGCAGAGTTCTCAAAGGAGCTAACAACTGCAGTAATGTGGCTAAACGAACGGGGCATCGACATTCGATGTGTCCGCATGAGGCCTTACAAGGACGGCGAACGTCTGCTGCTCGATGTTCAGCAGGTAATTCCGTTACCTGAAGCGGCTGAGTACCAGGTGCAAGTCCGCGAGAAAGAGCAACGTGGTCGGCAGGAACGTGCGGAGCGCTATGGGATTCGGTATAAGTTTTGGGAGCAGTTGCTCACTCACGCAGCTAGTCGAACACAGCTGCATTCGAACATCTCACCGGGTGAGTACTCTTGGGTTGGCGCAGGCTCGGGGATTAGAGGCTTAGGTTTCAACTACGTGATCCGCAAGGATGATGCGACCGTGGAGCTTTACATAGATCGCGGAGCCGGCCAGGACGAAATCAACAAACAAATTTTCGATTGGTTTCACGCACGAAAGGACCCGATTGAACACCAATTCGGAGGCCCGTTGTCTTGGCAGAGGCTGAACGAAAAGAGAGGTTGCCGAATCGCCTTTAACATAACCCTGGGTGGTTATCGAAGTGAGGAAGCTATTTGGGCTTCGGTGCATGAGCAAATGGTTGATCATATGGTCAAGTTAGAAGCAGCATTGCGACCGTATTTGCAAGAATGCAGAAGCGAGTTACCTGTGCTGTCTTTGACCTAGTAAGCTGGCCTATTCATCTCAGATTTGTGGAAACTGGTCTTTGCGACTACTTATTGCAAAGAGCGTTTGAGGTCGCAAGCAATACAATAGCGCCGTAGTCGTTCTGCTTCAGTAATTTGATCGGAAGAATCTATCGAACAATTTTCCCATTTTCCTTTTTGGTGTGACCAGAGGTGTCACGACCCCTCGTAAGAATACTAGCAATCTACGACTTTTTTGTTTGTAACGATTGCAGGGGTAACCATGAATCACAGCTTCAACTCGCACCGAATCCGGTGCATCTCGATCATCGGGGGATTCCCTTGATGGAACCAAGTTCGAATTGGCC
>Ga0315902_10007049_pt1 | contig 15426 bp, 11 predicted proteins | sample LakEriMetagenome_9_FD_203523 | JGI IMG/M metagenome (GOLD analysis project Ga0315902, IMG submission 203523) | Freshwater fungal communities from buoy surface, Lake Erie, Ohio, United States - Buoy 12 MA117 | ecosystem: Environmental > Aquatic > Freshwater > Lake > Lake biofilm | place: USA... | reverse complement strand
CAGCAGCTTTCTTCTTAGGAGCAGCCTTCTTGGCAGCAGCCTTCTTCACGGCCTTTGGGGCAGCGTGTGATTTTGACTTTGTTTTCATATTTGTAACGGTTGATTTGTGATTTACAATTTCATAAGTAACCTTGGCCGTAACGCAGTACTCATTCACTTTACCATTTAACACTCGTGCGGTTTGGTCTTGAACGTATACCGAACTAACATTCGCAAAACGGGTCATCGCTTCTTCTACCACTCTGGCGGTTGCATCTTCCCAACTTTTGGGAGAAGCATTCGATATCTCTGCCACTCGATAAACTCCCATTTCAAAAACTTACTTCGGTTTAAGTTCAGGTTATCAAAAAAACAATCCGTGCAATTTCAATTTTCCATTATCACGGATTTCTAAAGTCGGTCCCGGAATTTTTATGAAGCTTAAAACTTTCGCTGTTCGCCGCATCCATTTTTTCTTCCATCGAACACGTTCCAAATCTGCATCAAATGAAAAGTAGAATTCACGTTCGCGTTGAAAATTATTAACATCATCAACACTCGTTTTTGCACTCGTCATTTTTGTTGCACCATATCCAAATGCAATGTTTAACCACCTCGGGAAATCCGCGCCAGGAGCCAGAAAGCGATGTATGTTGAATGATGCCCAATATGTTTGTGCGTTGTAGTCTTTCAAAATGCGTTGTTGAAAATTACGACCAAGCACTTCTTCATTCGTGTATGCAAATGATGAAGGTGAGTAAGAAAATTTCAACACGATGCGTTGTTCGTTCCAATAAAAATGTTGTACTGCATGAGTGAAAATTCCAGATGCGTTTGCAATCATATCACCCCATGAAAAGCCCCACGCATTGCTTCGCCCATCAAGTATTTCAATGGTCGTCATGTACAGCATACTTGTTGATGCACTCTTCCAATATTGTTTTTTTGATGGATTAGCCCAAGCATGCAAATCATTTATGTAACGAGTAAGAGTGTAACTTGTAAAGGCATGTCCGATTTTGTCAACCTGCATCCACTCACTGTTGTCGTTGAACGAATGAAGAGATGTTCGCGCATAGTTTTTATACCATAATTCATTCAATGCCGCATAGCTTGCTCCTGCAGTTGCCAATGACGTTGCACATAGCACACGAGATCTGCGACGATGCAACAAGCTATCTTCTTGTGCGAAAAGTTCTGCGCACAAAAACACTGCGAAAGAAAATGACAAGCATCGGAAGATTTGCATCATGAGAAAATGGAGCGTCGAAAATTAGAAAGAGTTGAGCGGTTTGCAATCGACTTTTATTCCGCTCTCAGTAACAAGATCAAAGTTTCAGGATTGGACAATCCAAGTTCTGATTTTCTCCTGAAGCATTTCCGGCTTCATGGGTTTTTCCAGAATGTCGCTCATACCTGCTTGTATGCAACGTGCTTTATCTTTTTGCTGGTCATTGCTAAGACCAATTATAACAGGCATCGAATCCTCGTCGACCAACTGCTTTAATTGTTTGGTTGTTTCTATACCATCCAATTCATTTTCCTTCACATCCATCAAAATCAAATCATAATCATTGCGCTTCGATTTTTCGATGACCTCTTTAGAAGATGCAACGGATATTATGGAGTGACCGAGCATCTGCAGTGTCTTGGCATTGACTGCGCGTGATAGCTCATTGTCTTGCGCTAGAAGAATTTTCAAAGGCGATTTCGTCGCGATTACGTCGGCATTGCCACTTTGCATATTCAACTTGGCTCGCTGAACAGGGCTTATTTTCATGACGTCGATAATCGTGTCGAGTAATTTGGATTGCTTGACCGGTTTTGTCAAATAGGCATTATAGAGATTCTCTCGGTCCGACATTAAGTTTTCTCCAAGCGATGACAGTACGATAATAGGGAGTTCCTGGAAACTGAATTTGGAGCGAATATTTTGCGCCACGGAATGTCCATCCATTTCCGGCATCTGCATATCCAGAATCACGAAGTCGAACTTGTTGAGACTCGACATTACATCCGTTACCAATTGTGGGCTATTGAAAGGAGTAGCTTGTATACCCCAACCGGATAATTGTTTAACCAAAATTTTCAGATTGGTTGTATTGTCGTCTACAACTAATGCCCGTAAGCCTTGCAGGGCACTTAATTTTTCAGCATGCAATGCTCCTGATGTTTCTGCAACAATACTGAACGTAAAAGTGGAGCCCTTACCCGGTTGACTTTCTACTTTGATGCGGCTGCCAAGTTCATGGGCAACACCCTGGCTGATGGAAAGCCCCAAACCGGATCCGCCATATTTTTTGTTGAAGGAGGAATCGACCTGATAGAAGGACTCAAAGATTTTTTCCAACTTGTCCGATTCGATTCCGATACCTGTGTCGCTTACGCTAAACTCAATGTGCACAAAATCTTTTTCATGGTTTATCAATTCCGTCTTTACTAAGACCTCGCCCTTGTCCGTGAATTTGATGGCATTATTGACAAGGTTCATTAAAATTTGGCGCAAGCGATGTTCATCGGAAATCAATTCCATCGGAACCTGTGGGCTTAAATCGCTCATGAGTTCGATTTTTTTGCTATGAGCCATCGGCTTCAATAAGTCAACGACCTGATCGATGCAGTCTGAAAGGTTGAACCGTTCTTTACGAACATCAATTTGACCAGATTGCATTTTGGCAACATCCAGCACATTGTTCAGCAGATCGAGCAGGTGAAAGGCGCTATTATGAATGTTGCGCGCATAGGCCCGTTGTTCCTCATCCAGTTTACTTTGAAGGAGAAGTTCGCTCATACCGATCACACCGTTGAGTGGTGTGCGAACTTCATGGCTCATATTGGATAGAAATTCTGTTTTGGCGTTCAGCGACTCATTTATCTTTTCTTCATATGAGGAAATCTCGTCTTCGGTTTCTTCCAATACTTTACGAATTGGCCTTAACACGGCGAACAATCCGAATAGAAGCATGGAAACAATCCCTATGGTAATTCCTATGATAGCAGCTGCTGAAAAATTGGCCTGTTGTTCACTTTCGGAGAGAAAAAGTCCGGTGACGTTATTGATACTTACTATATATGTATCAATCATGCCCATTGCATCATCAAGATCTTTCTTTGCAACCGATGAAGGATTCTTGCTGAATTCACTCAGGAAGTCACGCCCCTTAACGAACTCGAGTGAGGAAGATTGCAGAAGCGCTTGCGCAGCATTCGAGTTGCTGCTGGTGGTTCCATAGTATTCGCTGCCTGTAATGAGCGCTTTCTGTGCACTTTCCCATTTGTTCAACGTAACACGAAACTGATCGCGCTCGTCTTCAGTGGCAGTTTGATTCAGAGCACGCTCGTGCAGGATGTACATCTTGCGACCTAATTCTTCGGCAAGTGCTTTTTGCCGAGATGATAAACTAATCTTAGATACGTAATTGTTTTGGCTGTACTGGCTATAATAGAGAACAAAGCAGGAGCCGAGCGTAACGACGGCCATCAAAAACATGAGTACGCGAAGGCGCCTCATTACCTTGTCCTGCTTATTCATGATAACACAAAGATAGTAATATCAACTGTTTGATTGACAATGTATCAGCGTATACCTTTTTTATCGAGCCATTGAATATAGTTTCGCCTATTGACCTCGTGGGCAGCCAATGTCCGGGCAAATGCATGCTTACCACTTCCATTGGGTTCTGCGCACATATAGAGATAGTCGTGTTGTTCGGCCGTTAGAACAGCGTCGATATAGCTCGCCTCCGGGAAATTGATGGGGCCCGGTGGTAGTCCTCTATGAAGGTACGTGTTGTAGGGAGAATCATTTTGCAGGTCACTGAGATAAATGCGCTGTGCCGAATTTTTCTTGCCGAACAGCGCCGTCGGATCAGATTGAAGGGGCATTTGAATGCGAAGTCTGTTCAGATACAGCCCGGCTATTTTTGGAGCTTCTTCAACAGAGCCTGTTTCCGCCTTTACTATGGAGGCCAAAACAACAACCTCAAAAGGACTTAAAGGAATGGCCTGTGCTTGCTGACGGCGTTGGGTATTCCACAACCGATCGCTCTCTGTTTTCATCATACTGAGGAATGTTTTCGCATTCATCTTCCAGTAGAATTCATAGGTATTGGGCCTTATAGTCGCGGCAAGTTCGTTTTTTTGAATTCCAAGTATGCGCAGGAGTGAATCATCTTCAAATGAGTTTTTAAAGTATGCACTATCTTGTTGCAAATGCGCACCAAGTTTGGCCGCGAGCTCTTCAAGGCATTCTGCATCGTCTATTCGCACCGAAACAGTTGGCTGACCACCGCTGCGGAGTTCTTGAATAATTTCTGAATAAGTCATCCCTGAAGTGAGCTTGTAACGACCGGGTTTGATGGTTCGCAATCGTTTTGTCCCACAAGCAATTTGCCAATTGAGGGGGTGCGTAAACGTAAGCGCTTCATTCGCCCTAAGTGAGGTAGCTTCTACGGGCTCTTTTATGATGAGCCAATATTCACCGGAGTGCACAAGCAGTCCGGAGGAATGAAACACCCAAACGAACGAGGCGACCGAAATCGCAACGGCTGAAATAAGACCTATTATTACGACTCGCAGGGTTTTAGTGTTCATGTTGTGATTTCGAGGGAATAATGATGTGCTAATCGTCCTTTGAAAAGACTACTCCCGCCAAAGCGAAACTGAAGTTTCTCAAATAACCGAATACTCGCCAAATTATCAGGATAAATAAGCGCGCGAATGATTCTGCAGCGTCTGTTTTTCAGCATTTCAATTGCCATTTGGAGTGCCCGGAAAGCGTGACCTTTCGACCGGTTTTGAAGTTCAGTAATGAAAATGCCTATCCCACAGCTTTGGTTTCTATCCTCGAAATCAAAAATATCGACCGCACCAATGGATTCATCATTCGATAGAATAATCCATCGCTCGATTTCGCGGTCTGAATCATCCAAACAGCGATTGATAAATGAGGAGATTTCATCTTCGGAAAATGGCCCCTGTTGCTCGGATACTTTCCATAACTCGGGATTGTTTTCCCATCGGAGGATGAGAGAAAAGTCATTTGCTGAGAGCGGACGTATTTCGGTCATGCAAAAAATTACGAAGGCTTGGACGTGTTCAAAGGTGCTAAAATTAGGTAGGATATGTCGTCCACAGACTCTTACATGTGAATGAGCAGAGCCTGTTTGCCATGAAAATTCCCACCTAATCATGATCGTCATTACTTTTGTGATCCTAAAGAATTTCCATGATTCGATTCATCCGCTTTACATACCTTATTTTACTTGTCACGCTTTTGGGTTCGTGTGGAATTAACTCGGAAGTGATGTTCAAGAGGCCAGATGATTTTGCATACGATCAAATTGAGCTTGACTCGATGACGATCAATTATAGAATTCAACCCAATGACATCATTTCTTTTGAGATTTATACCAACGAAGCTGCCTTGATGCTGGAGGTAACGACCGGTCCGTTAAACAATATTTCGAGCGTTCAAAAGGCCAGCATTGAATATTTTGTAGATAGCGATGGCATGGTAGAACTGCCGCTTATCGGACGTCAGGTCATTGGTGGCTTAACTGTTATGGAGGCGCAGAATAAAATTGAAAAGCTATTCGAATCTCAGTTCAATAATCCGTTTGTTCAGCTCAAAGTACTCAACCGTAGGGTGATTGTATTTCCAAGCCCTGCCGGAACAGGCGAGGTACTCGAATTGGGAAGTCAGAACATCAGTTTGCTGGAAGCTGTGGCAAAAGCGGGTGGAATAGGCGAGGGGGCAAAGGCCTATGACATTCTTTTGGTCAGAAACGCTATAGGTGACAGAAAAGTTTATCATGTTGATTTGTCCACCATCGAAGGGCTCGAATACGCAAAGCTTTCACTGGAATCAGGTGATATTATTTATGTTCAACCAAACAATATGACGGTAAGCACGCAACTGCAGTCGCAAGTGCGACCCTATGCCTCTTTGATAACTTCGTTGTTGAGTGTTGTAAGTATCATCATTGTGCTTACGAGATAGACCTATGCTGATACACACCACAGGATTCTCTAAACTATTCGTACTTCAGCCTAAAGTATTCAGCGACTCACGTGGATATTTTATGGAGGTATTCAGCGAGGCCAAGTTTCGGGTTGAAACAGGACTCAATATCTCTTTTGTGCAGGATAATGAGAGTGTTTCGTCAAAAAATGTGATACGCGGATTGCATTTTCAATGCCCGCCAAAGGGTCAGGCAAAGCTTGTGAGGGTTTCTAAGGGAAGTGTGTTGGATGTCGTGGTCGATTTGCGCAAAAATGAACCAACCTACGGTCAACATTTTAAACAGATTCTTTCCGCAGAAAATGCACTTCAAATGTTTATTCCGGAGGGTTTTGCTCATGGTTTTCTTGTTTTGGAAGAGCAAACTATTTTTAGCTATAAATGCTCCAACTATTACGACCCCAAGTGCGAACAGTCGTTAAGGTGGAACGACCCCACCCTCAATATTCAGTGGGATTGCCAAGATCCAATTGTGTCCGAACGCGATCAAAATGCGCCTTTTTTTCCGGATATTGAAACACCCTTTTTTTGATTCAATGACCAATCGTTATTATCTCGTTTCTGCTCTAATCGGCCTACTCTCCTCGGTTCTTGTGCTCGTGCTGTTTTCATTCGCAGACAAGAGTAAACCTACCAAGGCCGAAAACGATGCCTATCGCAACGTGATAAACGGCGAGTATCGAATTTTTGCAATGCCACTGCCCGAGCAAATGGACTTCGCAGGCGAACAAGTGCCACTTGATAGGCCCGATGTACGTGAAAGTTTAGATCGAGAACTACTCGTAAATACCTATTGGCATAGCAATACATTACTTACCATCAAGCGTGCATACAGGTGGTTTCCCATCATTGAACCCATCCTGAAGGCCAATGGTATTCCGGATGATTTTAAGTATTTATCCGTTATTGAAAGTTCGTTGTCCAACGCCACATCGCCTGCAGGCGCAAAGGGCTTCTGGCAATTTTTAGATGAAACAGGAAGGAGCTATGGTCTGGAAATTACGAGTCAGGTCGATGAGCGTTATGATGTCGAAAAAAGTACCTATGCAGCCTGTCATTATCTAAAAGATGCATTCGACAAATATGGCTCTTGGTCTATGGCTGCGGCGTCTTACAATATGGGAATGGCAGGACTTCAGCGCGTTACAGACCAACAATATCAAAGCACCTACTGGGATTTATTGCTCAACGAAGAGACAGCGCGGTATGTATTCAGAATACTTGCAGTGAAGGAAATTTTTACGCATGCCGATCAGTATGGGTTTGTACTGCGACCGGCCGAGTTGTACGAGCCTCTGCGTTTAAGTACAATGCAAGTTGAAAAATCTATTCCTGATTTGGCGGCTTTCGCGAAGGAAAATGGATTGACCTATAAACTTTTGAAATGGTACAATCCATGGCTTCGGGAGAGTGGGTTAAAAGTCGCAACAGGCAAATCGTACTTGATTAAGATTCCATCTTAAAGGCTACACTGCTCAGTCTGCTTGTGTGATGGCCATCAATCAATTCTTCACGGATCATCCGTTTGGCAACTTCGCCTGATAGTACTTCATTCATCGATCGAATGGCACCCACGGGTATAGACTTTTTGGTGAGTTCCTCTACCCATTCCGCGCATGGTTTGGCTTGAAAAGAAGTTGCTAATAGGGAGGCAAGTATTTCGCGGTGAATCACGCGCTGATGATTGGATGCAAAGCGTTGGTCATTGGGGAGATCGGGTATTCGCAATACTTCGCTGAGTTGTCTGAACTGGCTGTCGCTGCCAACGGCTAGTACAAGCTGTTTACCATCGCTGCAGCGAAAGGTTTCTCCATAGGGTGCAATGTTCGGATGAAGTGAACCTTGTGCTTGAGCAACTTGTCCCTCCATTAAATAGTTGCTTGCCTGATTTACCAATGCCGAAAGGGCCGATTCCTCTAACGTTGTTCTTACAACAGAACCTTTACCGGTTTTAGAGCGAAGTATCAACGCGCATAAAATTCCTTCCTTCAGCTGATGCGCCGCTATCACATCGATTAACGCCACGGGCATTTTTAACGGACCGCTTGACGCATTTCCGTTCATAAACATAAATCCACATTCGGCTTGAAGCACAACATCGTAGGCTATCCGATCAGCATCTGATTGAAACCCTTTCAAGGATGCATAAATAGCGTTGGGCTGAAGGGTGTGAATGTCTTCGGCGGTTAATCGAAATTTTCTATCATCGCCTTCTTTGAAATTCACTATGACGATATCGCTCCACTGGATTAGCTCTTCAATTGCGCTGCGGTTTTCTAATTGTGTAAGGTCAATCCATCGGTATTCCTTGCCGTAGTTGATCGATGCGAAATAGGCGCTGATTGTGGAGTCGTGTGTTTCGCTTGGTAATTTCCAGGAGCGTGTTACATCGCCGTTGGTTCTCGGATTTTCTACTTTAATAACGGTTGCGCCAAGTTCTGCGAAAAAACTCGCGACTGAAGGCCCTGCCAGCACGCTCGAAAGATCGAGTACACGCAACCCTTGAAAAACTGATTCCATGATTCAAATCTAGAGCTTAATTAGATTGAAGCGCCTCTTTGAAAACTCGTAGCACGCGATCGCGCGCAAAAGTGTGCTCAACAATCGGTTTTGGATACTCGGTGGTATCGATTTCAGGAACCCATCGACGAATGTAGCGCCTGTCTTTATCGAATTTGTCAGTTTGAAGCGTTGGATTGAACACGCGGAAATAGGGCGCCGCATCACAGCCACTGCTGGCTGCCCATTGCCAACCTCCAACATTGCTGGCAAGCTCAAAGTCGAGAAGCTTTGACGCAAAATATCGCTCTCCCCAGCGCCAGTCGATCAGTAAATGTTTCGTCAAAAAGCTGGCTACTATCATACGCACGCGGTTGTGCATAAACCCGGTTTCATTCAGTTCACGCATGCCTGCATCCACAATCGGATAACCCGTGCGACCTTCACACCAGGCCGCAAACTCTTGCGAATCGTTGCGCCATGGAATGCGATCGTATGCCGGTTTGAAAGCCTTGTTTACAGTGTGCGGAAAGTGATAGATAATCATTTGGTAGAAATCACGCCAGATAAGTTCATTCAGCCACTTTTCATTGCGCTGCTGACCAATCCGTGCGAGTGCTCGAATACTGATTGTCCCAAACCGTAAATGCAAGCTCAATCGTGTGGTGCCACGTATCGCCGGTATATCGCGGGTTTGGTCATAGGTGTGGATAATTTCCTCCGAAATTGAATTGCTTGGGTAATCGGTGAATGCGGTTTCTTTCATTCCCATGCTTTCTAACGTCCGTATTTCCTTCGCTTCACAAGGGAATAGGTGCGTTGAATTCGGAACGCTCTTAAATACCTCAAAAGAGGACGTTGTGAGTTTCGATTTCCATTTTCTGCTATAGGGAGTGAATACGGTATAGGGTAAACCGTCGTCTTTCACAACTTCATTTTTTTCGAAAATCACATGATCCTTGAAGCCTTGAAATGAAACGGATTTTGATTGGAGGAAATCGAACACGGCACGATCGCGCTCTTGCGCATAGGGCTCATAGTCGCGGTTACAATACACTTCGGAGGGACTGAACTCTTGCAAAATTTCCTCCCATACATGCAGAGGTTCACCATAATAGGTTTGCAAACAACTGCCCATGGCATTCAATTGTATATTGAGGGTGCTGAGTGTTTGATGAATGAATTGAAGACGATTGTCGGCCTTATCTTCCAGCTTATCAAGGATGAGCTTGTCGAAAATGAAAATGCATACTACCTGCTTGCCGCTTTCAATGGCGCGACTTAAGGCGTGGTTGTCTTCCAATCGCAAGTCGCGCCGGAACCAGTGGATAGCAACAGGTGTTTTCATAGGTTGTCAAAAAGGATTGAAAACAAGTGTGCGTCCTATTCGTTCGAAGTTGAATTGGATCCCGATTCGCTCTCTTCTTCGAGCAATTGCTTTTGGTAGAGTACAGCATAAGCCCCTCCGAGCGCAAGCAATTCAGCGTGTGTGCCTCGCTCGGTGATTCGACCCTGCTCCAGGTAAAGAATTTGGTCGGCATCTTTCACGGTGGAAATACGATGGGCTATGACTATACTGGTTTTTCCCTTCATTAAAGCACGCAATTGTCGAATGATCCGGTCTTCGGTGTGCGTATCAACAGCACTCAGGCAATCATCGAAAATAAGTATTTCAGGATCTTTAATAAGAGCTCGTGCAATAGACACTCGCTGCTTTTGGCCGCCACTCAAATTGATTCCTCGCTCGCCGAGAATGGTGTCGTAGCTTGCAGGAAATTGTTCTATCGTGTTATGCACATCAGCGGCATGGGCTGCTGCTTTGATATGCTCTTCGTCGGCTGCGCGGCCAAAGGTGATGTTGTTGCGAATGGTGTCTGAAAAAAGAAAAACCTCCTGTGGCACATAGCCCATGTTTTCGCGGAGGGACGATAGCGTAATTTTCGGAAGCGGCTTACCGCCAATCGTAATAATGCCTGAAGTAGGGTCCATCATGCGTGGCATTAGCTGCGCGAGCGTGCTCTTTCCACTGCCTGTTCTGCCAATAACGCCCAAGGTTGTGCCCTCAGGTATTTCAAAATTCAAATCGTGAAGAGCTTCGATACCGCTATCGGGGTAGATGTACGAAACGTGCTCGAATTGAACAGAACCACGAAGGAAAGGGGAGGCCTGCAAGTCATTCGTAATTTGTGATTCCGTTTGAAGAAATTCATTGATACGTGCCTGGCTCGCCTCTGCTTTTTGAACAAGACTGGTAACCCAACCCACAACTGCGAAAGGCCAGGTAAGAATGTTCACATAAAAAACGAACTGTACAATGACACCCGGTGATAATTCTCCTGCTATAACCTTGTGCGCTCCAATGTATACCGTGAGCAACGTGCTGAGGCCGACTAGTATGATGATTACAGGCATAAACAGCGCGTCAATTCGAACCAGCTGCAATTGTTTTTTCTTGTAAAATTCGCTTTCTCCCTCGAAGGTTTGGGTGAAATGTTGCTCGCGACTAAACGCACGAAGAACGCGTATGCCCGAAATACTTTCTTGCACCAAAGTACTTAATCTCGATTGTTGCTGTTGAACGAGATCCGTTTTTTTATTGATGGTTTTGCTCACATAGAATATGGCAATCATCATGAAGGGCAAGGGTGAAAGCGTATAGAGGGTTAATTCAACATCGATTTTTAACATCACAGCCGTGCACATGACAAAGAGTACAACCAGGTTAAGGGTGTACATCACTGCCGGCCCCACATACATGCGAACACGATTTACATCTTCACTGATGCGATTCATCAGATCGCCTGTACGATTTTTTTTATAGAAGCCGTGGTCGAGTGCCTGATACTTTCTATACACTTCGTTCTTCAGATCGTATTCTATGTGTCGCGACATTACTATCAGCGCTTGGCGCTGGTAAAAAAGAAAAATCCCTTTGATTAAAAAGAGAAGTAAATAAAGACCTGCTAAGAGCAGTCCAATCTTGATGATTGTAGATTCAAAGTTGTCGGTATTCAATGGCACATTCACCGTTCCCTGACCCGTCCAATTGGCAATGAGTTCGAAACTCTTGGGCGCCGGTACAATTTGCTCGGTCGATAACTTCTCTTTTACACTGAGGGCGTCGGTGAGGAAATCGATTCCATCGCCCACAACGGCGGGAGCATACACATTGAACACATTTCCCAACGCAATTAAAAGAAAGCCCGCAAACAACCTACCTCGGTATTTCCAGAAATAAATGTTGAGATGAGCCAGGTTTTTCATTGGTGGGCGAAAGTACGACCAAGCTTAGAATTCAAAGTTCCATGTTATGCTGGGTAGAATAGGAAAGAGGCTCACTTGATATGCCTTGACCTGGAATACACCGTTTTGAATTTGCCCATCGGTTCCAAAATAAATGAAGTATGGGTTCATGCGGTTGTACAGATTGTAAACCGAAAAATTCCAATGGCTCTTGAAGGGAACTTTTCGCTCATCTTCCAACGTATCCGCCCCAGTATTCTTCTTGCGATGCTTGGTGTGCCATGTAGCAGAAAAATCGGCACGGTGATATGGTGCCATCCGATAACTATTGCGTGATCCGTAAACGTCGATAACTTGATTCTCATAAAAATAACGTTCGACCGGAAGCGTGATCGCATTGCCGGTTGCATAGACAAACACAAAGCCCAAATCCAATCGGGGATGTATTTTATAATTCATGACGAAACTCAAATCATGCCTCCGATCCCAGCGCGTTGGAAAAGGCTTACCGTCGTTTAGCGCTTCGAATATGCGATCTGTTTTCGACCACGTATATCCAATCCAACCGTTCAGTTTGCCTGTCGCTTTTTTGACGAAAAACTCAGCGCCATAACTGCGGCCCGAGCCAAATATCAGCAGATTGTCGATGTTGTCGTTGACGGTCTGATCAGGCTGCACCCCTGCTTTATATTCACTTTGATTTTCCATGGTTTTATAATAAACCTCAAAACTGCTTTCCCAATCGTTATTGCCGAAATTTTGGAAATACCCTGCACTAACCTGCTCGCCAATCTGGGGCCTCAGTACCTCCGTACTCGGCAACCACACATCGGTGGGTAGTGAAGTTGGCGATAGACTCGTGAGATGTATGTACTGATAGTTTCTCATGTAACCGGCCTTGATACTGGCGTTTCTCCCAACTATCCAACGCAGATTAACCCTTGGTTCCAACCCGCCATAATCTCCAACGAGACTTCCCTTTCCGTAGGTTACGGCGGTAGTTGTTACGTTTGAAGCCAATGGTCCGGTTTCCGTTTTAATGAAACGCGTAAATGGTCCGACGTGTGCGAAATAGGAATAACGCAATCCTGCATGAATACTGATGTTTTCATTTATGTCGAATTCATCGAGCACATAGGCGGCTGCTTCGTGGGAGATTAAGTGCACTTTATTTCCGGTATCGAACTCGGTATCTCCGCTGCGAGCATACACACTGTTCGGCATGAAATCGTGATGGGTGTAATCGACCCCCCATTTAATTCGATGGCGGTAGTCTGGGAAGTAGCTCCATTGCAACTTCGCCCCAATATCTTGAATACCACTTGAAAGCGTAAACTCGAAGCCTTCCTGTTTGGCGCCAAAGGCGAAATTGTAGTTGGTCAAGGTGAGAATTGAATTCATGAAGAGCTTGGGGCTCACTACCCGGTTCCAGCGAAGCGTTCCGGTCGAGTTTCCCCAGGGTATGCGTGTATTGAAATTGGTCTCCCGACTGTTGAAGGTAAAAACATCTTTGCCGAAATAGCCACTTAAATACAGTTGATCCTTCGCTGAAAGCTTCCAATTTACCTTCGCATTCAGGTCATAGAAGTAATAGCCCGAGCCATATGCGTTGGCGGTTGGCTTGATAAAGGGTTTCAAAAGAGCATCGATATAGGTCCTTCTGGCACTGATGATAAACGATGAGGTGTCTTTCTTGATAGGTCCTTCGATGGTGAGTCGCGAGGAGATGGTGCCAATGCCTCCTTGCGCGTGCAATTTTCGCTGATTCCCCTCTTTCAAGTTAATGTCGAGAACCGATGCAAGTCTTCCGCCATAACTGGCAGGAATGCCTCCCTTGGTGAGTTCTAAGTTCTTTACGGCATCGGCATTAAAGACCGAAAAAAAGCCAAATAGATGCGAAGCATTATACACCGTTGCGTTGTCGAGGAGAATCAAATTTTGATCGACTCCGCCGCCGCGAACATAAAATCCGGCGTTTCCCTCGCCGCTGCTTTTTACTCCGGGCAAAAGAGTGATGGTTTTGAGAATATCAATTTCACCCAGTAAAACGGGAAGGGTTTTTACTTGTTCTATCTCTAATCCTATTTTACCGATGTCGGTACTGCGCGTATTATCGTTTTTATTTCCCTCAATGGTAATTTCTCCGGTAACCAATTGTTGTGCGTTGAGGAAACGATCGTAGCGAGTATCCTGATTTAGTTCGATGGTAATTTCTTGAGATTCATATCCAATCAGGCTGAAGCGTATGACGTGTTTGCCTTCGGGCAGCGTCAAGGAGTAAAAGCCATACAGGTTGGTAGCACACCCTTTATTGAGCTCCGGACACGCAACCACAGCCCCAATAAGGTATTCTCCACTCAAGGCATCTTGCAGCGTTCCGTTAACTGTGAAGTTTTTGCCTGAAGCACCGACTTGCCCGCTCGCTACTTGAAAAAGTGCCAGGAAAAAGCTAAGTAGTATGAAGGTAATCTGCTTCATGCGGCGGGCGAAATTAGTGCGGTTCGACTTTGTCGTTGACCGACATATTTCAACTGCAATAAACCATCCGGAGGCGATATTGTTTGTGAGCTATGTGGAAACGTACCTTCGCAGCCCAATTACCATGAAATTTTTTTTTCGCATAAGCTGCTTTGTCCTTGTATGGTTGGCCGGTATGGTCGGCACACTCAGCGCACAATACGAGGCGAAGTCGCTTGCAGCGCATGGAACGACCGATGTTCCTAAAATGGATGGATTGCTGGATGATGCATGTTGGCAAAATGCTTCGATAGGGAAAGATTTTATCATGAATACCCCCACACCGGGTATTCGGCTGTCTCAAGAAACGGAAGTGCGTGTGCTCTATCACGAGGATGCTGTTTACATAGCAATCATGTGTTTCGATTCAGCTCCGGACAGTATTCTGCATGAGCTTTGTGGGCGCGATAAAAACTGCAATACCGATTTTGCGGGCGTCATTTTCAGTTGTTACCGCGATGGAATGAATGGGTTTGCCTTCTATTGCTCACCGAATGGCGAGCAATATGATGCGCGTGTTGACAATGACGGTGACGATGCTAGTTGGAATGCTGTGTGGTATTCGAAAGCTAAAATCGTTGAAAACGGTTGGTCGCTTGAATTGAAAATCCCGTTCGCTGCCATTCGTTTTCCCGATGTGAAGGAACAAAATTGGAATATCAACTTTGTACGGGACATACGAAGAACCAGGCAGCGTGGATATTGGAAGGGAGTCAACCCTGCTGTGGCCGGTACACTCACCCAAATGGGAACCCTTACAGGAATCCGCGATGTAAATCCGCCCAGAAGGATTTTTCTTTTTCCCTATTCTTCCGGTTATTACAACACAGAAGGCTCAATCGATGGACCTCCGCAAAGTTCTTGGAGTTACAATTACGGCCTGGATTTGAAGTTGGGATTGAATGATGCATTCACACTCGACGCCACGCTAATTCCGGACTTCGGCCAAACCATCAGCGATCAGCAAATCTTGAATCTTTCGGCCTATGAAATCGAATTTGCCGATAACCGTCAATTCTTTACAGAAGGCACCGAGTTGTTTTCTAGAGGAGATTTATTCTATTCGCGGCGCATCGGTTTTGAAAGACCACTGAGGTATTCCGATGCCTACACGGGTTTGGGTGAAAATGAGGTAGTCACACGCAATCCGATTAGCGATCAGATTA
>Ga0315902_10007048_pt1 | contig 15427 bp, 21 predicted proteins | sample LakEriMetagenome_9_FD_203523 | JGI IMG/M metagenome (GOLD analysis project Ga0315902, IMG submission 203523) | Freshwater fungal communities from buoy surface, Lake Erie, Ohio, United States - Buoy 12 MA117 | ecosystem: Environmental > Aquatic > Freshwater > Lake > Lake biofilm | place: USA... | reverse complement strand
TAAAAAGGGGTTGTATTGGGGGGGGTGGGCCGTGGGGTTTTTGTTTGGGTGGGTGGGGGGTTTTGTGGGGGGGTGGGTGTAGGTCCAACTGCTTTGAAGTCTTTAATAGATAGCTATGGATGACCACTTAGGGGAAATGGAAGTCAACCAGTTAGGAATCCCATGGCTCAAAAAGCCTGTCATCTTCGGGCGCAAGAGAAACCTCTGTACGAAACCGGACAAAGTCACCGTTGCCTAAGTCTATTTGATCCATCCGTAACGGCCCCAGAGTTTCTGTAATCGCCTTGGCTACTGCGCCATCACCAAGAAAACCGACCAAGCGCGCGGAACCATTCCATTCAATCGCCCAAGACCAGCATTCAGCGTCGGGGTGCCGTCGGATGCAGACACTGTAAAAGCCCTCTGCCGTATGTCCAAGTACGCGCGGCTCCCAGTTCAGAACAGTATCGGCAAAATCTACCAGTATCTTGTTGCCGTAATCGGCACGCCTCACCATCATCAGCGGGTAGTAGCCTCCCGTCCACCAATAGCCGCGTTCTTCATCCTGTTGGTATGTGATCCAATTGAAGAAACCGGACAGTTGAAGGCGAGCCAACTCAAATGCGCGGCTTTCATCAATCTGCGGAGGTGATATGAAGTCGAAGTTGATTTCCCGATTTTTGCCAAAAGGCAAATTGAGTTTCATATTCTCGTGACTGTCCTTTACCGGCTTCTTCGTGCGGCGGCTAATAGCGCTCTCAGCCTTGCGTCGCGCTTCTTCTACGGAAGCGTCGTCATAGGCAGGATGCACCTCACCATGCTCCGGCTGGAGTGTTATCGCTGATATATCGTTTTCAAGATCGGCCTTGCGGTTGTTACAAGGGCCACAAGCGTTCAAGATCAAGTTCCAATGGCCGTTTAGCTTGCCCTTTGGAACAAATCTGCGCCCCACTACATGCTCCTTGGTGGAGTTCTGAGCGTTTAATTTGCATCCGCAGTAAGCACATACCACATTACGAAGCCGTATTGCTTGATTGGCTGGGTGGTGTCTCAGGCGTGAATTCGTCATGCTCTGCTCAAACTTATCGAGTGGCGGAAGGCAGATTGAACTTACTTTCGCTGCTTTCCAACGAAGTCGCAAGAAGGACTCCAAGTTCACCTCAGCAAAGCTTTCAGTCTTGAATGAACAAATGCCCACCACCCGCGAACTCGCCCTCACCGCGCTGCACGCGCGGCTCTCGCCGCTTTCCGCCCTCACCCTGCGCGACGAGGTACTGCCCGAACGGATCCCTGCGGCCGGGCTGATCATCCTGCGCGATGGCACACCCGGGGAGCCCGAGGTGACGCTGTCGCCGCTGCGCTATCATTACCAGCACCGCGCCGAGCTGGAGGTCGTCGTGCAGGCGGGCCCCGGTCGGGCCAGCGCCTTTGACGATCTGATCGCCGCCATCGGCGCGGCGCTCGCCGCCGACCGGACGCTCGGCGGCCTGTGCGACTGGGTCGAACCCGAGGCTCCGAGCCCGGTCGATCTGCCTGTCGAGGGGGCGGCGGCGCTGAAGGCGGCGGTGATCACGGTCGTTCTGCACTACACCACCGCCGATCCGCTCGGCTGAACCCCTGACCTCAAGGAGAGAAAAATGGCACGAGCCCAAGGGGCGCGGGCGCAGATGGCGCTTGCGTTCGAATCCGTCTACGGCACCGCCCCGGCCACGGGATTTCGCACGGTGCCCTTCGCCAGCACTTCGCTCGGCTCCGAACAGCCGCTGATTGCCTCGGAGCTTCTGGGCCAGGGGCGTGATCCGACGGCGCCGGTCAAGGATGCGCTGACCGCCGATGGCGATGTCGTGGTGCCGATCGACGTCGAGAACTTCGGTCTTTGGCTGAAGGGCACCTTCGGGGCCCCGACGACCACCGGCACCACGCCCAAGACCCACACGTTTCAGTCGGGGAACTGGACCCTGCCCTCGATGGCGATCGAAGTGGCGATGCCCGAAGTGCCTCGCTACGCGATGTACACCGGCTGCATGGTCGATCAGCTGAGCTGGCAGATGAGCCGATCCGGGCTGCTCACCGCCACCGCGCGGCTGATCGCGCAGGGCGAGGCCATCGACACGGTCACCGCCGCGGGCACGCCGACCTCGCTCGCGCTGCAACGGTTTGGTCATTTCAACGGCGCGGTCAAACGCAACGGGGCGGCGCTTGGCAATGTCGTTTCGGCCGAGGTCACCTATGCCAACGGCCTCGACCGGATCGAGACGATCCGCAACGATGGCAAGATCGAGGGCGCGGATCCCGGCATGGCGGCGCTGACCGGAAAGATCGAGGTGCGTTTTGCCGACAGCACGCTGGTAACCCAGGCCATTGACGGCACGCCCTGCGAGCTTGAATTCGCCTGGAGCCTTGGCGCAAACGCGAGCTTCACCTTCACCGCCCATGCCGTTTATCTGCCGCGGCCTCGCATCGAAATCCCCGGCCCGCAGGGCATTCAGGCGAGCTTCGAGTGGCGGGCGGCGAAGGCAACCAGCCCCGCGCGCATGTGCACCGCCGTCCTTGTGAACACCGTCACCAGCTATTGAAGCGCATCGAGCGGTGGAGGCGGATAGAATTTGGCGATATTCCTCCAGCTGAGTCCCGATCCAGAGGAGCTGCCGATGACACCCGCCGAAATCATGGCCACATTCGAGCGCCAGGGGCCTTTGCCGCGCGCGGCGATCGAGGCCGCGCGACAAGAGCGCGAGGCCATGGTGCCGGTGTTTCTCGACTACATCGACCGGCTGCAGCAGGCGCGCACGCGCGACCTCGACGGCATGGACGCGTTCATCTTTGTCTTCTTTCTGCTCGCTGAATGGCGCGAGCCCCGCGCCTATCGGCCCTTGGCGCGGCTCTTGCGGCGCGAGCCGGATTTTCTGGAGGCGCTTTTGGGGGATTCGATCACCGAAGCCTCGGCGCGTGTCATGGCCGGGGTCTTCGATGGCGATCTGCAACCGATCTTCGAGGTCCTCCTCGACGATGCGAGCGACATTTACGTCCGCGGCGAGATGTTCGACACGCTGGTGATCCTGGCGCTTGAGACCCCGGGCCTGCGGCCGCAGATCGAAGCGTTTCTGACGGAGTTCTTCGATCTGACCACGACGGTGACGGGCGAGGAGATCTGGTGGCCCTGGGCGGAGTGCATCGCGGCACTTGGGTTGACGAAGATGGAAACCGCGGTGCGCGCGGTCTTCGACAGCGGGCTGATCACCTCCGATTATGCCCGCTACGAGGATTTCACCGAGTTTCTCGGCAAGACGATGTCCACCGGGCATCCGGGCTGGTTCACCCAGATGCCCAGCAACCAGCTGATCACCGATACCGTTGCCGAACTGTCGTCGTGGTACTGCTTCTCGCCCGAGTTTCTGGCGCGGCAAGCAGATCAGGGGCTGAAGGTGGTGTCGTCGCTGATGCCCCGGGGCGACGATCCCTTCGAGGGCGTCGTCACCGGCAAGACCGGCCGCAATGATCCCTGCCCCTGCGGCAGCGGCAAGAAGTTCAAGAAATGCTGCCTGCAATGAGCTGAGCCGCGGCAGCATCCAGTCCCTGCCCTTTGAGCGACGTGCCCCGGCACGTCGCTTTTCTTTTGGAGAAAGGCCGTCCCATGATCCGTCTGAACCTCTCGAACCAGCCCGAATGGCTGGACCTTGCCCCGGGCCTGCGGCTGAAGCTTGCGCCGCTCACGACCGCGCTGATGGTGGCGGCGCGCGCCGATCCGGGCCTTGCCGCGCTGCCCGAGGGTGCCACACAGGAGGAACTGGCGCTTGCCATGGCCAAGGCAGTCGCGCGGTTGGCCATTCTCGACTGGGAGGGCGTGGCCGACGAAGCTGGCGCTCCGAGGACGGTGACGCCCGAGGGCATCGACGCACTTTTGGACATCTGGCCGGTGTTCGAGGCGTTTCAGACCCGCTACGTCGCGCGCGGCCTGATGCTGGACGCGGAAAAAAACGCCTGCGCGCCCTCGCCGACTGGTTCTTCGGCGGAGGCGAAGGCTATTGCGCGGCCTGCCAAGGCCCCTGCCCCGACTGCCCCGCAAGACTGAACCGGCCGCAGACGGTCGAGGGCGCGCAGGTCTGGGATCTGGTGCAACGCCTAGGCGGGCAGCTGCGGCTTGTTCCCGGCGCGGTGATCGGCTGGGACATGAGCGCAGCACTCGCCCTCGCCGAGGCGCTGGGCGTCAACAAGCTCATCGCCGCCGAAACCCTGCCCGAGATCGAGGCGGTGATGGTGCGCAGGCTCAACGAACAGATCGCCGCGCAGGCGGGCCCCTGAACGCCCCGCGGGATTCAGGGCGCCAGCGTCCGCTGGACGATGTCGGGATCCTTGTCGATGAGCGCCAGCAGCACCCGCGCCGGGCCTTCCGGGCTGCGGCGGCGCTGCTCCCAGTTCAGGAGCGTGCCCTTCTTCACCCCGATGCTGCGCGCGAAATCGGTTTGCGACAACCCCGTGCGCGACCGGATCGATTGCACATCGGGCTCCGGCAGGTCGATCTCATGCACCCGTCCCCGCCCTTCGCCACGGGCCTGCGCAAGCGCCTCCTTCAACCCCTGTTCGATGCTCGCAAATGCCTCGGTCATCTTGTCCTCCTGTAACTCGCCGCCAGCGCAGCCCCGAGTTCGCGCACGATAGCCGCTTCCGAAGCCGTCAGGTTTGCCTTCTCGTTCTTGGCAAAGACGGTGATCAGGAAAATCGGCGTCCCGTCATCGGGGCTGAAAAAATGGATCACGCGATAGCCGCCGCTCTTGCCACCGCCGGGGCGGGCGAAGCGGAACTTCCGCACCCCGCCGCCAATCGCAACGCCGGTCATCGGGTTGCGGGCGACGAAATCGATCACCTCAAGCCGCTCCGCCTCCGACATGAGGCTGCGGGCGCGACGCTCGAATTCCGGGGTTTCGACAACTGTAACGATGGCCATGGCGCAATATGTGCGCCAATGGCGCATAAGTCAATGACGCATTATCTTGGGGAGTCACACAATGGCAGAGAAACGCGTTTCTGTCCGCCTTGTGGCGGAGGGCGGACGGCAGGTGCGCGCCGAACTGGAGGGGATCGGCGAGGCCGGGGCGCGTGGCTTCGGGCGGCTTTCCTCCGAGATGGAGCTTGCCAACACACGGCTTGCCGGGTTCGCGCGCAAGGCCGGGGTGGCACTCGCGGCGGTGACGGCTGCGGCCGCGGCGGCGGGCGTGGCAATGGTGCGCTCGGGGCTGGAGACGATCGGCGCGCAGGCGGATCTGGCCGCGTCGCTCAAGACCACGGTCGAGAGCCTGCAGGTTCTGACCTGGGCGGGCGAGCTTGCCGGGGGCTCGATGGGCGAGATCGAACAGGCGACGAAGAAGCTGACGACGCGGCTTTCCGAAGCGGCGGCGGGATCGGGCACGGCCGTCGGCGCGCTGGCGCGGCTGCATCTGACGGCGGCCGCGTTGCAGGCGCTGCCGCTCGATCAGCGCATCATCGCGATTCAGGATGCACTGACCCGCTTCGTGCCCGAGGCCGAGCGCGCGGCGGTGGCCTCGGACCTTTTCGGCGACCGGGCGGCGATTGCCTTTCTGCGCGTCGACAGCGCGACGCTGCGCGATGCCGCGAAAGACGTGCGTGATTTCGGGGTGGCGGTGAGTGCCGCCGATGCGGCGCAGATCGAGCGCACCGGCGATGCGCTGGATCGGTTGAGCCTGATCTGGCTTGGCCTGACGAACCGGCTGACCGCCGCCGTCGCCCCCGCGCTCGAAACAGTGGCGAATGCGCTCGCCGATGCCGCGCGCGCCAGCGGCCCGCTCGGACGCGCCATCGACCTCGTCTTCGACAACCTCGGGCGGTTGGCGACCTATGCCGCGACCTTCACCGCCTTCATGGGGGCGCGCTGGGTGGCGGGCCTTGCCGCGGCGGCGCTTTCCGTGCGCGGCCTTGCCACGGCACTCGTCGTCCTGCGCGGGGCGCTCATTCGCACCGGCATCGGGGCGCTGATCGTCGGCGTGGGCGAGCTTGTCTATCAGTTCTCCGAATTCGCGGCCCGGGTTGGGGGCGTGGGCGAGGCGTTCCGGCTGCTTGCAGACCTCGCGCGCGAGGTCTGGTCACGCATCGGCCTCGCGCTCGATGCAGCGCTCGCCCGGATGGCGGCGGGCTGGCAGGGGCTGAAGGCCGATGCCCTTTCGGCGCTTGAAGGCACCATCGCAGGCGTCGTGAGCTTTGGCGACCGCACGGCAGCGGTGTTTCAAGGCGCCTATGAAGCGGCGGTGGCGATCTGGGGCAAGCTGCCGGGCGCGATCGGTGATTTTGCGTTTCAGGCGGCGAACGGGCTGATCTCGGGGGTCGAGGCGATGCTGAATGGCGTCGTCACCCGCATCAACCGCTTCATCACCGCGCTGAACGCCGCCCTGGACTTGCTGCCCGACTGGGCGGTGGGCGAAGGCGGGGTGAAGATCGGCACGCTCGATCCGGTGGAATTGGGGCGCATCGGCAATCCGTTTGAGGGCGCGGCATCGGCCGCGGGCACGGCGGCCGCCGATGCCTTCTCGGCGGCACTCGGGCGGAGGTACATCGAACCGCCCGATCTCGGCCTCGGCACCATGGCCGATGACGCCCGCGCCCGGGCCGAGGCCTATCGCGAAGCCTCGGGCATGCTTTCTGACGCGGCCGGGCGCCCGCTTGCCTCCTGGCAGGCGCTGAAGGATGCGGTGACGCGCATCGGCACCGATGCGGAAACGGCTCTGACCGGCGCGACCGGTGCCGCTGACGGGCTAGGTGCGGAACTCGACGAGACCGCCGAGGCCGCGCGGGGTGCAGGTGGCGCCGCGCGCGCGGCAGGCACTGCCGCCGCCGAAGGAGCGGACCGCGCGGTGCCGCTCTGGCGTGCCGCAACCGATGCGCTCGCCGATTATGGCGCCAAGGCGCGCGACATTGGCGGCGATATCGGCACTGCGCTCGTAGGCGCCTTCTCCTCGGCCGAGGAAGCCGTGGGCAGCTTCGTGAAGACCGGCAAGCTCGATTTCCGCGATCTGGTCACCTCGATGATCGCCGATCTCGCCAAACTCGCGGCACGGCGCTTTGTTCTGGGCCCCATCGCCAATGTGCTTTCCGGTGCGCTGAGCGGCGCCGGTGGGATCTTCGCCAGCATCCTGCACGCGGGCGGCACCGTCGGCGCCGCAGGCCCGGGCCGGATGGTTCCGGCGCTGGCCTTCGCCAATGCCCCCCGCCTGCATTCCGGCGGCTGGGCCGGTCTGCGCCCTGACGAAGTGCCCGCGATCTTGCAGCGCGGCGAGCGTGTTCTGTCTCGGCGCGAGGCGGCGGCAACCGGCAGCGCCGCCGCACCAACCGTCAACGTCACGATCATGGCGCGCGACGCGGAGAGCTTCCGGCAGTCCCGAACCCAAGTCGCCGCCGATATCGCCCGGGCGGTCTCGCTCGGGCGCCGCGGGATGTGAGGATCAACCATGGCGTTTCACGAGATCCGTTTCCCCGATGCGATCAGCCGCGGGGCGCGGGGCGGTCCGGAGCGGCGCACCCAGATCGTCGAGCTGGCCTCGGGCGCCGAGGAGCGCAATGCCAGCTGGGCCAATTCGCGCCGCCGCTATGACGTCGCCTATGGCATCCGCCGCGCCGACGATCTGGCGGCGGTCGTGGCGTTTTTCGAAGCGCGGAACGGCCGTCTTTACGGCTTCCGCTTCAAGGATTGGGCCGACTTCAAGTCCTGCCTGCCCTCGCAAATCCCGGGCCCGACCGATCAGCTCATCGGCACCGGCGATGGCAGCACGACGCAGTTTCAGCTGACGAAACGCTACAGCTCCGGCGCGCAAAGCTGGACGCGCGCGATCACCAAGCCCGTCGCCGGGACCGTCACCATCGCCCTGAACGGGGTGCCGCAGCCCTCCGGCTGGTCGGTCTCGTCCGCGACCGGCCTCATCACCTTCGCCACCGCGCCCGCCGCAGGCGTCGCCCTCAGCGCGGGCTTCGACTTCGACGTCCCCGTCCGCTTCGACACCGACACGCTCGACATCACCCTCGATCTCGAGCGGCTCGGCTCGATCCCCTCCATCCCCCTCACGGAGATCCGGCCATGAATGACGACACGAGCTTTGTCGGCGCGGCGTTGCGCGATCTGCTCACCTCGACGGCGGTAATCCTCGCCGCCTGGGGCGCGCTCGGCGGCGCCACGAACGCGCTCACCACGCGCATGCGCCTGCGCGATGCGCTGCGCCATATCCTTCTGGGCGGGCTGATCGCCGCTGGCATGGGAAGCCTCTCGATGGCGCTCATTACCGCCTGGCTTGCCCTGCCGCCCGAGGCGATCCCGGCCGGGGGCGCGGCGGGTTCGGCCGCCTATCTCGTCGGCGTCTTCGGCCCGGCCTTCATCGAGGTCGCCCTCGCCCGGCTGCGCGCCCGGAAGGGAGACGACCCCAATGCATGAGCTTCTCCGCCGCGCCCGCGTTCTTCGCTGCGATGCCGCCGATCCGGGCCAGGCTTTCCGCCATCGCCTGCGCATCGGCGTGATCGTCGCGGTGCTGATCTTCCTCGTCTCCACACTCGGGTGATCCCATGCACATGACGAACCGGGGGCTTCTGGCCCTCGCCCGGCACGAGGGCATCGTGCCCGGGCCATATCTTGACGTGCGCAAGATCTGGACTTTCGGCATCGGCCACACCGCCGCGGCGGGCCCGCCCGACCCCGCGCAGATGCCGCGCGGTCTGCCTGCTGATGTCACCGCCGCGATCCGCGAGGCGTTTCGGCTCTTTCGAACCGACCTCTCCGCTTACGAGGCTGCAGTCTTGCGCTCGGTGCAGGTGCCGCTTGCCCCGCATGAATTCGATGCGCTGGTCAGCTTCCACTACAACACCGGCGGCATCGCCAAGGCGGCCCTCACCCGTCATCTGAACGCGGGCAACCGCCACGCCGCGGCCGAGGCGTTCCTCGGCTGGTTGCGCCCCGCCGCAATCCGGCCCCGGCGCGAGGCCGAACGCGATCTTTTCCGCGACGGCCGCTATCCCACCGGGCCGCTCACCGTCTGGTCGGTCGATCGCAACGGAAAGGTGGATTTCGCCCGCCCGCTGCGGCGGCTGAGCGAGGAAGATGCGCTCGCGCTGCTTTCCCCCCTCTGATCCAAGGAGACACCCATGCGTTACCTTCGCCCCAAATCCCTGACCTGGTGGGCCGGGTGCCTCGCCCTCGCCACCGGCACCGGTGCCCTCTTCCTGCCCGAGCAGGGGCAAGTCGCGGCCCTGGCCCGCCTTGTCGCGCTGCTCTCGGGCTCGGGCGACGCCGCGCCGATGACGCTGATCAGCCTCGGGCTCGGCCTCATCGGCCTGCGCGACCGCATCGAGCGCGGCTTTGCCGGGCAGGACAAATGAAGTCCCTCCCGCCAGACCTTCAATCCCACCTCGACGAAGGGACGACGACGCTCGCCTGGTGCTGGCGCATCACCCGCGCCGATGGGGTGAGCTTCGGCTTCACCGACCACGACAGGACGCTGTCGTTTGATGGGACCGCGTTCGAGCCCGAAAGCGGACTGACCGCCTCTGAGGTCCGATCCGGCTCCGATCTCTCGGTCGATGCACAAGACGCGCAAGGGGTCCTGACCTCCGACCGGATCACCGAGACTGACATTCTCGATGGCCGCTGGGACAATGCCACGGTTGAGGTCTGGCGGGTGAACTGGGCCGCCCCGGCGCAGCGCGCACTTCTGCGCCGCGGCGCCATCGGCCAGATCCGGCGCGGACGGCTCGCCTTCGTGGCCGAGGTGCGCTCGCTCGCCCATGTGCTGGGCCAAACGGTCGGGCGCACGTTTCAGGCAACCTGCGACGCGGCGCTTGGCGATGCGCGCTGCGGCATCCATGCCGAGGCGCCGATCTACACCGGCACCGGCATGGTCGTCGCGCTGCAGCGCGATCGCGCCTTCACGACGGAGGGGCTGCAAGCCTATGCCGCGGGCTGGTTCTCCTATGGACGGATCCAATGGACGAGCGGCGCCAATGACGGGCGGCAGGCCGAGGTGCTATCGCACAAGCTTGTCGAGGGCGTGGCAATCCTGACCCTGCTGGAGGCTCCGGTGCGGGCCATCAGCGAGGGTGACGCCTTCACGATCCGCGCGGGCTGCGACAAGAGCCTCGCAACCTGCCGGGCGAAGTTCGCCAATGTCGCCAACTTCCGGGGCTTTCCGCATATCCCCGGCCAGGATGCCGTGCTCCGTTACGCAACCAAGGACGGCGGCCACGAGGGAGCGGTGCTGTGAAGACTGCCGATCCCTCTCGCGTTATTGCCGTCGCGCGCTCTTGGCGTGGCACGCCCTACCACGACCAGGCGAGCCTCAAGGGCGTGGGCTGCGATTGCCTCGGGCTTGCGCGCGGCGTCTGGCGCGAGGTCGTCGGGCCGGAGCCATTCCCGATCCCGCCCTACAGCCGGGATTGGGGCGAGACGGGCCCGCGCGAGGTGCTGGCCGAGGGCGCTCGCCGCATGATGCCCGAGATTGCCCCGGACGATGCCCTGCCCGGCGCGCTCGTCCTCTTCCGCATGAGGCCCCGCGCCATCGCCAAGCATGTCGGCATCCTCACCGGCCCGGACACCTTCCTCCACGCCTATGAACGCCTCGGCGTGATCGAGGAACCGCTGACACCGACATGGCGGCGCCGCATCGCCTTCGCCTTCCTGTTCCCGACAACCTGAATCTTCCTTCGCACCCAGAGATTTCGTCATGGCAACGCTTGTCCTCGGCGCCGTCGGCTCCGCCATTGGCGGGGCTTTCGGCGGCACGATCCTTGGCCTTTCCGGCGCCGTCATCGGCGGCTTTGTCGGCTCGACCGTGGGGTCTGTCGTCGACAGCTGGATCGTCTCCTCGCTCGCGCCTGCGCAACGGATCGAGGGTCAGCGGCTCGACACGTTGCGCATCACCTCCTCCACCGAAGGCGCGGTGATCCCCCGCCTTTACGGCCGCATGCGCATCGGCGGCAACATCCTCTGGGCCACCGATTTCCGCGAAGAGACCAAGACCACGACGCAGGGCGGCGGAAAGGGTGGCGGCGGCGGCAAGGTCAAGACGACGGAATATCTCTACTATGCCAGCTTCGCCGTGGCGCTGTGCGAAGGGCCGATCACCGGCATTGGCCGCATCTGGGCCGACGGCAAGGCGATGGACATGACCGGCGTGACTTGGCGCTGGTATCCCGGCAACGAGGTGCAAACGGCCGATCCGTTCATTGCAGCCAAGATGGGCGCGGCCAACACGCCCGCCTATCGCGGCACGGCTTACGTCGTCTTAGAGGATCTGGCGCTGGCCACCTTCGGCAACCGTCTGCCGCAACTCAGCTTCGAGGTGTTCCGCCCGCTGGCCGATCCCGACACCGCCGAAGGCCTGACCCGCGCCGTCACCCTGATCCCGGCCTCGGGCGAGTTCACCTATGCGACCGAGCCGATCCGCAAGGGCGAGACCGGGGCGCAAGTGGCCGAGAACCTGAACGCGGTTTCAGACATCGCCGACATGGTGGTGGCGCTCGACCGACTGCAGGCTCTGGCGCCTGCGGTCGAAAGCGTCAGCCTCGTCGTCGCCTGGTTTGGCAATGACCTGCGCGCCGGGAACTGCGCGATCAAGCCAGGCGTCGAGGTAGCGAGCAAGGCCACCAGCCCCAAGGTCTGGACGGTCAATGGGCTCTCCCGCGCGGCCGCCCATGTGGTCAGCCGCGACGCCGAGGATCGCCCGGTCTATGGCGGCACGCCTGCGGATTTCGCGGTGGTTGAGGCGATCCGCGAGATGAAGGCGCGCGGGCTGCGCGTCACCTTCTATCCCTTCCTGCTGTTGGACGTCCCGCCCGGCAACACGCTGCCCGATCCCTATTCCGACAACGCCGCAACGCTCGGCCAGCCGAGCTTCCCGTGGCGGGGCCGTATCACCTGCTCCCCGGCCGCAGGTTCCGCGGGAACCGTGGACAAGACCGCGGCTTCAGCCACACAGGTCTCGGCCTTCTTCGGCACAGCCACCCCGGCACAGTTCGCGGTGTCGGGCGAGACCATCACCTTCACCGGCTCGCCCGGTGATTGGGGCCTGCGCCGGATGGTGCTGCATTACCCGCATCTCTGCGCCGCCGCGGGCGGGGTCGATGCCTTCCTGATCGGCACGGAGATGCGCGGGGTAACCACCATCCGCTCGGGCACCAGCACCTATCCGGCCGTCTCCGCCTTCAAGACCCTCGCGGCCGACGTCCGCGCGATCCTCGGGCCGGGCACGAAGATCGGCTATGCTGCCGACTGGTCCGAGTACTTCGGCCATCAGCCCAACGACGGCAGCGGCGACGTCTATTTTCACCTCGATCCGCTCTGGTCAGATGCGAACATCGACTTCATCGGCATCGACAAGTTCATGTCAGGGCATTTACCGAGCCTTACCAGTCTATATCAGGGTCCAGAACCCCTTGATCTTGTGTAATAATCCTCCTGTTTGACCTTCCCTGACCTTACCAGGCTTAGCCCCGGATTAGGTCCAGGGGACGGTCCAGACCTTGACCTGAAATGGAGGGAATATGACTACCCGTTTGACGCAATCACTGGCAACTCAGCTCGCCACATCTAGCCCGCCAGGCACACTGGTGTTCGATCAAGAGGTGTCCGGCCTTCGGATCGTTGTGGGCTCAAAAAGCTCATCTTACAAACTGGTGGGGAGGATCAATAATGGTTCATCTCTCTACGTGACGATCACGATTGGCCGTGTGGATGAACTCGGCCTCAAGACTGCCCGCCAGAAGGCAATCGAGCTTCGGCAGGCTCTCGCCCGCGGGGAGGACCCACGTCGCCCTAAGAGCCAGGTGCCTACCGTTCAGCAGGCGTTGGACCATTACATCGCAGGCAACCAGGGCAACCTGCAACCGTCCACACTGGCAGACTATCGCAGGAGCCTAGAAGGACCTCTCAAATCCATTCTCAAGCTGCCAATGGATACCATCGACCGGGCTCTTTGCCGAAACCTCCACGAGAAGCTGAGCACGAAGCACGGCCCGGTGGCAGGGAACACGTCCATGAGAACGCTGAGAATGCTCTACAACGACGTCCTTCGCACCCATGATATGGCCCCAAATCCTGTCAGCCTCGCCGTCCGCTTCAACCTTGAGGTCGCGAGAGACTGGGCCATCACACCCGAGGCCATGCCTCAGATGTGGCGTGAACTGGATAGCATGGAGGATCAGATTGCCCGTGGCGCGTGGATGCTCATGGTATTCACCGGTTTGAGGGCGACAAACGCCCGTCAGGCCCGCTGGGATGCCTTGGACGACGATGGCGTCCTGACCATCCCACGAACTAAAGGTGGGCGAGTGTTCAAGTGCCCTCTGCCTCGTTATCTCATCCAAGAGTTGCAGGCGTTGAAGGAATACACCAAGCCCTTGGCGTCACCGTGGATTTTCCCAGCCACTACCACCCGCACAGGTCACATCTCGGTTCTTCGTTCGGATCGTGGCTTTCCGCACCAACCCCACAGCCTTCGGCACTCTTACCGTCAGCATTGCCTTGAGGCCAATATTTCCTTCGAGACAACGTTGTTTCTCATGGATCACCACACCTCGCACGTGAGCTTTCGGTATGTGACCCGCTCTGCACTGACTGGCCACCTTCGAGATGCCCAAGAAACCGTGGCAGCCCGCATCCTGTCATTCCGGGGTTCCAAGTGATGGTTTAGTAAGCCTCGGTTAGCTTCCATACTAGGTCTATCAGGTTGAAAGGAAACGACAATGCAGCAGGAACTGATAGAACGGTTGGATAGGATTGAGGCCCTGCTCTTGCAGGGCGGGCAGGCTGAATACACTGACAATGCAGGCGCAGCAGCCTTCCTGGGCGTCAAGCCTGGCACCCTGGAAATTTGGCGGACAAAGCGAGAAGGCCCACCGTTCCTGAAAATCGGGAAGGTGGTGCGCTACAGCGTGGCTGACTTGCGGGCATACCTGGAAGCGAGACGCCAAAAGCCCTTGGCCTGATTGCGTCCACCCATTCTGTGCAAAGCAAAAAGCCCCCGTGAGCCACAACGCTCGCGGGGGCTTTTCCTATGCGATTGTCCGCCCATCCGCTGGGCTAAGAGTCTTCGGCACATGCCGACACAGTGTCACAAGCACGTTGTGGTCCGAACCGTCGTTCGGGGCCTCAAATGCTAGTATCAATGCGCTGGTCGCATGTGGCAAAGTGATTGTGACCACCGGGGTTGGCGCCCCGATGGTCACATAGAAAGAACTGAATGCTAGGTCAGTCTCAACGAATGCAGCGCCATAGGAGGGCAAGCTACATGCATCACTCTATAACAGACGTCCTGTTCAAGGAACCCTCATCCGTTTCCCATGCCACCGTCGAAAAGCTACTGGGTGACGACCTGTGCGTCGTCCTCACCCGCCGGGCCGACTGGTATGGTGTGGACGGCCTCGCCAAGGTTATCCACCAGAAGGCTCCCCACCGGCTGCCCGTCCTGGAAGCATGGCAGGAGGAACATCGTGCCCGCATCACGACCCTGAACAAGGCGATCACCCGACGCTTTGAAGCGAAGATCGAAGAGTATCAACGTGACTTTCGGTTCGACTTGGACCGGGCTGCCATGGATGCCCGGTTCGATGTGATTGCCTGGTTGAATGGGGGCAAGCGGCAAACCCGGCCCGCGTTTGGCTAAAGGCTGCGATTTGTTGGTTTCTAGCGTCCTGACCGCACGGTAAGCTGACGATACCAAAAGAAATAGGCGTCAGGACCTGACCAATCCTGACGCCAATAGACAGTGAAATCCCACTCTTACCTAGGAGATCATGCTATGCATGATGCGCTGTCGCATGGCCAATCGGAGCCATTGTTTATCACCGACGAAGAGATTGCGCTTGTCGCCGACCTCCGTCTTTCATCGGTCTATAAAGCCCGACATTACGGACGCCTGGGACAAGGCGAGCAGCGGGTTCTGGACAAGCTGACCTACTCGGGCAAGCCCATCCGGACTTGCAAGACCTTCACACCTGTTGACGTGGTGCGCATCTGGCTGGCCAGCAATAACCGGGCCGACCGCTTGCCGCACCTTGACAAGCTGATTGCTGAGAAGCTGGCAGCATCCCCAGAAGTTGGGGAGTAAGCCATGAGCATGGACAGGATTAAAGTGGCCGAATACCTTTCGGCTAACAAGCTCTGGCTGGCCAAATTGGGCCCCAAGAGCAAGGTCCCGGTAGGCGGGAAAACCTGGAAGATTGACGACAAGGCTCTGGAGAAGGGCCAACAGAAGCACAACTCTGAAGTTGTCGCCCACGCCAAGAAGGGTGGCAACGTCGCAATTGCCCTCACTGGCAACATGATGGTCATGGACATTGATCCTCGGAATGACCCGGCCGTTGAGAATGGCGAGCGCGAGAAGTGGAACATTGACGAGAAGAACAGCCCTGCGGACATGTTCTTCCAAGTCTGTGATATGCGTGACTGGAAGCAACGCCTCAT
>Ga0315902_10007045_pt1 | contig 15429 bp, 13 predicted proteins | sample LakEriMetagenome_9_FD_203523 | JGI IMG/M metagenome (GOLD analysis project Ga0315902, IMG submission 203523) | Freshwater fungal communities from buoy surface, Lake Erie, Ohio, United States - Buoy 12 MA117 | ecosystem: Environmental > Aquatic > Freshwater > Lake > Lake biofilm | place: USA... | reverse complement strand
GCGGCCAAGGTTGGCGGTGTAAAGCCGGCCCTCCGCGATTGCGATATTGGTCGGATGGGCCAGCACGGTCGCATGCGGGTCCTCGATCAGCACCTCCACCCGGCCGCCGGCGGCGCGGCGGTAGATGCGCCCCGGTTCATAGCATGAGATGTAAAGGCTTCCGTCCGCAGCCAGCGCCAGCCCGTCGAGCACGCGCCCCAGACCGCGGACCGCATCGGTGGCCGTAGCAGCACGTCCATCCGCGCGGATCGCGACATGACGGACCCGGCCGGTAAAGCTTTCCACGACATAAAGGCCGCCACGGGTTTCATCCAGGCACATGCCGTTTGCAAAGTCCCAGTCCTCCGTGCTCCAGGCGCCGCCTGCCCCGGTCTGCAGATCATAGCGGAAGATGCCGGGCCCCGGGTTTCCTTCGCCCCGGCTGTCGGAGACCCACAGGCACCCGCGCCTGTCGTCAACCACGGGAAAGTTCGGCACGAGGATCCCGCTGTCGGCGAAACGGTCAAACCGGCCGGTCGCCGGATCGTGACGAAAGACCGCCCGATGAAACAGATCGCAGGCATAGCAGCGTCCGGCCCTGTCGAAGGCGATGCCGAGCAGGAACCCCCCGGTCGAACCGATGCAGTCATATCCCGAACCGTCCGGCAGGATGCGCAGCAGGTCGCCGTTTTCGGTACCGCACCAGACCGAACCGTCAGGATGCACGGCCACGCCTTCGGGATGGGCCAGACGGGGGGTTCCGAAAGTCCCGTCGCAAAAGACCCGCGCAGCAGAGATCGGCAGGATCGCGTCGCTCATCGGTTTCTCCGTTCAGACCGGTGTGATATCCAGGCGGTAGGCGGTGGTCATGCTCTCGCCCGCGCGGAAACGGCGGACGGTCGGCGTGCCTGCGGCACTGACCGGATTGGGCTGCCGTGCCGTTCCGGGTGACAGGCCAAAGGGCGAACAGATCGGTTCCATCCCCAGCGCAAGATGCCGTCCGTTCCAGGGGAAGGCCTGCCGGCCGCGGTTGGAATACCACAGGTTGACGGATGGAAAGACACCGGGGTCCCAGCGGAGTGCAGCCCGATACCCCTCGGCGGGGACACACAGCGCGATGGTGCCATCGCTCCCGTCGATCTGGAGCAGTTCCTCGGCGGGCACGGCAAACGGGACCGCCGTCGCGTCGATGGTGCCGCCGCTGCGCGCAGGCGCGGCGGCAAGGGCCGGGAATTCGCGGTCGATGGCGAAAAGGCTTGCCCCCGGCTCGACGGTCCCGGGAAAGCTGCGGACCAGCCTGCAGGCGCCCGGTTCGATCCGGGCCGCGCCGGGGGTATCCGGAAGGCGGAAGGTGAAATGCAGGCCAAGCGGCAGGTCGCAGTCGGCGCGCGCATGGATGGTCAGGACGAATTCAAGCGCGGCTTCCCCCGGAACGGCACGGACATGCCGTTCAAGCCGTCTGACGGGATGGCCGGAGGGATAATCGACCGACAGCGCCAGACTGCCGGCCGTGCAGTCGCCCCAGTCCCAGGGCACGTTCGCGCCATGGCCGTGGACATCCTCTCCGGTTTCGGGCGGGACCATGATGCCCGCCCAGCGGTCCGGCGTGTCGGGTCCCGCGGCACTTCCGTATCCATAGGGCACGCAGGGCCATTCGCCACGCAGCGACCGCAGGATACCGGGCAGCGCGCCGGCGGCGGGGTCATCGGCCCAGGGGGCCACATGCAGCGGATTGACCTGGCGTCCGTCCGGCAGGACAAAGACCGCCGGGCCAAGCTGCGCCCCAAGGCGCTGGATCGCAAAGCTGACACGGGGCGATGCGGCGGCCCGGACCTGGTCCATCATCCTGTTCCCTTCGCTTTGGCCGCCGCGCGGGCGGCACTTTCCTCGGCAAAGCGGCGCACCCTGGCGATGCCCTCGGGGCTCCGGAACAGCCGGCCGACGGTCGCGCGTTCAGCCGCGATACCGATGGCGGGGTCGGGCAGCAGCGCCATCGCCGCCAGCCGCTTGAGCGCCTCGACGGCATCGGGCGGCGCCCCGGCAATCTGGCCGGCAATCTCTCCGGCACGGTCCAGAAGGACATCGGGTCCGGTGATCTCCTGCACCAGCCCGCAGGCGACGAATTCGGCCGCCGGAAACACGCCCCCGGTCAGCAGCATGTGCTGCGCCCGGTTCCGGCCCAGCTTGCGCACGGACCGCTGCGTCCCGCCGCCGCCGGGGACAAGGCCAAGCCTGATCTCGGGCAATCCGAACCTGGCCTGCTGCGATGCGATGACGATGTCACAGACCAGCACCAATTCGAAACCACCGCCAAGCGCATAGCCGTTGACCGCGGCGATGACCGGCTTGCGGTTGTCCTCGATCGCCCGGTACATCCTTTCGCCCGCCGCCTGGAAGGCATCGAACTGCGCCTCGGTGCGGGCGGCGTATTCCTTGATGTCCGCGCCGGCCATGAAGGCACGCCCCGCCCCGGTGACCACGATCGCGCCGGTCCCTGCATCCTCCGACAGCGCTTCGAAGGTCGCCGTGATCTCCCCCATCATCCGGGCGTTCATGGCATTCAGCTGATCGGGCCGGTCAAAGGTGACCGTCGCCACGCGGCCCCTGCGGTCAAGGCGAAGGTGGTCCATCAGGCCCGCTCCACCGTCATGTCGCCCGCCGCTTCAAGCGCGGCGATCCGTTCGGCGGAAACCCCGTATTCGGCAAGGATTTCGGGACCGTGTTCGCCCACCATCGGCGCGGGGCGGCTGATCGCGGGCGGCGTCTCGCTCATCCGGACGGCCGGGCCCACCGTGGCGACGCGCCCCGCCTTGGGATGGTCATAGCTTGCGATCATTCCCATGTGGCGCACCTGGGGGTCGTTGGCGGCCGCGCGGATGTCGTTGACCTCGGCACACCAGACATCGGCAGCCAGCAGCCGCGCCAGCAGGTCGGCGCGGTCGAACCTGAGCGTTTCTGCGTTGACCAGCGCCCAGACCTCGTCGCGCCGGTCATACAGCGTCCCGAGATCGTCGAAGGCCGCCAGATGCGGCGCATCAAGCACGCCGTAAAGCACCTTGAAGGGGCTCATGGCGATCGAAAGGTACAGCCCGTCGCGGGCCTGGTAGATGCCAAACGGGGCCTGGATGCCCGGATGCCCGATCCCGGAATTCGGCCGGACGAAGTCCTCTCCGAGGTTGAGCACAGCGACATATTCCTGGTTGAGATGCGCCAGCAGGCCAGCCAGGAGATTGACCTCGATCTTCTGTCCCCTGCCCGTCCGCGCCCGGTACACCAGCGCCGACAGGATGCCATAGACCATGTTCATGGCGCCGATCTGGTCGGCAAGTCCGGCCCCGGCGGGCACCGGCGGGCCGTCGCCCCGACCGGTGTTCATGGCCAGTCCCGCAAGACCCTGGATCAGCATGTCCTGGCCGGGCCGGTCAAGATAGGGCCCCTCCTCGCCGTATCCCGAACCCGAACAGTAGATGATCGCCGGATTGACCGCGCGGAAATCCTCGTATCCGTAGCCCAGCTTGGCCATCACCCCGGGCCGGAAGTTCTGCACGACGACATCGGCGGTCCGGGCCATGTCCATGATGATGCCACGGACCTCCGGCGACTTGAGGTTGAGCGCGATGGACCGCTTGTTGCGGTTCCAGGCCAGGAAGTTCGGGCTTTCCGATCCCCCCACCCACTTGGCAAAGAACGTCATCGAACGGAAAAGATCGCCGGGCCCGGCGCGTTCGATCTTGATGACGTTCGCGCCCATGTCGCCCAGCAGCTGCGTCGCGAAAGGCCCCTGCAGCAGGTGGCTGAAATCAAGGATCGTGATACCGTCCAGTGCCTTGTCCATCGGTCCCTCCATTCCGGTCAAACGAGATCGGGCACATAGCGGGGGGTCACCGTGAGCCCGCCATCGACGCGCAGGTCGATCCCTGTGGTAAAACCCGCCAGGTCGGACGCAAGATAGACGGCCGCCTCGGCCACTTCCTGCGGCTCTCCGATCCGGCCGATGGGATGCATCTTGACCCAGGCCCGGGCAACATGGTCGCCCATCTGCTGCACGACCCCGACATTCATCGGGGTCGCGATGGTGCCGGGCGAAATCGAATTGACCCTGATCCCGCTGGGGCCGAATTCCACCGCCATCTGGCGCGTCATCGCCATCACCGCGCCCTTGGCGCCGGCATAGGCCGTCCAGCCGTCCAGACCGATATGACCCTGCGCCGAGGCGATGTTGATGATCGCCCCCCCGCGCTGCGCGATCATGTGCGGCAGGGCGTGCTTGCAGCCCCGGAAGACCGAGGTCAGGTTGACCGCCATCAGCCGGTGCCACTGATCGTCGGTCATCTCGTGGACGGGAAAGCCGCCGATGGCAATGGCGGCATTGTTCACCAGGATGTCGATCCGGCCGGTTGCGTCCGTTGCCGCACCGATCAGCCCGCGGATGTCATCGTCCGAGGACACGTCGCAAAGCCGGAACCGGGCACGTCCCCCGCCAGCACGGATCGCGGCAGCGGCAGCCTCGCCCCTGGCGTTGTCGATGTCGCCCATCACGACATCGGCGCCTTCGGCGGCAAAGGCCTTTGCGATCGCATGTCCGATTCCGTCTGCCGCGCCGGTGACGACGGCGACCTTGTCCTGAAGCCTGCCCATGAAGTCCCCCCTATCCCTGCCGGCGCCGCGCTTCGTCAAGCGTGACGGCCCCGATGATGATGATCCCGGTGATGACAAGCTGCCACTCCGTGGGCAGGTTGAGCTGCCCCAGCCCATTGGCGAGAAACGCCAGGATCAGGACGCCCAGCGCCACCCCCCAGAGACTTCCGATCCCGCCGCTCAGGCTGACCCCGCCAAGGACGACGGCGGCCACGACCTGGAATTCGAACCCGAGCCCGGTAACATGCACGGCCGACCCCTGCCGCGACGCCATCAGGATGCCCGCCACCGCCACAAGCAGGGCGCAGATCACGAACGTGGCGAATTTCACCCGCGCCACATCATATCCCGCGAGTCTGGCAACCTCGGGCGACCCCCCGACGGCAATCACCTGACGGCCGAACCTGCGGTAGCGCAGGACCCAGGCAAAAAGGCCAAGCAGCACCGCGCCGATGATCGCCGGATAGGGCAATGTCTTGAAAAGCCGCCCGTTGCCGATCTGATAGAAGCTTTCAAGCATCACGTCGTCGGGAATGGCGCGCTGCCCGGTGTAAAGATAGATCGACCCCCGCAGCACGAAGAGCATGCCCAGCGTCACGATCAGCGAATTCAGCCGGACATAGGCGACAAGCCAGCCGTTGACCGCCCCGACCAGAAGCGCAAGCGCAAGCGCGGCTGCGGCCCCCAGCGCAAACGAACCGGTCGCATTCATGACCACGATCAGCGGCAGCGCCACCGCGCCAAGCAGCGACCCGATCGAGACATCGATCTCTCCGGCCAGGATCACCAGCGCCAGCCCGATCGCCGCAATCAGCGGCAGCGCGGCCTGACCAAAGACATTCGTCACGTTGCGCGGGGTCAGGAAGCTGTCGCTGAGAAATCCGAAGACGGCGATCATGACGACAAGGCACAGCAGCAGCGCCGCCTCGTTGCGCCGCAAGACGCGCGCCCGAAGCGAGCCGGAAGACCTGCGGTCAGATGGCGGCATTGAGGATCGCCTCCTGTGTCGCCTCGGCCACCGGGAATTCGGCCGTGATGCGCCCTGCGGCCATCACCATGATCCGGTCCGACAATCCCAGAAGCTCGGGCATTTCGGAAGTCATCATCACCACCGCCAGCCCGGCCCCGGCCAGTTCGTCAATCAGGGCAAAGATTTCGGACTTGGCCCCCACATCGATGCCCCGCGTGGGTTCGTCCACCACGATCACCTTCAGCCCCCGCATGAGCCAGCGCGCGATCAGCACCTTCTGCTGGTTCCCCCCCGACAGGAGCCGGACAGTCTGGTCAAGCGAGGGTGTCCTGATCCGGAACCGGTCGACGAAACCCTGCGTCGCCTGCCGCTCGGCGCGGCTGTCGACAAAGGGACCGCGCGCCCATCGGCCCAGGGCTGCCAGAGAGGCATTCTGCACGACCGGCAGATCAAGCATCAGCCCCTCGCGCTTGCGGTCTTCGGTCAGCAGACCGATCCCCAGCGCGACACCCGTCGCGGTATCATGCGGAACAAGCGGCTGCCCGCCGACGGTCACCCGGCCGGTCCGGATCGGGTCGAAGCCGACGATGGCCTTGGCAAGTTCGGTTCGCCCGGCCCCCATCAGCCCGAAAAAGCCGACCACTTCGCCGGCAAAGGCCGAAAAACTGATCTCCGCCAGCCCCGACGGCGCCGAAAGCCCCTCGACCCGCAGCACCTCGCGCGACGAGGCCGGACCGCGCGTGCGCGGATAAAGCGCCTCGATCCGGCGCCCGATCATGTCCTGGATGAGGCTGTCCTCGGTATGGTCGCTGCGGGCCCGTGTCGATATGCGGCGGCCGTCCCGCAGGACGGTGACCGTGTCGGCGATGGCGAATATCTCGTCAAGCTTGTGGCTGACATACAGCACCGCAATGCCAAGCGACGTCAGCCGGCGGATCACGGCAAACAGCTGTTCGACTTCGGTCGGGGTCAGCGACGACGTCGGTTCGTCCATCACCACGATGCGGGCGTCACGGGCCAGCGCACGCGCGATTTCGACCATCTGCTGCTGGCTCAGCGGCAGATCGCGGACACGCGCCGCGGGATCGACCCTGAACCCGATCCGGTCGAACAGAGCCGATGCATCGGCCATGATCCTGTCCCACCGGATGGACCCGCTGGCCGAGACGGGATACTCGCCCAGAAAGACATTCTCTGCGACAGTGAATTCCTCGATCAGGGCGATTTCCTGGAAGACCACCTTGATCCCCCGCGACAGCGCATCGCGCGGGGAATGCAGGTCGGCTGTTTCGCCCGCGATCCGGATCGTCCCCGTGTCGGGCCTGTAGACCCCGGCAAGGATCTTGATCAGCGTCGATTTGCCGGCCCCGTTTTCGCCCATCAGCGCATGGACCTGCCCCGGATCGAGCCGCAGGTCGACATCGTCGAGCGCGATGACGCCGGGAAAGCGTTTCCCAATGCCGGCCATGTCAAGCGCGGGAACGCTAGCGGTCATGCCCGCGCCCCCGCAGCATGTCGAGCCAGGTCGCCAGGATGATCACCACGCCGGGGACGATCATCTGCAGGTTCTGGTCCCACTGCAGGATGATGATCCCGTTGTCGATCACCTTGAGGATGAGAACGCCGAGAACCGTCCCGAGGATCGTCCCGCGGCCGCCGGTCAGGGCGGTTCCGCCCAGGATGACCGCAGCAACGACGGTCAGTTCGAACCCCCGTCCCGCCGTCGGCTGGCCCGCGTTCATCAGCGAAGCAAGGATCAGTCCGGCCAGCCCCGTCAGCAGGCCGGTGATGATGAACAAAGCCATCTTGACCCGGACCGGCCGGATCCCCGACAGGCGGGCCGCCACCGGGTTCGCCCCGGTCGCATAGATCGTCCGGCCGAACACCGTGAACCGCAGGACCACCCCGCCGGCCACGCAGATCAGGATCGCCAGGATGACCGGAATCGGCAGCGGGCCGATGTATCCCGTCGACAGCGTCGTGAAGGCCGCGATCTGATGGCCGTTCTGCACCGCTTCGCGGGTATAGAGATAGACGCCCCCCTGCAGCATCATCAGCGTCGCGATCGTGGCGATCAGCGAATTGACCCCAAGCCGCGTCACGACCAGCCCGTTCAGCAATCCGACAGCCCCGCCGAACAGAACCCCCGCCGCAGCACCGGCAGCCAGGCTTCCCGTCTGGTTGGTGACATCCATCGCCACACAGCCCGCAAAGGCGAGCGAGGCGCCGACCGACAGATCGACCTCGCCCGCAATCAGCAGCATCGTCATGCCGACCGCAACGATCAGCACAAGCGCCGATTGCCGCAGGATGGCGACCATGTTTTCGGTCGACAGGAAGGTATCGGTCCCGATCGTCAGACCAAGGCAGAGAAGGGCAAGGATCGCGGCCAGCGCCCATTGGCCCTGCCAGCGGCCAAAGGCGCGCAGGGCGGCGACGGGCTGGGCAGCAACAGTGTCCGGCATCGGCAGGGTCCCCCGGGGGCCTCGTGGCGGACAGCGGCACCACCGCTGCCCGCCGTGCTGGTCCCGGGCCGGTCTGACGCGGCCCGGGCGGTGGCAGCCTCAGAGATCGGCCGCCGTCTTCATGCAGGCGGCGGGCGGTTCGAGGGTGTTGACCGTATCCCAGTTGATCGTGCGCACATCGCCCTCGACACTGTAATACGTCTGCCAGTCATCGCCGATCATCGGCGCGGTGGGCGACACGATATGCTCGGGCAGTTCCTCCCCGTTGAACAGCGCAACAGCCGCGTCCAGCACCGTGAAGCCGACCTTCTCGGGGAACATCGCCGCCTCGATCTTCCAGGAGGGTTCGGTCTGCATCGCATTGATGAAGCCCAGCCCCTCGCCGCCCGTCCCGACCACCAGAAGCCCGTCCTGGCTGCGGCCCGAGGCCTTCCAGGCCTGCAACCCACCCTGGGCCGAACTGTCGTTGATGCCGTAGATGATGTTGATGTCGGCATTCTGCGCCAGCGCAGCCGAGGCAACCTCGAGCGACCGGTCGGGGTTACCGCCGCCGTCCAGATCATGCACCAGCGTCGCATCGGGGATGATCGTGCGCAGGCCGTCCATGAACCCGTTGGAGCGAAGCACCGTCGCCGACAGAAGCGGCAGGCCCACGTTCATCACCTTCGCCGCACCGCCCAGGTTGTCGCGCGCATATTCCCCCGCGGCGACCCCCGCGTGGTACCCGGTGTCATAGTCGCAGATCGCGACCATCGTGGTCATCCCCTTGACCGGATTGCCTTCCAGCACGACGGGCATGCCCTCTTCCTCGGCCCGGCGCAGAAGCTGGACAACGCCTTCCTCGTTCACCGGCGTGATGATGAGCACATCCACGCCCTGGGCCATGAAGTCCTCGGCCGCGGCGATCTGGCGGGCAATGTCAAGGTTGGCGTCCTTCACCTCGAGCGTGATGCCAAGCTGATCGGCCCGGTCCTGCATCCCCTTGATGACGTTCTGATACCATTCGTGCGTGGCATAGTTCACGATATAGCCGACGGTCTGGGGGTTGTCGGCCATCGCCATCCCGGACCAGAGCGCGAAGCCCGCGACCGATCCCAGAAGTGTCCTTGCAGCAAGTCGCATTCTTTCCTCCCAAAGGGCCCCGTTCCCTCCTCGTGTCGGCTCTGTCCCCCGGGGTCCTTGGGAACAGGCCGAATGACGCGCGTCACATGACGCCGAAAGTCTTCCAGGCGGTGCGGGCCGGCATCCCGGCCCGGATCGCCCGTGCCACCTCGGTCTCGGTCGCGGCCTTTTCCAGGGCCGCCCCGATGGCCTCCTCTTCCGCCGCCTGCGGGATGACCAGCACCCCTTCGCGGTCGGCAAAGATCAGGTCGCCCGGCGCGATGCGCACGCCCCCGATCTCGACCGGCGTGCGCCAGTCGATCACCTTGCCGCGCGGCCCCTGGTCCTGCGCGTAAAGGCCCCGCGAAAAGACCGGAAACCCGAGCGCACCGATCTCGCGCGCATCCCGCACATAGCCGTCCAGAATGGCCCCCGCCGCCCCCAGGTGCCGGGCCCGGGTCGTCATCAGCCCGCCCCATAGCGCATAGGCAGGCGAAGCGCCCGCGGCGACATAGACCTCGCCCGCGCGCAGGTCGTCCAGCGCATCGAAAAGCAGGCCGAAGGCTTCGCCCGACAGGGGACCCCGGCCGGGCCCTGCCGCGTCAAAGACATCGGCTTCGACCACGGGCATCGCGCGTCCGACAATCACCGATTCGGGGTCAAGCGGCTGCAGGCCGGGAGGCAGGAACTGCCGCCTGTGCCCCATGCGGTCCAGCACATCGCCCACCACCGCCGTGAAAAGCCGGTCGCGGATCGTCCCGAAAAGGCTTGCGTCATCCATGCCGGCGGCTCCTCGTCTCGGTCAGGCTGGTCGCTGCGGCGGTCCCTTCCAGGTCGCAGGCGATGATCGCGTCAAGCAGCGCCGTCCTGTCGCGCGCCGGCACGAATTCGGTGCGGCGCAGCCCCAGCGGGTCGATCCTCTCGCGCAGCAGCGCGAGCGTTGCGGCATCGGGCAGCGCGATCTCGGGGCAATCACCGGCAAAGCGCGGGGCAAATCCGCTCGCCCCGGCGATGTCGGTCGCCGTGACGCCGGGCATCCTTTCGGTCACGACAAGTTCGCCCGTGGTCTCGTCAGCCTCGAAAAGGCACAGGTTGGTCAGGACCATGACCCGGCCGGGCCGGTACCCGGCAGCTTCGCGGTCCCTGCCGGAAACGCCGCGTGCGGAACTCGCGACCGCGACGCGGTCGACCACGGACTGCGGGCTGTGGCGGGTGACATAAAGCACGCTGTGGGCATGCATGTTGGCCACATCGGCCATGCCTCCCTGTCCGGCCAGGCGCAGCCGCCCGCCCGATGGCCGGGTCAGCATCAGGTTGTTCACACGGCCCAGCCTGTCGATCTGGGCCGCCCCGATGATCTCGTGCGTGACCCGGCCGGCCTGGTACCAGGCGGCATAGGTATCCTCGCCCCCGGCATGGGCCGCCGCCTGGGCGGCATCGACAGCCTCGTAAAGCGACAGCGTCAACGCCGCCCCCGGGACATCGACATGGCCCGCCGTGAAGGTGGCCAGCATCAGATGTGGCGCATGGGTCGCCTTGGCCAGGCGATAGGCGACATTGGCCAGCGGCGACACCGCACCGGCACTGGCAAAGGCCGTGTCATCAAGCATCCGCGACAGCCGGACCGCCATGATTTCATCCACGCCCGCCGGCCCGGCTGCCGGAATGCGGAAATCCCCGGGATCGACCTCCGCAACCCCGGCGGCCCGGCGCAGCAGGCCCGGGACGGGCGCAGGCTCGGCGATCTGGCTGTCGCCGGCCAGCAGCCCGGCGATGGCCTTCCAGTCCGTCACGTAATGCGGCAGGCAGGATGCGGGCGCGGCCCCCTCGGGCACATGCGCGATGGCCGACACCTGCGTCCGCGGGATGACGGTCAGCCGCCCCATCCGGGCCAGGGCGCCGCGCGGCACGATCTCCTCGACCGTGACCAGGACCTGCCGGGCCGCGCCGGCCAGCAGGACATCCAGCGCGCAGGCGCCATGGATCGCGACATTGCCCTCGGCATCGGCAAAGGGCGCGTGCAGCAGCGCCACATCCGGACGCACCGCCGCAGCCATCGCGGTGCGCCCGTCCCCCGCGGGTGCCAGTCCCGGGCAGGCCGTCGCCAGGTCAGAGCCGAGCGGCAGCTGAACCGGCATCGCCGGCAGGTTGCGCATCGCCGCCTCAAGCGCGCCGATCATCGCCAGCGCCGGCCAGTCCGCGACCGGAATCGTCCCTGCCTCGGCGGCAGCCCGGAACCGCGGCGGCAGCCCGAACAGGTCGAGCGAGGAAAAGCACAGATCGATGCGCCCGACCTTGCCCGCCTCGATCAGCATTTCAAGCGGGAGCCCCCCGCCCCAGCTGAACCAGCGAAGCCCACCGGCAGGCGATGCGCAAAGCGCCCGCAGCGCGGCCATCGGCAGGCGGGCGAAATGGTGCCCCCCCACGGCAAGCCGGGCCCCCGCGGGGATCCGCGCAACCAGCTCGGCCAGAGAGACGAAGGCCGTCATCACCCGCCACCCTGCGCGCCAAGATTGGCCGAGATGCGCCGCGCCGCCGCCAGCGCCATGTCACGCACCGTTTCCAGCGGCACGGTCGCCGCCCGCTGCGGGACATAGGGCACGGTCATCGCCGCGACCGCCTGCCCCATGTGGTCGAACACCGGCGCGGCAATGTTGGTGACCCCCGTCACCGCCAGCGATTCGCGCATCTCGTGGCCCGTCGCGCGGATGGCCGCCGCGCGGGCGCGCACCTGGGCGATTTCGGCGGCCGGACGCCCTTCGGCCGCCATGCGCGCCAGCATCCGTTCCTGCCGCGGCGCCGGCAGATGCGCGAAAAGCACCGTCCCTGCACTGGTTTCGGCAAAGTCGAACTTCGCGCCAAGCACGACCGAATACCGCATCGGCAAGGGCGAATCGACCTGCAGCACGATCAGCAGCTCATGCCCGTTCAGCACGCCAAGATGGCAGGACTGGAGCGTCCGGGGCGCAAGGTCCTGCAGTTCCTCCAGCGCCGATTCCGACAGCCGGCGGACCGACGGCAGCCTGTGGGCCAGGTCGAAAAGCCTCAGCGTCAGCCGGTAACCGTCCGAGCCCGCCCTCTGGTAAAGATAGCCCCGCGCCTGCAGCAGAAGCAGGACCCGGTAGATTTCATGCACCGAACGCCCCATGAGATTGGCGATCTCGGTCGCGGTCAGCCCTTCGGCCCTGTCGGCCATGAATTCGAGGATGTCGAGCACCTTTTCGGCGGCAGGCACGGGATAGACCCGCCGGGCAGGGGCGTCGTCGTCGTCGTCGCCCTCTCCGCGCGGGCTCATGCGCGGTCCGTCCCGTCGCGGAGCCGGTCGAACCCGTCGTTCAGGAAACGGGTGAACCCGGCGGCCGGCGCGCCGCCGGTCAGGACTTCGGCCAGCCTCAGCGTCGCGGCATGGAAAAGCGGCAGGAACCCCGGAAGCGTGGGCCGCAGCCATGCGGCATCCAGAACGGGAAGCGTGTCACGGAAGAACCCCCGGGTCACCCCGTTGGCATGGTCCGATGTCCAGGCCGTCCGGCTGCCGGGCTGGCCTCCGTGATCGACATAGGGTCCCGCCTGAAAGGCCGGGCGCGACAGATGCAGCGCATAGTCGAAGGCAAGCTGCGGATGGGCCGAATGCGCGCTGACCCCGATCCCCGCCCCGCCCAGCAGCGTCCGCGCCGGACGATCCGCCGCCGCGCGGGGCGACGCCCCGAAACGGATCCGCCCCGCCGCGGCATAGTTCACATAGTTGAAGAGCCAGGGCACGTAGGCGACCTCGTCGGTCGCCGACATGTGGTCGAGACAGCGGATCGGGTTCCACCCCGTCGAACCCGGATGCACGACCCCGATCAGACGGTGCAACCAGTCGATCGTCTGTTCGGATGTCGCGGGCGGGACAAAGGGCCCGTCATCGCGGCCCGGATCATGTCCCAGCGACGCGACAATGGAAAAGTAGGTGCACAGCATGTCCGTGGGGATGGCGGGCCAGCCGACCGCCATGCCCCCCGCCCGAAGCCGCTGCGCCAGAGCGATGACCCCCTCCAGCGTCCCCGGAACAGGTTCGCCCGCACGCTCCAGCAGGTCCGGCCGCCAGGCCCCGGTCTGGGCTGCGGTGTCGATGGGCAGGGCCCAGATTCCGCCGGCATAGTCATAGGACCGCCAGGACTGGCCCACCGCATCGGCGGCAAAGGCCGCAGCCTCTCCGCCCAGCATGGGCGCCAGGTCAAGAAGCCAGCCCTCTTCGGCCGCATCACCGACAAAGGGATGGTCGTAGATGACAAGGTCATACCGGGCGGCATAGTCGCCCAGATTGCCCTCCCCGAAGGAATAGAGGCTGCGCCGGTCCCAGACCACGTCATGGCCTGTCTCGCTCCGCCAGGGTCCGATGCTCGCATCCAGCGGGCCCCAACACCGCCGGTGATCCCAGGCGATGCCCTTGATGGTCGCCATCGGTTCCTCCGTTCCGTCCGCAGGATTCAGTCTGGATCAGGATTTGCCTATGCGCAAATGTTTTTTGTCAGGGAAAAGCCTCTCTGGCCATCCTCATCGCAAGCCGCCCTTTCCGGCCATCGGCCGGCGCGCCCTTGCAGGCCCGTGGCGGGCAGTCTGATGCCGTCATGGCCCGGCAAAACTGCACCCGCGCGAATCGGTCCTGCACGGCTGCGCCGCGACAGGCTCTCGATCAGGCCGAACCTCTCCGGATCATGGGCGCTCAGCGCCCAGAAGGCACGGACCGGCGGCAACATCCCCGGCGGGAATGTCAGCTCGCAGACCGGTCGGTTGCACTCCCCCGGCATCAAGTTTGCGCTGATATCAGACCGAACCCGCGGCCAGGGTCCCGTCCCCGCCCCGCGCGATCGCGGCATTCAGCGCCCGGTCCACGCCGGTCTTGCCGATCGACGGCGCATGATTCCAGCCGTTGACCGTGATCGCGATCCCGAACGGTGCGGCGGCAACGAGCCTGCCCGCCAGCGCACGCGTCATCCCCTGCCTGACTGGCGCAGGCAACCCCTCAGCCTCGATCCGCCCCGGAGCCAGGCCGATCCGCGCCGATCCGGGCCCGGCCCCGCATGGCGCGTCACTCCGTCCCCATGCGCAGCGTGCCGCCTTTCTGCCGCGGCGGGCACGCCTCCATCGTCGCAAAGAAGCCAGTGACCAGATCCTGCACCTGCCCGCCAAAGGCAAAGCCCATCTGCATGGCGAAAAGGTCGGCCTGATGCCCGCCATGCCGCTCGAACGGGTCCATGCGCAGGTTGAAGACCTCCGAACTCGGCCTCAGATAGTCGAAAAAGCCCTCGCGCACCTGCATGTGCGTCTTCCACGGCCCGATCCGGACCGCCGCAAGCTCGGATTCATTGAAGTAAAGCAGCGTGTTGCGCGCCGACGGCGCGCCCTCTGTCCAGGCCGCGAGGTTGTTCACCCCGTCGATGCAGACCCCCGCCTCGGCCCGCAGGCCCGTCACCACATCCCCCGCCCCCGCCGCGGCCGCGAGCGTGGTGAAGAGGTCCTCGTGCGACTGGATGCCGTTCGACACCGACCCCGCCGGGATGCGCGCGGGCCAGCGCACCAGCAGCGGCACCCGGACCCCGCCTTCCCAGGTCGTCGCCTTCTCGCCCCGGAACGGCGTCGCCCCGCCATCGGGGAACCAGGACACCATCGCCCCGTTGTCGGTCGTGTAGATGACGATCGTGTTCTCGGCGATGCCCAGCCGGTCCAGCAGGTCAAGCACCTCGCCCACTTGCGCGTCATGCTCCATCATCCCGCTGCCGTAGACGTCGAACTCCGACGAATAAGGCTCTGCCAGATAACGCGATTCCGGTTTGAGATGAGTATAGATGTGCATCCGGCTCGGGTTGATCCAGGCAAAGAAGGGCTCGCCCGCTTCGGCCGCCTCGGTGATGAAGGCCTCGGCCCGGCCAAAGAATTCCCCGTCCACCGACACCATCCGCTCCTGCGTCAGCGGCCCGGTATCCACGCAGTCCTGCTTGCCCCAGGGCCCGAACCGGCCATCCTCGGGCGCGGCGGTGTTCTCGGTCGCGGTCGCGACACAGTCGAGCACGCCGCGCGGGTGGTAGCGCGTGCTGAACCCCGGGTCGTCGGGCCACATCATCAGCTCCGGCTCCTCCTCGGTGTTGAGGTGATAGAGGTTGCCATAGAAGACGTCGAAGCCATGCACCGTCGGCAGATGCCGGTTCAGGTCGCCCAGGTGGTTCTTGCCGAACTGCCCCGTGCGGTAGCCCAGGGGCTTGAGCACCTCGGCCAGCGTCGGGTCGCGCGCGTCGA
>Ga0315902_10007042_pt1 | contig 15434 bp, 16 predicted proteins | sample LakEriMetagenome_9_FD_203523 | JGI IMG/M metagenome (GOLD analysis project Ga0315902, IMG submission 203523) | Freshwater fungal communities from buoy surface, Lake Erie, Ohio, United States - Buoy 12 MA117 | ecosystem: Environmental > Aquatic > Freshwater > Lake > Lake biofilm | place: USA... | reverse complement strand
ATGTGACCCCCTTCATAAAGTCAGGATCACCAGTCATTGTTTCAATCATCGTGAAGGCATTAATAATTTCGTCTGGGTCGATATCTTCTTCAAAACTAGTTATCTCAATCTCATTATTGACCTTGTAGACAGCAAAATTCTTGGTCAATCTGAGTTGATCGTCAACCTTTATAGTCGTATCTGTTAATTCTTGAACAAAAAATTCTCTGGTGTCATAGATAATCTTATCCCCAACTTCTAGTTGAGTTAGCCACGAAGTTCCGTTGCCAGTGATTGTGTCATCCAAACACTCTGAGTTTGCAATAAACGCAGACTTAACATAAACTAGTTGATTTGTATTTGTTGTAGTAAATGCCGTGTTAACAACGAATGATGTTTCTTTGTATAACTGCGTTCCAGTTACAGAGTTATCAAACGCAAGATCTACGATTAAAAAATCTCCCGCAGCATTAATCGATTCAATGCGACGAATCTCACTATTGACAGTAATAAACATACTGGCATTTAAATTAATAGTTCCCGATACCGACAGTAAACAATTTACAAGATTAAGCGTGCCTGTATCTGCAGTCACTACCTTCACATTATTGGTAGAAACATCAACAGAGACTGTACCAGAAGCATGGGCAGTAAATACCTTTTCCGTCACAATCCTAGTCTGCGAGTCAATGATAATTGTGTCGCCATAATCGACTTTAGGATATGCTATTGCGCTTAAATTTGGACTTACAACATTGCTAGAAGCAATGTTTGCAGTAGCACCAACAGAAACAACATTACCGTGCAATTGAATTAAATCATATGCCATGGTAGACTTAACGCCAGAAAGAGAATCGGTGTGGTCTCTAAAATTATTAACACTTGCTTGTAGTGATGCATTTTGCGCAATTGATGCCAATTTACCAAGAGTAAATGGACCGATTTGATAGTTGTCAGCAAAATTTTGCGCTTTACCTAAAGATGTTTCTAGCGCATTAAATGTTGCTGCAATACTACCAACTCCATTACCTGCGAGGTATGGGAATGTTGATTTTAAGCCTGCATAATCATTAGCAATAAACCCATCAAGTTCATTATTGATGGCTTCGAATGGCGATGCTAGTGCTTTGTCTAAAGGGTCGAGAACAGTGGTTTTAAACTCTCTAAACGCATCAACTAGCGGATTTCTGAAGTATTGTTTAAAAAAGTTTGATACGATATCGGCTTTCGTGTCAAACCATTTTTTCATGTCAGTGAGGAATTTACCGAATTTTGTGGCTGCAAAGTTAAGCCCCCCATTTTTGACAAAAGGGATAGGGACGCAGGAAAACATTAAGGCTAATGTCTGCAGTAATGGTAATCCTCCGATGAGACAGAGGATAATTTTGATAATTTTACTTAAACTTATGAAAGCGGCATACCTCTAATCAATTTGTCTATGATGTCATTACCATAAACTTTTCTATAATGTTCTTCTGTGTTTTTCATCTCTTGCATTGCGTCAAGATAATTTTTATGGGCTTCTATTCGTTCTTGCATATTATTTCTAATCAAAAAGATTTTATCTTCTTCAGAAAGAGGCACCAATTTTATCATTTTATCTTCAAGTATTTGAAGAGTATGTAATGCATTAGTTTCCATACACATATTTATTAGAATCCATTAAGCCTAATTTGAGTCTTTTCGGTTGTTGTTGTACTAGTATTAGGAGTTGCATTACTCAGCGGAGAAGCGATATTCGCGGCTGCTCCTCTATCCGCGCTAGAATCTCTAGGTGGAACTACTGAAATGAAATTTCTAATATTTGGTGGCAACTGTGGGCGTTCTCCTTTGAGGATTGCTTGAATAATATTATTTGCAATATCAGTATATGATTCTGTTGGAAGACTAATCGAAACATTTGGTCTTCCATTTTCAAATGTAACTATAGAATTAGCCCCAGTCGTTACTGGCAAATACTGAGAATTATCCTGCCCCTTTTGAATGGTAAAATCTGTTTGTGGCGTCGTTTCTTCTTGTGCTTTCGGTGAAAATGCATCTCCTGGAGGAAATGGCGCAGACGAAGGAACATATGGCGCTACATCGTCACCAAGAATATAGGGCACGCCATTCGCTGCAAAGTTGTCCCCAGATAACTCAGCCTTCACTAATTGCTGTCGTCGTAAAATTTCTATTCCTGATCCCATAAGTTTTTTCCTAAATTACCAATTTAAAGTTATATCGGTCCAGTTGGGGTGGGGAAATTAATGCTAGGAGCAGAAAAACTAGATGGATCAACGGGCGGAAATTCCTGTAGTACTGGAGGATTATCTGGAATTGGCGGAAACGGATTAGGTATGCAAGAATTAATGCTCAAAATTCCTTCCTGAATTTCGAATAGAGATGTAGATGCAATTACAGGCGCTTTAGTAGAAACTCCAGTTTTGCCTTCAATAGAAGCAACGCCACCAGACACCTTTACAGCCATAGCACCACTAACATCTGTTTTTAGACCAGAAACTGACGCCATTAAACCTGACATACCAACAGAAAGCCCCGACATACTTGCACTCAATCCACCAGCAACAGAAACCGACTGCGGCGCTGAAATAGAGGTGCTAGAACCAGAAACGATTTCAATAGATTTTGCGGAAATACGAAGTTTTCCTCCAACCTGGAGGTAAAAGTCCCCGTCAATCGTCTCATATTTATCTCCATTTATATAGGTTCTCTGGTCGCCCATGGTAATATCTTGACGACTAGACATAGACTTCAATTTGGTCGAACCAGTATTCGCAAATTCTAGTGTGCTTCCCGTTCTATGAGATAGTTGTACTCTCTCGTGCCCATAGGTGTCGTCCATCTCAAACGCATGTCCAGACTCAGTTTCTGTTACATTGTTGTATGGGAATTTGGCTGCATAAGTTGGATAGGCTTCGTCCCACACTCCTACAACGGTTGGCACATTGGTGACTCGAGTTTTTCGTTGTATGTCTATCGTTGTATTGGCGATAGATTCTGATGTTACCCCATCAAACTCACCATCTTTCTCACCGCGCACTGGGCGCGCAAGTCTTGAGGTTGTTGGCTCATTCAGGTACTTTGGATATCTTGATGGATCTGCATCAACTCCACGAATGCCTTTAGTGTCTTTTGGAAGTGTGGTTTTACTAGCGTCAAGTGTGCGAGGAAACCCGCCAGTGCGTTTATCAGCAACACTTAATGGGTCTGAGAATCCTGTTTCTCGTTCTAAAATTTCTTCTGGGACACCTGGAACAGTTCCCATAAGAATAGGATATTGTCCCACCTTTCCATCTGCGAAGAAACCGAACACCATGGTTCCTTCTGGTGGCGGCTGAACGGACTTCACTCCATACGGCACAACTGGATGCGCCCAAGGAAGATCCTCTGTTTGGATTTGAGATTTATCTTGCGTGTGCCAACCGAAACAGCGAACTTGGCAACGACCAAGTTCTAGTGGGTCAAGGCGATTCTCAACTACACCAAACCACCAGACAAAACTATTTAATCCCAGAAAATCAACATTAGGATTAAAGTTTGGTGATTGTCCACCAATTTGATGATTATCTTCTTCTGGCGCCATCTCAATAATCTCTTGCTAAATTATAATATTGATTGTTAATAGCAGCAGCAGGCATCCTTTTACCAACAGAATTTTTACTTAACAGCATAAAAGTTTCCATAGAATCTGGTGTAATAGAATGACGCAATTTCGTGACTAGATATTTGCCTCCAAGAAAATCATCTTTCTTTCTATCTTTTGCGCTTTCGTCATTTTGCACAAATAATGGCATATCAACCTCAGTTACCTGCCCAACAGTGTAATATGGATTTCCTGGAATGTGCACCCAAAGTCTAGTATTTTCTAACATTTGTAAATGCATTTTTCGCTGTATTAGTGTATTTTCTATATTTGTATTGTTTACTCTTACTCGTTTAGAAATAAAGTATGGTGTTTCTGTCTGTCCATAATTGGTTAATTGGTATTTCGGTTGAGCATTAAATTCTTGAGATAAAGATTTATTATTTCTATTTTTTGCACCATTATCTGGAAAAAACCCATCAATCAAAGAATCAATAGATTTAAAATTTTTAAAAGAAACTTCTTGTTTTGTAAATTTTTGTCTAATTAAATCTAATGTATAAAGTGTATCTGCATAATACGCATTCTTAGTGCCTTCTAATACATCAAATGTCCATTTGTATTCATGTGATACCATACTAGAGTCAAAGGGAGCAGCTTCTGGAGGTAATGAAAATTTTGCAGAACTGTGTGTTAATACACCAGCAGATGGTTGTGAAAATAAATCTTCTAATGAAATGAAGTTATATCCATTTCTATTTTCAAAAAATATAAATGGAGAACCATTTTCATTAAGAGAATGTTTAGCAAAAAATTCAATAGCCTCAAATGGTTTGTATTTTGTTAACACATAATCAAAAACATTTGCTGGTTGTTTTGATGCTAATTGTCTTAACAATGGCGAGATGCGCGCAATATTAATTTTTAAATCGTTTAACAAAACATTAATAATATATGTTCCAGGATGAGCGCCTTCAAATGTTCTAGATATAGTTTGTTGATTTGAGAATATCGCTTCGTCTGAACAAAATGCTATGATGTAGGTTTGAGTTTGCGAATCACCCTTTTGCTTTTTATTTTCGCAAGAATATATTCTAAATGTTCTTTTGTATTTTCGATCGCCCACATCGCCAGGACGACCAAACGATAGTGATAGATACTCATTACCATGCATGTTTAAGAGTAAATATGCACCACTACCATCAACAATCTTAGCATATCCATGAATGACAGGAGAGTAAATGTCTTCGTACAATTGAATATTAACCAAAGAAAATGAATCTGGTTTAATTAAATCTATAACTTCTCCATTAGAACTAATTATCTTACATTCATAAATGGATATTGTTTTGCTGGTACTTTGAGTTTTAGCGTCCGCCATTTAACACCACTTCTAATTCTGAAATCAATGGTTCTACATATTGTCGTTTGAGCAATTTTATTTGTCTCTTAGACTCATTTAACTCGTTCTCATAATCATAAACATATACTGGTTTGTATGTAGAACTAGTTGTTAAAGTTGCAGTTACTGCGCTATTAGCATTTGAATTGTTTGCTCTAAACACCGTACTACTGGTCACTGTTGTATTTATTGGTTGAGTTACAATAGTGTTAGACGCGTAATTGTATTGATTAAGAGTGACAATACTATTGATGGTGTTTACGGTGGTAACACCATCAACTTGCACTAATGTGTTTTTAACTTCTACAACATAGTGACTTATTGCAGAGTAGGCTTCTGATATGGAGGTGTATCCATATTGTTTAATTATCTTTCGCTCTAATTCATCTGGTTTTAATGGAAAATCAAAAATAGGATCTGACATACGATTTACGAGACAAACTATCCAATGCAATTGCGGATCTCCATATTGTTGATACGCAACAGTTTCTGGTGTGTCTCCTTCTTTAATTTGATATTTGTAGAATCCAACTGCATTATCAAGCACATCACTTTGAATGCTAAATCGTGAAAAAATGTTCGTTACAAGTGTTGCGTTGGAGTCATTCAAATTAAATGCATATAAAATTTTTGGGAAATTTGAAAAATACATTATTAGAAACCCCCATCAATTGCTTCGCGATCCATAATTTCTACTTCTTGGAACGATAAAGAAAGTCTAGTTTCAACAGGAGCACCATTCTTAAAGGTTGCATATCCATTAGGCGCATAATCAACCCCAATACTTGTCAGTACACAATTTTTAGTTTTAAACAGATAATCATTAGAAGTGCCATTTGTTGCTGTGCCACCGCTAAAAAATTCTATCGTAAATTGATTTGGTGGCACCATGTATCGACCGCCTGCAGCTTCTTTCGCTACTAATGGTGCTGCATTACGCTTAAAAGCTGTGATAACATTTTTAATTATTACACTTTCTGTTTCGTTTCTAGGAATTAATCTAAAATCAAAATTAAATCTTCTTAGCACTGGCGACGAATAAATTAATTCTAACTGCGGGTTACGAACATATCCACTAGTTGCGAACAACCCGAGTCTGGATAAATCGTCTCCACCAGTCAATTTTCCAGCCAATGTTGCAGCTGCCTCTGCAATTATAGGATTGGTTGTTGGGGTATCACCACTTATTCCACTTGCTGCTTGCAATGCAAATCCAAGACCACCCAAAACAGCAGTCAAGGACATTTCATCATAAGAATTGTCATAACTCGTTGCAACACCATCTGGTGCCAGTAGAGCAATGTATCCATCTAATTGTTTGGTATTTCTTCTGAGCGCAAAACTTTTTAGTAATGTCTTTGTCTGACCAGTTAAGTCTGGAATATTTAATAACTTTGACGCCACATCATTCACTGCATTAGTACCTGTTTCTGTTGCCAATGCAGCTGCAACAAGACCACCCCCAACACCCAAAAGGAGTCCAGCTGCAACTGCTGCATCGAGTGGCTCTGTTGTATCCGAATCACCTGAAATACCACTTACTATTTGTCCTATTTGTGCACCACCAGCGTTAATTGAGGTAGATCGAGCATCTGTTGGAGTAACTGGTCCAGTTTCACTTCTGAATATTTTAAATAAGATATAGGGGAGAGTATCATTTGATTCTATTTCTTGCGGGAAAACTAATTTGCTTATTGCTGCGCTGCTCGCTACTGTCGTTAAGGGATTTTGTGTTTGGTTTACTTGTTGTTGTTCTGTTGTTGTTGTTTCTGTTGTTGGTGTTTCCTGCACGCTGCTACCAGATGTGTTTGGCGCTGACGCGCCTGGGTTGTTCGGGCTCCCCGTCAAAAGCCTCATTCTATCCACAGGCGTATGTTCCACGCCATTTGCTAAATTTTCAGCAACAAGATGAGGAAACACATTGTGTCTTTTTAATCGTTTAAAAGATCTAGAACTGTGGTTGATTGCCATTAATTGTTCCTATAAATACGGTTATGGCTTACAGTGGTAAATTTAGTCCTAAAAATACCAATAAATATTTAGGTGATCCAACAAACATCTGGTACAGATCGTTATGGGAACGCCGAGTTATGGTGCACCTAGATGATAATCCTGGTGTAATCGAATGGTCAAATGAAGAAATCGTCATACCCTATTTATCGCCAGTTGACAACAAAATGCACCGATACTTCCCAGACTTTTTCGTCAGAATGCGCACCAGAAAGGGTCTAATAGAAGCCATGATTCTTGAGGTCAAACCGTTGATGCAGTCCAAGCCACCACAGAAACGAAGCCGAGTCACCAAGCAATACATTCGCGAGGTGATGACTTGGGGTGTGAACGAAGCCAAGTGGAACGCCGCTGTGGAGTATTGCAAGGATAGAAACTGGAAATTTAAGGTCATAACGGAAAAGGACTTGGGCTTATAATGTCATTACTCAGCAAAATCACAAGGGAAATGAATGCGGCTAATATTCGTCCAAGAACAGATGCCGCAAGAGCATGGCTTGGGCAGAAAATCGGTCAACTTCGCATCCCATCAGACCGTTCCAATGTTTTGAACGACGCTTCAAGAATCTCACCGAAAGCCTTTATTGGTCGCATGTACTTCTACCATTACGACCCAAAGTACAAGGATGTTCTGCCTGTCTATGATAAGTTCCCGCTGGTCATCCCAATGGAGATGTATGCAGACGGGTTCTTGGGGTTAAATCTACACTACCTCGACCCGTACAACAGACTGGCGTTGTTGGACAAACTTATGGATTTCGTCAATAACGATAAATACAATGACTCGACCAAGTTTAATTTGTCGTATGATTTGCTATCCAGGTCGCGTCGATACAAAATGATTGAACCTTGTATTAAGAGATATCTGTTAAGTCACATCCGCTCATCGCTAATCTACATTGAGCCTAACAATTGGGAAACAGCGATATTTCTCCCAACCGCAAAGATGGTGTATAAAACCTAATGTCAGAAAACGATAACATAACAAGAAATCCAGATGGAACAATTGGTGATAGAATACAACAGCAGTTAGACGGATATCAAAATATATTTGACATAGATGTTGTTAAAACGAAAAAGCCTCAACTCACTGCTGCAGATCTGGAACGCCATTACAGTCCTGAAGAGTTTATGTCTACAGGATTTTTACAGAGTTCTAAATTTAATGCGTACTTTATTTTTAACCGTGGAAGTGAGTTTTTTAACACGCTTTCAGCGGAAGCAACTGGGTTTAACAAACTAATCAACAGTCCACAAAATTTTAGATATTATTGTGATTCTATAGAATTTCCTGGCTCGACACTAACTGCTACAGATTATAGAGTGCCTGGCAAAGTTAAAATTAAAGTGCCATATTTAAGAGATTTAAACGAAATTAATCTCACATTTTATTATCCAATAGATGTTCCATTATTTCAATTTTTTAATAGATGGACAAGAAATATCTCAATAACAGCCAACAGAAATGAATATTTCGATAATTTTGTTTGTAGCATGGTATTAAATCAATTCGACAATTATACACACGACAAAATAAGACCAGAAGAAAAACCAACAGAGGCTACTCTGCTAAGAGATTTTTATGACCAGTTTGCGCAATCGCAATTATCTAATTCACCAACTCGAATGAGAAAACAATTTACTGTGACATTAAAAAATGCGTATCCTTTAAGCGTCACATCTCTACAAAGTAATTGGGCTGATGATGGATTTCATAAGATAAATGTTAGTTTGTTTTTTGAGAATATAGAAACTGCCATTGATCCAGGTCTAGATGCCGTGGAACATGGACTTTCTAGAATGTTGCCTGCAGAAAATTATGGAAGAGGACAGGCTGCGTTAGAGCGTGATGTATTTGATGCACTTGATCAGTAATATAATATTGGGAGTATACTATGCCTTTACCGAAAATTGATTTGCCTGTATTTGAATTAAAATTAGTTTCATTGTCTGATCCTGTACGATTTAGACCTTTTCTTGTAAAAGAAGAAAAGTTACTTTTAATGGCTCTACAGGATGGAGATGAGGAAACTGTCTTTAAAACGATTAAACAAATTATTAATAATTGTTTAGTTGATGAGGTGGATATTGACAAACTACCAATATTTGATATTGAGTATTTGTTCTTAAATCTTCGTGCTCGTTCTATTGGAGAAAAGATAGAAACATTGTTTATGTGTAGGAATATTGTTGGTAAGGAAAAAGATGAAGAAGGAATAGAGCAAGAAATTGAATGCCATCATATGATGCCAATTAAAATTGATGTTTTACAAATTAAACCGCCGATATCAGATCTATCAACTAAAATCCACATACATGATAAAATTGGTATAGTATTAAAGTTTCCAACGCTAAAAACTATGAAACCGATTACAGAATTAATTAGTGCGCAAAACAATGATAGAGTGTTTGATATGTTGTATGAGTGCACAGATTATGTCTTTGATCAGAATGGTATGTATTATGCAAATGAAACACCGAAAGATGAATTCGTACAATTTTTAGAATCACTTACACAAGAACAGTTTGATCGAATTACTGAGTTTTTTGAAAAATTACCAAAGATCCAGTACGATGTAGAAAATCAATGCGAAAAGTGCGGATTCCAACACAGCATTCATATGGAGGGTCTGACCGATTTTTTTATCTAAGTTTTCGTGATAGCAACTTAAAACACTATTACGAAAACATGTTTACACTCACCCATCAATACAAATATACTCTTTCGGAATTAGAAAATATGATTCCGTGGGAGCGTGATGTATACATTGGAATGGTAAATGGATGGGTTAAAGAAGAAACAGAAAGAGTAAAACAAAGAAAAGCAGACGCTCAGAGAGAACAAGAACAGATGATGAAAATGTTAAACAAACCACAAAAACAACCTAGACCGAGAAGAAGATAATGTCAATAGGATCAGTCGCATCACAATTGTATACAATACAGATTCGGGAAAAGGTTCCGTTAGGAACTGCGTTCACGATGTTGGTTCGCGAAGATCTAGCCATGAGATTTTCCGTTTATAACATTGCAAAGATTATCACTAAATCAGATCTCATTGCATCAGCTTTACAAGCAGTGTATGGAAAGAAAACACCACTGCAAAAAAAAGAAGAGGAGCGCGAAAAGCGAAAAGAAGAACAAGAGCAATTGTTTAAGAGGTTCACGCTCTCTTCCATAACTGGTTTAAGGAAACAAGTAAATGCATTAGCAAATGTCTCAAAACGAAACACTGAATTGATTAGCGGAATATACAATGAACTTGGTGCATTTAGAAGTCAAAGAAGAATGAATGTAAATTCATTCAAAGGTGGTGCCATGCGAGTTCCTGTGGCAAATAAAACCATCAAAGGTCAACTGCAACAAATTAATAAAGACTTGGAAGAACTTCGAAATTCTGGTAAACTTAAACGAGGTCGACCAGAACCTAGAGGTAAAAGAAAGAATAAGAAAGAAACAGAATCTGCATTAGGTTTAGATTTAAGTTCTTTGGCTACAAATTTAGTTATGTCAATTGTAGGAAAACCAGCACTACTAGCAATGATTACAGGTGGTGCGCTGCGCTCGATTGGTTTAGGATCGTTGGCATTGCGTGGACTTGCTGTTACGCAATTACCAGGAGCAATTTCCAGAACTTCAGATAGACTTACTGGTAAATCAACCGATACAAATCTTATAGATTCAGCCGTGATGGGGGTGGGTGGATATACAGCAGCGTCAATAGCAATGCGCGCAACTTCTATGATTAAGCAAAGAAGTGCAGCTAAAACTGCATCTGCAGCTCGATTGCGCGAGAGAGCATTCTATCGTGGTGTGAAAGGAAATGCTAGAGGATTTGACAAGTATTACGAAGCAAAATTAAACCGCGAATCTGCAGAAAAAACTCCACAAGCAATCAAACAACTTAAAAAGATGAAGTTTATTGGACCAATGCTAGAGAAAGCAGCAAAATCTGCCACAGGGATTGGTAGATTTGGTGGTGCTGCTACTGTGGGCATAGTCGCATATACAGTTTCTCAAATGGGCAACGCGAATGCTAATTTAGCAGCAAATAGAATCTCGAGAAGTCAATATAAAAGAGATATGATTAAGTATTATGATAATCTAATTGACTCACTTGGTCCAACTGCACTTGGCGCAGCGATTGGCGGACTAGCAGGAACTGCGATGTTTCCTGGAGTTGGAACAATAGGAGGAGCAGCAGTTGGTGCACAAGTTGGTGGAATTTTGGGCGTTTTGGATTATATAAGAGGTTTGTTCTTTGAAAAACCAGAAGAAAATTCCACATTTTTTGCTGAAAAGATCTATGAATTGTTACACGAAGATAAATCAGTACAATTAACTAAATCAAACAGAAATCCAGCACGAGATCCTCGTCGCGGTGGCGGTGGTGGCGGTGACGGTGGCGGCGGTGGTGGAGGGGGCGGCGTTCCCTTCAGGCGCGGTGGCGGCGGTGGGCGCGGTGGCAACGATGACCTTGTAAGTGGTGAGGAATTTGGAGTATATTCTAATTATGATATAGCGAAAGGTGGAAAAATGCCTGAAGGTAAATATGCATTAGACCCATTTAGTGGTAAATGGTTTCGTCCAGGAGACAAATTGCCAAATGGTTTGGTGTTAACAGATGGTCATAAAGCACCAGGGGTTCCTGGTGTTATATTACAAGAAGACTTTAATCCATATAGCCCAACATTTAATCGTGTGATATACAAAGTTGTATATGATGATAAAGATGTAACTTCAATTGACAAGAGTCGGGAATTAGTTCGCAAATTTGGTGCTTCGTTTCTGAGCCATGGACCTACTCATGCTACATTCTTTGAAGTCCCCGACGACCCAAATTCTAAAGATTATGTTCCAGGTCAAAAAATCCCGATGGTGAATTATCCTGTACCTCAATCACCACCTGGTGGTGTTAGTGCAGCTGGAGAATTAAGACCAAATTTCCCTATATTTGGCGTCTCACCTCTCGTAACAAAAATCGGTCCCAACAAATATGCGTTTGGAAATTATGGGGGGGCGGTGGATACAACTGCGCAGTTTAAAAGTCTGTATTCTTCTGAAGAGTTTAAAAATTGGGCTAAAAGGTCTTATGGCGAAGAAACAGCAGACCGATTATTTGTTGCTTCTAAGGCGGATCAAATGGTTGGCACGGATGAGAATGATCCTTTAATAAGAGAATTTATAGAAAATGGTGGATTTAATTGGAAAGCAGGTATTAATGGAACTGAAGTTGAGGCGTGGTGCGCAAAATATGTTAACACAATTTTGCAAGAAAAAGGTTTTACTCCAGCATTAAATTCAAGTGGACAACCAACTGCAATTGCAACAGATTTTTTAAAGTATGGCGAAGAGATAACTAACCCTCTACTGGTGAAACCAGGTGATATTGTAATTGAGACAAATAATAAGTCACCAGGACAAGTTGGAGGGCATGTTGGTATTGCGCAAAGCGAATTAATAAATGGTAGAGTTATTATTGTTGCAGGTAATGTTAACGATAAGATTGCACGATATAGTATACCAGTCGATGGGGATGTGCAAGTAAGAAGATATGGTGAAAAACAAAGGGTTAAAGATAAACCAGTTGCAAGCACCACTATTCCTAGAGCGACGACAGTAATTCCATTTGATTCATTTAGCCCAACATATGTGGCTGCGACTCAACCGAATCAAACTGCTCCAATAGACATGGCGGCACAAATCCAATCACAAGCGGCATTAATTGGTGTGACTGCAGTTCAGGAACAAGTTACAATGATAGCAAGTAATTTTAATAATCGATTAAATCGTGAAGAACTTTCTAAACCTAAGATTCAACCAGAGGTCGATAGTGGGTTTAGTAGAAGATTTGATAATGGAATGAATTTCGCATAAAAAAGGGGGACTGGAAACAGTCCCCCCAAAACGACAACTCTAAACGACAGTCGTTTTATTCTGCAGCAAGTTTCTCGAAGAACGCCATATCGTCATCATCGACGCTGACATCTTCAGCAGTGACTTTCTTAGCGGGTGCTGAACGAACAACAGGAGCATCAGTCTGCTCGTCATCGATTCTCTTAGCAGTTGCACCAGCAGCGCCACCAGCACCAAGAACCTTGTTCAACTTTGCCTTCAGTTCGTCATAGGACTTGAAGTTTTCTGGCTTCAAGAAATCCTTGAGCGAATGGGCAGACTTCCAGACCTGCTCAATCTTCGCATCATCACCAGCGAACAGAGGAGCAGCCGCATCAAACTCCGACTTGTCATAGTTACGATAGCCTTCGACATTGCGAATCTTGACTTTGAAGTTAGCACCCTTCCAGAAGTCAAACGGATTCAGCGGAGTCTCATCAGCAAACTGCGGCTCCAACTTTTCCTTGATCTTGTCGAAAATCTTCTTTCCGAACTTGTAAAGGAAAACCTTGCCTTCATTCTGCGGACGCTTCGGGTCAGAAAGAACAAGAATATTGGCAATGTAGGTCAGACGACGCTTCTGCTTGCGAGCAATTTCCTTGTTGGCTTCAATGCCGCTGTTCCAAAGAACAGTGTTATGTTCAGAAACAGGGTCAGCCTTACCGAGAGTTGTGAGAGAGTTCTCAATGTACCAGCCACCTGGACCCTGAAAGCCATGATTCCAGATCTGGACCCACGGCAAACCATCTTCGCCGTCAACTGCTGGGGTGTCTAGGAATCGGATAACAGCGTATCCGTTGCCAGCAGCATCAACTTCAGGTTGCCAAAGTCGCTCATCAACATTTGACTTTGCGCCACCCGCTGAAGAGGCTTCAACTGCCTTCTTCAACTTATCAAGGGATGAACCCTTCTTAAGATTTGATAGTGTCATTTGTATTACTCCATATTGCGTTGTATAAATGTATTTGCTTATCCACTTTCTTCATCACTATATCATTATATATTAAATCAGCCAGCAAGTAAAGTTTCTTTTGTCAAGAGTTTATACTTGTCGACATTCACAGAAAGAAACGCACCATACTTGCGAATCTTTCTTGAGATCTTGGGATAGATGATGTCGTCAGTAATCTTCTTGTCCCAGATCTTAACAAAGTTGAAGATGTTATTCAGTATCACCATTGTTTCCATTGTCACTTCTTTTTGCATAAACAAAACTAACAACTTTGGATGCTGACCATCTTCAACTTTAAACAGGTCATTGAAATTATCTTTCGTAGCAATCTTTTGTAAATCTTCAGTATAGACTTTACTCATCGAATCCGTGGTTCGTTTCCAATCCCGATAAGTTTCTTCAGCCTCGTCTTCAAGCAATGACTTGGTCCAATTATCGTCACTGTGTACAAAATTAGCAACCAAAAATGGAACCATCTCATCGTCGCGATACTTGCGCGCAAGACGATGGAACAAAAACTTGTCACGACGCTTTTGAAATGCATCTATTGATACTCTAGTCTTGCCATCGTATTGGAAAAAATTATAACTCTCGGAACTAAAGTGCAACTTGATGGCTTGATAGGTGCAGTATAGATCGTATCCGTTCAAATCTTTCCCCGCTTAAACTGTTCTAGTAGAGCGCGCATCTTTGCTTGCGTCTCTTCATCAATCTCGGTCGCATCTTCTTCGTTGTTCTTTTCGGCTTCGTTGACTGCCTTCAACAAGTCATTTGCACTTTGCGTTCCTGTGAAGAATGCAGGAAACAGTAGCCACCAGAGCGATGAACCCGTGAGATAAATCATGATGCCAGTGAATGTCCACACAAACACATTCCAGATTAGAATCTGCCAGGTCATATCGGCAGCCTCCCAGATCTCGGGATAAATCTTAATTCCATTGCCTCACCTTCAATGATACTCTTGAGCGAATCATTAATAAGGCTCGCCGCCATTTCAATCTCTAGATTATTTCTCTCACAGTAAGTTGTGATTGCATCCATGTGATCAATCTTTTCGTTAATCGCCATCTCCATAATCGTCATGGAGAACTGGTTCTTTTCTTCGCGATTTGCCATATTAGATCTCATAAGCATTCAAGGAATTGTTCAACTGCTGAGTGACACGAACAAAGGTCGCTCGCTTGCTCAACTCTTTCAATTCACTTGCTCCAACATAAGTACAGGCTGAACGCAGACCACCAAGGATATCCTGAAGTGTTCTAGCAACATCACCACGATATGGAATCTGTACTGTCTTGCCTTCACTGGCGCGATAGTTAGCCACACCACCATTATGTAAATCCATGGCTGTATCACTACTCATCCCATAGAACTTATTATCACCAAAGGCTGTTGCGCCACCTTCCTTGTGACCAGCCAGCATCGAACCGAGCATCACAAAATCGGCACCCGCAGCAAATGCTTTCACAATGTCTCCAGGAACGGAACACCCCCCATCCGCTATGATATGACCCTTGAGACCATGAGCAGCGTCAGCACATTCAATAATTGCACTCAACTGCGGGTAGCCGATGCCAGTCATCTTGCGCGTTGTGCACACAGAGCCAGGACCA